>Ga0123354_10011674_pt1 | contig 13597 bp, 9 predicted proteins | sample TergutLab28metaG_2_FD_97872 | JGI IMG/M metagenome (GOLD analysis project Ga0123354, IMG submission 97872) | Labiotermes labralis P4 segment gut microbial communities from Petit-Saut dam, French Guiana - Lab288 P4 | ecosystem: Host-associated > Arthropoda: Insects > Digestive system > Gut ... | reverse complement strand
TGCAATCTGTGCAGACGCCGTGAATGTAGCTGTCCTGCAGGATTTTCCCGCACTTCTCGCAAGTCCTGCCGTTTGCCCAGTGAAACTCCCTGACGCATTTGTCGCAGAGCGAATAAGCCCTGCTGGCGTCGATTATGCCGCCGCAGGCGATGCAATATATGTTTGAAGGAAACAGCAGTTCCAAAAGGTTCTTGATCTCCATCGCGGCTCATGCACTCCCTAAAAACGACTTCAACCTGATATGAAGGCCGCTGTGCCTCTCGGTTATCGCGTTGTTGTCCACCATGCCGTTCATCCTGTTTTCCGAACCGACTAAAACCACCGCCGTCTTGCCCCTGGTCACTGCGGTATAAAGGAGGTTCCTCGTGGCGAGGACAGGCGGGAACCATGAAACGGGCATGACCACTATGGGGAATTCGCTCCCCTGGCTTTTGTGCACGGTTATAGCGTAAGCCGGCTCTATTTCGTCGAGCTGCGCGAAATCGTATGCCACATACTTGTTTTCATCGTAGACCACGGTGACTTCGCCGTACTCCTTGTCTATCTTCTCTATGAATCCTATGTCGCCGTTGAAAACGCCCTGCCCCTCGGAAAAATCATCCAGTTTTTTCCATTTGAGCTGATAATTATTTTTGATCTGCATCACCTTGTCTTTTTCCCTGAACAGCCTGTCGGCGAACCTTTTCTCTTCCAGCGCTTCGGTAGGCGGGTTCAGGGCTTCCTGAAGCTCCGCGTTGAGGTTGACGCATCCGATCAGCCCTTTCCTGACCGGCGTCAGCACCTGAATGTCGCGCATCGGCTCGCAATCGGAATAATACTCGGGAAGCCGGCTCGAGCACAAATCCTTTATGATCCTCAGCATATCTTTCTCCGAATTGCTTCTGAGCAGGAAAAAATCCTTGTCCTTCTCGTTGCAGCCGGGATATTCCCCCTTATTGATCTTGTGGGCGTTCACCACTATGAGGCTCTCCCTCGCCTGACGGAATATCTCGGTCAACTTGACCGAATAGATTATCTCGCCCTCGATGATGTCACGGAGCACGCTCCCCGCTCCCACCGACGGAAGCTGGTCGGCGTCTCCCACTATTATCAGTCTCGTCCCGGGTTTTATTGCGCTCACGAGGCCGTTCATAAGCATTATGTCCACCATGGACGCCTCATCGATTATGACGGCGTCGAATTCGAGCGGGTCTTCCTCATTTTTTCCGAAACGCATGGACTCTTCGCTGTCGGAGTAAAAATATTCAAGCAGCCTGTGTATCGTCGATGCCTGATGCCCCGAGGTTTCCGTTATCCTCTTGGCGGCCCTGCCGGTGGGCGCCGCTATCGCGGTCGAAAGCCCGGCGTCGTGCAGGATGTTGATTATCGCCTTTATTATCGTCGTCTTCCCCGTCCCCGGCCCGCCGGTGATCACCGACACGCCGTTTGTAAGCGAGCTCTTCACGGCGAATTTCTGCTTCTCCGAAAGATTGATGCCCGATTGAATTTCCGTACCTCTTATGAGCTCGTCAATATCGGCGTTTATTGGCTTGAGATCCGCCGAGTTGAAAGCCATCAGTTTCTTGCACACGTTCTGCTCAGCCTTGTAGTATGGGAGCAGGAACACGGCCTGCCTGCCTTCGAGCGCCTCGATGTGTATCTGCCCTTCAAAAGCCATCGGCACGAGCGTCTCGCCGATCTGCTCTGCGGAAAGGTCCATGAGCCCGGCGGCTTTTTCGCACAATTCGCTTCTGGGGAGGAAAGTATGGCCTTCATTCACATGATACCACATCGTGTACAGGACGCCGCTCTTTATCCTTTCGGGGTCATCCCTCGGCACGCCTAATTTCTCGGCTATCTTATCCGCTTTTTTGAAGTTGATTCCGAATACGTCGCGCACGAGTTTGTATGGGTTCCCCTTTACCTCGCTTATCGTATCGCTCCCGTATGCCTTGTACAGTTTCAACGCGTAATCCGGCGATATCCCGAATTGCTGAAAATACAGGGTCACTTCCGCGAATTCCCTGTGCGCGGCGAAAGCTTCGGCCATCGCCTCCGCTTTCTTTTCGCCTATGCCCTCGACCTCCGTCAGCCTCCCCGGTTCATTCTCAATGACCTTGAAAGTATCGCCCCCGAATTTTTTCACTATCGCCCGCGCCGTTTTTTTCCCTACGCCCTTCAGCAGCCCCGAGGATAAAAACCCCTCCATTCCATCGGTGGAAGTCGGCATCACCTCCTCGCATCCTGAAAAAACGAATTGTTCGCCGTATTTCGGATGTGTCACGAAATCGCCGCTCAGTATGAATTCCCTTCCGGCGGCGAATCCGGGGAGATTCCCTGTCGCTGTAAACTGCTCGTCTTCGTTTTCCACCACCGCGACAGCGTATCCGTTTTCCGTGTTTTGAAATATTACTTCAGAGACCCTTCCCTGCTTTTTTTCCATGTTTTAACCGGCTGCCTGACCGCGCCTCAACCCTTCGCCTTGTACAATTGCCTGTTGTCGAGCGTCCAGACCCTTTCGCTGAATTCGCCGGGCCGCGTCGCTTCAAGGGCGTCCTGCATGTCGTACATGCGGGCGTCTATCATATCCAGATAGTGCAGTATCTCCGCCTCCGGGAACAGCGGTTTTTTCGGGCTCCCGAATTCAGGTTCGTAATGGTGGGAGAGTATCATGTGCTCAAGCATGATTTTCTTCTCCGTCGGCATTTCCAATTCCTCCGCCATCCTGTCTATGGATACGATCCCCTGTATGATATGCCCGAGCAGCCGCCCTTCAAAGGAATACCCCGAGGCAATGCCGAGCGCGTTCGCGTCGATCTCGTTGATTTTTTCGATATCGTGGAGTATCACGCCGGCGGCAACCATGTCTTTATTGAGGTTGCCATAAACGTCGCAGACCCTTTCGCCTGTCATGAGCATTCTCTTCATGTGATATAAAAGCCCGCCGAGCTCCGCGTGGTGATTTTTCTGGGCGGCCGGGTAGTACATCAGCTTTTCCTTGTTCATGCCGAGGAATCTGACACACATCGCCTTCAAATCCTTGTCTTTTATGGCGTTAGCCTTGCCGATCACAAAGCTGTACATCTCATCGCCTTTTTCAGGGGCTGATTTTATAAAGTCCGAAAACTCTATGTCATCCTCTTTCGCGCACTTCCTGATGCGCGTCACGCGGATCTGTCTCAGCCCGTTCCATTCGGTGACGACGCCCTTTATCTTGACTATGTCCTGCTCTTTGATCTCATTCAACGAGGGCAGTTCCTCATCCGCCACATCCCATTTCTTAGCCGTTATCTCCCCTGTCGAATCGGCAAGCAAAAGATCGAGGTACTGCTTTTTATTGGCCCCGATCTTTACCGCGATCATCTTCACCATGAAAAAATCCTGTATTTCCAGATCGGTCTTAAGCCCGGTTACATAAATTTCTTTCATATCGCTCCATTCTCCCACTATTCCTCGAAAACGTCTTTCATATTGATCCGGCAACCCGGCAGAACATGCACGCCGATCTCGGCGCCGCCTTCAAACGCGCTCGCGACATATTTGCCGCTTTCCAATATGTGAACGGATACTATCCTGCTCTCAGGCTCGACTATCCAGTATTCGCGCACCCCCGCCTGCAGATATTTGTTGAATTTCCTCACTTTGTCGAGGCTCGCACTCGACGGGGAGGTGATTTCAATCACAAGATCCGGGGCGCCCGCGCAGCCCTTGTCGGTCAGTTTCGATTTATCGCAGACCACCGCGATGTCCGGCAGCAATAACGTGTCGTCACCGGAAAGATATACGGCGAACGGCGCGCTATACGCCTCGCATTGACTGCCTTTTAAGAATTGCCATAATTGCCCGGATAGTTCGCCGCTGATTTTCTGATGCGTCCTGAGCGGCGCGGACATCATGTATAAAACGCCGTCGATCAGTTCAAGCATTTCGTCCGTTTCCCAGTTCTCAATCTCTTCGCAGGTGTACTTCTTATCATAGCTGTGAGCCGTTTCCTTTATTTCCATCGATCCGCTCCTCTGCATATTCATTTCATTATACCACCATCGCCGGGCTTTTCCAATCTGTTATCACATAATATTAATGCCATATTATATCTTATTTAACATTATATGTCAAGTCTCAAATTCCATGTTATGGTGGACACGCAGGCCAATCTGATATATAATAATCATGAAAAACGAATACTTTTCAGGAGGAGAACAAATGAAAAAAAACAAAATCCCGGCGCTGTTGCTCGCGCTTGCAATGGTCCTCGCCTTCTCTGGCTGCGGCGGCACGCAGCAGGCGCCAAGCGCGCCCGCAGACACCGCCGATAAAGCAGCCGGCCTTAAGATCATAATCGTGACTTCGGGCTCCAATGTAGACGACGGATCATTCAACCAGAACAATTACGAAGGCATTCTTGATTTTACGGCGGATCATCCTGATGCTACCGTAACCACTACGCAGTCCACCGACATTGCCGATTCCATGAACGATGTCGACAGCGTTCTCGCTGATTATGATGTAATCGTTCTGCCGGGGTATCAGTTCGCGGCTGTTTCATCCCGCGCCGCAGACAACCCCGACAAATATTTCATCCTCGTGGACTCCGACCCTACGCCGATCGGGGATCAAACCGTATTTAACAACATCTACGCCATGACCTTCAAAGAACAGGAAAGCGGTTTCTTCGCCGGCGTCGCCGCCGCCCTTGAAACAAAGACGGGTTCCATAGCTTTCGTCGGCGGCATGGCGTTCCCGCCGGTCGTGAACTATCAATTCGGGTTTGAAGCCGGCGTCAATTACGCGAATACCAACCTCGGCGCAAACGCAAAGATCGTAAACATCGCCGCCTACGCCGGGACAGACGTGACCGGCGCCGACGTCCGCGGCAATTACGTCCAGGATTTCGGCGACGAAGCCACCGGCAAAGTCATCGGCAACGCGCTCATAGCCCAGGGCTGCGACATCATCTTCGTGGCGGCCGGCGCTTCAGGGAACGGCGTGTTCACGGCGGCCAAGGAGGCAGGCATCAAAGTCATCGGCTGTGACGTCGATCAATACGACGACGGCGCATACGCGGGAGGCAACGTAGTGCTCACATCCGTTTTCAAAAACATGCGCGTCAATGTGACCCGCGCGCTCACAGCTATACAGGACGGCACTTTCGTGGGTGACAATTACCTGCTCGGCGCCGACACTGATTCAACGGGCTATGTTTCCGCTCCGGGACGTCAGCAGTTATCCGACTCCACGCTCGCGGCCCTCGCCGACGTATACGCTAAGATCAAATCCGGCGAGATCATCCCTCCCGGCAACTTTGCTCCCGGCAACGTTGAACGCGCCAATTAAGGGAACCGCTCAGCCTTTTGGCGCCGAAGACATCATCGTGGAAATGCGTGATATAACAAAGCGCTTTCCGGGCGTCACGGCTAACGACAAGGTTTCGATCGCTATCAAACGCGGAGAAATATTCGCGCTTCTCGGGGAAAACGGCGCCGGCAAATCCACGTTGATGAGCATGCTGTTCGGACTGTATGAACCGGATTCCGGAGAAATATATATCAATGGGAAGCGCGAGCGCATATCTTCTCCCGCATACGCTTCGTCGCTGTCAATCGGCATGGTGCACCAGCATTTCCGGTTGGTGGAAGACTTCACGGTCGCCGAGAACATCGTCTTGGGGCAGGAGCCCCGGAAACGTTTTCTCGGCGTTTTCCCATTCGTGGACATGCGCTCCGCCAACGAGAGAATCGCCGGCCTGTCAAAGCGTTTCGGGCTTGACGCCGATCCGAAGGCGCTTATAAAAGACGCAAGCATTTCACTGCGTCAGCGCGTTGAAATATTGAAGATGCTGTATCGCGAAGCCGAAATACTCATCTTTGACGAACCGACGGCGATGCTCGCGCCTCAGGAAGTTGAATACCTGCTGCAAATACTTGACAATCTGCGCGATCAGGGAAAAACGGTCATATTCATCACCCACAAGCTCAACGAGGTGAAGAGGACAGCCGACCGCTGCGCCGTTCTTAACCACGGAAAATTGGCTGGCGTGTTCAATATCGGGGATATCTCGGTCCGGGAACTGGCGGCCTGCATGGTCGGGCGCGAGCTGGATGACGAGGCGCCTCCGCCGACGCAAGGATTCGGGGACGAAATTCTATCGGTGCGTGGGCTTTCCGTCTTTGAAAGCGGCGCCAAACGAGTCGATGGCGTGACCTTTTCCATTCGCGCCGGCGAGGTCTTCGCAGTGGCCGGTGTCGACGGAAACGGCCAGACGCAGTTGGCCGACGCCATCGCAGGGCTTCTCAGGCCTTCGGATGGCAATATACTGCTTTCGGGGCAAAATATCACACAGGCCGGAGTGCGCGAGCGCATAGCCGCCGGCATGTCATATGTACCGGAGGACAGGCATGGGACAGGGCTGCTTTTGGATTTCCCCCTTACTCAGAATCTGGCGCTGAAGCGGTATTACCGCGAACCTTTCTCGCGCCGGGGAATACTGAATGAACGCGCTTTCGCCGACTACGCGGAAAAGCTGATAAACGCTTTCGACATACGAAGCGGACGCGGCGGCTCAACCGTTATGCGGTCAATGTCAGGCGGCAACCAGCAGAAAGCAGTCGTCGCCCGTGAAATAGATCTCGAGTCGAAGCTCATGATATTCGTCCAACCGACGCGCGGGCTCGACATCGGGGCGATACGCGCGATACACGAGCATATTTTAACCCAGCGCGAAGCGGGGCGCGCTATACTCCTCATCTCAATGGAACTTGAAGAAATCTCAGCCCTCGCGGATACTATCGGCGTCATGTTTCGCGGAAAGATGAACCGCATAGCCGCAGCAAGCGAGCTCTCGACGGACGAGATCGGCGAATATATGATGGGGGTGCGGACCGATTAATGAAAATAAAGGCATAGTCAGGCGGATAATCGGAAACGAACGGCGGCAGGCGTACATCATACCGCTCCTTGCGATTTTTTGTTCGCTGGTGGCCTCCGCCGCCCTGCTTATTTTGATCGGAAAAAATCCGGTCACTGCCTTCGGGGCCATACTGCAGGGCGCCGGCCTGACGCCGAAACCGAATTATGCGGCGGGCAAGGGCATGCTGACAGACTTTTTGCTCACGCTCGCCGCGCTGACCCCGATGGTCTTCGCGTCCCTTTCGGTCACCATCGCATTCAAGGCGGGGCTGTTCAATATCGGAGTTTCGGGGCAGATGCTCTTTGCCGGGTTTATCGCGACCATATCCGTCGGCTATTCGCCGCTGCCGGCCGCCGCCGCGATGCCACTCGTCATCATGATCGGCGCGGCGGGGGGCGCTTTAATTGGCGGACTGATCGGCGCGCTGAAAAACAAATTCAATATCAACGAAGTCGTATCAAGCATTATGCTTAACTATATACTGCAATATATCACCGGGTTTTTCATACTGACGAGGTATGTTGATTCCCTGACGAGGCATTCAAAGGCTATTTCACCTTCCGCGCGGCTCTTGATACAGAACGTTCAGATAGGCGGGTACCGTACTGATTTGCCCGTATTTGTCGTCGTCGCGGTAGTTGTGACGCTGCTCGCCCGCTTCTACCTCAACCGCACCCGCGCCGGCTTTGACTTGCGCGCGATCGGGTCGAATCCTCGGGCCGCCCGGTATTTCGGAGTGTCTCCGGGGCGCGGCATGACGACGGCGATGATGCTGTCCGGCGCGCTCGCCGGAATCGCGGGGGTGATGTACTATCTCGGCTATTATGACATGATCCCGCCGAAAGCCCTTGCGGATACCGGATTTGAGGCCATAGCGGTTTCACTCCTCGGCAACGCCAACCCCGTAGGCGGGCTTTTCGCGTCCATGCTTGTAACCGTGATATCGAGGGGATCGACTTACATGAGCAGCGTGCTTGGCGTCGAGCGCGAGATATCCCAGGTGATAACGGGGCTGATCCTGCTGTTTTCGGCTTGCGGCGCATTTTTAAAATACATGATGAACAAGGAGGGGCGATGATGGATACAGTGATCATCGACGGCCTTTCCTTCGCAATCCCGCTGTTTTGCATAGCGATAGGCGGGATATACAGCGAGCGGTCCGGGATAATAAACCTGGCCCTTGAAGGTCTCCTCGGCATGGGGGCGTTCTTCGGCGCGTTGTTTGTCGCTTTTTCCAGGGTGTATTTCGGTGCGTTTTCATCGGCGCCCATGTATTTCGCGTTTTTCTTCGCTATGCTCGGCGGCGCATTCTTCGCGATGCTTCACGGCCTGCTGTGCGTGAGGTTCAAGGCGAATCAGGTGATCTCCGGCGTGGTCATGAACACATTGGCCGTCGCGCTGACCAGCTTTTTCACGCGGCATATAAACGCCCACGTGTTTATGCAGCCTTCGGATAAAATCCAACTGGGGGTTTCGCCGAGGTTTGACGTCCCGCTGCTGTCGGACATCCCCGTTATCGGGGCGGCTTTCAGCAAGCTTTACCCGTTCATCCCGATAATCATCGCCGTTTCTGTTTTCGCATGGTATTTGCTGTACAAAACGCGCTTCGGAATGCGCCTCAGGGCCTGCGGCGACAATCCCCACGCCGTCGACGGCGCCGGGGTCAACGTTTCAAGGATCCGTTTCATCGCGGTGATGATATCGGGCGCTTTCGCGGGGCTCGGCGGCATCTCCTTCGCCTATTCCATATCTGCGAATTTTTCGGCCAACATCTATATGGGCGCGGGGTATCTGGCTATCGCAAGCCTGATTTTCGGCAACTGGCACATCATCCCGACCCTCGGGGCGTGCCTGCTTTTCGGGTTTACGCGAGCGGGCGGGCACAGGCTGGCGCCTCTGCTGCGCATGCCGGCGACATTCTCCGACCTTTTGATGATGCTTCCCTACGTAGTCACGCTGCTTCTTCTCATGTTTTTCGCCGGAGGCAACAGGACGCCCCGCGCCCTCGGTGAAATATACGACAAATCAAAGAGATAATAAAGGAGGATACCAGATTGAGTATAATACGAGACAAAACCCTCGCCCAAGCGGGCTTGGCCAAAATCAATTGGGTTAAAGATTTCATGCCCGTTCTGAATCATCTTGAAAAAAAGATGGCGGAAGAAAAGCCGCTTAAGGGCATGAAAGTTACCGTTTGCGTCCATCTCGAAGCCAAAACCGCTTATTTGGGTCAGGTGCTGATGGCTGCCGGCGCGAGGATCGCCGTCACGGGCTCCAACCCCCTTTCCACAAAGGACGACGTCTGCGCCGCACTGGACAGCTTGGGCGTTGAGGTTTACGCGCTGCACGGGGCCACCAAGCAGGAATACCATGACCACCAGTTGAAAGCCCTTGAATTCCGCCCTGACATAATGATAGACGACGGCAGCGACCTCGTCTCGCTGTTGCATGAAGAAGTTCCAAAGTACGCTGAGAATCTGCTGGGGGGCTGCGAGGAGACCACGACCGGGATACATCGCCTCAGGGCGAGAAGCGAGTCCGGGAAGCTGAATTTCCCGATGATGGCCGTAAACGACGCCAAATGCAAATACCTGTTTGACAATACCCACGGAACAGGCCAGTCTACCTGGGACGGCATCATGTATACCACCAACAACATGATTTCCGGCAGGGTCGTCGTAGTGGCAGGCTTCGGCTACTGCGGCCGCGGCATAGCCATGCGGGCCAAAGGTCTTGGCGCCAGCGTCATCGTCACTGAGGTTGACCGTTTCAAAGCCCTTGAGGCTCTGATGGAAGGGTACCGTGTCATGCCCATGGCGCAGGCCGCCCCGATAGGCGACATCTTCGTCACCGCCACGAGCTGCAAGGGGGTCATCACGACCGAGCATTTCAAATCCATGAAAAACAATGTGCTGCTGGCTAACGCCGGGCATTTCGACGTTGAAGTGGACAAAGCGGCGCTTGAAGCCATGTGCGTTAAAAAAGAAACCAGAAAACCATTCATCGACGGGTATCATATGCCTGACGGAAGGGTGCTCAACCTGCTCGCCGACGGGCGTTTGGTAAACATCGTAGCCGGAAACGGGCACCCCGCTGACATAATGGACCTGAGCTTCGGAATCCAGCTTCTCAGCGTGGTATACCTCGCAAAGCACGGCAAGGAACTTCTGCCAAGGCTTTACAATGTGCCCAAGGAAATCGACGAGGAAGTGGCGCGCATAAAGCTGGAGGCGATGGGGGTGCAGATAGACCGCCTCAGCGCCGGGCAGGCCGAATACCTCGAAAGCATGTGACAAGATACGCGAGCGCGACAAAAGCCATCAGCAAGCCAAACTTCAACTTGAATTTTTTCCCGCGTTTATATATACTGTTAGCGTAATGGGGGTTTTAAAGGTAATTATGTCTGATTTTGGTTTTTTCCGGGCCGCCGCTGCGACCCCGAGGCTCATCCCAGCAAATACTGAATATAACGCGCAGCAAATCATCGAATGCATGAGGACCGCCGACAAGTCCGGCTGCGGGCTTGTGGTCTTCCCGGAGCTTTGCGTCACGGGCGCGACCTGCGGCGACCTCTTTAAACAGGAGCTCCTCTATGAAAAATCTCTCGAAGGGCTGGCCCGCGTGGTTTCCGCCTCAAACGAAGTTTCCTGCGCGATTATCCTCGGATCATATATCGAGCTTGAGGCGATCCGTCTGAACATCGCCGCTTTCATACAAGGCGGTGAAATAAAAGGGATAGCCCCCAAGATGTTTGTCCACGGGGCGGAATCCCGCTGGTTCGCGCCAGGCAATTCTATCGCGGGCAATGTAACTTCCCTTAACCTGATGGGCGATGACATCCCTTTCGGGGCGCTGTTGTTTAAAGATCCGCGTTCATGCATAATTATAGGCATAGAAATATCCTCTGACGCCGACCGCATGGTATCACCCGGGACGCTCCTATCCCTGAACGGAGCCAATATCATCGTGAACCCGTCAGCTTCAAGCGATGCGGCTGGCGGCGCCGCGCGCCGAAGAAACATGATATCAGAAGTGAGCGGAAGGAACAAATGCTGCTACGTCCTGTCTTCAGCCGGGGTTCATGAATCGACTGCTGATATGGTCTTTTCAGGGCATAGCCTGATAGCGGAAAACGGCCGCATCCTTTCTGAAAGCGAAAGATTCAACAGGGATTCGTCGGTGCTGCTTGCGGATATTGACTTTGAGATGATCAGACGCGAAAGGATGAACGCGGAGAGCTTTTACGAGGCTGCGGGCTGCTACGCAGACCCCGTCGCCTGCGCTCCGGTTTACATAAACCCGTTGAAACTGTTCGACGAGCATAGCCAAGCCCTTGCGAGGCACTATTCAAAGACGCCTTTCATCCCCGATTCCCCTCTCTCCGCCGCTGAAAGATGTTCAGAAGTATTTCAGCTTCAGTGCGCCGGGCTTGCGAGGAGGCTTGAACATGCGAAGCCGGCGAAGACGATTCTCGGCGTATCAGGAGGCCTCGATTCAACCCTCGCGCTCCTCGTATGCGCTGAAACCCACAGGATGATCGGAAAAAGCGTCGGCGATATAACGGCGCTTACAATGCCCGGGTTCGGAACCACCGATAAGACGCGCGAAAACGCCTGTTCTATAGCAAGCGCCATCGGCGCCGATTTCCGGGAAATATCCATAAAGACTTCCGTGGCGCAGCATTTCATCGATATCGGGCATGATATAATTAACCATGACGTTACGTATGAGAACGCCCAGGCGCGTGAAAGGACTCAAATACTTATGGATCTTGCCAATCAGGAACACGGAATGGTAATAGGGACCGGCGACCTCTCCGAAGCCGCTCTCGGTTGGTGCACCTATAACGGCGACCATATGTCCATGTACAACGTAAACGCGGGAGTCCCAAAAACTCTTTTAAGGCATATAATTCAGTGGTTCATTGACTACAAATTGAACGGGCCCGCCGCTGACAGGGATTTCTGCCCGGACAACGTCTCCCTTAGTTACGCCCTCGAAGATGTTCTGAAAACTCCGATTTCCCCAGAACTCCTCCCGCCCGATGCGCACGGCAACATTGTTCAGGAGATGGAATCATCGGTTGGCCCCTACATGCTAAACGACTTTTTCATCTATCATACGATAAGATACGGGCTTCCGCCTGAAAAATTGTTTTACATAGCGAAGCTTGCCTTTGCCGACGATTACCCGAACGATACATTGAAGAAATGGCTTACCTCGTTTTACGAGCGATTTTTCAGCCAGCAGTATAAGCGAAACTGCTCCCCTGACGGACCTCAAACAGGTTCTGTCTGCCTTTCCCCTAGAGGAAGCCTGCTGATGCCGTCTGACGCTGACTACAAGCTTTGGGTCGATGAAACGGCGGCGCTTGCCAACGATTCATTATAATGAAAAAAGAAAGCCACCTTACCCTGATAGTCAAACCCGCTGGTGTCATTCCCTGATAGTCAAACCCGTTGGTGTCATGCCCTGATAGCCAAACCCGCTGATGTCATGTCCTGATTGTCAAACCCGCTGATGTCACGGTGGCGTTTCTTATGTCCATATTTTATAGCAAAACGCGTGCCAACATCTTTTTAAAATCAAATAAAAAAAGCATGGGGTTTTACAGGCATTTTGCCCTTCCACCCGCGCCGCAGACCCGTGACAGTCCATTATTGTTTACGCCGAGCCTTTTGAGCCAACAACGCAACCTCATTGATTTCAGTTGTTTTTTGAATATTCATGTAAACTTTAGTTTAACAAATCCCAGTGAAATGTAAACTTCATGCGTAAAAACTAATCTCTTGAGCCTGCGGAAATCCCGTACTCATTTATTTTCCTATGCAACATCTGCCTTGAAATCCCAAGCTGCGCCGCAGCGTCCTTCAGGGTCATTCCTTCTTCATGTAGCAATTTTTCGATGATATAAACCTCGGCGTTACGCTTGATCTCCTTGAGGGTGATTGGCTGTTGCCCGTCGTAATTCAAAGCGGCATGCTTATTCACGGCGCTTTTGAAGTAAAAATTTGTAAAGTGCTCCAGAGAAAGCATAGTGCCGTCGCAGCGGTTCATCGCCCTTTCAACGGCGTTGTGAAGCTCCCTTACGTTTCCCGGCCAGTCGTATTCCATGAGCATCTTCAGTGCGCTGTTATCTATCCCGCGAACCGCCTGCCCTTCCGAAACCCGTTCAAGGGACGCGTTGAGCTCGTCGATGAAACTGTTGACAAGCTCCGGTATGTCGCCCCTTCGCTTTTTCAGGGCCTCGGCTATGATCTCAACTATATTCAGGCGATAATACAAGTCCTGCCTGAAAGTTCCCTTATCGACTAATTTTGCCAAATCTTCATTGGTGGCGGCGATGACCCGCACGTCAATCGGAATCGATTTTCCGCCCCCCACCTTTTGAATCTCCTTTTCCTGCAGGAACCGCAACAACTTCGCCTGCATTTGCAACGGAAGCGCGTTTACTTCATCTAAAAAAAGGGTGCCCCTGTCGGCGAGTTCCGCAAGCCCTTTCTTCCCTCCCTTTTTTGCGCCCGTAAAGCTGCCTTCCTCATATCCGAAGAGCTCCGATTCAAAGAGCTCCCCCGGTATCGTCGCGCAGTTGACTTCCACGAATTCGAATATGCTCCGCTGAGACGCCAGATGTATGGCTCTTGCTATCAGTTCCTTGCCCGTCCCCGTATCTCCGCAGATGAGCACCGTGGAATTGCTTCTTCCCGCCAT
>Ga0123354_10011673_pt1 | contig 13599 bp, 8 predicted proteins | sample TergutLab28metaG_2_FD_97872 | JGI IMG/M metagenome (GOLD analysis project Ga0123354, IMG submission 97872) | Labiotermes labralis P4 segment gut microbial communities from Petit-Saut dam, French Guiana - Lab288 P4 | ecosystem: Host-associated > Arthropoda: Insects > Digestive system > Gut ... | reverse complement strand
GTAATAAGCAAGGGTTATATAAATATAATGTGGAGTAGGGGTGTGGGCGTCGTCATAATCGCTTGTGGGATTCCTATTTCTACAGAACACACAAATAAAAAAACAAATATAGTTGGGGGGGGGGGGGGGGGGATCAGGCGTCTTTCGCCGAAATGACAAAATCTGACGTGTCACTCGGGTGACAGCAGGCATGCTGCTGCATTTCAGCGGCTCGTGGTGTAGACACCTGCAGCATTAGTAGCACCACGAAGCGCATGATTGTGTGTTTGTAGACTTAGGCATCCAGCACGAAATGTCCATGCGTCATACTGCCATCTGCGGTCCGTCCGAATCTACAATATTTTTCCACATTATCTCGTTAAAGGCACGATTTTCGATAATTAGTTTTTGAACAGTATGTGTTTTGATATCCTCTACAACTTTTATTTGCGACATTTCTCATTCTAAGAAGATTTCAGCGAGTTATGATCAAAAATGTAAAATGGTCTTGACGTAAACTGTGCGTTGTTCTTGTCACATATCAATGCAACTTGAATCTTCTCGACAGATTTTCGAAAAATACTTAAATAATAAATTTCATACAAATCCATCCAGTGGAAACGGAGTTGATCCATGCGGACAGACATGACGAACGCAATAGACGTTTTTCGCAATTTTCCGAAAGCGTCTAAAACCGGATATTGTTAGTTGTAGGGCAAATTACATTGCGACAAGCAGACCGTCTTTTGTTCCAGCCGGTTTCAAACACCGAATCATATTCTACGATTCTGACGTTGTCCAATTACATAAAAGTACCGATAACTAGCACAACGTTCAGTATAAGTTTAGGTTACTGAAAGCTCCTACTATTTCTTGCAATACAGGCCCAGTGCTGGCGCAGAAGAAGGTGCAATATGATCTCTCCCTCCCGTCGCTGCTCCAACCGACTTCTGCTCACCACAATCCAACACATCATCCTGTTATTTCACGGCCGAACAATAGCCTCTACGGCCACCTCATGCAATGCTATCAGGGATGACCAGAAGCAAAAATAAAAGCCACTTAAATAAAATATTTTCAAGACATTTTATTCCCTTAAACCCCGCAGCATGAAACTTCCCTCTCTTCGGACAAGACAGGAAACCTATATTATTTTTACAGCAGTGTAAATACTTGCAGATGTACCGATCTGTATTGCACTGGTTTGTGGCACTGCAAGACTATTTTCCTTTGAGGTGCAGACTTTTCGCAAGAAGAAAAGTAGGCCTGTGCCATTTTCCAAATAGTGATAGAATCAGCTTACCCTACCGTTCAGTTCAAAAGGTTGAATATAAGTAAATAAGTACCTATGTATATATTCTGAGCGTAAGGCGCTATGTCAGTAACGTCATGTACGTACGAACTTTCTTCAAACCGTACCGAGGTTGATGTAACTGATATGTCGTCTGCGGGTGGGCCGGGATAGCGCAGTGTGTATAGCGACTCGCTACGGGCTGGACGGTCCGGGGATCGAATCCCAGTGGGGGGGCGAGATTTTCCGCACCCGTCCAGACCAGCCCTGGAGTCTACCCAGCCTCCTATACAATGGGTATCGGGTCTTCCCTGGGGGTGAAGTGGCCGAAGCATGGCGTTGACCACCCACCCCATTTAGCGCCGAGGTTAAAGAAAGAGTAGAGCTATACCTCTACCACCCCTATGGTCCTTCGCGGCCTGTTCTAGGATGAACGTTAACTTTACCCTTTATATCGTGTGGTTAAAATCGGCACAGCGTTTCGGAGATTCCATCTGTCCCCTTGCGTTGCAGTAACAGAGGTTAGACCTTTCTAACGGGTCCAACACAGTACGTTCGCCCTACCCGCTAACCACCTGAAGATGAAGACAGTCTACGAGTATTCCCAGAAGCGACGTGATTTTTTTATTTATTCTGACTATGGACAATATCAAAAAGGCTAGTGACGTCTATTGCAATACAAAATCGTCAGAAGGTTGCATTAGAAATATAAGCTTGCAACAGCAGTTTAAAGAAATGGGAAGGGCGGATTTGGCTGTCCTGACATGATTTCTACTTCTAATATAAGTTTATTTTTTTCGTCCCAGTTAACTCACAACAGCAGACCAACACAAAATTATTTTCAGTAACAAATACTTAAGCTCTGAAAGCCGCGCAGGAAAAAAAATGCTACGAGTAAGGACGAGTGACGGACGATGACAGGTTGAACACTCATCGCGTGAAGATCCTTGCCACACCGCAATTACAAACAGTTGCTGCCTTGTTTGAATTCCATTACTGCTAAAATAAATTAAGAGACGTCACTTCAAGCATAAGAAAACTTTTCAGTGATTTATGATTGATTATAATGATGGAGAAGATGATGATGATAATAATAATAGCAACAGTAAGTTCATCTTAGAACAGACCACGAATGCCTAGAAGAGGAGTAGAGGTATAGCTCTACTCTACCTTTAACCTCGGCGTTAGATGGGGTTGGGTGGTAAACGCCACGCCCCGGCCGCTTTACCCCTGGGAAAGACCCGGTAACCATTGTATAGGAGGCTGGGTGGGCCGCAGGGCCGGTCTTAAGGGGTGCGGAAATCTCGCCTCCACCGGGATTCGATCCCCGGACCGTCAAGCCCGTAGCATAGTCGCTACACAAACTGAGCTATCTCGGCCCACAACAACAACAACAACAACAACAACAACAACAACAAATAATAATAATAATAATCAGCCACTGGTGAGGTACATGTTGAGTCAAATTGAATGTAAATTACATTGTGTTCGCTCTTCGTGCTGCAATAACTTAGACGTCGAGAACAAGGGCTGGTGAAACGGCACGAATAAGTAAGATTAACGAAGAAATGACAAACTATTAAACAGAAAGATCTGCTGTTCTAATGCAAGGGATCTATTTCGTAGCATGCACAAAATAAGAACCAAACAGTGGGGATTGGGAACTCAAACAGCAGATTTAGAGTGACTGTTTGTTCCGAATGTGTGCTGCTGCCTCATAACCTTACTCCCTCCTCTACACGTGATATCAGGCTTCCGCCGCGAAGTAGATGAGAACTGCGCTCTTCTGGGTTATCACGCAGCTAGCAGTGATAATGTCTTACCGACGTTTCGAGAAAACGTATCGTTCCCATTTTCAGAGGTAAATCATCCAAGATTCTTGACCCCTAAAGATTGGACCGATATGTTGTCCCGAAACGTCGGCAATAAATCGCCACTACTCGCTGCGTACTGACCCAGAAGAGCGCAGTTCTCTTCCTCTTCTTCAGCTAAAGGCGCAAACGCACCGGATGAAATGGGAAAAGTTTTCATGCATACTTAAACATCTGACTCCTGTACTTTAGTCCGGGAAGTTCCCTGGTGACGTATGGGTAATAACTGCGTTTAAATTTATGAAGTAAAGAGCGGATTGAGATAACATCGCAGCTGCTTGTGTGGCAACATGAAATCTACACGACACTCACCACTTTACTACTACTACTACTACTAATCGTTATTATTAATCGTTATTATTATTATTATTATTAACTGAAATTGAGTTTTCACTCGGTGGCAGTAGTCCTCACACTAGTAACAAATAAGAATAAATATACATAAAAGAAACAATACAAAAACACAGTACTAAGAGTACGAAAAAACAGTAAATGCAAGTACACATATTACCAAAACACCCACACATTAAAAAACCCATAATTCACACACCCACTCATTACAAAACACACACATACACACACCCACATATTACAAAACAAGTTAAAACAACCACAGTACAAGATACACACCAAATAAAATAGTCACAATACAATCAAGTAACCTCAGTACAAGGTCAGCCTAAAGTGCATGGTACTTTCGTTCCCAAGAAATTCAACGTAACTCACTTCACTTCATGTACACAGCTCATAAGGTGACTAAGCGAAACATGTAAGGTAGCTCAGACCGTCGTGGTAGTCTGAATGCAGTTTTAATGGTTTTCTGGAAAAGTGATTTCAATTGATCGCTCTGTCGGTACATCCAAATCGCCGTAATTCAGTTTCTGTAAACGTCATTCAGCGCCGCAATTCAAACAAAAACCTGTCAAAATAAGACAACAGTTACATTTTCTCACCCCTTATCACGGAAGAGACCCAGTTGGGATCCGGCTTTCATTCCTTTATTGAAGAAGCAAGGCCGAGAGGGGTAAAAAGAAGACATAGGCAACCCACACATACAGAATAGGGCTTTCTCCTCATTCTTTAAGTTCTATTGTTGTGACCCCACAAACGCAAGACACGTGACACAGTTGGGAGCGGGGAGGTGAGGAACGTTTTCATTCGCTAACTTGTCTTCAAGTGTTGGGGGGGAGGGGGGGGTGCGATTTCAGAAGAAATGATGGTACTGTGACAATTGCCATAGCTCTCACAAGGAGCGGCGGGTGGGTGCAATGCTTAAAAGAAAAAAGAATAGGATGAGATATGAGGCCAAAAATGATATCATATGGAGTGTGTTAGTTCGTGTGGTGCGCAGTACCGCTCTGACATGCTGGGGGTCTTTGTTCGGCGTGAATTCATACAGGGCTGACTGGAGATATGAAGAGATGCCTTAGAGAGAAGGGGGGAAAAAAGTACAAACCAACGATGTTCATTTGGAGTTGGTTTAATCTCTTCGCCATCCCATTTATCAAAAAGCGCTTCGTCACCTTCGTAAAACAGGACTGTTTAGACTTTCAGTCAGTGAAGAACTTCGGTAATGGTGCCAGAAAATTTCACACCACTAAAATAATCTTCATTCAAAACGATGGTGATAGTAGGAAATAAACTGTGGAATTCCACAGCAACAGTTGTTTTATATTAACTTCGCAATTAGCAAATATGCTTCAGGCTTTCAACCCGAAAGAAAAGTCGCGCAAATGAGTAATGAACGCGTTCGGTGATTCTGAAAACTCTACATTGTTTCAACAGACAAGAATAGCCCACACGTTTTGTATAGCTGCTCTGTAAGTTAAATCACAACCTGAAGATGGCCAACATATAGGGCCGAAACATGTAGTTGTATACCTACTGTACTACTAGGTGAAATACAGTTGTGTTCGACTGTACGTGTAATACACAAAATTCTTTGTTATTGAACCAACACAACGGGGATGTGGCACCTCAAAAAAAGACAAGAATCTGTCTACAGCTTGGCGAGCATTATTGAACGTAGAGACAATTTCAACACGAAACGAAACCTAAAGTGCCAGGCCGATTTCGACGGATCCCGGCCCGGTACTCAACATTCAGTTCTGTCAAGTCCATTCGGATATGATTTAGTGCGAGAGGTTTTAATGGGCATTTCACTTCACGGCCTCCATTGAGTTATAATAATACTGAGTGCCGATTCTACTACCTTAAATTCCGTTACTTGGAGACATTCTAAAAAGTATTACGTATTCAAAAACAGACAAACGTAAAGTTTACCCTGAACAGGTTATGAAGACCCAGAGATGGCTTTCGTGCAACTACTGTTGCACCGGAGAAAGCGTTAAGTATTACAAATTTTGAGTGTGTATCTGTAAACTTACGTATCCAGCATGCAATGCGCATGCGCCATATTGTCACCTGTGGCATGTCCGGCTCTACAATTTTTTTTTTCACACTATCTCATACACGGCACGAATTTAGATAAAGGTTATTGAAAATACGTAAAATGTGTTGTATGATTTTTTCCGCAACTTTGTCTGAAACATTTGTCATTCCAAGAAGAACGGCGCGAGAAATCATCAAAGTATGTATTGGTCTTCATGTAAACTACTCTTTATTCTTGTCCGATTTTAATGAAAGTTGAATTTTCTCGACAGATTTTCGAAAAATACTCAAATACCAAATTTTTATGAAGATCAGTCCATAGAGAGCAGAATTGTTCCATGCGGACAGATGGACAGACGGACAGACATAACGAAGCTAATAATCGCTTTTCGCAATTCTTCGGGCGCGCCTAAACTAAGGAGGGAGGTTCGTATACAGATGGAGGTCACTCAACGTGCGTAGTTTTCTTTACGGTAGGTTGCTTTTATTGTGAATTGCTTCGTTTGAAGATGTTACTTCTCGATGATAGAGAATCTCTCTCATTCTCATAAAGAGAAAGACAGAATGTTGTCAAGAGAAAAGAGGAGCCGCCTTTTCTCTGTTAGATAAATTAAGGTCCCTCTGCACAGTCAGGAAGAATTCAGGAGGCTTAGCCTGTTTTCCTTACGGTTACGTCATAGGCGTTGGACTGGTTTCGCCTCAAGATACAAATATAAACACAACCATCGTGGTCTAAGACACGGAAAGGGAACCAATGGCATAGACCGAGCCCACTTGGCAACGATCATTACAGATTTTCTTATTATTACGTGCATCTACTAGACAATGCAAGCCGGGTAGCTCAGTCGGTATAGCGACTGACTACGGGCTGAACGGTCCAGGATCGAATCCCGGTGGGGACGAGATTTTCCGCCCGTCCAGACCGGCCCTGGGGCCCACCCAGCCTCCTGTAAAATGGGTACCGGGTCTTTCCCGGGGTTAAAGTGCGGCCGGGGCGTGCTGCTGACCACTCACCCCCTTCTAGTGCCGCGGTCATGATGGAAGAGTAGGGCTATACATCTACCCACCCTCTGGGCCACACCGGGCCTGTAAAAGGGATCACTTTACTTTACTTACTTTACTAGAGAATGCAAAATTCGATACTTCTGCGAGTCACAATGTTTGGCCATAGGCGTACCATAAAATTAGCAAGAGACTGTCTGAGGTATTGCAGATGAGGTCACAAATTCTAATTAATATACACCTTATACATGCACAGTTTTAATAAATTGCTTAACACACTTTACTCTCTCCAGGCCTTCTATACTTCCACGTTCGGGGGCATTCGAGTGTGGAAAATTCAAAATAGAAAGAAAGTATAGTATGAATATTTTCATAATAACTCTGGCATCTGGTCAGCGATTATTTTGTGACGTGAGATCTACACTTTTCTTGGCAATTGGCGAGACTCGCATTGAAGGTCCTCTTGAAAAATTACGGGTACTTTATGAAAGCAATTCACTTATAAACTTCGTGAAATGTTGATAATGGTATAACAGAAAGGAAGACTAGCGCGTGGAGTCAAATTCGGAGAGATGCGACACGGGTAAGTGTCCGAAGAAAAATCGTCATAATATATCGGTGGGAGCTCAACCGAGAAGGGCCAATTAGAAAATGTAGAATGACGACTATCCTTTATCTGTACTTAGCAAACTGCAAAGTACACACACAGTAATACAGCCATAAGGAAACACAGGGTGGGATTATGAGCAATTCTTTCACCCGCGAAACGCCGTGAAGTAGGGTGAAGAATAGAAATTTAAAAACGAATTACTGGTATGTGCTTCGCTCTCTAAGCAAACCAAATTAATAAACAATGTAAAGCAGTCCCATTACAGGCCTGGAGTGGCCCAGAGGTTTCTAGGAAGTTAAGGTTTCCAGATTTCATGACAACGGCACAGGATGTTGGTAAGGTTGTCAGCCTTACGCACCGGCCGCCTTCACCCCCAGGAAATGCTCCTGGTACTCATTTCTGTTAGAGGCTGAGTCGACTCCAGGGAAATAGTGCGATCGGAAGGATTTTATGTCAATGAAAAATTCCAATGACACCAGCTGGGATCGAACCAGCGACCTTCAGATTTGTAGCACAGCACCTTAACCACTGTGCCACGTGGTCCCCAATAAAAAACTTAATATAAACTATATATAAAATATATTTATAATCGTGAAGCAGCACACATTTCCATGACCTTCATGAGATATCTCATTTAGAAACACGTAATGAAATACTGATATGGCGTATTTGAAAATCAGTAAAAGACATTTGCCGTGTAAAGTGTCAACAGATAAATCTGATCATTAAGCATCTCCATGAGTAGAAATTAGAAGTTATAGCGTAAATACACGCTACTACTACACTAAAAGGCGGGTTGATTATACTGTATACGAAAGAGTAAGGAAAACTCTGAGTGCAACAGGACGGTGCTGTTGCAACGATAAACAGTAGTAACACTTCGCACCGGTAACTGCTGAAGTAAATTTGGGAAAAACAGTGAGAAGACTTGCAATCCCTAGTAGAAGGAGCGGGCCGTTCGCGTCACACATTGGGAAAGTCCGATCCCCTATCCAGGGAAACTTACTGCTTGACACAGTTGGGCTTTTAAAAACCCTGAACCTAACTGCGACCCACTGATATCAAGGCTGGTTTAATATAATTATCTGAGCTTATTACCATAGTTATCTGGATGACGGTCATACCAAGAGACGACGAATTTAAATCTGCCTACAATTCAATCAGCCGCAGTGGTCAAGCACACTGAATTCAGAAAATGTTTACTACGTATCATTTAGAACATTTTGTCTGTTATCACCTATATAAAACCTGAACATTATATAAAACAGACTACAGATTTACGTTATGTTTCGTATGTGTGTGTAATTTGGTCTCTTGCGCTGAGGGAAGCACGCGTGTATGAACTGCGTAAATGTGCTTGAGAGAAGGTAGGAAGAGAATACATTCTGCTGTGACACATAATGACGGAAAAATGGAAAAATACTGCATAATGAGAAACTTCATCGTTTGTAAGCCTACCCTATCTTTAAGTGAGAAGAAATTAACAAGAAAGCGAAAAAGGTGGTCAATAAAATAGGGTTCGTAATTATTAAGCTTCATTAAAAATCGCTGTGGTTAAACCAAAGAGGCAGAACGGGCAGCCAGCATTAAGAAGATAAGAAATGCAGGCAAAGTTGTAGAAGGAAACCATGAAGGGACGATACTGCTTGGGTTGGGTTAACGGTGCTGGACTGGATTCATCTGGCTCAGGACATGTTCCAGTAGGGGGCCACTGTCAAGCCGGTAATTTAGGATTCCAGAAATGCAGGTAACTTCTTGATCAGCTTGTCAAGTACTCTTCGTATTGACGTTAGTTAATTAACGTAATTGGAAAGCGGACAGCGAACGCGGATAAGTGGTATGTTACTTCTCTCCCCCCGCCCCAGCCCCCGCCCCCGCCCCCGCCCATTCTCTCAGTGTACAGCTCTAATTAGGCATAAAAGACCTTAACAGAATTTTTCAGACCCACACATTCAGGATTTAGTGTCACACAAATGTTCAGCTGCGTACAGTCAACCTCACAAGTTTATCCCATCCCCTCAGCTGCGTACACTCAACCTAACAAGTTTATCCCATCCCCTCAGCTGCGTACAGTCAACGTTACAAGAGCTATTCCAGTCCCTATTACTCAATTCGTTGGTATACCACAATTAGCACAGAAAGTTTCATTTTAGTGGGCCAGATCATTCCTTGAAACATACGTACATTCACCCAGACAGAAACTTTGCATTTAAAGACGGTGTCAACTGCTAAGATTACACAACGTCAGTGGTAGATGAATTAATTACAGAATCCTACATAAACACAGTTTTGTGTATCCCAAAAAACCTTTTTTTTAACTATCCTAGTTTCAGTGAATCGATAACTAAGGTAATCTGCACAATTTAGTTACCCATGTCTCTCTAATGAAGGTAGTACCAAGCAGATGGACGGAGCGGTTAGTATTTCTGACTCATATACATGAGCCAATCGACACGAACCTGCGATCGGACACCAAAGGTTTTTCGTAATTTCGTTCAACCCATCCGGCAAATTCCAGAAGAGTACCCCAAATTATGTCATGACATCTTTCTACCACATTCTTTCCAACTAGCAGTTCATTAAATCATCTTGCCACCAGATACTACGTGAGCCTACGCTGAGGTACAGACAGAGTCGTTAAAATAACCATACATAAAAAAAAATGGGAGAGCTGTTAGTCAAGAATGCCCCTCTCAGACAGCAAGCCAGCAAACAAATCATTCTGGATTATTAGTAACAAACACACTAATAAATATTAAGTCGAGCATTTGAGTTAAATTTATTAAACATTAATTGAAAAATAAGCACTTGGTTTGTAATTAAAGAGCGACAGGTGCAGATTGGTGGGCCCTGCCAAGTGTGACAAAAGGGGACCACTGCAATGTCGCTGGCATAAAATTTGGTTTAGTCATAAGTACGTGTACTTGCCAGCGGTGATATGGGTAGGTAGAATCGCTTTAGTGCAGTTCGAAGAAGAATTAAATTACCAGCCACTGAAATTTGAATGAAGACATCACGAAGTGCTTGAATACGTATTGTAATACTAATTTGTACGTCAGCACAACTGTTTTTATTACACAAGGTAATATGTAGGCCACATGTTTCGACTAATAAATAGTTATCTTCAGGCCTATTCTTACAGGTTAAGTCACAGGATGCTGTTCACTCATTGGAATTCCAGTGTGTTTACATCAGTGAAATATTTAAACCATATCATTTGCAAAGGAGAGTAAAACTTACATACTTTGCAAGTTTTACTCTCCTAGGCAAATGATATGGTTTAAATATTTCACTGATGTAAACACACTGGAATTCCAATGTGTCCATAGCATCCTGTGACAACCTGTAAAGAATAGGCCTGAAGATGACTATTTGTTAGTCGAAACATGTATTAAAGCCTACATATTACGTTGTGTAATAAAAACAGTTGTGCTGTCCTACAAATCAGTATTACAATACAGCCACTGAAAACTGATAGTTTTCACTGTTTTTCTTTATCTACAGCACAGATCTCCAACCGCGTCCCACCACGTTGTATTGTGCGCCTCGCAGCCACATTTGTAAATTAAGTATACACTATAAACATTACACAATAGTATATGCGGTTAGGTACACCGCTGATTTTATTTTTTCAAGTACGTTCCGCGCACCAGCCCACAGTAAAGGATGTGGCCCTTTGCTATAAAACGTTTGCATGCCCATGACCTAGAGTAATAAAAACCCTTCAGATTTTGAAAATTCCGTAAAGGAATTTATTGTAAGCCCAGATAACTTTATACAAGGCAGTCCTTTTTGGAAAGCTAACGGTTGCACACCCCTCTGGACCTCTCCTGATAGGAAGACTCACTACCAGGTTGATCATATCTTTGTAGATGGGAGATGGCATTCGAACATACTTGACGTACGATATTTCAGAGAAGCTGATTCTGATCACGATGGAGTGATTGCAATAGTCGGAGAAAAAAATTGGCAAGCAGCATAGAAGTTTGATTTGGAGAGATTTAATATCAGTAATCTCAGTAGGGCACTTGTGAAAGGCGTAATGAAACTTCGGGTTCTGTACAATGCGGGGAATTTCTTGACTAACTGAGAACGGGTTAATTTCTCAAGAACGACTCTGCTCCATGGAGTAATTAAGTAATTTAATTTATTAAGTAATTAAATAATTAAGTAATTAAATTTGTAAGTAATTAAATAAGTAATTACATAAGTAAGTAAGTAAGCAAGTACGTAATGGTCGCACACCTACACAATATATTCTCTACACAATATATTCTCTAAACAATATATTCTCTACCTTTTACACAACCCGAAATGTAATTTATATAGTCACAAGAGTCCGCCCAGTGAACTCTATCCTGAGCCAATTAAACCTAGTCCTTATATTCCCACCTTATTCGTGTCAGGTCAATTATAATATGGCACTATTACCTCTGGAATTAGTGGAGCTATACCTCCACTCTCCTTATATGCCTTCGTGGTGTGGATAGGGAAACCCTTACCCTTTTTCTTGCTTCAACCTACGCCCAGCTTTCCCAAGGGGTCTATTGCATTTGGATTTTATAGTTTCGCTGTAAGCATTTTCTTCTTCCAACACAGAATAAACAATGCAGTTGGAATCTACGCCTCAGTTACACACTTTTGGAATGGTCCACAATATGCAAAATTAAAACAAGACACAAACAAAAGAGTGAAAAATTATGACAGACAGGCGACATACACAACCGTAAGGTTATATGAGCACGCATTTTGATAGCCGGCGATCCAATTAAATTCATGTTATTCTTAACGTCAACATATAGACTAGACCTGCACTGGGGCGAATCGTTCCATATGCAGTGTCCATTAATATCGGCACGGCTTGCAAACGGTGTCTCGACATTTCGCCGGTTTCTGCATTCCTGTCCGGTAATTCGGCAGTTCAGCAATCTGTCTAGCATTTCGAAGGTTTTCGGAGCGACCGTGACTCAGTCTGTTTTCAAGGTTTTTTTTATAGTGTTTCTAGTAATTGTCGGAGTAAATTAAACATTAAATACATACATTTCATATAGCCTTCAATTAATTCAGTACAGCCCATGTTAGCTGCAATAGACTTTCCTTCGACAGGAGAACGGTAATTAATTGTACTTAGCTCTGGACGTTCCGGTAGCCGTTAATTCCTCTGCGAGGACGCAGAAATGACGCCAGCCTTTCTTATTTTCAGTTTCATCTGAGAAGTGTGAGGGCATACACAACTGGAGTACTACAGAGAGACCTGTCTCATCCTCCGCGAATTTAAATTTCTCAAAGCAGTGGAATATGTAAGTACGAATGGATGGATGGATAAATGAATGAATGAATGAATGCGTGAAAGAATATGTAAATAAATAATAAATAAATAAATTGAATAGACTGAATCAGTGGAGTGACTGAATGAGTTTGAATGGTTGAATAAATTATTGACTGATTCATTGAAATGATTATTGGAATTAATGTAATGAATAACTGAGTGAATAAATGATTGATTGATTGAATGTATGTATGTACGTATGTATGTTTATATGCTATAGGGCTTTGTTTTATAGAATGTGTCTAATGTTATTCGAAAGGTAGACATGTAGAATGCAACGCCAAACGTGCGAATTTTGACAGGTGTGCCGGCATGCGCACCGGCGCCCACCGGGTGAAACAAACGCAGTGTATCCTACACACACACACACACACACACACACACACAGCCGTATACACTTTCCGTACACAGTGTCGCCAGCAGTCCTCTCCGTCACTCTAACGGGTCACAATCGCGAATTGCTGCCATTACTGCACAAAATATTAATAGTCGCAGGAATATGCAAGACAAATGGACGAACTCTGTTGCAACACGGCTGGCGGGATGCCTTGGCTTGATGTTTGACCGACGTTTTCCATCACCTTCGTGTATAACATATAACTGAGAATGATTATTTTGTATCTTGGGGCGGCGATAGCTAAGTCGGTAGCGTGTCCAGCAGGCTATGAGCTGGGATACCGACAAATCGTAACGCGATTGCCGGCTGGGGTATGAGATTTTTCTTTACTCTAAAGTGGCCGAACCGACTCTGGCGCCAGCACAGATTCCTATTTAACAAGTACCCGGGGATTTTCCCCGTGAATAAAGCGGCTGAGGTGTGAAACTGACCATTCACATCCTTATAGCGCAAAGGTTAAGAATTTATAGAACAAAAGGCCTACATCCTGTTGTTTTGTATGGGTGTGAAACTTGGTCGCTGACATTGTGGGAGGAAAGGAAGCTGAGGGTGTTTGAGAACATGGTGTTGAGGAGAATATTTGGACCTAGGAGGGTCGAGGTAACAGGGGAATGGAGGAGATTGCATAACGAGGAGCTAAATGATTTGTACTCTTCACCCAATATTGTGCGGGTGATAAAATCGAGAAGAATGAGATGGGCTGGGCATGTGGCGCGTATGGGTGAGGAG
>Ga0123354_10011672_pt1 | contig 13600 bp, 13 predicted proteins | sample TergutLab28metaG_2_FD_97872 | JGI IMG/M metagenome (GOLD analysis project Ga0123354, IMG submission 97872) | Labiotermes labralis P4 segment gut microbial communities from Petit-Saut dam, French Guiana - Lab288 P4 | ecosystem: Host-associated > Arthropoda: Insects > Digestive system > Gut ... | reverse complement strand
TCGGAGCATGAAGCTGGAAAAACATCTAGTGTGGTGCTAAAAATGAGTGAAATCTCACTAAATATATTGAGAGCGAATTATTTAAACGGCTGAGGCTGTGGCTGTCCTAGAGGGTAGGACGCTTGAGCCATGAGGGAGCGTGGAGGTATTTAAATGCCGTCCTAAACGGTAGGACGCACGAGCTCTAAAGGTTAAGGTAGATGGAGTGGGAATGACATGTAGCATGCATAGGCAGAATGTGAGATACTTACAGAAAATTAGGTAGGAATTCTAAAGTGAAGAGACCACTTGGCAGATAAAGTTATGACAAAAGGTAATGTTAAAATGGATCTCAAATGAGTGACAGAAGTGGGGACTGTTCTTACGGGCCCTTTTATGAGCTTCATTCCATTGGTATGGTGTGTAGTATCTGGTAAAGGCCTTTTCCCAAGTTTATTGTGGGGGCTGGGGGGGAGTGTTGATGGACAACTGTATTCTAATGTGAGATTTTGACCCTTAGAATGTGCGTTGATGGTGCACTGGTCTGTTCATCAGGTCAGTGAATGTGTAAGAAATAGGCTGTGAGGGTGTTGTGGAGTTGTCTGGCTGTTCTAGGGTCCAGTGGCATGCCTATGTGAAAAAGGTCATGAGCCCCTGGAGAATTTCTTGATCACCTGAGAAACTGCTAGCTTCTTTAAATGGACTCTGCTCCATATCGTTTATTAGTTAATATGTAACAAACAATCCGTGAGTAGGACTGGTTTGTTGGTTATGACATCTTATAATATTGTTCATGCTTTCCAACATTCTGGAGGAATCTACTGCCTTCATCTTCACCCCAGGAGATCTGTCTCCAAAACATTGTTAACAACCTACAAAGCTGCTCAGTACTAGTGCTGGAAATTTGTCCCAAAATCAGCCCTTGGAAATAGCATTGTATTGTATTGATTTGTTTCTCCATCATCCATCTTTTTAGTTTCTTTGTATTTTAGGCTTAGGAAGCAGACGAAGTTGCAGAGAGTAGTGATGTGTCTCACAAATGAACTGCAGATTGTAGCTAAATCTATCAAACAAGCAAACACATATTATGGGTGAAATTGTTTCTCACCGAATTCCAGCTTCTGTGATCATTTACAGAGATATGTCTGATCATATGTAAATAAAAGTGTTGGGCATAGTCTAACCTTCTGGATCATACTTATGGCGCTTACTAGTCTTATGATTAAGGGTAACAGAGCACCCAATGTGGAAGCCTGAAAACATGTATCATTAAAAGATTGTCTGCCAGACCCTGATTCTTTCAGCCTGAAGACTTAGAATTAGGATTAAAATAGTATTTGGCTTCAAACTCTTGCGGGCCTGATTCACCTAGGCCTTAAAACAGGCCCTTTGTGCCCCATACTCTGCTACTATGGTAGAGGAACCCTGTTCCTTTACCAAAGTTCCAGATGGCCCCTATACTTAGTTTCCTAATATTCTCAGGGTCCAATAAGAAGGAACCCAGATATGCATGTCTGAGTGAAGCCAAGGCCTCACACTCACACAGAATGTGGACTGAGGTTTCCTCCTCAGTACCACAACTTAAATTCACAACATCCTCAGGGTCCAACAAAAAGGGACCCAGATATTTCTGTCAAAAAATCCTCAAATTCCCCAGTAAAGGATTCCCCCTCCATGTTCCCCCAACAGGGCCCATATGGAGAGAGATGCTCCGTCTCCAGAGCCATTGGTTTGTTCATTCATTTATATCTGTTGCAGTCTCCAAAAATGAGCCCTCCCATGAAATGTGGGGAAGCCTGAAGACTTAGTCACCAGATTCCTCCAAAACCCTGGTATCAACATATGAAAGTACACGGTATCACAGTTTTGTGCTGGTTTTCACTGAGCAGTTGGCTCTTGTCTTGTGTGATGAACGGGATTTGTGTTGTGGTGATTAGTTTCATTGTCATAACTGTGGCGACACGTTTCGTGACCTGTTATGACATAGTATAAGAAGTTGTACTCTGTTTTTGTATATTGAGAGAAACAATTCTGAAATGAAGTTAGGTGAGATGTGCTGCATTTCCAAGTCTTCACATAAAGTTGCCAGACATGAGTCATAGGAAATTTAAATGTTTTCGGCCATATCATGGTCTGTCTCTTGTTTTGCATTATGTTGTTCGGTTCAGTGACAAAGACATACAGTATGCTGGTCACTTTTGGCAAACTGATGTTTTATATAACTTGACATTTGGGTGTCTTTAGAGGCTATTTGCATCAGCTGTCAAGTTCTGGTCATACCCTTTCTGATATTGAACAATTTGCAGAACATTCATATACATTGTGTGCCCTCTGCTGTTTTCAGACACTGACCATGAATGATTCAATTGCTGGAATTTAGCAGTTGACCATATCATTACATGGAACTTCTTTCTCTTCTCCCTGTAATTCGTGTAGACACACTGTGTATAAATGTTAGTTGTAGGTATGATGTCACAGAGTGACTTGTGTTTTTAGGGGTGATTCCTGTTTGATGGAATCTCAAAATTCAGCTTATGTTGTTGCAGCCTGTACAGTAATTTTGAGTGGCCTCATTTTAACCTCCAGATATTGGAGAATTTTAACAAGTTTTGTGTAGACCTGCTTAGTGTTGTACACATGTGCTGCAACTTGTATTATTTTGTATTGTGCAAATTAATTTTATATTTTGGTGAAGTTTAAAGAATAACAAAATTATTTGTTTAAAAAAATGATTCAGCTTTGTAAATGGTTAAAGATTAGTGGATATGATTAGCTCCTAATGATTGTTGCCTTTTGTTCTGGTTTATTTTACTGGAGCTTCTATTCAGAATGTCAAAGTTTATGTCTTTTGGCATGACATATGTGCTTGTATTAGTGTGCTTCATGTCTGTCACAACTGGTGCCCTATTGCAGCAAGGTGTTCCTGGGCTACAAGAAGAGCAACCCAGATCAGATGTATGCCATAAAGGTGATGAAGAAGTCAGAGATGGTGAACAAAAACATGGCCAGCCAAGGTGACTGTAACACTGAATGCAGATATGTAGGTCAGGGTGTTCAGTCCTTGAGAGATTTTTAAACACTCCTCAGTTCTTTAAACACAGTGGTAGAGCCACTCAGTAGAACATTACAGTATTTTTATTGGACCTGCTACTGCTTTAAGACTGACTAGCTATGCACATATGGGTACCCTTAATTCGTTTGTAATATAGAGCCTAATGTAATGAAATGTCCTAGAAGTGTCAATTTAGGCTTCAATTTTAATGATTTCCAGATTGCAGAGCTACTGTATTTTCTAGACTTGTAGGACATACCAAGATTTTAGAGACAAAGTTTTATGAAAGAAGTCTGCTATACTTTTAAGCTGTAACATGTACACAGATATCTTGAAAAGAGAGTTTCTGAAACTTTGCCTAGTGCAGTAACCAAAAATTAAAGACTGGTGCTGATGTTCGGTTATAAACTTCTTTGACTGATCGTAAATGTGTTTATTAGAACTGTGTACTTGCAGTGCAGTTGTGTTTAGTGACGTACAATCATTATACAAGTTATTAAATACGAATTACTTGTCTTGAGTTTATTAACACAGTATGTTGGACTTAAATGTGGAAGGCACTAAGTTCAGACCCACATGAAAACTATTTATCGTGACTGGAATTTTCTTTTATTCATGGCAGTATTACCTTACAGTAGGACATACATTCCTCCACGTTCCTTGCTTTTCTGCCTTAACACTTTGGCACTGGAACTGAATACATTGTATAATCTGCAGAAGACTAGATCTGCTTCAGAGTGGCCATAATTGCCACTGGCGGTGGTCGCCATTGGGTGTTCTAAGCTGTACACTGTGTTATGTGTCTACAATGTTTGGCACAAGAGGGTTAAATCAGGATGCAGACTACACAAGGAATGAGCATGTTAAGAAGATGGCAGTAAACTTCCCTATGTATAGCAGGCCTCAGAATGTTGTATGTGTGTTTGTTAATTTGATAAGACTGGGACACGATCATTCTTAGAGGTTCAGACTGGGACATGATCATTCTTAGAGGTTCTGACTGGGACATGATCATTCTTAGAGGTTCAGACTGGGACATGATCATTCTTAGAGTTTTGGACTGGTGCGTGATCATTCTTAGAGGTTTGCACTGGGACATGATCATTCTCAGAGGTTCAGACTGGGACATGATCATTCTGAAAGGTTCGGACTGGGACATGATCATTCTTATAGTTTTGGACTGGGACATGATCATTCTTCGGGTTTTAGACTGGTGCGTGATCATTCTTCGAGGTTTGCACTGTGGACGTGATCATTCTCAGAGGTTCAGACTGAGACATGATCATTCTTAGAGATTCAGACTGGGACATGATTATTCTGAGAGGTTTGGACTGGGACATGATCATTCTTAGAGGTTCGGACTGGGGCATGGTCATTCTTAGAGGTTCAGACTGAGTCATGATCATTCTTAGAGGTTTGGACGGAGACATGATCATTCTTAGAGATTCTGACTGGGACATGATCATTCTGAGAGGTTTGGACTAGGACATGATCATTCTTAGAGTTTCGGACTGGGACATGATCATTCTGAGAGGTTTGGAATGGGATATGATCATTCTCAGAGGTTCAGACTGGGCCATGATCATTCTTGGGGATTCGGACTGGGACATGTTCATTCTGAGAGGTTTGGACTGGGACATGATCATTCTTAGAGGTTCAGACTGGGGCATGGTCATTCTTAGAGGTTCAGACTGAGACATGATCATTCGTAGAGGTCCGGACAGACACATTATCGTTCTTAGAGATTCGGATTGGGATATGATAATAATCTTAAATTCTTAAATGTGTTTTAGTGGTGACAGAAAGAAATGCCCTTGCACTATCACACAGCCCATTCTGTGTCCAGTTGTTCTACTCGCTGCAGACCAGCCACAGCATTTACCTGGTGAGTAGTGAGAAATAATTACAAATGCATACACATACACGCACGCATTTGTTGAACTGGAGGTGTTGCAGTGAGAGGTGTCTGGCTGCTGGCTAGCCTGACTGGCTATACAAGATTCTCACAGCCGTGTTGCTAATGGTCAGGTTTTCTGAGATGTTGTACCATATCAGTGGGTAAATTTTTATCAGTACTGTGAAGAACTTTAGTGTCTTTGGAATTTTGGTAACTGTTTGTGAATTGGCATGATAGAAGTCTTGGGTCTGATGTTATGTGTCTTCCTGCAGTCTGTGCAGTTAGCACCTTGTGTCTGGTATGTTTCAACACACTACAGAATAATGTACTGTAGTTACCATGAACTCAATCCAAACTGTGTTTATGCTGATACAGAAACAAAGGAAAATCCTTTTACTTTCTTTCTATATGTTGTCTTCATTGCTTAATCAGCAATACCTTCATCATTTCTTAATTGTGAGAACTATGTGTTTGCCGCTCCTTCTGTACGTTTGCAAATGAAATTACTTTTCTGTGCTATGCTGACTGGCTTTGGGACTGTCTTGCATTGACTCTGCTTCTCTCCAGAGGAGAAGGACAGGTGCATGGCTTGACAGAGGGAGCTATAACTGCATGAATGGTGTGTTCTCAGGATAGCCAACATACAAATATGTCAAAAGTATGACCTCCCTAAGCAAAACTGGAGCCTCCAACCAAAATGTAAGTAAAAGACACTGAAATTTTTGCTTCTCCTAGAAATTTATTTTGCATCTTTAGGAACTAACATTACATACTGCATTTTTCAGATACCAAGAAATAGCTCTGTCTTATTTCCCACGAAATGCCACTTTTTCATTATTTAATCTCATGTGGTGCATGTAACATTAATGTTGTTTGTAAACCATGCAGAACAATTTAAATACCTAGCAAAAAGAATGTGGAATGTTAATGTGAACTGTGGATATTTAAATCTTGATTCCGAAGGGAAGTATGAACTATTTTTTATTTCTTGTTTTTGTGTCTGTATTTCACTGCATCTGGTTCTAGTAATAGCTGCTGATTTCATCTATGCAGTATAATTAAAAGAGTGGTGTCTGTCATCAGGTGATGGAGTACCTCGTAGGAGGGGACCTCAAATCACTTCTCAGCATGTATGGTTACTTTGATGAGAGCATGGCCGTGTTCTATGCGGCAGAGATAACACTGGCATTAGAATATCTCCATTCACATGGTATCACACACCGGGACCTGAAACCGGACAACATGCTGCTAACTGACCGTGGCCACATAAAACTGACTGACTTTGGGTTAAGCTGCATCTCTGAGTTTCAGAGAGGTTTGTATGGGAAATGATTTATGAGATTCAAGGTTTGAATATTAAGACAGATCTTGTGGGGTGGCACACCATGTACTGTCATAGAGGGTGTAGGTGTCAGTGTCTCTACAGTGTTGGCACTGTCTAAGAATACATGTCAGCACATCCCAAATTGCTGTGGTAGGAAGTAATTGAATAATGCTACAAAATATTTGAGTTACAACACAGTATGCTGTGAACTCTTGGAAGACCGAGTCAGAGATGGGATGATTATACTGTAATGACTCACAGAAATGAGTTCCCAGTTCCTGGACTGTAATCTGCTACCCCAAAGTTAAAATCTAGCTACAAAACTTGTAGTATCCCTGCTTTGCTGTAGTGGTGGGGCTTGCTTGGTCAGAGGATCTTGATTGCTATACTGATAGTAATGTAGCTACTGGCAGGGTATCCCATGCTGGACAGGTCAAAGGTGATGGCCCAGATGAAAAGGGACACCCTTGTCATCCAGGTTAGGGGTTGCACTTAGATCAACTACATTATCACGCAAAAAAAAAAAAGTTTTTGTTGAGAAAAACTCAAAGATACCTCAGTTGCAAGAACAGTAGGAAAACCAAAAACAAGATGGGAGGTCATCAAGAGGGATGCATTACAAATTCTAGGAATATGAGGATACAGGAGACAAGCTGGGAATAGAAGTGGTGGTGCCTCTTGAGGGAGGCTAGGGCCAAGAAGGGATGAAAATCCCGTAGTATCAAGAACTTTAAAATTTCCTATTCCTGAGCTCTAGATTTTAATGTGATACTGCTTAGGATTGTCCACATTGACAATATGTGAGACTTGTGAAAAAAATGTTACTGGATTTGTCTCGTCTAGACTGCAGAATCTTGGCAAAGGATGCTACCAGTCATTGTGCATTAGTGTGTAAATAAAATAAAATAAAATTCTGCACAAGGGAGTTTGGCATTGAACTAGAGAATATGATAATTATTTCAGTAGTTTGAGCAGGACGTTAACCTTTCAGGCATGTGAACATTCCAGTACAGTGTGTATTACAACTACTTCCCCCCCCCCCCCCCCCCATCTGTCTGAACATGAAACAGCTTGAGAACTGTGGAACAGATCTGTTTGAAATTTGATATTAGTGAGTTTCAGAAGAAATTGACATGTCATTTCAGTTTTGGTTGAATTCTGACAAATATAACAGACACATTACCTGAACGCTGCTGCAAAGGCATGTCTGAAAGTTCTCGAAGTCACTGTTAGGGCCAAGAATGGCAGGGGGTACAATTTTCTACTGTAACATCACCTTCATCTGAGTCAGTCTAGTAAGTTTTGTGGCCATAATTGATTGTGTTACATTTTATTACATTTGCATTATATTTTGTTTCAACTCAGGGGAAAATGTATCATGAAGTGCCAAAAACAGCCTTTGTTGACGATGCCAGCAGCTGTGTCAGTGGAAAAGCTTGATGTCACCACATCCAAAGAAAGTGGGGCTAGTTTATTAATTTGAACCAAGAGGTGATTTTTTTGTAACAGGGAGGTCACTGTTCATAAGGAATTTATTTCTCTGTACCAAACAGTTAGCCTGCATTGTTACTGGGAGATTTTACAACAACTGAGGAAGCAAGTGTGTTGAAAGTGTCAGGAATGATGGTGGAACCAGAACTGGTTGGCTCACCATGCGCTACCATACACTGTTTTGTCAGTGCAATGATTTTTGGTCCCTGAAACAGTTCCTCACTGTTTGTATTCCCCTAATTTGGCTCCTTGTGAAGTTTTCTTTTTTCTGATTATCAGATTGCGGCTGTGAGAACATTTCTTTAAGGATGTCCTTGACATTCAGGGAGAGTAACTGACCCACATGTGATTCCAGAAGTTGGTTGCAGCATTGCTGTCGGTATTGGCAGAAATGCTGGAACTGTTGGGTAAACTTGTACCAATAATAATATTTTGTTATTGAATCAGTCTGGGAACTTTGGATATGCCATTGTTTATTTATCAGTGTATGTACTAGCTGCCATCATCACTCATGTTTGGCAACAGTAAGTCTTAATTGCATTCAAGTCAGTTTCTGTCTTATTAATTTAATGTGGTGGTGTATTGAAATATGTCTTTGAGGCTTCTTCACTCTTTGCTGTTTTTAAAAAGTATTCTCCATATTATAGCAAAAGCGTTGCAGTTTAGTATGATCAATAGTAAATCTGCTGTCAGGATGCAGAAAAAAATGTATTGTGTGCGTTGTGTGACAAGGTTTCAAAATACACTTGATGTATTGTCATTTGTTGGTGTTTACTTGGAAGTATTTAAACGTAATTCACAGATTTCAAATCTGGAGGCAGTAACAGATCAAATATGTCAGAATTGTTGCACTCTTGGTAGCTTACTCGATTTTGTCAATTCTTTATACGCATTGTATTGCCATGAAGTTTCATGTGTATTTATGTAACAGCAACTTGACACAGATCACAGTACCACTGGATAAACTGCACAGAGTGAACATGCCTAAATGTTACTTGCTGTGCGATTTTGCCTCTCTTGTTTGATTGAGCCTGTACTGTGACTCTGTATATGTGTGCAGACCTGGAAATATCAGACCTTGTGAATGAGTCGGAGGCCGGACTGTCCTTCAGCCGTACCCCAGGTCAGCTGTTATCACTCACCTCACACCTCTCATTTGTACGTATTCGTTTGGAAACAATGATTGTGTTTATGTTGCCTATAATGAAACTTCTGGATGAGTAGTTTGCTTGATATCCTGAACTTTAAAATGTTCCTACATTTTAATAATGATGTTTAATTTTGGTTTCAATTTGAAGACCTGAATTCTGCCTTCAAATCTAGTCCCATATGGTCGTAGTTATATTTTGTTGCTGTGGTGTTTATTAATTCATATTATTTGTATATTGTACATCCTGCTTAAGAACCCTATTGAAGACAGCTGCACAAATCCCAGGTGCCAGGCCATTAAATTTTGTACTGTGGTGCCTAATATTTGTGGGTCTTGAGTGTGGAACTTAATTCATGTCATCCTTATGGTTCCTAGAGTTTTGAGTTGGTTCCTAGACTCTTGAAAAATTTGTGTATGTGATATAATATTCCTCATTGCCAACCAAAAGGACAGAGGTGTTTGAGAAGACTGTAACAGGCTACTGGGCCCACAAGTGGGTACATGAAGAAACTACATGGTGGTGGGCTTTAGTATTGGTATTCCTGATTGTTATAGTAGAGTGGCTAATTCAGGGATTTTGGTATTGTCAAGTCATGTGCCCCAAATGAGAGGGAAAGTTTTGGTTAACATCATGGGTACTGACCACTGGGAAAATTAAGGCCTGAATGGAACCTTCATAATACATTGAATCTTAGGAAAACAGGTTTTGTGAATGTGAACTAGATTTAACTGACTCAGGCTGTAAGCTTTTGTGGAAGTTTTTGAATAAATAGTTTGCACAACAAGAGAATTTTAAATGTAAGTGTTTTTGGATATGGCGCCTTGTTTTTTGGTAGATACGAGTAGTTACTGACATATTAGGTCTTGTCTTGGATTGCTCGACCCATAATTACTAATTACTGTTCTACACAATATCATACCCGATAAGACTTGCGTCTCTGTCAGTACAACTGTGGGTACGTCAGATGTAGCAAGAGAGAAATGTTTAATTTGTTGGAAGTATTTCTTTGATTCAGGGCTCTGGTCAGAGTGGTGTGGTACAGGGTGAAGGGGCCCGTGTCAGCGCTTCCTCGAGCTGTGAAGACCCAACACAGAACCTGACACCTTTGATGGAGCACCAGCAGGCTGAAGCAGGTAAGAATTAATTGCATTCATATTTACTGTGACAGTGACTGTCGACGTTAACTTTGACAAGTTCATTTATCAGTTTTGTTAACCCTTACAATGCTCCAAATGCTTACCAAAATTCCTAAATCACGTTAAATTTCTTCAAACAGAATGTCAGATGTTGAGGAATGCATTGTTTTTTCATATCGGTCTGTGCAGTGAAAGATCTGTTTGTTCCATCTAGGATCATTCACAGGATCTACTGAGAATAGTGTAAATAGATGGCAGACAGCTCAGTTGCATGTGGCACATAGAATGTGTCAGAAATGACACACAAGGTAAATGTTATGTGCAAAAAGTACATATACTGCAAGGGGTGGTTTAGTATACATGCTGTAATCCCTATTTATCATATCCTTTATTTTATCATCTTAATAATATGTAGTGAAGTTCACATATTGTAGTCTCTGTCTTCCCATTACATTGTATCTCATAGGTACAGATATACATATGAACACTTTGTTCTCAGACATCCACATTCTCTGTTCTTCACCCACAGAAAGAGACCACATTTCTCACCCATAAAAAGCAGTATGTATAATTATGGTTTTTTATTCCTAATTATATTTCCAGACAACATGTAGAAAGACCAAAATTGTTAGGTAAGCTGTGAATACAGATGGGTCCTTCTGTCACAGGTGTCTCTGTGCATGATGACAGCAATCCCTTGTCAGGTGTTTCTCCATTCGTCTCTGCCGACAACACTGATGCATTAGATTTGTACTACACCTGTTCCAGCTCTTCTACAGTAGAAGAAACACCTCTTACCAAACATACCTCTCCACGGTAAGGTTGTACATTTAGTTGCAGAGTGCAGTAGAGCATATGAGGGTGATGAACACAAGCAAATTTCAGTGCTTTATATTATAGGTAGAAAACTTCCATATAAAGGAACACAACAATATGACTCCCTGATTGTGGTTTTCTACATATCACTGTAATACTGTTCTGTGAAGCTAGATCAGGGGCTGCCAGACTTTGAGTAAGGGAATATAGGAGGATACTTCTATTTAAAACAGATATTGCATGCTTTTTAAAGAAATTCATAGATGAAGTGTCAAGTCTTCTGGGGCATGATGCTATGTTGATTAGCATAAGTTTCTGACATTTTGTAGGCAGCAAGATTGGCGCTGCATGAGATTGCTGTGCTAGTTGCCGCTCCACTATGATTGGACGTATGATTGTGAAATCATTATTACCCATTGAAGAATGTCTAACCTTGAACATCACTCCCTTGTTTACACAGCTGCCTGATTAACATACGATATGATGTGTTCTTAGTTTTGGCTGTTTCAAGTGCTGCAGTAATGCACGGATGTGATTTGACTGCTCCTACAACTGGATAACACAACATGGGTGTGCAAAATTGTGTCTACATCAATGAGTGGCTCCTTATAGCCATAAACCTCTTACAAAGGACGTCCGCCGAAGTCCTATCTGTATATTTAAAAATTTATTACATGGTAACCACAACAGAAATGTGCAGTCTTTTGCACTTTGTTTATTAATTCAAAAAGTTTGTGAGTCCTTTAATCTCTGTCAACATGGAAACCCCTAGTGGCTCTGATCACATCAAGATTATAGTCCAGTCTGCCCACATACAGGTCAGCATCTCTTTTGCCACATTTTGGATTGCTTTGATTATCCTTGCACAAGGGGTAGAATTGTCATCCACAGAATTTCTGTAAATGTAGACCTTCACACACCACCACAGGAATTCTAAGGGGGTGATACCGGTAATGTGTGGGGGGCTAGAATATTTATCCACCACATAATAATTACCTGGTGTGCAGTAGGAGCTTCAGTGTGACTTGAAATGAAGGAACCAATAAACTATCTGGAAAAAAGGAGTACATTTACAAAAATGCCAAGTTTTTTTACAAGCGTGGGTAGAAAAGTGGGATGTAAGGCTTATTTAAACCCTTTGTACAGCAAAGGTAGTGGAGGTAGAACAGAACAGCTGAAAGTATGCAAACATGATGCCATTTAATTCATGAATATAAAAGATCTATTCAAGTTGTAGATTGGGAATTTAAATGGTGCATTATTGCCTATACAGCAGAAAACCTGTTAAATGCATGGCGGGAATAACATTATTTTTGTCACAAATGGCTGCCCTAAATGATTTCTTATTGTTAAAAAAATTTGCCAAAAACCAAAAAGGCAAGTACTCTAAATTCCGGGGCTCCATACTTGACTGTATTCAGAAGATGACAGAGTTAGTGCAGAGAGAAGATGGGAACATAAGCACAATGAATTAGTCACATCAACACAAGTGCCGTTCAGGTCACTGTCAGTGACGTATGTAGCTAACCATCTCCAGGATGGGTTTAAAATTTGTAAAATGATTTATGTTCCACTAAGTGAAATAAAGAAACATGGAGCCTTAAAAATACATAGAGTTTGCTAAGCATATAAACGAAGGAAAGGAACCATTGGGAAATGTTGGGGTTGTGTGGTGGTGTGGCATTTTGCAAAACTTCTGTTTTGGTGAATGCATCATGAAGAAACATTACTAAACAGGCACTCACAAAAGTTTAATGCTATTCCAGGCAGTTATTCTAATGTTTCCTTAAAAAAACCTTTTATTGGTTTTTAATTGTAGTGTTAATAAAAAAAAATTCTATTGCCAGCCTTTTTAGTTCATTGACTTTAACAGGCCTGCCAAGTACAGTTGCTTTTCACTTTGCAAAAAAACTAAAAAAAAAAAATAGAAAATATTTGATAATTTTCTTATGACATCCAATGCTGACAGAATGTCAGGTGAAGTTAAAATATTTTGTTCTGTGTAAATTTGCTGTATGAGTCTTTGTGTTCAGGTTTGTCAAGACATTCAGCAGCAGCAGCAGACATTCCCATCAAACCACTTTGCCGGACTGTCTGTCAATGAACGCATCACTCACCACCTACTTCAAATACCCCAGTGAGCTGCGGAGCAGGAAACGCAAGTTGTCTCCGGAGCGTGGTGTACTGGCTGACATCACAAATAGTACCCCTAAGCGATATGCAGTCAGCTTTTCCAACAGAAGCACTGGTGTCACCAAGCAGTTTACAAGAATGGATCCCATGAACAAGAAAGAGGTGTGTGCAGTGTTAATAATGCAGTTAAAAGGAAGCTTTGTGTACCTGAATGCAAAAACATATTTTTCAAGGCATTTTTTGTTCGGCTGCTGGGCATAAAATTATAGATATCCATTTCTAAGAAGCTGCCCATAACAGCTTCCTTCCTACAAAATAGCTGTGACACTAAATTATACAAATCACACCTTTTGTCTGGAGACAGCATTTCTTGGGTTTGAACTCTGGCTGCCCTGCTATAGTGTGTGACCCCACAAGACTGGAATCTCCTTCGGCACAGCTATGAGAACCTCAGATCATGTAACTAAGGAGGATGAGGTGGGTGGGTAGCAGGGGCGCCCCTGATGGGGCATGTACTACGTATAGGAGATATACATATATAATGCATACAAAGTTTTGACTGGAAAACCTGAAAGGAAGAGACCTATTAGAACATCTAGGCAGATATATATATATATATAT
>Ga0123354_10011670_pt1 | contig 13601 bp, 11 predicted proteins | sample TergutLab28metaG_2_FD_97872 | JGI IMG/M metagenome (GOLD analysis project Ga0123354, IMG submission 97872) | Labiotermes labralis P4 segment gut microbial communities from Petit-Saut dam, French Guiana - Lab288 P4 | ecosystem: Host-associated > Arthropoda: Insects > Digestive system > Gut ... | reverse complement strand
TTTTTGAATAGCAAACTGGAAGACAAAAGATTCTGCACCGCATGATAGCAAGCATTCCCTGACTTCAGTCTGCTCTTGATTTCTTCCTGAATAGAATTTTATATGTTGAGGTTGTTCCCAAATATTTGAACTGTTGCACTCTTCAAAGGAACTATATTATCAATTTTTATAGTGTGACTTCGTCCTGCATTCTGATCTTGAAACAAGATCATATACTTAGTTTTATAAACCTTTACTTCTTGTCCAATCTACTTACTAGCAACTACTAAAACTTACGCTTTTTTCTCTATGATACGTACGCTTCCACCCAGTATACTAACATCATCAGCATAAACCAGAAGCTGATGTGTACCATTTAATTTAAGCCATTCTGGTTTACCGTAACCCTCCTAATGGCGCACTCTAAAGCAAAGTTCAATAGCAACCATTCCTAACAGGAAACATGTCGTACAAATGCTGGACTACCCGGACTCTGCCGTAGGTTTCACTCAGACATATTTTAATCAGCCTTACCATTTTCATAGGGATACCAAACTCAATGAGAATTTTATACAAGACTTCCATCCTAACTGAATCATAGCCCTAATTGAAGTCCATTACTAGATGGTGCACTGCTTCATTGTGTTCCCATTTTACTCGTATCCCAAGTATATGACGAATGTAGCTGACCTGTCGCATCGAAATCCACACTGATGATACCCAATAATTTTCTCTGCATGTGGAGTTAATCTTGAGAACAGAATGTTGGATAAAATTCTGTATGTAGTTGACAAAATTGATATGCATCTACAATTACTACAATATGCCTTATCACCCATCTTAAACATAGGTACTACAATCAACTCCTTCCACTCCATAGGCAATTCCTCCTTATTCCAAATAGAACTGATAAGTTACTTTATCTCAAAGAGAATTGTTCTACCCCCCCTGATTTAATCAATTCTGCTGGGATTTGATCAAAACGTGGTGATATGTGTCTTTTTAGCTTTTCAGTAGCCATCTCAACCTCAGATTTACTGGGTTCAGGCACTAGTTGTTCTGCGGTGTGTATTTCTGTCTGCCTAACAGCACTAACCCCACGTACATGTAATAGCTGAGAGAAATGTTTCTTCCACCTAGTCATAATACTCTGGGAATCTGTAAAAAATCATCCTCCGCGACCCTTACTATATTAGTTCTAGTCTAACAACTGTTGCGAAATAGCTGCGTAGTTAGGATGCATAAATTAAAAGTGTCGGAAAATATTTCTTATCATCAACAGAGGCAGAAATAATTAATAATATTTGCTCTGTTAGGCCTGCAGACTGATTATTTGTATTATCCTTTCCGAATCACCCATAATGATCATAGTATAACAACAAGCGATGGGACTACATGGAGCTACATCTGAACGGGCAGCGATCGTCATTTTCACAGCCCTAAGAATTCAGATGTCATGTCACGCTGAAATGAAGAGATGATTATGGGTCTAATTTTGCCCCTTTGTTTACTGCGTTTCACTTGAAAGCGTATGGTTATGTACAGTTTTCACGCCGATTCTTTGGTTTGCACTTCAGTAAAGTATGGCGCAGACATCTTCACTCGTTTCAGGACCAGTCCACTCAACATGCCTAACTGTCTCATTTAGAATTGTCAACCCAATGTGACAGCCTACATCCCCTTACCCACAATTTCAATCGGAAAACTCTTATCGAACCGCTTCTGTCACTTGGACTTGTCGATTTCTTTTTACACTTTCTCAAACGAACATCCACTTCCACTCAGGCTGAAGAATAACCAGTCATTTGCCGGGGAAGAAACAGACGGCAGTTGAGTACAATAGGAAGAAAAATAAGGAGGAAAGTAGATACGAAAAGCATAACAACACTACAAAATTAGACAATTCGCAGCTACTACACCCACACGATAAAACTGGTGAAATATATGATGTGATGTACAGTCATGCACAGAAAATCTGGTGATCCCGGCAATTTATTTGTGCTTATTTCAGTATCTCTCAGAAAGCATTGCTGATGAAAATCCAAGTCCTTTAAATATTACACCTTGTTCTTAAATATTACATATTGTTCGTTGGTGAGTAACTGGACACAGTTGAAGAATAAAAGACCAACTTGATGTCACTAGCTATTTTATTTCACTTCTTATGTACTCAACATGTTTCGGACATTAATATATCCATCATCAGGAGCTTGCGACTTTGCTCTTGAATTACCAAACAACCGATGTGGTAATTCAAGAACAAAGTCGCAAGCTCCTGATGATGGATATATATTAATGTCGGAAACATGTGTGAGTACATAAGAAGTGAAGTAAAATAGTTAGTGACATCAAGTTTGTCTTTTATTCTTCAACTATTATAACGATGCAAGTTCCAATAAACATAACTGGACACATTTCGAAGGATGGTAATTCCTTCGAAATGTCCGTAACTGTGTACCAGGAGAGACGGCGTAACTTCCAATAAGGATTACAACTTCATGTCTCAACCAGTTACACCAAAATGGGTACAACTAGGCAGAAAGATTTGAGACAGCATTTTTACAATGAATAGAAGCCGAAATTGATAACACACAAAAATATCAAAAATGTATTTTAAAAGGACACGTATTGCTGCGAAGTACACGTTTTAATTTATTTTTTTCGACGGTATCAAGTCATATCAAGCGGTAGAAAACTTATAGGCTAACAGTAACATTTGGCGTGGTAACAAAAGCTTTCCTGCTATAACCAGAAATGATCTACATGGCATTGCAATTAGTAGGGCGCTAATCTTAAAAGAGTGAAGCAAGTAAATAATACAAAGTTAGCAAGAATTTTAAAATTTTTTATTGTAAGTACGGTAGGTACTTATTTGTACTTTATGGACCCGGTAGCTTAGTCGGTATAGCAACTGAATTCCCCACTGGGATCGAATCCCGGTGGGGAAGATATTTTCCGCCCGTCCAGACCGGCCCTGGGGCCCACCCAGCCTCCTGTAAAATGGGTATCGGGTCTTTCCCGAGGGTAAAGTGCGGCCAGAGCGTGCTGCTGACCACTCACCCCCTTCTAGTGCGGCGGTCATGGAAGAGAAGAGCTATACCTCTACCCACCCTCTGGGCCACACCGGGCCTGTAACGGGGTCACTTTACCTTTACCTTTACCTTTAGGTACTTATTTTAAGATAATAACGTATTTAAAACCCGTTCATAATAAAAATCGAATTAGCGTAGTTGGCATAGCCACTCGCTACAGGCTGAACGGTCCGGGGATCGAATGCCGGTAAGGGCGAGACTCTCCGCACCCGTCCTGACCGTTCCTGGGGTACACCCAGCCTCCTGTACAATTGGTACCCAGTCATTCCCGGGGGTAAAGCGACCGGTGCGTGGTGTTAACCACCCACCCCCATCTAGAGTCGAGGTTAAAGAAAGAGCAGAGCTCTACATCTACTCCTGTTCTGTGCCTTCATGGAAGATTATAGGGATAGCTCAATCGGGACAGTGACTCGCTACGAGCAAGAAGGTTCGGGGATCGAATCCCGGTGGGAGAGAGACTTTCCGCACCCGTCCTGACCGTTCCTGGGGTACACACAGCCTCCTGTAAAATTGGTACCCAGTCATTCCCGGGGGTAAAGCGAAAGAGGCGTGGTGTTAAACACCCACCCCCATCTAGAGTTGAGGTTAAAGAAAGAGTAGAGATCTACCTCTACTCCTGCTATATGTCTTCATGGGCTATTATAGGGTGTATTTCACATTTATCTTCATGATAAAAGTATCCTCAAAGGAACCCAACTATGAAACTGAATTAAATCCAAGGTACAGGAATTCCTTTGAAATTTGATCCTCTTGGCCAAGAAATTCCTTGCACTTCTAGCCTCGAAACAGCCGCTACTGTGTTGAAGGAAGCTTGCTGTATGGTTCCAGCCTGAGCAAGTTGGATCCGTTCATAATTTCACATCTATTTTCTCCAAACCACATCTCTGCCTTGATCTCTCAGAAGCCGTAAGTGTCCAAAACAAATATTGCCTAGAAATAAATCGTTAAACTAATACGTACCACAAGTTACGTACATTCTTTTCTTTTTTTTAATCAAATACTCTAAACAACACGCAGCAGAGAGAAAAGAGTTTTTTGTCTGTCTAGCTTCAACATCCTCCGGAGCAGTGTGAAAATTTCAACCAATTAATGATCGCCAGAAAGCACTGTACGCACACTTCAGACTGAAGTACTATTAAGCATGATGACTTGCGATTAATTAACAAGTGGATACATTTAAATAAATTCCGAAAGAAAAAATAATGCTTAATATGTGACGAACTGTTGCTACTCACATACACACCTCTATCTGAAATACATTTTCTCTGGTATGTATGGGTTCGCTGTCTCTTAAAGGTTGTGCCGATTTTTGTGTTTTCCTTTCTGTGCTTCTTCTTCTTCTTCTTCTTCTCCTCCTCCTCCTCCTCCTCCTCCTCCTCCTCCACATCCTCCTTCTCCTCCTTCTTCTTCTTCTCCTCCACCTCCTCCTTCTTCTCCTCCTCCTTCTTCTCCTCCTCCTTCTTCTCCTCCTCCTTCTTCTCCTCCTCTTACACCTCCTCCTCCTTCTTCTTCTTCTTCTCCTCCTCCTTCTTCTTCTTCTTCACTGGCTCTACGGTCCGTGCAGCACCCTGGCCTCCTTTAAGGTACCTATTTATTTGGCTCGTTTTAGCCATGGGTTTCGTAGCTCCACGCCCAACCCCAACTGGTGGACCATGGTATCCCTTTTAGACTAGGTCATCAACCTTGACCTGTCCGGCAAGGGAGACCCTGCTAGTAGCTGTGTTACCGCCGGATCATCTGACCACTCTCCGTACTGTACTATGCTATATATATATATATATATCTTTCCGATTCTACTTTCCCGAACACAATACAGTAGCATCTTCATGCAAGCAAATTTAGGCTGTTATTAGACAAACAATTTAGCATTTTTGTGCAGCTCCACTTGCATTCGCAGCTGCGGAAAACTGGACGACATTCGTTGTTAGTGCAGGGGATCTAGGTCCACATTCAAGGTAGTTAATTAATCCTGTTACAGGAATTGATCGCCAGGTGCAAGAGAGAGCGAACAGGCTCTACAGATCTACTTGAACTGGTCGCTGAAGGGCCCAAGAGCACAACAGTTGTTGTCTCACAGGTCAGCTTGCGATGCTAGTTCATAGTCCCTGGTCAATTTGCACTGGTATTTTGGGAGCTCCATGACCGGATAGGGCTACTCTGTACACATCGGCCATCAAAAGGCCAAGTGGTGATAGTCAGTCTTTCAGGAAGAGCAGGGGTAAAGGCTTATAAGCTATCACAAAACTGAGATCTATGAACATGCAAAATGGTGCGAAGCACAGCTAGTAATTTACTCCTCACGGTACGGTGAACTTGAAGGCAGGTACACGATAATACCATCGCGCTGACGGCCAAAGTTGTGTAATTTCATCAAGACTTGCACCATATTGCCGCTAAGTGGATGATACGTGTGTCTTGTTATCACCCTATTTAATTAGAAAGAAAAGTCACTTTTTACACAGAAAGATGTGTTCTAAGAAGAAGATTGTTTATTGTATTTGCGTCGTAACGTTTGATGGATACAGGGTAGTATTTTAAAGCAGTGTTTCTCAACCGCCGGGCTGCGGACCGATACCGGACCATTGCATCAATTATACCGGGCTGCGAGAGGTTCTCCTGGAATTTGTCATTTTAGTTTTCTGAGCAATTTTCATGAATAAATGTTCTATAGTGTAAATATTCTGAGGAGAATAATATTCGTGAATGCGTCGACAAACTCAGACACAGATGCTGGCCTGAGGAAACTACAATATGCTACAAGATTTCATTAGTCCAGTGATTGATAACTAACTTAAATGTAATTTTATATTTGTCAACATGCCACACGGTATACATAAATGTACTAATACTCTTTATGATTATGCCATAATTAATTATTAATACTTATGTTAGTTTAAGGTATAAACTTAAAAAATGGAAAGGTATTTACGAGTAAATTTGTTGGGACCGGGCGCTCGTCTTATGAAAAAAGAATTTACCGGACCGCGGTCTCACAAAGGTTGAGAAACACTGCTTTAAGGAGTAACTGTTACGTGCAGACTTCTTGTAAACACTGTGACTACTTTTTGATACGGAAAAAACAACACTTTTTCCTTCAATTGTCTCTCCACAGGAACGCATTCGTTTCAAGCTCAATGACACCACCACTGTCTGTTTCTTTTTGCCAGGCGCCGTCTTGGGGAAAAAGGGATAGTGGGACGCAGACGGCACGTGGGGTGTGCTTTATATATCTTTACATCTTTATATATCCTTGCATTTATCCGGCGGAAAGCCATGCGAATTCTCAGTCATGATAGATGATTTCCGGTTGAGATTTGAACCCCGGCACCTCCAAACATGAAGCACAACTGTTACTGGCTAAACAGCGACGTTCATCTAATTGATATTAATTAGCGCCTCTGTCAGTCATTTTCATTGGAATTGAATTATAAAAATCTTACGAAAAAATCAGAAAGTGTAGTAATTATTTTGCTGCATTTGCACACAGCCTTAATGGAAACAGGACACAAGGGTCGTAATCCATTTCCTTGTATTAAATTTTTATTCGCTACGGTAAAGAACTCGTTTATAAGCTCAATACTATTGCTATTAGTAATTCCTTGCGAAAGTTGCAATAAATGAACATCGTGGGTGGGCCATAGGGCATGATTCGCGCCTGGCCGTGAAACTCCGGGGCCGCACCAGCTGGCACCACCACGCAGAACGCTTCCTCTCTCTCGCTCTCTCCTCGCTGCTGCTAGTGGGTGTGGGTTGTTAAGGGTGGCATGGGGGTGCGGATGGAGTTTACTTGTTTCAGCTCATTGGTGTGTCGCCGGAAACAAGCCATGCGGATTGATCAATAAACTCCGGGAACCAATCAGAGGGCTGGAAAGAGTACACGAACTGCCCAAGAAATGAGACTCTGTGTGTGTGTGTGTGTGTGTATGTGTGTGTGTGTGTGTGTGTGTCTGGGTGCACCACGTATGATCTTTCCTTTCTGGGATGTAATTTCGTAATATTCGATGCAACTGCAATTTTGAGCAGGACACGCTTTGATGTAGTTTCTGTCAAACATCTTGAACAAAACCAGCCGTCCATTTTAGTGGACTCCATGAGTAGAATCCATTTTGAGTATCTCAAGGTACTGTAATTGTCAATCAAGTGCCACATTTTCATGAAACTGGCGTTCATTACACCGTCCATAAGAGCCAGGTTGACCACATCTTTCATGATCCCTTTCAGTCCATTCACACCTGCACTCCTACCCCTTTGAAACTCTTTCCATCTACGTTTAGGTCTCACAAGCTCGTACTGATAAGGTGAGTATATGAGTATATTGTGACAAGACAGAAAGAGGTTAAAGAAAACTGCCAATGAAGATCTTTGTGATCTTTACGCTTCGTAAAACGTTATTAGGACGATTTGGATGTGCTCAAGGTGTAGATAAAGGGATATTAAATGCAGAACATATTAAACGAATGTAGCGGTAGGGGATTGAGAGGATGTATCTGTCTAAGGAAAGAGCAGAGTGGAGTGAATATTCAGGTCCCGGAAAAGATGGGAAATTTCTTGACCAGTGTGTGACTCTGAGTATTGTCATTAGTGTTGTTTGGAACGAATGGGAGGGAGTCTGACATGGCCTAACCAGGGTCCTGTACCAGTACTTGCCTGGTTATGACGAAAGAAACCCAAGATAACTTATCAAAGTTCTATCAGGCCAAGTTTCGAAAGTTATGACTCTAGAATAGTCAGAAAAATGAATCAGCTTATTTGTGTAAGACCATGACAAAAATGGTGCATAAATTTTCTACAAATGTGGGAGGCACCTCGAAATTCTAAGTGCCATATTGATAACATTAAGAAGTTGCCGTACATTACGCGCTATCATGCAAAATTTAATCGCCACGGCGTACTGGTGTAACATACAGATATGTGTACCCAGTGATATTAGGAACATCGCCTGTCCTGGTTATAAGGCAGTCCCATTACAGGCCTGGACAGGCCCTGAGGGTTCCAGGATGTTGAGGCTCCCAGATTTCCAGACAATCGGCACAGGATGGTGGTAAGTATGTCAGCCTTACGCACCGCCCGCCTTTACCCCCCAGGAAGTATTCCTGGTAATCATTTCTGTTAGAGACTGAGTCGACTCCGGGGCCATGGTGCAGACAGCAGGTTCATGTCAATGAAAAATTCCAGTAACACCATCGGGAATCGAACCCGCTACCTTCCGGCTTGTAGTGCAGTGGCTCAACCAACTGTGCTACCGCTTGTGGCCTAGTTTCTATAGGGAATCCTTTAAGACACTGCTGTTACTACTCCAGAGCCAAGCACACGTCGGCACGATACCTTCCACCTTCGTTTGGGTTGACAACAGTTCTGTATGGCCAGTGAGTGTCCTAGTAACCCTCTACAGGGTGTCCCTTCCACACTTGTTACCGCTTCCCACGTGATCCCGGGTACTGATCTCGAGTTCGAGGGGTTGAATTTATGGCAGATACAATAATACTAACATTCGAAGCTTTATAGTCTGAACTACTACGTACAAACGCCATCAAATAAACACCACAACTGTAAGCAAACAAGAAGGCAATGCACATATAAACGTAATATTCAGCCGCTTTCACATAACCACTGTTGCTGTGTAAAACAGTCATTATTGCATATTCTGAGTGTGTGTTGGTGGCCTTAATTACCCATAATGCAATGCGCCTGCGCCGTATTGTGTTGTCGTCTATTGCGTGTCTGTCTCTACCATAATTGTTACATATTTTCTCATTAACGGCACGATTTTCAAAAAAAAAAAATATTGAGCATAAAATGTGTGTTCTGATTTTCTCTACTTTTGTCTGAAACATTTCCCATTCTAAGAAGAACTGAGCAATATATCATAAATGTACATACGTCTTCATGTAAAGCATCCGTTATTCTTGTCGGATTTTAATAAAAGTTGAATTTTCTCCACAGTCTTTTTTTTTAAAGTATATTCAGAAAACGAATTTCATGGAAATCAGTCCAGTGGGAGATGAGTTATTCCAGGCGGACGGACAGACACACATGGCGAAGCTAATAGTCGTTTTTCGCAATTTTACGAAAAGCGACTAAAAAGACGGTGCACCCGAACGTCCAGAGTTAGATTGCGGAATCGAACGTGGGTTTTCCGGCAAGTCACTTTCCTGTCATTTAACCATCTAAGGCTTGAAATTAATCTAAATATTACACATAAAAATTCAGTTCGTAACTCATGGAGAAAAAAGTCTATCTGCATTATAAGATTGGCTGATTAATGCCGTTTGGGATGTTACACTGTCGTGGAATAACATTTTCCGGTGGTTCGAAGGATCTTATTACCTCCATATTCATGGTCAAGCAGTCCAGAGTGAATAAATCACGGCTTATTCTGCGAAATGAAACAAATAAATACACAATGGCAGTCAGCTGAAGAAATTTTCATTGTGAAAGAAGGTGACACACGTAGTTACCTCTGAAATATAAAGGTTTCAGAATGCACTAAAACGAATTTTTGGTATGTGAGCGTTCGTCCAGACTGATCGTCGCTGTTGGCCATTCTTCTACCAAGTGACATCCTGCAGGTGTATAAGCGTATGCACAATAATGTTTTCTATTCTTCTCTCCTCTGCCTGGCGAGTTGGCTCTCTAGAGTTATCATCGCTTGCATTTCTTGCTACGCCAAGCGGAAAATATGTCCGTCCTGCCCACGCTGGCATGTCACGAAAAATTAAACAAAAGGAATCCAACGACAAAGAAAGAGAAAGGGCAAAAATAGTCTAAACAACAGAAAGAAGACAAGGTATTTTTACAAGGTTTACCTTATTACAAGTTACCAGAAAACTGAGCAATTTCCTTAATATAAAGGCACAAGCATTACAACAAAATTACCACTCATTTCTAGCAAAGATAATAATAGACCCATAGTTCCATTTTTACGTTACATTACAAACGCAGGTCAAACTTATGTCCTCTTCCTCAAGAGGTGTATCAGACAAGATGAAGTTCACCGTAGAACAGGCCATGCAGGGCCAAATTGGGAGTAGAGGTACAGCTCTACTTTTTCTTTAACCTAAGCGCTAGATGACGGTGGATGTTCAATGCCACGCCCCGGCTGCTTTACTCCCAGCAAAGAAACCCGGTACCCATTTTACAGAAGGTTGGGGGGACCCAGGTCCGGTCCGGACGGGCGCGGAAAATCTCGCCCCCACCGGGATTCGATCCCCGAACTGTCCAGCTCGTAGCGAGTCGCTGTACCGACTGAGCTATCGTGGCCCACGCATGTCAGATACACGTCTAATAAAATTTACAATAATTTTACATACTATGCACAAGCAGATTTATTAAGAAATAAGAATAATAATAAGTATAACAGTAATATTAATAAGAATGTTGTCAATCTGCCGGTCTGGTGGTTAGCGCACTAACCTGGTATTAAAAGGCACTCTGGTTTGGTCCCAACAGAATCTTCAGATTCTAAAATAAAATAACAGGCTTAAAAAACCCCTGTCAGTATGACCACTACGTGCCTTCAGCTCCTTACAAGATGTATAAATATATATATATATATATAATGTGTGACATATACATTTATATCACACGTTAGGCAATGTCCAACTGTTCAACATAATTTTGGGTTTGCCATGCACGCTTCAATCCTGTAATTATGACAAATCAAATATTTACAGCCAGGATTATATCCCGAACAGTTTTGTCCGATCTATACCACACACACTGTTTTCTTCCGAACTGCCAAGATGTATTTCCCATGCGGCGTCCAAAAAAATTAGTCCTTCGCACATCCTTTGCGTGCGCTTCATAGTGTTGAAATTTTCACATTGTTTTGATACACTAGAATACAATTCTGAAGACATCAAACAGTTACTTTTGTGATGAACTTTTGTTTAATTCTGTAAGTTATGTATTCTTATTGTTATGTATGCTCTGTTCAGTATATTCTGTTTTCATCATGCCAACTGGCATTCTTCGGCTACCCTGACTGAGGTTCCTAAATTCCTTACATTAGCGGTAGAGACAGACTGGCACCCCTGTAAGTAGCTGTTATTTTACAACTGTTTCAGCGTTCGGCTGATACCGTTCACAACACGGTACGCAATCACTGCAGCTGTCGTCCTGCATACATTAAGTTTACCCCAGATTTAGGTTTGCCACAGTGGAGCTGGTGTACACAGATCGGTTAGAATAGACCACACTTTCGGAGACACTTACTGCATTCCTTTGTTACATCTCGGACGCCACAGAACAGCCGATATATTTACTATGACCGCAGAAGCGTGACGACAGCCCTTTTAAATTACACACAGCCACGCTAGGTAGGTAGTCTCGAACTGACGTCGAACTGGTATAATATGATATGATATATTTGTTAACTGCAATTGGGTTGACACCTGGTGGCAGTAGTACAGTACACATTTACACACATACAATACGTAGAACAACACAATCGACACAAACATTACACAGAACAACACACTTAACTAACTGGGAAGAATGCGGGGCCATGCCCCGTCTTTGTGGGTTATCCCCTGGCATTTGCCTTACAACTGAGGAAAAAGCACGGGAAAACCTCAGTCAGGGTAGCCGAAGAATGCCAGTTGGCACGATGAAAACAGAACATACAGAACAGAGCATACATAACAATAAGAATACATAACTTACAGAATTAAACAAAAGTATACAAAACATACAACCATATATACAATGATAAAAAGGAACCAAAACAACATGAAGGAATATGGTAAACGAAAAAGCCATAAAAGCGGCATACTTCATGTGATCTACATATTTTTTAATAATGTTAGACACTCTGTTACTAAGACTTTCACTACACTTCGCCCAACTACACTTCACTACCACCTTCGACACTTCACTTCGTCCCATTTAAACTTCACCCAACCCAACTCGTACACTTCACCACCCTCTCATTTGGCTTTACGAAATGAGTACAGTTACGTGGTCTATGTTTGTCTTTCGATAAGAAACAGAATACTGTATCTATTATTAAGACTCGCGTGATAATAATGCACGTAATTGAATCCATGAAGTCCCCCCCCCCCCGATGGTATCATTACTTTGACGTAGTGGTGGGACTTGTGTGGTCAAATGATGCCGAAGAGATAAGCCGGCAGAGCGTAGCTACTGGTAGGGTCACGCATGGCGTTCAGATCGAAGGTGAAGACCCAGACAAAAAGGGATACCCTGGTGCTCCATGTTTTCGTGTTGGGCGTCAGAATGACTTCATTCTATAAAAAAAAAATTATGTCTGGAAACCCTCTAGAATGTCTCGGATGGCACTAACAAATACAGAACGATATGTAGGCGTCATGGGCTCACACTGTCCGAAAAGCTATTACCCTACTTGGATAAAGTAGATGACCAACTAGATGCCATAATAACAATTAATTGATCTTCAAATTAGCTCAACATGTTTCGGGCAATTCTTGCCCATCCTCAGGAGCACAAGACTGTGATTTACAGCATGAAGTAAAATGTCCTCAGATTGTTGTCGGTCGGAGGCCCGGAGTGCGGCGACAAGGACTTCCTTCACACCGAACATATAGTCCTTGCCGTCGCACTCCGGGCCTTCGACCGACAACTATCTGGGGACATTATACCACATGTTGAGGATGGGCAAGAATTGCCCGAAACATGTTGAGCTAATTTGGAGATCAATAAATTGTTGTTGTGGCATCTAATTGGTCATCTACTTTATTTATGTCAACGATGCACGGCCAAACACACATCAAATTTCCATATTTGGGTCTATTTACGAGCAACACCAAAATATTTTTCTCTTTTCTAAACCATCCATAAAAGCTCTGGGGTTCTACAAAAATATTCAATGGGTATGTGGGTGGGTGGTAAGGCGGACAGGGCTTGAAGTTGACCACTTACCTCCATCTAGTGCCGAAGTAAAGAAAAAGTGGAGCTAATTTCTACTACCTTAATGTGCGGACAGGAATAAGTTTACCAGCCATGTACTTACTTACTTACTCCATGGTACACAGTCCTTCTTGAGAAGCTAACTGGTTTGCAGCTAGTCAAGAAATTCCCCGCATTTCACGGAACCCGAAGGTTCATTACCACACTCACAAGCGTCCGCCACCTGTCCCTATCCTGGGCCAAACCAATCCAGTCCACATACCACATCCCACCTCCTGGATATCCATTCTAATATTATCCACCCATCTACGCCTAGGTCTCCCCAGTGGTCTCTTTCCCTCCGGTTTTCCCACCAAGACCCTATACGCCCCCTCTCCTCTCCCATACGCGACACATGCCCTGCCCATCTCATTCTTCTCGATTTTATCACCCGCAAGATATTGGGTGAGGAGTACAGATCACTTAGCTCCTCGTTATGCAGTCTCCTCCATTCCCCCGTTACCTAGTCCCTCCTAGGTACAAATATTCTCCTCAACACCATATTCTCAAACACCCTCAGCTTCCTTTCCTCCCTCAATGTCAGCGACCAAGCTTCACACCCATACAAAACAACAGGCAAGATTATAGTTCTATATATCTTAA
>Ga0123354_10011669_pt1 | contig 13602 bp, 4 predicted proteins | sample TergutLab28metaG_2_FD_97872 | JGI IMG/M metagenome (GOLD analysis project Ga0123354, IMG submission 97872) | Labiotermes labralis P4 segment gut microbial communities from Petit-Saut dam, French Guiana - Lab288 P4 | ecosystem: Host-associated > Arthropoda: Insects > Digestive system > Gut ... | reverse complement strand
AGCTATACCTCTACTCCCCCTATGGGCCGTACAGCCTGTACAGACCCTCAGTACCTGTACAGTAGAGCTATACCTCTACTCCCCCTCTGGACCGTATGGCCTGTACAGTTTTCTCAGTGCCTGTACAAGGGTGCACTTTTACTCACTCACTTTCTTCCTGATGAGAGTATGATGTAGATTTGAAGGCTCTGTATCATCAATTCCTAGACATGGTTGTGAAAAGAAACAAGAAGAACAGAATAATGGCTTTAGGTGTGTATCACCATTATTTTGTAAAAAGGGGACAACCCACAAAAATATTAATTTTACAGAAGTGAGGTGGGTTTGTTTTACTTATGAAACATACTTTGAGGGGTAGGATATCCCCTTCCTATCTGCGTTAGTCTTGAAGATGGAGTTGTCAACTTTTTACATATCATAGGGGACAATCAGTTGAATGATTTGCTACACACAACTCAGTTTAGCTAAAAATGGCAGCTGGCCACTTTTCACAAAATGGGGCAATATAGTGTCACTAGAAGCCACTCTCTTGGGACCAGTTACGATGACCCTGGCCTCTTCGGACTACAGACTGCACAGTCACGTATGTTTGTCCCGTTTAGTCAACGTTATCTTTTAGAATTTTGTTGGCATATTAACACACAATTTTTATAAAAAGGAAATATCTCTTCATATGTGGAATTTGATACTTGAAATCCACTTACTTGCTCTGTTGTGCAAGACAGTAGAGAAATTTTAAACTGGAATACTCTCAAGACAGCCGTATTAAAGGTGATGAATCGTCAAATGCTATGCATGTCACGTGTCCAACATCATCAATAATGTGGTATAGTGGAACATGAACTGGCTGTACATAAGCAAGAAAAATAAGGATTAAAACCTACACACAACTATGCCTATATTTTATGAACTGAAAGCATTTATAATGTCATCTTAAGAAATGTCCGGGAAGAAACTGTATGATACAAATGTATTATGGCTGAAGGAATAGATATAAGATCAGTTACACTTAATGAGTGAAGTAAGAGTGAAAGAGACAAACATTTGAATAAAGACAGACCAACTTGATGTCACTTGCTTTATTATTTCATTATTTACTGCTCAACATGTTTTGGATGTTAATACATCCATCCTCAGGAGCTTGCGACTTATTTGATGAGTTATTTCACAGGTTGTATTGCTCTGGTACGGTGTGTGTTGGTGTTACGTTGTGGTTTGGCTGGAGTGGTGTGGTATCCGGATACCACCCAACCCCATCCAAACCACACCGTAACACCAACACACACCGTACCAGAGCAATACAACCTGTGAAATAACTCGACAAATAAGTCGCAAGCTCCTGAGGATGGATGTATTAACATCCAAAACATGTTGAGCAGTAAATAATGAAGTAATAAAGCAAGTGACATCAAGTTGGTCTCTCTTTATTCAACTATCAAAATGATGCACGGTCCAATAAACATAAGAGACAAAAATTGATATGAGAATAGCCTACAAGTGTCAGATTGCTAACCATTTACTAATATTTCAGTGTTGCCTATTCCTACAGTGACACAGTGATGGAAAGGAAATCACACTCCACAACCCAAATCGAGAGGTCATTAGAAAAATGGCGTGTAACATTTGAGCCTCTTTCTCGACATTCTCCTCTCCCGTCCTCCTTTTGTTACTTTGATCCCTGACCCCTTCCAAACCCTATCCTCCTATGCCACCTCTTTCATCCCTTCAGTGTTACTCAGGGCTCCTACACTACTAACCCTTCTCCCTCTAAAATCATGTTTTTACTGAATTTCCATTGATTGCCACCCATTTTCTTGTTTCCCCCGTTTTTCGGACTCCCATTCACACCGCTGGCCCCTGCCCTATCTTTCCCTGTATTCTGCACCCCTTTCTTGTGTGGTATATTCTTCTACTTTGAAGACAGACACAGCAGGTTTCTTTGAAATAATGGTAATTATCTACCAGATTAAATAGCTTCACCATCTTATAATGCCTCTAAAACCAGCGGTTGTAAAGTTTCTCATTATGTGCGTTCGTGTCTTTTTACCAACAACAATGAAGGGAAAACAAATTATATGTCACAAATGTTTATGTAATACATTCAGCTCGTTACACGCATAAATTAAAAACATTTAAAAAAATTATAAATTCTATAAATAATGACTGCTCTCTATTCATGTTGGTACAGCGCAACATAATCACAAATTTAAATGATATTTCGAGACAGTACAACCAAAATACTGTGCTGTACCATTATAATACACAGCATAATCTGACAAGGAGTACACAATTTATTGTACAGTAGTTCTCATAACAATACACACAAATTTTTTTTAGAGACTATAACAATTTAACAATAAAAGATTGCACAATTAGTATACTGAGTATGTTTAATTTCTAATGTTTGTTTGTTTTTGGCGTGATAGCCACCAGTGGGTCAGGGCTACCTCATTCACGAAGTTTCTAGATCACACATGATGACGCACCACAGTCGGTAGGAGTCCTCTGGACGAGTGATCAGCTCGTCTTAGAGACCTCTACCTGACAACACACAACACTCACAATAGACAAACGTCCATGCCCTGGTGGGATTCGAACCCATAGTCTCAGCAGGCGATCGGCTGCAGACCTACGCCTTAGACCGTGCGGCTACTGGGACTGGCCTAATTTCTAATAAGCAGTATCAATTCTGACTGTAGGTTTGGCTCAGTCATTAATAAATAGCAATAAAGGCCCTCACAATGGCAAATATTGATAAAATTGTACATAGATTCTGATATACACATGATTGTTAGCAGGAGAGCACGGAAACCTACAGGGACATCAGTTTATTAGACAAATGTTGCTGGTCACTTTCTGCATTCTGCAGGCTTGCTTAACTTATGATGCTTGGACAATTATGTTTCGGTTAACAACGGACTGCAATTACGACGGTGGTCCCATAAGATTATAATATTGTAATATAATATTATAACACTTACCACTGTATTACAATTGCCTACAGTATTCAGTACAGTAACACGCTGTACAGGTTTGTAGCCTAGCAGCAATAGGCTATAACATATAGCATAGGTGTGTAGTAGGCTATACTGTACTGTCTGGGTTTGGGTAAGTACACTGTGTGACGTTTGCACAACGACGATATTGCCTAACGACGCATTTCTCAGAATGTATCCCCCATCAAGCGACACGTGACCGTACACACCTAGCAGTCAACTGTGACACACATGACCAACCACATGGACTTGAACTTATGGAAAATATTAAAAGAGCAAGTTGGCTCCACTGCCTTCAAAAGGTAAAGGTAAAGCTGAACCTGTCCATGCCATTCATGGCAAGAAGAGGTACTAGACAGAGGTGAGTGGTCACCTGCACACCCCAAATGCTTTACGCCCAGAAGGATCCAAGTACGCATCCAATAGTAGACTGGACGAGCCACAGAGCTGGTCTGGCTGTTTTCGAGAAGAGAAAAATTTCTTGACTCCGCTGGGATTCAAACTCCAGATTGTACAGCCCATAGCCTAGCTGCTACAACTACTACGCTAACCACGCTATTAGTAAAGTACTGACATGTGATGATATAAGCATAGGAATATAGCTGCTGATGCAACTCTATACCAATGTCTGTGCACAAAGAGAGCATAACAGTCCCGTAGGTGTACCTCCTATACCATATTTTACTGAAACCCATCAAGTTTCAAATTCATTCAGAAGAACACTTCACATTTCATCAAATAACATTCTTTTGGAGGTGCTGTAATTTAACTCCCACTACTGTCAGAGAATAAGTTCTAAGGTGCCAGATCTACTTTCCAACCATAATGCAAACGAGTAATAAAAAAAATATATATTACAAAATATAGTGAAAGGATCTTGTCAAGTTACATCATCACTGTGTAATACTATAATATAGTGTAAAGTGTTTAACAATCAGCACACACTACAAACACATTTGGGATAACCCAATTTATCCGACTCTGCTACCGTGTTTGGCTCTGTCAGGGAAAGCGATTAATATTACTAGAAACTAATCAGTTATACCACTGCTATACAACTATTCTCTAACTGAGTAACTGACACTACTGTTGCCCTTTCTGATGATGGCCCCGCAGGGCCAAAATACAGGGTTATTCAAAATGATTGTCGGGGTTTTCAACAACTTGTCATACACAATAAACTTGAGATAGGAGTATATGCATTTTTTTATTTAATTTATGTTACAAACCTTACAGGTGCTCTATATGTGCACCCTTTGTGATTCTACAAACATCAACACGATAATTGATAATCACCGCTGACACGTTACAAACAGTTTGGAATGAACTCAATTATCGTGTTGATGTTTGTAGAATCACAAAGGGTGCACATATAGAGCACCTGTAAGGTATGTAACATAAACTTGGAGTGTTGTTCTATTAAACAAAAAAAAAAAATACACATATACTGCTATCTGAAGTGTATTGTGTATGACAAGTTGTTAAAACCCCGACAATCATTTTGAATAACCCTGTACGTAGGAGAATGAATTAAATTTGTTTGTCCTATTATTTTTTTATGTGTATGTACATCCTTTCGCAATGAGCAATGAACAATTCTGTTAGTTCTACAAGTACCTGCTACAATTGTGAAATAAATAAACAGAAAACTGACAACAACCGATTACAAATGTACTCTAAATCAACTAATACCCAAGTATACTTATAAATCAACTAATATCCATGTATATAAAGGGTAATATACCACCTTCATTATTGTATATTGGAGAGTGTTTACTCCATCAGTTGCAAACCTATCCCTCCCTGATCTGAGATTCATAAATCGATTTTCACTTGGCAATTCTTTTGAATGTGCCAACATTGTATATCTCGCAATATCTGGTGGGAAGCGACATAATGTCATGCCTCTATTTATTACTCGACTGTGGAAGTCATCATCTTCACCTCCCCAGCCATAAAACATGTTTGAAAAACCATTCACTAGTTCAAATTGCTTCTGAAGTATGGCAACTGCCCCCCCAGATAATTCTTTGTACGGCAAGTTGTAACGAAATGTGTTTACACTGGAAGACATGTGGCGGGGTTGATGGGTACATGCATACATATTGCTCAGTTTCTGGGGAATTAAATCTACATCATGAAATATGAAACAGTGATATGGAAATATTTTCAAAGCTTCTGCATAACCTACATTAAAAAGTTTGGCACGATTAAAAGCCCCTTCCATTTGTTCAATAACAAAAATACGGTAATTTAACATTTGTTTCTGGAGGAAGGGATGCATATAAGACAGAAAAATCCATAGCTGCACACTACGGTTTCGAAACGGTACAATAATAGCAACTTCATGTTGAGATACACATTCTGATGGCTGCCACGCTCCGCCTTCTTCAATGTTAAGCCTCTGTGCTAAACGTTTAATATCATATTCTTTTACAGATTCATTAGGGTGCTGTAATGAGGTATCTAGTCCATTAGGAGCGATTAAACACAAAGACTTATCACTTTCTTTCACCATTGCTACAGCATGTGGTGATGGTTCTAACTCATTTGGAATATCAGAGTATTTTATGTAAGGATAATATGACAATGCAAAACGATCAGGATGCATTAGAAAGCACAATATAAATATAATAACTAAACTCAGCATAACCTTTTTGGTTACATCTTTGGTTTGGACAGTATTAATTCCAGTCCTTGTAAGCATAACTGCTTCCCCGACAGAACCGTTTTTCTTCTAAGCCTATTGCAGATCTACTGTTTCATGACGGGCAAGTAACACACCCCCGTTCTTGATGTTTGCGTGGATGATTCAAATTTCATTTTACTAGCCAATTTGGTTACCAGCCTGGAACAAAAGCGCAAAAACAACTGGTCACTGACATCAAAATACGTTACAGGTGGCGCAGTTTCGTTCATAATTCCACGGGTTCTTGCAATGACTCTTAAACTGGGGTATTACCTCCTTTATTGCGTGCATACCTTGTGTTTTCCAAGACTTAACCCCTGTGTTGCAGCCAAGAAGCAATTCCCATCATAAATGGTCAAGACCGTTGAGTATTAGGCATATTTAAGATAAAATATATTATTTGCTTAACCACGTTCCATAGTTGAAGTGGTCAAAAGGACCCAAAACAATACCTATATCCAAAACATACCAGCCGCAGCTGACATACATAGCGCACAACCCCGCTTTACGAGTCACGTTTCAATTACCAGGGTCGCCAACATCGTACTCCCGGAGGCAGGTGCACACACCATTCGACAGAAGGTTGAAAATGACATTGAATCTAATGTCCTTGGAGGATCATAATTTTTTGCAGCATATTTAATAGTCATTAAAATATTATTAATTGTTCCTCAACGGTTGTATTTATGCTTGATTAAGATATACGTGTTTGACCTAATGTGATCTGCTTTGTCCAATCAGCAACTTTGTAAAAGCTGCCATAATGCTACCGTGACGCGGTGTAGTCGCAACAGGGCATGTGTGTGAGTGAAGGTCATGAACTTTCACCTTATAACAGTTTTAAAGTTCAGAACTTCTTTCAGGTGAGTGATACACCTTCCAAATACGTATTTCCATTTTCTCCTGAACGTTTGTCGCTATAAATGCGCTGTCATGGTCTACAACAGTGCAACTGGATCCCCTTTTCGATTATATTGACTGAAATTCGGGCACTTATTGTGAAATGAGGGGAAGAGTGCAAGAAATGCATGTTCATTCACACTTTTGTGTGTTTTATGTGTTGTGTGACTTACAACCTCTTGCAGTGAAGACGCAGTGTAAAAGTGGAGTTCGTAGCACTTACTGGCCTATCTATTAGTTAATGAAACAAAAATGTTGAGAATGGTAATAAACTAATGTGTATTGGCGGCGCATTCCACACATGAACTGTGTTATAGTAGTTCATATTAATGATGTGTTAAGTGACAGTACGGAATAAACCGATATTTGTTTCAGGAAACGTAATTAAACGTTCTTGTGTTTTCGGTATGGGATAGAAAGTAAGTGTGAAACATCAATTTCTGGTGTATACCGATAATATTAATTTACTGGGTGCAAATATTGATACTCCAAAGAAACGCACAGAAACTCTTACTAGTCACGAGTAGGAAGGCTAGTGTGGGAGTGAGTGAGGAGAAAACTAAAGACAATATATATTTATTCATTGTTGCCAGAATAGAAGAACACAATTGCAACATAAAATTGTCAATAAGTCCTTGGAAATTGCAGGCAAGTTAAAACATTTGGAAGTGACGTAAACAGAAATTGCAGTCACGAAGAAATTAAGACCAGATTATATTCGGTGAATGCTGTCATACAGATTCAGAATCTTTTGTCATCCCACCATGTAGCTTAAAACGTAATAAAGTAACATCAAATTATAATTATGCCAGTTCCTTTATATGAGTGTGAAACTTGGTGTTAGACAGTATATGAGTTTGGGCTACTGGCAAACAGTGTGCTGAGAAGAATGTTTGTACTTAAGAAGCAGGAAGTAAAAGACAGTTGGAGAATAAAAATGGGGAATTTGACGGTTTGTACTCCTTGTGAATATTAGGATGATTTAATCAAGGACAAGATAGGCTGGACATGCGGCACAAAGGAGAGAGAAGAGAGATACATGGCAGGATTTTATTAAGAAAATCTAAGGGAAGGAGATAACTTGGAAGACTGGTGTGTGGTTATATGGACAGTGTTAAACAGGATATGCAGAAAGAGACTGGATTCATTTGGCTTGGGATTGGGACCATTGGTGCATTATTGTGAATACAGTAATGAATGTTAAGTTTCCATCAAATGTGGATAATTTTCTGACTAGCTAAGGACATAAGTGTCTCAAGGGTTTTACATCATGTAGTTAATACTGGCAGTTTGTTCATGAAGCTAGTTTGAAACATGGGGACAGATGCTTTTCTATATATGTTTATATATGTTCATATTATGCTGCATTTAGTGATAAAATTACAAGGCATCTGTTAAAATAGCTGTACTGAATGCTTTAAAAGGGGTCTGGGAAATGTAATCTTCTTTGAGGTGGGACTATGAATTAGTGCTACATTTTACTTATATTGGTATGACAACATGTACACTGTGGTGTCATGAAGAGAGAATTCCCAAGATATGGCATTTACTTTGCAGTGCATAATCATGGGGTGCAATATCTTGCATGTGCAAATGCGTACACATTTGACTCTCAGTGGCAGTGAAATTTGTGTGCCTGATACAAGCAGTGCAGTGGTATTAAGTGCAAAGAAAACCCGGCATGTCTTACAGTTTACCCAGTTGTAACCATTTAGCAAAGCTGCCATTGTGCATATCTCCAAGTCCCAGGTCTATATGTAATGTGTTTACTCGGAGGAAACGAAGCGCTGTGGTGTTGATGTGGTTGGATGTCTTCAGGGATGTGATGCCCTGATGACTGGTGCTGTTATCTACTGTGATAACTTAATGTACAGTTATTATCCTGTGGTGTTTTTGTGCCTGTCGTTTTTTGGAGACAAATTGAGCGTGTGAAAAATATTGAAGTTATATCTTTTGAGTCAATAGAGGTCAAAGGACATATTTAGTAACCTTGAAGCTTACTTGTGTTAAATCTAGCTATATGAGGTCTTGTTGGACACTTAATTTTGTTAGGTTAGAAATGAAGTAGTTCAATGATAGAAGATATAAATTATATCAAGATATGGAAGATCAATCTTTGACATTTTTAGGCATGTTCACAGAATTTTGAAAAGCAACTACTAGCTTTGTCGTGTCTGTATATATCTCTCTGTCTGCATAGAAAGTCTTGGCCCCCCAGTAGATGGATTTGGATGAAATTTGATATGTGATTATTTTTTTGAAATTCTGTCAACAAATTCAAGTTTTATTAAAAACTTACAAGAATAATGGGCACTGTACTTGCAGACCAATATACATTTTTGATCATATCTCGCTCATTTCTTCTAAAAATGAGAAATGTTTGTGACAAAAATTGTAGAGAAAATCAAAACACACGTTTTGTGTTCAGTAACTTTTTTTTTTTTTTAATGTGCCATTTATGAGATATTGTATATAACCGGCCAAATCTCAAAGACGGGAATACGAACTCCACCCAGGGAATATAAAGCATGGTGGTCATAGGAAACGTTAATTGTCTACCGACTGAATGACAAAAAGGATATTTGTGGCTTGGACTCTTTAGGTTTATTCTCACAGACACTTCAATTTCTATACTTTAATATTCACAATCCATCTCTTTGTGTCCGGCACTATGACAAATTGTATCAACAAAATACACCTCTTTATTATCGTCATGCTTCCCCTTCAACCTGCTCGCACAAGTGTCCACTAAGCAGACCCCAAACCCAGCCTGTGCTAGCTTCACGGCCTCTACTCTCATGAAGCATAACAGCTATCTGACTGATGTGTGCCAAAAGGGGCATAGAATGTACTGTTCCCAGGGAGACAAAGCGGCAATATGGTTGTAACCGTAGCTGAAAGCATGCCGCATCCCTTCGCGTGATAAACACAGTCATAAAATTAATACCAGTAACCTGGAAACCAATACCCTCACAATATACCAGTACATTGCACACATAAGAAATTCTTTTGCTGGAAGTCCTAAATTTTAGTTTATTCTTCTCACATATTTTTGCCTGTCTTTCCGCCGGGCATATTTTTGGTCTGGCTTCGAACCAGGATCAATGGTAACATGTAGAAAAATATGGTAGGGCCAGATGGACAACAGATGATATATGATGCAGAACAGGTGTGATTTGCATGCCGGGTATCTATTGCAAGAGTACAGTCACACACTCAGGATCTGTAATATTTACTGTTTTTCAGTGGCAACAATGGTTAAGTGAATGGCCCTCATTGTTATGTCATACATACATTACGTGTCCTTCATTATGTTTCTGAAAGTATCCGTGTCCTTCTGCAGTGAAATATACTGTAGTCTTTCAGCAATGACGTCTGTGACGGATTGGATTGTGTACACATGTACTGCTGACACTATTTTGTTTATATATTTGTATCACATTTTTAACGATAATGCCATAATCACTGCATGTACGGTATTGAATAATGGGATTGTTTGATTAATAAATTGGAAAGGACCCAGAAAGGAGTAGTTGTGTCATAATTTTGGGTAGTCACCCAGTATTTACCTTTAGCAGCAGAGTAAAACCACGAAAAATTACAGTCAGGATAGTCATTGTGTTGTCTGAGGTTCAAACTGTGACCCTCCCAAGTATGTAAGAAGAGTTAGTGCTTGAACCTGTGAGGTTGGTATGTTGACAGCAGACAGTGTGAAGTATAGAAAACTGCAGTGATTATATCGTAGCGTAACTGACGTGCCAGTAAAGATAACATGTTGTCATTAATGGAAGTACAGGTATGTCAGTTTATCTCATTTCTCATTAGTTATTTTGGGCCGGCTTGCTTGACTCATAAAACTGCAACGGGGAAGATGCGAGATCTGATGTGTCCACGACCCAGCTACAACAAACCATTTCCAGGACGTCCTTTCAATATGGTGAATAGAATCCTAATATGAACAGTACACGGTGGCGCAGTTGCGTGAGACACTGCGCTACAAGTTGGAAGGTTGCAGGTTCGATTCCCGATGGTGTTATTGGAATTTTTCATTGATATAATCATTCCGGCCGTACTATGACTCTGGGATCGACTCAGCCTCTAACAGAAATGAGTACCAGGAATATTTCCCGGGGGTTAAAGGTGGCTGGTGCGTACGGCTGACAGCCTTACCTCCCTCATGTGCCGATTGTCTTGAAATCTGGGAGCCTCAACCTCCTGGTACCCTCATGGCCTGTCCAGGCCTGTAATGGGATTGCTTTTTATGAACAGTAATATATCTAAAACTAAGCTTTCTGGACCACAGTAATTAGTAAATGGAAAAGTGCTGTGCTGCCTTCTGTTGTATGGAATAGCCTGACCCAAGAGTAATGCCACTGTGTAGTGCCCTACTTCCAATGTGGATTTGCATATAGAGCTGTTGTCAGGTGTACAATATTGTTTCAGGACTGACCACCCAGTACCAGACAATGCCAGTGTGTAAATGGAACATGCAAATTAAGGACAGATCAACTGTGCTTCTTTCATAATGAGCTACTTACATGGCTCCAGTGTTGAAAAACATTTCTACATTCATATTACACAGATAGCCAGGTAAGGCTCATTAAAAGGTTTTGCTTCAGGTCTACTACTACTACTACTACTACTACTGTTACACTACCACTACTACTACTACTACTACTGTTACACTACCACTACTACTCCTGCTACTACTACTAATTTATTCATTTTTTTAGAGCAAAATATCATTGATACATATCCAGGAACTTTATGATCTCTACTTCTCACCAAGTATGTAGGTGGGCTAATAAGTTCTGCCTCCACTGTAATATTTTTATTTACATTAGACATATCTGGATAAAACCGGTTCTGTGTAGTCGCATTGTATCTCTCTTCCATCACACTTCACCTTGAACACACAGATGCTTACAGTCCTCACCCAGTGCACACTGAAATGGAAGAGTTTTCAGATGTTCGGTTCAAACAGCGCGCTGTTATTGAATTCTTAACCGCGGAAAAAGTCCATCCAATTGAAGTTCACAGATGAATGCAAGCAATTTATGGTGATCAGTGTGTTGATGCGAGTACAGTAAGGCGCTGGGTAAGGTGAAGTCTGCAGTGAGGAAATGGTTTAAAAAACAGTACACCGATTTTTCTTAATGACGGATTTCAAAAACTAGTGCAGCATTGGCGGAAGTGTATTGAAGTGTTGGTGATTTTGTAGAAAAATAATTATGCAGCTTTGAAAATAATTGATGTAGACATATTTAGTTTTTTGTTTCATTAAAATATCTTTTCCCGTTCATTTCCTATTTAAGTGGAGGCAAAACTTATCAACCCGCCCTCGTGTTATTTGGGTGCTCAAATCAAGGAGGGCGGGCAGTTAGCATGTATGAAGGGTTGAAGTTATGCATTTAGGGTATTGGTGGAAAATTATGAAGGAAAGAGACCACTTGGAAGACCTGGTCATAGATGGGAGAATAACATTAAAGTGGCTTTTTTAGGGCAAAATTATACTGTTGTGCTAGTTAATCACTAGCTATTTAAATCTGGACAAACACAACACTTGAACATACAGAGTTCAAGTGTTGTGTTTGTCCGGATTTAAATTGCTAGTGATTAAAATGGCTTTTCAGGCAGTGGGATGGTGAGCTTGGACTGGATTGATATGGCTTAGGATAGAGACAGGTGGTGGGCTGCCGTTAATACGGTAACGAACCCTCGGACCCATTGAAATGTGGGGCATTTCTTGTGTTGTTGAAAAACTATTGGATTCTCAAGATGGTCTGCGCTAACTTTGCTTAGTTAGTTAGTAATAGTACAGTTTTGTAATGAGAGGTTCCTTTAGTTTCCTTTTAAAGGGGTAATTATTTTCTGGTTTGTATTACTTGAGCATTACATTTATCGCAGAAGGTACAGCGTGCAGCGGCTGACTCGCCACGTGTTTATTTTGTAAAGCGTACTTCTTGTAGCATTTGTCATACATATGCACATGAAAGTGTTTCTTGTGTCTAGAAGAGATGTGACGTTAGTATATGTAGGCTCGTGTACATCTTACGCAGCAATCTGTAGCCTGCATTACATTAACTGTCCCCCCCCACCCCACCTTTTCCAGTATAGCATTCGGTTCCCTTTTATTTCTTTCACTTACACTTCCTGTAATTTGACTGAGATGCTTTTAGATACGTGTATTCGTTGGTTTGGCGGTGAATTATACATTAAGAGTCGTGGGATTTGGAGTCATTAGGTCTATGTGTTCTGGAAGGGAGTGGTTTCAAGTGAGCCATTCTGTACAGTCATGCGCCGCATAATGTCGCTATGGTCAAGGTGGACAGCATATACGATGGTGGCCACATAAGATTATAACATATATGTATACACGTAACATCCCGTCATTCTGCCACGGAACATAGGGCTTCCACAAGAATCCTCCATCTTACCCTATAATTGACATCAGTTTTGATCTTCATCCACGTCTTCTTAAATTCACTCTTCTGGCCTCTTCAAGCACTGTTCTTCGCCACGTATTTCTCAGTCTCCCCCTGCCCCATTTGCCCCGTTTACCTTGGGGATTCCACTCTAGGGCTTGCCTGACTACGTCATCAGACGGTTTTTGCAGTGTGTGGCCCAGCAAGATTATAATATTATGATACAGTATTATAATACTTACCGCTGTATTACAATTGCCTTCAGTATTCAGTACAGTAACATGCTGTACAGGTTTGTAGCCTAGGAGCAATAGGCTATACCATACAGCTTAAGTGTGTAGTAGGCTATACTATCTAGGTTTGTGTAGGAACAGTCTATGACATTCGCACAACAACGAAATCACCTAACGACTAATTTTTTCAGAAAGTATCCCCATCATTAAGTGACACATGACTGTATATTTGTTCAGTAGCTTGTTTGGTTTTTGTTCTGTAGTGTTTTTTTTTTTTTTTTTTTTTTTTTTTTTTTTTTTTATTTGTTTTTTTTTTTTTTTTTTTTTTTTTTTTTTTTTTTTTTTTTTTTTTTTTTTTT
>Ga0123354_10011668_pt1 | contig 13602 bp, 9 predicted proteins | sample TergutLab28metaG_2_FD_97872 | JGI IMG/M metagenome (GOLD analysis project Ga0123354, IMG submission 97872) | Labiotermes labralis P4 segment gut microbial communities from Petit-Saut dam, French Guiana - Lab288 P4 | ecosystem: Host-associated > Arthropoda: Insects > Digestive system > Gut ... | reverse complement strand
TGTCTCTTGAAACTGTGCATACCACCTTCGAATGGAATTGTCAGATGGTGGTTGTTTCCCGAATTTGGTGCGGAATTGCCGCTGGACAATTGTACCCCGACAATCATTTTGAATAACCCTGTACTTGGAGTGGCAGGCCAGTAGCAAGGCTTATTTGTGTTGTGACGGGCTGGAACACGACGTTGCGTGCTGGGAAATTGAGGGCTGTAGAACGTTTTGTGTCGAGGCGTTTCGTTTCTGTTTAGCCAAGCTTTAATTCAAGGTCGTGCGATTAATGGGGTTAAGGTATTTGGGGAATTCAGTGGGAACATTACGTATCACGTTTCTTGGGTCTATCTAACAGGTTTATGGTGACGTCATAGCTTATAATTAAACAAGGAAATTTAGGATGAATAGGAAATATGGCGAAGGGTGGGACAATAGGGTGAGCACATTGAGCTGCAGTCAGCTGGGGACGCTGTCTGTCTGCCCTGTGATTGGACTGTCCGAAACGTTGATTACGTAGCAAGATGCTGCACCGTGCAGTGTATGGCAGAGTGGAAACAGAATAAGTGTTAACAGATCCATTGGCGTCTCCTGTGACACACAAATTTTGTTGTTTTTCTGCCAGTCAGGTCGCCCCCAGAACTACGCTGACCCACATTCTGTAGTTGTCTCCGCTCCACCGCCCTCAGAACTACGCTGACCCACATTCTGTAGCTCTCTCCGCTCCACCTCTTCCCCCTCTCACCCCTCAATCCATTTCATCATTCGCAATTCTGTTCTTGCTGTTTTCTATTCGTCCATTCCTTTGTAACAAATTACGTTTTTCCTGCAGTCCGGACTGTACAAACACCACCTGTGTATATAATGAGGTGCAGTTTAGAATTCCCTAATTCCAATTCAGTTCAAATTCCAAGAAAGTGTTGACGCTGTTCCAAGACGGCTGCCTGTTCTGCTGTTTACAGTTCGTTTCGCAAAATCTGTTGCCATTTGTCATGCAGTCCAGGCAATGAATGTTCTGCACAGTGTCACTAGGGAAAATAACACCACTAGTGTTGCAGTGGCAGGCCGTTGTCTTGGGATTGTGTGAAATTTTGAGTATGTCTTTAGTAGTCGGTCAGTCAGCCAGTTAATTAGTTAGTTAGTTAAGCTGTTTCGTCTAGCTTCTACCAACTGAAGAACATGCTTATTCTTTTCCCAAATTCCAGTCGTCTTCAGTGCGACGCCCAGCGTCTTTCACTGTGCAGCTGTCTGTGTTCAGACGACACTGCGCCCTGCTGGCCCAGCCACACGGCGTCATGTGGACGCCAGAAGACCTGGAACCTGTGCCGTCAGCCTTGCTGCTGCTACCATTTTCAGAACTGCTGATTTTTAAACAATTTTCGTTTTCATTCACTCAGAATTCAGCCAACGTTTTGCTGGGTGCAGTCGTTGTGTGCATTCACGTGACTGACATAGGTATGTGTTCCTTACATAGCAGTTTTTGCAACTATGCGGTTTCTGCCATTATTCGATTGATATTTTCGTATCCTTCTTCAGCCGCTTCGAGCTGTCCAGGTACTGTTCGGAGAGCCTGAGCCTGCCGTTAGGGCAATACTACTGCACTCCTATCGCCTGTCCATCCCAGAATGTCTCCTGTTAAATCTCGTCGTGTACCTGCTAACTACTTACCGATGTTTCGGAGAACCAGTTTGCCTCCACCTTCAAGGCAGAAGTTGCCGTTAATTAGATTCTTGTGTCGGTAACCTTACATCTGATCCTTATTACGCCTGACAGTTACTGTTTGTCAGTTCCTGCTGGCGCCCTTCACCTCTAAAAGCAGTTCCCCCAGACGACTGCTAACACACCGCCAAGTATTGTAGCTACATAAAATAAACACTCTGTATTTCAGAAGACTATAATTTCATAGTTGTGGGCCGGGTAGCTCAGTCGATATAGTGACTGTGCTACGGGCTGGACGGTCCGGGATCGAATCCCGGTGGGGAAGGGTTTTTCCGCCCGTCCAGACCGGCCCTGGGGCCCACTCAGCCTTCTGTAAAATGGGTACCGGGTCTTTCCCGGGGATAAAGTGCGGCCGGGGCGTACTGTTGACCAATCACCCCCTTCTAGTGCCGCGGTCATGGAAGAGTAGAGCTATACCTGTACCCACCCTCTGGGCCACACCGGACCTGTAACGGGATCACTTTACCCTTACCTTTACATTTTTCATAGTCATCGCCGCGACAATCACTTCTAGCAAGACGTTCTGCTTCGCTTTACGCTAATCATGAACTGCGGTCGATCCAATGTCTGTAATTAAACAGTCACTCAGCAGTTCTGTACTGACCGCATGTACTGACCGCCCACAGTTTAGCACAGCATTATTCACGCTAACTAACAACGGTGCCTACACCATTTCTGGAGCCCCGTTACCCAGCACACCTTTCTGAAAGCTCACCATTTGGCCCATCCTGAAGTAGATAAACTGAATGTTACCACAGTGTTCCCTTTATGATGTCCCTCAGCAGGGCAACGTTATCGCACAGAAGGCGTTCACCAGCGGTACATCCTGTTACAGCTGCTGTACTCTGGAGACGATAAGAGACACCCTGTGTTTACTTCTGCCAGCCCTTTTCTTTATCTTCCATTTCGCTAAAACCCTCCTGTTCCAAATCACACATTCCCTTCAGCTGTCCGACTACAGCTCCACTTGTCGTTCTCCAGTTCACTACTTGTTCCTGCCACTGTCATTGGTTCAGCGTACAATCTGCGATGCCGCCGCCACTGTTAGTGATTCTCTTTCTTTCTTCAGCCTCAAACCCAAAAAGTCACCTCAAATAGCCGTTCCTGAATTACGTTTCTGACCTGCCAGTTTCAAATCTCAGTTTTCTCCAGTCTCTGCACAGGCCACGACCGTCTCCTGCCACATCCCTTCCCGATCACCATTCGTACATAAACCTAATATCCAGCTGTACGTAAGGCACAAGCACACAACACACTGTGTCGCATTGTCAAGCTGTTTGTGCTGATGTCGTTACCTGCTGTCACATGTACAGGAGTCACGTGGGACACACGTGCACAGGCAGCTTATTGCACTTCCGCATGTCGTAGCCACCACGGTGTACACCCCTGTCAGAGGAGCAGGTAATTTGAAATCGACGAATGACGTCGTCTGTGAGATAGTTCGTTTCAAGCGTCTGGGTAATTGGACCAAACGTTGTGGTGTATTTGTCTGTTTGTTTGTTTGTAATGCAGTTGTGTGGGGTATCAGCAGTACGGTCTGGAACTGAAACATTGAAACGGACATCCTCGCGCAATGTTATGTGGGCCCATGGCTTACAATGCCATGCAGATAGCTGGCGGTGTGGTGCTGATAACACAGATGTGTTATTTGCTGTGTGGCATACTTCACCGGCCTGGGTCTTCGTTTATTGCAAATTGGAACCCGTATCACGGTGGCCCTCAAAAAGCCATCCGTAGACTACTAGCAGAACCCGAGGCCTGGCCAAGATGACTGCAAGGCTATTTTTCATACCCTTCTTTTGGTATGTATAATATAGCCTTAATCGACCGGAATGCCGTGCGACCTGTGGGACATTTCGGGCGACTGATGCAGCGTCGTGACGTCAGCTACGTCACTCAGAAAACCTCAGTACTGGTAGACAAAATCAGTTTATCTCTAGCAGCGGTATAGCAGCAGCAGCAGCACGTTGCTGATTGCACAGTGTTTCTGCTTCAGGTACTTGCACAGTTGTTATAACGAATTTTGACAATGACGTAATAAATATTTAAAGTTATTTTATTGTTTATAATAGCTTGAACATTCAACGTTACAGTGAGATGAGATAATTTTGAGAAGAGGGCATGCAGGATCAGTGAAATCATGAAGGAGTTTGCGGTAACAGAAAACTGAAGGCACTGACAGATACGACACGCCATGGCACAGTTCCACCTGCTACAGCGAACACTGTCACACATCAGACGTCGCCAGGCACACTCTGCAAATGTCGCGCTGTTCGTGCAAATATGTAGAAACGTAATGGCAGATGCAACCAGATTTATTGCCCTTTTCTTGACTCACAATATTTTCTGTCAATATGCAAAATGCTGTGTTGTCTTATCACCGCTCTGCGCCTCTGTGTCTACTGCGTGCACCCGAGTGTCAAAGACACATTTCTGTACAATTTTCGCACTGACATCCACCCCCAGAGACACAATTCCTTGTTTTTCGCAGAATCAGGCATAAAAACTTGGTGACGGTGCCGACTGGTGGTGTGGGCGGGAGATACACTGGTGCTGGTACTGCACTGTCCTGAAGCTGTTTCTCCAGACACAGAGAACTTTTAAGCGCCATTTCAGTGGAATGTAAAATAACAACATGGCGGCCGTGTAAATGTTGTCTTGAGCTTTAGGGTAGATTGCGCTAAACACCGGGCTTTGCAGCTGGTGGCACCGCGATCGATTGTAGCTGTTTGATACATCTTGCTGGAGTAAAAAACTGCAGAACAGAGAGCGGTGCGAATTGTTGGCAATTTGTCACTAAAGTTTAATAAGAAGCATTCAAGACGTCTGTAACGTTATGCGATATCGACTTTAAGTATACACCGACGTTTCGAAGTCGCATCTGGTCCCAGCAGTCACAGCACGCCGTGTAACGTCAACAAACACTACCACCACAGTCCGACGCAAGCAAGCTGTAGGCAGCAGTTCAGCGTCAATACAACAGCCTCTGGTGATTCCCCGCATCCCCGTAACAGATGTAGGACTGCTCAGCATCCCATCAACTTGTACTTGCCTACGGACATTTCGTACAAGCAAACTGCCCCCCATTTCGGTGTCTATAGCTGTAATAGGACTAACCCTACTTGAAAATGGAGGCAGTAGTCGTCTCCAAAACGGCGCTAACCGTCACCTTAATCACATCGCTGTGATAACCTAAAGTGTCGCATCGAAAGATGGCCGCGCACCTGTTTGCTTGTAAGTGCGGTGCAAGTTCATGTTGGGGCAGACGGATTATGTCGGTAGGTCTGACGGAGGGTAGGTGGCGACAGTAGTAGCGGTGCGGCTGTTCGCTGCAACAGAACGTGTAGGTCCGCTGTTTGTGAATCAAACACGTGGCGTAAGAAGTCCAGTGACTAGAACGTGCAGAGATGACAGTCTCTTGCAGTGTGATGCCGTGTGGTCTGGCAGAATTTTACAGAAGTTTGGACAGAAGGTACTGGCCCCATCTGGGAGTTGGTGGTTGGACCCTGAAGACAGAAGAAGTAAGTTCCTTCGAGAGTCAGTATATTCTGCCCGGCCTCACCTAAAGAACCTGCAACCTGACAATTCAGTGTCACTCCGTACGCAAGCAGCCTGTGCTAAACGCAGCATGCCCTGCCAGTAGCGCCTCTCTCCGGCGGTCCATCTCTCGCTAACCTCGTGTAATCCCACTCGGCATGTTTTCACACAAAATATTCTGCAGACCGAGCCGTGGCGGTTTGCTTTTTTACGACATTCTATGGAAAATTTTCCTTAAAAGTTATTTGGGTTAATCAGGTTAAGCGTCACTTCGTTTACAGATATGGAATTTTGACGGCGCTCCGTATCCGTCGTGCAGTCGGCGCCCTGTCGAAACGGTAGCGCTGCAGCAGGAAATTCCCTGATTCTGCAGGGTCAAATGTAGATGTAGCGGCAGGCTGCTAAAGGCTGTGATTTTTTATCCTTTAGAGAACGTAATGAGTGACGACACTGCAGTCGTCATGGCTGTAAACATACATAATAATCTTTTGAACTCGGGGTTTAACATGAATTGTATGAAGACTGAGCTCGTACCGCGCAGTAAACACAATACGTCTCAGTTATAAAAACCAGTCAGTTAATGCTGTATAGGGAAATAATGGCTGTTTGTTCTGAGATCCACACAAGACACATAAATACACTGTAGGATTATTGAATGTTAAACTGGCGGTACATATAGTGACCACTGGACTGTAAAGGGTTAAATCTGTGTTATACAAACCAGTCAGTTAATGCTGTATAGGGAAATAATCCCTGTTTGTTCTCAGATCAACACAAAACACATAAATACACTGTGTGGGCAGAACGTGGAATTGTTGAATGTTAAACTGGCGGTACATATAGTGACCACTGGGCTTTAAAGGGTTAAATTTCCTCCATTTTAAAGCAGTCCGTGTTCTGTATGATACTATCGAAACTAATTCAGCACTATCAGTTTCTTCAATAGACTATTGAATTTTATAGAGTTCAAACTTTTCCACAACAGCAGTCCAGTCTCTCCGTAACGATGCAACAGTACTGTTTGTTCCTGCGACGGACGCTGGCTGTTCTACATAACAATTTGCATCAATTTCATCACATCCAACTGACAAACACCGACTTCGTACCTCACAACACAATCAAGTCCTTCCATATCCTGTCCAATGCATGACTCTCAATAATTGTACCATAATCGCTCAATGTTAGCTGCAGACAGACGTGTCATAACCACACAACGGAAACATTACAACAAGGCAGTGTAACTAACCTTGCACACAGCTGGCACTGTGCCATATGTTCACCTGCAGCCCTCACAGTTGCACCCAGCACACAGTGCCGCTGCATGTTACCAGTTATGAAAAGCTGTCGCTCCAAATGCGCAGGTTACAGACCGAAACTGCAGCCATAAAGTAGGAATAGTGGAACTGTGCAAGGCAGAGCTCAGGGAATGCTTTAGACGCGGGGAACGAAATGTGGTTAGAGAGCCACGGGAATGGCACTATAACTTGCGCATAATAGTCTTTGTTTTCTGCAGTAATTGTAATACAGAACAGTTGAAAATGTCTCTGTGTTAGAACGTATTGCCGTTCAGGTTAATGTAGATATTCTCATTACCCTCCGTATGTACATGTACATACTGCTGCTGCCGGCAGATCAGCGACGTTCCGGCTGCGTTCATAAAATGTAATGTAATATACAGCAGCGACTGTACTTTGCAATTTCTACGCAGTTATTTAGCTCTATACCAACGGCCATGTGCCCCTGCAATGCCTGTCACCTTCCGTGGCCGCAGCAATCTCTCTGTTATTGAATACACTGCTGCATTTGATAGTGCCGCCCGCAACAAATGTGACACCTTGCAGTCGGTCAGTGCAGTGAGCTGTATTACCTGCGTACCTAACTTTGTCACATTCTTTGCTTACGTCAAAGCCTGCGAGTGTTTGTAGTGCGTCATGTAACGGCGCTGTTAGTTGCTAAGCGTTCATAGCGTCGGTGAGAGACTGGATGAAAGAGAACTGAGCGTTGGTGGAGCGACCCAGTCAGCGCCACACCGACACCTGTTACCGAACGATTAATGGTAAGTGGCTGTGTCCAGTGACAAACAGGTGGACAGCTCAGAACGTTTTACGATTTTGTTAGTAGGGGGTCGTTACGTAAGAGCGCATGGTAGCTGCGCCGTCTGTTCCGTCCTGCATCGCCATCGCACGTGCACGGCTAAGAGCTCAGACATTTGTGTCTTGGTTGTGTGTTTGAACACTGCTTGAGTCCTCGTGTTGTAGCGATAATTAAACCGATGTTTATCTGCAGTCACAACTTGTGTTTCGATAACACTACTGCGGTACTGAAGATTACAGCATTCCGAAATATATCGCCGTATAGATTGGTAAAGCCGGTCCCAGTGGCAGCGCGGTCTAAGGCGTAGGTATACGGCCGCTCGCCTGCTGCGATCGCGGGTTCGAATTCCACAGGGAGCATGGATGTCTGTTGTGAGTGTTGTGTGTTGTCAGGTACAGGTCTCTGCGACGAGCTGATCACTCGTCCAGAGGAGTCCTACCGAATGTGATGCGTCGTTGTGTGTGATCTAGAAACCTCAAGAATGAGGAGACCATGGCCCACTGGGGGGGGGGGAGGGGCTGTTGGGCCATAGGAAAAAAAATAGTTTGGTAAAAACGTCCTGGCGTTTCGTAGGAACGTTTTGTTGGCATCGTCAGGGTTCTGGAACTGCTCAGACCATGAAGACTGAGTCACAAATTTTGTTAGCTTTTTAGTAAATATTTAGCAGCTGACCCTGCATAATGTCGAGGACATAAGCGCCCTTATTAATGCTGCCGTTGCTATCTGAAATCTCGCTCGTTTGACGTAATTTGAAAGACTTTGTAGTGTTTTGAAAACTCTCCTACAGTCCGTCACACAACTGCCTCTCTTATCGTGTCGCATTGTCCGGACATTCGCCTGGGTCACTGGATGTACGTCAGAACGCCGTCGCTGCCGCCAGCCCATGAACCATAATTCCTAACATAAATCGGACACATTATCGTATTTCCAGCCTGTCCATTTGTGTTGCTACGTACAAATGTTGATCTTCAGTCCGGGCCACAAAATTATTGTTGTTTTGGTACAGGAGCTGCCGGTTTGCGTGGAACACGGGACCCTGCACTGTCGTCATAAAATCCAATCAATTTGTGCCAGGGGACCCATCACTGTCGTCACAAAATCCAATCAATTTGTGTCAGTTCCCTCCAGTTCGCCTCTTCAGATCCTGTTTCTAGTAGTCTTTCATTGCTGCTACACTTGTACAGTGTGTGCATTGCTGTCATTGCACATTCTGAGCTTTTGTCCTGACAGACGAAGACGAATCTGTAAAGCGCACCTTTGAAACGGACAACGGAGAATCATTGCGCGAGGCTGTGCGGTCGCTATTAGTGTAGCAAACTGACTGAGAATTATTGTGCGAGGATGTGCGGTCGCTATTAGTGTAGCAAACTGGCTGAGAATTATTGTGCGAGGATGTGCGGTAGCTATTTGTGTAGCAAACTGGCTGAGAATTATTGTACGAAGATGTGCGGTAGCTATTTGTGTAGCAAAATGGCTGATATTTATTGTACGCAGATGTACGATGGTTATTTGTGTAGCAAACTGGCTGAGAATTATTGTGCGAGGTTTGCGTTAGCTATTTGTGTAGCAAACTGGCTGAGAATTATTGTGCGAGGTTGTGCTTTAGCTATATGTGTAGCAAATTGGCTCAGAATAGCTTCCAGTAATGGTACCGTCTCGCACGGCTACGACATTTTGGCTGTACCACACCGTCACGTACCTACCATTTGATGCGCATGGTGCAGTGCTGGTGACTGTCTACACTTCAATGACTGACGGAATAATTTCACTGGTAATTAATTAATTACCAGTGTAATTGTAAGTACTTAACAGTACTTAATTTGTCTTTCTGCTGTGCGTTGCATCACATTCTGATATCAGCCCACCTGTTCGCTTTATCGCGCCTTACATTTCACATCTGCCCTTTGCAACAGCTTTGCTCTCCAATTCTCCTCTTGCACCATTTTCTCGTCCACAGAATACCCAAGCAGTTGTGCTGCATTTCCATTGCACTATGCAGCTCCGGTTTATCACGTATTTCTCATGTCAGCAGTTTCCACCTTCACGTGACGGCTGTTGGCCCAAACGAACCTCAAGCCCTGTGCCTAATTTTCCAAAAACTGTAACGGGTTTCAGTGATGCGCCGTGCACGTTTTACCAATAATAAATTGGTCCTTAATCACTGTGACATTCGTTCGGTCCGGCTAAATCACACTGTTGACGGTTCCCGCTTGCATCTACCAAGTGCGGTGTCAGAGGCTAACTACGTTAACTGTTTTCGTTCGGATGTGGCGGTCGAAGGTCAACATGTAACTGGCGTTTTGGGAACAGAGAGACGGTGCACCGAGGGAAACAGGAGACTGTCTGCTTGTGCCAAGAGCACAGCAGCTGTGTAAGTGGCACCTGCGGTATCTAACGTACGTTAGGAACGGTGCAGTTCGGTGCACTGATGTGTCGCTGACCAGCGGTTGTTCTGCTCATAACTGAGTCACAGAGCGACGATCTTAGCAGTGGGGCAGTTTAGACGTGCTTTAGCGATTATTCGGACAGTTAAACAGGACATCTACAGAAGAAGTGACGGTAAGGTGCCCATGAATGTAAGCTTGGGTGGCTTTTCCACCGTGCGGTAAAGAGTTGTGCAGGCGTTTCGGAGGAACGTACTGTCTCCTTCTTCAGGGCGACTGATAAGCCAGATCTCCGTCTCACGTAGCTGCATACCACGAGCATTGTTTTATCCCAGTCACTTCAACATCAACCCAAAACAGTTTCAGTCACGCTGCAGACGAAGGGAGCAGTACGTCCCTCCGAAACGTCTGAACAGCCCTTTGATGCACCCACAGAGACCTTCGTTTGAACAGCAGTCGGCCTGCAGTCCTGCAAACCTGCACAAATAAAGTCAAACCTATGGTTTTTCCTGCAGAATGTGCAGTTTGTGCAGGTAAGTCGGTCGCGTGCGGTCTGTGACTAACTGACTGACTGACTGACTGGCTGATTGACTGACTGACTGGCTGACTGACTGCCTGACTGACTGACTGACATCTGCATAGAACTCTGGGAACAGTTTGTATTTTGAAATTATGGGTGACCGGGTCCAGCCACAGTGTCCTGCAGGTACAGGTGCCTTACATGTACAGGTACCTTACAGGTACAGGTGCCATGCAGGTACAGGTGCCATGCAGGTACGGATGCCATACAGGTACAGGTGCCATACAGGTAATGGTGCATTACAGGTACAGGTGCCTCGCAGGCACAGGTGTCATACAGGTACAGGTGCCTTACAGGTACAGGTGCCATACAGGTACAGGTGCCTTACAGGCACAGGTACCATGCAGGTACAGGTGCCTTGCAGGTACAGCATCCCATGCAGTTAGAAAGTGCCCTGCAGCTGTTCAGATAAAGTCAAACCAACAGAACTCTGCCACTTCAGCACCCTGTGCAGTTGTGCTACTGCAACACAATTTTGCGTTTTGGCTGTACGAATGTGTGTCGTGCTGCATAGCAGTGGGCTTCTGGGACTGTACTTGCGAACGGGCAAAATACTCTAAAGTGCGGTCTGTGTTTTGGCCGTACATTGGATGTGCAGTGCAGTTCTTGTTGACTTGTGTGTCTTTAATTGTACTGCACAAAGTACACAGTGACTGCCACGTGTGCAGGACACAGCCTTCTGTCTGTCTGTCAGTCGTTGACATACTGTTAGCGACTGAACCTTGTAGGATTTTCTTGAAATCCGGTAGGGCAATTGTTTGTAGAATGTGGATCAGTATGGATCACTATGGATCAATCTTGAGTTTCTTGTAAATCGACTGAGTGAGAGTCGTGTTGCACACACGGCGTGACATAGTGCTAATCACACTGGTACAGCACTGTGTATCTGCACGTATTGTGTCTCTCGTGAACACACGTGCACTTTAGACCATACCGCTCGTGTGGCGGTACATGAAGTCACTTTCAAACGCGTACCTTGAAACCCTACGACATTTTAGGCCCATTCCCAAAATTGCGAAAAGCGACAATTAGATTCGTCATGTCTGTCTGTCTGTCTGTCGACTGCCACAAGACGAATTTTCATGAAATTTGACATTTGCTGATTTATCGTCCAGTCCGTCGAGAAAATGTAAGATCTGTTAAATTCTGACAGTAATAACGATGAGGTAAATGATCTGTACTCCTCACCCAATATTGTGTGGGTATAAAATCGAAAAGAATGAGATGGGCTGGGCATGTGGCGCGTATGGGTGAGGAGAGGGGTACTTTACATGCAGACCGATATGCATTTCTGATCAAAACTCGCTCAGTTCTCCTTACATTGAGAAATGTTTCAGAACAAAGTTGTAGAGAAAATCAAAACACACATTTTGTGGTCAGTAACTTTTTTCCGAAAATCGTGCGGGCTATGAGATAATGTGGGAAATGTGATAGAATCAGACAGACTACAGATGACAAAGTACGGCGCATGCGCATTTGGTACCGGATACCTAAGCAAGAAAACACATTCATCATATTTATTACTTATTGCTTTTCCACGGCAACAATGGTTACGCGAACGCGCCTCCATATTGCCTTTTATGTACATTGTGTCTTGTTTATTAAGGAACGCACCGGTATAGTTCCGTCCTGCCTCGCGACGTGCACCACTGGCCGTTTCGTTTCCTCCCTCCGAAGCACGCTCAAGATACTGCCACCGATCTGTTCAGCAGATTTGTGCACTGAGCCGCAATCTGCAGCCTGCAAGCCGGCCTCTCAAAGTTAGATCAAAGCAATGGTTGTCCATGCGTGAGTGAACTGTAGTTTGTGTTTCCAGTGAAGTTTGTGTCTCCAGTCCAGTTCAACTGTCCCAGTAGATTCTCACCACCGTCATATGTGGTCTAACGCACACAATACGACGCCTACTAAGATCTACTAAATGTGGTTTTGCACTCCACCTGCAGTGAACGTCTTTCACTGTGACTTTGTTCGTAATTCAGGCTAACAGGCTAATTAACTTTAGCCTGTTGATACGTTCTGTTACAAACCGTACGGTTGCAGGTTTGAGGTTGTCGCAAGCGTTCTGGTCAACACTTCAGCCTTCCGTGATGTGATGCGGTGCAGATCTGTCTTTGTGAAGAAAGTGACACGGCGTCTTTTCCCGCCAGACTTGAATCTTCATTTACGTATTTGGCATAACTAACTTACTGTACCAACGCGTACAGGTAGGCCTTTTGTGTGTACTTCATTAAGCAGTGAATCAGTGCCCATTAGCTGCTGCAGATTAGCAAGCGCGACCTGCAGGCGGTAGCAACCTGTAGGCCAGACCTAAGGAACGCCTAAACTCAGCTGTTCAGTCACAGAATATATTCCTTTGTATTCCCCCTGTTATGAGGCACCGATACTCTCTAAATTGGACAGTAGTCTAATTAGCACAGTTCCTGGTTTATCAATTTCAGTGACCAGTTCAGTTCAACACGTCTTTCTTTAGCAAAACCTGTGAATTTGTTAGCAGCTGTAACAGTTCCGACGCAGCTGTTTCCTTGTCTGTCTCGACCGAGTTCCAAACCCAGATGATGATAACAGCGAAAGCTGAAATTTTGCACTTCAGGAAACATTTCCTTTCTTTCTTTTACACAAAAAGCCGCTGATGTCATTCGTCTTCAAATTTGTCCTTTCGCTGTATCGTTGCAGCCAATTCGGTGTCACCACTTCATGTCCAGACGGTCTCACAGTACAGTTCACTTCGCCCGATCTCCGTCCAGTCACGTCTCTTCCTCAGAAGCTGCCATTTGCGCAGTTGGTGCAGAAGTATTCGCCTCTCTCAAACCCCATCCCGCAGGGGAAACAGCAACAGTAGTCGGTGAATAAGAGGCCTAGCGTCTTACTAGACGTACCACCGTGCAGTCTGGTAGAAATCTGCTGCCTACGTTCTTAGCGCAGTAGACCGAAGCAGCACATTATTCTGAAAATTTGATACATTTTGACCAGACTGTACGGAACTACAGTAAACGTGAACGTCACCAACTTTAATCCATGTCAGTTTGTAATAGAGAAGCGTTGTGTTTTCTGTTAGGTGGGAAACTGAGCATGTAAAAGATCAGTGATGTGCAAGTGTACATAAGAACGGTACTTTAAACACACGCTGTGCGGGTTGCGGACAGCGAGGAGGCTCATAGCAATGTCCGTCCACCGGTGTATTGTGCTGCACAAAGCCGACAAATGCTCTAATGATTTACACTTAACACCGCTCGGCCAACCCCCCCCCCCCCCAACCCCCCCCCCCCCGCCCGCTTCCCCTCCTCCTCCCTTTCCCCCGGCGCC
>Ga0123354_10011666_pt1 | contig 13603 bp, 8 predicted proteins | sample TergutLab28metaG_2_FD_97872 | JGI IMG/M metagenome (GOLD analysis project Ga0123354, IMG submission 97872) | Labiotermes labralis P4 segment gut microbial communities from Petit-Saut dam, French Guiana - Lab288 P4 | ecosystem: Host-associated > Arthropoda: Insects > Digestive system > Gut ... | reverse complement strand
CCAATCCAGTCCACATACCCACATCCCACCTCCTGGAGATCCATCCTAATATTATCCACCCATCTACGCCTAGGTCTCCCCAGTGGTCTCCTTCCCTCCAGTTTCCCCACCAAGACCCTATACGCTCCCCTCTCCTCACCCATACACGCCACATGCCCTGCCCATCTCATTCTTCTCGATTTTATCACCGCACAATATTGGGTGAAGAGTACAGATCATTTAGCTCCTCGTTATGCAGCTATTCAACAAGACTAAACACTTAAATGTGTTTTTATGCTATTCTTATCGTGCATTTTCTTACGTTATGTATTTTAAGAAAGAAAATGTATATTGTGTACCCTGATACTAGATATGTCTTAGGCTTCAGCCGGATAAGGTCCCTTTGGATCGTATACTGTGGCAGATGTTTGTGTACGCAACCAGAAACTAATATAAATAACTGCGAACTTCATGGGAGGCTCGCTGATGTATGGTATTTTTATTACAACAATGTAGGCTTATACAGGGTAATTCACAAGTCCCTCCTGGATTTCCGACTTCTGCGGTACAGCAGCCGGGATGGTCACGCCGAAGGGGAGCATGTCAACAGAGGGAGAGACACTCCAAGTTTCTGTCCTAACTTACAGGTGCTCGATATATCCACCCTTGGTGACGCGGCAGATGGCAATCCTGCAAATTCGAAGACACAGAACGCGTTCTTATTCCCTGTCCACGCCATGTTTCGTCACGACTGCCCTCTAGCGGTGAAACCTGCAAGTACGCCACGACGCCTAGTACACACACACACACACACACACACAAAACTTTGAGAGATTCTCTACTTATTGATATGCTCCGTTCTGCTGTGTCTGTCTTGGTTGTTGCGCAGCCGAGTTCGGAAGTTCCGGAGGGACTTATGAATTACCCTGTACTTGTTAACTCGTGTAATTTAAAATGTTAAAAAATTTAAGACTTTAATTTTTGGAGATGGGAGTGAGGGCGACTGACACCTGAAGTACGTGTTGGACTTAAGTTCCTTTGTTTTAATACAGGATTATTCGAAATGATTGTCGGGGTTTTAACAACTTGTCGCACACAATACACTTGAGATAGCTGTATATATATATTTAATAGAACAAAACTCCAAGTTTTTGTTACATACCTCACAGGTGCTCTATATGTGAACCCTTTGTGATTCTACAAACATCAACACGATAATCGAGTTCGTTTCGCATGTTAGCGGTGATGGTTTCAATGGCGGTTCTGATTCGTATCTTCAGTTCCGGGATCCCCACGCACTCTGTCTCTTGAAACTGTGCATATCACCTTCGAATGGAATTGTCAGATGGTGGTTGTTTCCTTGATTTGGTGCGGAATTTCTGCTGGACAATTGTACCCAGACAATAATTTTGAACAACCCTGTATATTCCTTCAAAATAGCACCTTGGTGCCGAAACGTGTAGGATTTGGTACGTAATATGACGTGTGTTATGAGTTTTTAAGCTCTCCACTCCGTGCGTTCTTTCAGTCAATCGCTTCTTTTTATTCCAACTCAATGCACACAATACGTTCGATACATATATTTATTACCATTTACCCCCTACGTGTTTCGGTGTTTGTTACACCATCTTCAGGGAGACAATTGCGTTACTGGCTCAAGAACTGTATGCTTTTTGCACTGCTGCTAAAGAATGTACAATATATTGTATAGTATGTTGTACTTTGAGAGGGTACATAATTTTGAATTAAAAATCTTTTAAAACCTTTGTGAACGGCTCGTCTGGAGCACGCGAACCAACAAAACTGTCCAGACATCAAGATATGATGACTGGTCAATGTCATCTGTACTCAGAATTGTAAAATAGAAGATAAAGTTACCCCTTGCTCGCGTCATTAAGACATATATAAGCTGGAATGGAACAGCTCCACTCATTCTTAACTACGGTATTAAATGGGCTTATGTGGCCAATTTCACGTCCTGGCCTCTCTACCTGTTGGGCGGAATCCAAAGTCGCCCTGTACGTTTGGCAGAATAGAAAATTCGTTTGTCTTTGTCAGGATTCGAACCCGTAGCCTATTCACTATACACACTATGCTATCCCTTCTACTGCACTCAACACTTTGTGAGCTCAAAATTTCTACACAGTAAATAACCAAGAAACTTGTACACTCTAAGCTTTATCAGCTGCTTGGAAAAATTTACAGTAACGTTTACTTATTTAAATCTTAAATTTCCATTACATACTCTACACAGAGTTCATGAACTTCTACTTACAATGCACTCGAAATTTACAAGTTACAGGTACACGGTAAATAGCTACAGGTATATTTTTTTACGCAACATGTAAATGTCTGTCAGCGACGTGCACATTCATATATGAATGCTTATTGACTAGTGCTTGTAAGCAATACGTACTTGTCCTTTTTATCGTGTCCGTGAGCACAGTCTTTGGCAATGTCCCTGCGGACCCGCTCCCCTGTTCGGGGACACTACAAAACGGACACATTCCGCATCTTGTACTCGAGTATTCCTAGGGTTAGCAAAAGCAGACTCTTATGAATTTCCCCCACTCAATTCTGTCTGTCTGTTGCCGGATTCTTTTAACCAGCCATTAGTAGATAATAAGTTTGATATGTCTCGTCTAGACCATCCAGGAATCCAAAGCTCTGTGTTAGACGGGTGCCAGAGTAATTATTCTTAAGGTTAATGACAAACGCAACACACTACTAAGTTTCTTTTCTCAAAAATGAGACATTAACATACACAGGGTGTTTCAATGAAGAATAGCAGCGTGTAAACTTAGGGTTAGTTAGTTTCGCAGGACATCGTTTATTATGAGGGACTGTCTTTAAATACCCACACCGATCCTCGGGTTTAAGATACGGCTGATTGTAATGTATTCACGGCGTAAAAAGGTCCTTTAGTCATGCGACTTATATTAATTGAAAGAATCAAAATGCTGGTCATCTCCGAAGTGGAGGAATACAGAGGCGTATCAAAGAAAAGGCCGCTAGGGAATATAAACAACTGAAATACATATTTGCATTAGACGTTGCTCGGGTTCACTATCATTCAACCAAAAATTCGTCCTGAAATAGGGATATGTATTATAAACAGTGACATGGGTTCATTTGAATGACACACAATGCATTTTAACAAGTCCGGTTGATTCTTATTGTGTTACAGCCGTCTCTATCATTATGTATATACAGGCGAAGCAAACAAACGAGCGTTAGTAATAGTCAGAGCTCATTTCCCTATAAGGGTCGACATGTTCTTGTATTAATGCCGTCCTGCTATGGTGGACGTACAAACTGACACATCGAACGCTCACATTCTGTCGGACAGTCTTCTGCTCAGAGAATACCACGTGTATATTTTAGCTTGTACTTTAGTATATTGAAAATAGAAGACAACTGAACTTTGTGGACTCTGCTTGCTAGCAAATATCCTGTCTTTTCCGCTGGATATGTGTATGTATATGTGTGTGTGTGTGTGTGTGTGTGTGTGTGTGTGCAGTGCAGTAGTATTTCTTATGTACCTCCTGTCTTTTAATTACACTAGTCAATCCCACAACTGCTGGCTGCATAAGAGAAACAAAGCTTGATGGTTATTTATGCATATGTCTGACCAATAGAAGTACCGGGAGTTCTGCAGAAAAATGTGGCTGTGATGATGGAGTTTGCTTACTAATACTGTGCTGTTATTTTATGGAGACCGCTGAAATTTATCTACGCAGGACAGCCGGTAGAAGTAAGTCGTACAAATTTTGTGTTTCGGAGGTTGTTATTGTTACATCTAGGATTATTAGTCGCTGACTTTTCACTTGTAGGATCCGTGTTCATTCCCAAAACGGTGATAGCGAGAAATGTGTTTGTCAACCTGTCATTGGAACTAGATTTTCTCTGCGTATTTCTGTTTCTTTCAGGCCAGTTATCATTCTAGCAATGCCTCGTATCCACCATTTATCATCATCACCTTATCATCATCATCCCTATATTAGCATCTTCTGAGAAATGCTCAGATAAGACTATGGTACTTAGATCACCACCGTCATCAATAAGTAATGTGATAAAATGACGACTTCTGGCTGAAAGACGGATGTTTGATTCCTGAATTTAATGAACAACTGTGTGTCTAGTTCTTTTAATATTTGCTGTAATGTGATATTTCCTGGGAGTACCAGTGGTGCATTTGGTTGAGGCACTGCGCTACGAGTCAGGTCGTAGTGGGTTTGGTTCCCGATGTGGTCGTTAGAATTTTTGAATGATTTAATCCTTCTTTCGGCACTATGACCCTGGGGTCGTCTCAACGTCTTAAAGAAATGAGAACCAGGAATAATTCCTGTGGGTAAAAGCGGTCGGTGCTGACCTCGCCACCTTCATGTGGCTACTGTCTAGAAATCCTGGGAACCTCAACCTCCTGAACCCCTCAGGTTCTGTCCAGCTCCCTATAGTGATCACTTTATTCTTGCTATGTTTCCTTCTGTGCTGATGTTTCAAAATTCTTTAATCATTTTCGTCAATAAATCTATTAAATCCTACCGGTTACTATACATAACACCCGGGTTCACATTCAGCAATTCTGCATGTTGATTACATTGAATTTATGTGTTTTGTGTCGCTGTCAGAAGAAACAGTAATTTTGCCTTGTACAACATTGACAGATTGGCTTTTTTTTTATAACCGAAGCGGTGTGTATATTGCGCGGTACGCACTGAGTCCTTATATAAAACAGATACATTTCGTCCATAAAGGTTTAAAATTCCTCACTTGGTCTAATCTCCTTGAATACTAATGTTCCTTCCACATAATTTTTATTTATTCTATCGACCATCATCAATGTAAGTCACAATGTTATGTTGAATGTAATTTTCTACAACTTCCTGTAACTTTCCCGCTTCTATATCCATATATTCTCATTAAATCATATGATTCATAACTACGTGGCTTGTGGACTCTATTTTCTAGTATTGCAAGCGAACACAACGCTTGGGAAACTGGTTGTTTACTTCCTCAGGCGTAAATGGTGGGAGTGGGTCACCTTTTCTTTTGGAGGTCCGGTGGAAAGAACTCAGCCACTTGACCTCTGCAGTGCCTGAGATTACGTTTTTCTTTCTATCGATGTGCAATAACAGAACGGCTCTTTGCGTCCAACCGAACTCAGGAAATGCCTCCTCCGCGCTTTTCACCTGTTGATGGAAACGGGTCCAGTTTACGAAGGGTTTTGTTTTCGGAAAACCAAATGGTGGATGAAGTTATTTACTTTAGTTTGAATCTTCTAAATATCTCACACGATAACCCTTAAACTCAAAAGCTGCTCGGTATGCAACGTGATTTAACAGTGAGAAATTCTACTTTATGCCCATAAAGCGTATTTATGCGTTTTGTTCGGATCTCAAAACAAACATGGATTGTTTCCCTGTACAGCATTAACTGACCGGTTTTCACAACCAAGACGGATTGTGTTTTCTGCGCGGTACGGGCTGGAATTTTAAATATAATTCAGTGTGGTTTCAGTCTCAAAAGAGGCTTGAGGGACCAACTAAAAATTATGGTTTTTAACGATCTTTCCAAACACTCTGCAGCTACACTTTCACTGTATTTCCTCCTGCTGCCAACATGTAAGCATGCTTCTTCTCACTACGGTCTTTCCTCGTCTCTTGCGCAGGCCAGAAGCCACCATGAAATAGCAAGACCGGTCGCAACTGTAGAGGAAGTCACACTGGACTTACATTTCCTCCACCCTTAGAAACACGTTAAGACTCTAAATTGTTTATGATAATTGTGAGGTAACTTAAAGCCTGCTTAGCAGTGGGCTGAATAAAGTTGATTTACTGGTGATACGCGTTGTGTTTAAATGTTTGCCAAATCATTTTTAAACGTTTTGCATTCGTAAATATTTTTTATTTGAAAAGTCGTTGAATTAGTAGCGGGTTATGCTTGTAGGTTATGTTAACGATTAATTGCAATTCTTTGCAATTTGTGACTGCTTACGTACTCTCTGTATGTACTAACAAGCCTGGAGTCAGGCTGTAGCCATGTAAAAGGAAACTGAAACATAATCCTCAGCTCTTATGTCAGCTAGGTCTATTTAAGACCATGAAATTGTAGCTGAATTTGTACATCAACTCAAGAAAATCTGTATAGCTAATTAGTTTACACATTGGAGATTAATGAGATGTTGGATGGGGCGGGTGTCAGGCCTGATAATGAGTGACCACCGTGCAGTATAAAACTGCTCCCTCCATCTTCACTGTCCTTCATTGTCCCTGTAGATGGGGTCAGTCAGCATGTTCCTCCGAAACTTGGTAAGACTTACCAGGATAGATGGTGTCACATCCCAGCAGACAAGTCGTAATGAACTGTACACACTGTGTGTGTTCGTATGCCTATGTGTGTACAGTTATGGTACATATGTGCCTGTGCGTAATTAAGATCCACGCCTGGAAAATGTATAGGGATTGGAGGTGTAGCGCCACTGATTATTAACCTTGAGTCTAGTTGGAGGTGATTGGTCAGCTTCACGGAACGGCCGCTGTGGACTCAGAAAAACAGCTCCTTTTGTCCATTGAACTGGGGGCTGGGTGCGCCGCAGAGTCCCTCTGGACATTTTGGGGAAGAAGACAAAATCTTAACCTGCCGAGAAACACACACACACAAGAGTTCATTGGTTTTTCGTCTCGTAGCCTAGTCACCATACCAGCTGAGCTATCTCGGCTCTCGTGTGCGTGTACGTATGTTTACTTGCGTGCGTGTGTATGTATGTATGTATGTATGTATGGATGTATGTATGGAAACCGTTTGTTTCTGCAGACAATGGCTATTTTTCTGATGTTGGAATTGTAGACGCCATCTGGCGACCTTCGTCGCAAATACTGACCTGAAACATGGAAACATTCAGGCAGCTGTTAGAACTCACGGCACTACATATTTGACTGTTGCAGGTCTTTCACATATACAACGTAGCACAAGACAGCATAACACAAAACGTCTATACTGGAAAATATAACACAAAACTTCTATTACACGACAGCAAAACACGAAGCATCATTACAGGCCAACATAACACAAAACTCCCTTTACAGGACATAATACAAAACTTCTATGCTGGACAACATAACATAAAACTCCTATTATAGGACAGCAAAACACAAAGTTTCTATACAGGAAAACATAAAACACAATTTCTATACAGGACAACAAAACTTCTATGCAGGATAATATGACACAAAGCTCCTATTACAGGACAACAAAACACAAAGTTTCTATACAGAAAAACAACACGAAACTTCTAAACAAGACAATAAAACGTCTATGCAGGAAAACATGACACAAGCCTTCTATACAGGACAGCAAAACACCCAAATTCCATGCAGGACAACAAAACTTCTCTGCAGGAAAATATATCACATAACGTCTATACAGGACAACATGGTACAAAATTTCTATGCAGGACAACAAAACTTCTACGTAGGACAACATGACACAGAATGTATATACCGGACAACATAACACACAACTTCTATACAGAACAACAAAAACGTCTATGCAGGAAAACATGACACAAAACTTCTATACAGAAGAACAAAACACATAAATTCTATGCAGGACAACGTATCAGAACTTCTTTACAGGACAACATAACACACAAATTCTATACCAAACAACATAACACGAAACTCATATTACAGGACAACATAACACACAATTTCTACGCAGGACAACAAAACTTCGACCCAGTACAGCATAATAAAAAACCTCTATGGAGGACAGCATAACACACAATTTCTATACTGGACAACATAACACAAAACTTTGTAGCCATACAGAGGACTGAATAACACAAAAGTCACGTACAGAGGGCAAATACAGAGGAAACTTACATGGAGGCCGGACAAGTCAGTTGTTTGGTAATCATTTTTAGAATGTAACCCACGTCACTTAATCCATCAAAGACTTTCATTAGTATTACTGATAAAAGTCAGTGATGAACTACATGCTTAATATTAATGCGTTTTTAGTTATTATTTTAATTTGGATTGTTTATATTTTTATTATTAATTATTGCCGATTATTAGTAATTATAATTAAATTAATAGTACGTGAATGTTTTCGTTGTAAGGGTTCTGTAAAAATTCCACGACTTGTTACTTCTAACAGCTTGTACTTACGCTCTTTCTTTGTGCGTGCTGAAGTGCATCACCCTGTAGATGTTACGACATCACGGAAACCATCAGTCAGTGCAGCGAGCATGTTTCTGAGTCGAGGTTTGAAACCGAGCCCTATAGAATGCGAGGAATGTGTACTATACACACTTTACCGATGACGCCCGTTAATGATTGGCGATGCACAGGCAGTCTAGAATATAAGCTATTTGTAAGGTCAGGACCTGTTGTAGTGCACATGTTAGCCGAAGAACTCATTCTTTAGAATTAAAAAAATCTCCTGCACATATTTCGGCATGTTGTTTCTTTTTTTTTTTTTAATTCCAAACTTGCGCAAGGCATTTTCATGGACGAGTGTCGTTTCTTTGTTCTAGGCTTTTTGCTTTTCTTTCTCGTTGTGTGCAGTCATTCATTGCTGAATTCTGCAGTTGCACCTAGAAATTGTTTTCTTTTTTTCGGAAGCTGTTGGAAGTTAGCAAACTGCTGAGGTGTTGGCATTTTGCCTACCGTTTGTTTCACCATCTCTTTCTCTCGGTCTGTCTTGCCATTTCTCTTGTCGTTATTCTGGTGTCTGTCCACAACGAAGACAATGGGAGGAACATTCAGTTTAAAGCTTGGACTTAACATGGTACATGTGAAAGGATGTATTTTTGTATAATCTACTGCATGCACATAATTCCAAGTATTAACAATACAAATGAGCAATGGTCATGTCACCGTACTTTATGTGTCTTTATATAAATGCCTTGTGATTTGCGATTTCTTTCCGAATTAATCGTACTGCAGTGGGTACTTCGCCGACCTGTTATAGGGATGTTTGATGAGAGATTATAGGATTAACCTTCTTTTTATGCATTCTTTCATTTTGCCTTCAGAATTCATTATATTTTTTGTTGCCACCTAGGAATACTAAACTTTACACAAGGGCCCAAAGAAAGGAAAAAGAAAGAAAGGATAAGTATTCTATTCTTTACGTACAGAACAGCCAGTTTAGTTCGTAGTCTGTCATGATAACTGGTAGTTTTCTTCATTGAATTTTGAAAATTGCTGTCCTAGACCAGGCTTTTCTGTTATATTCCTGGCACGAAATGTAAGACGTAAATAACTCATAAATACACATTCTTTACCGGAGAAAAGAGAAAGTGGAGATATAGGGAAATTGTTTTACTTGATGGATGGAAAGGGCAGAAGAATAAGTGAAGCATCAGTAGAATATATGAATGTATTCAAGCGGGGATTGAGTGTAAATAAATGAAGTGTTGTGAAGTGTAGTGATGTGGAGTGAACTGACGTGATTTATGTGAAGTGATTTTATTTTGAAGTGAAGTGAGTTACGGTGAAGTTCTTTGGGATAAAAGTGCCATGTACATTAGGATGAACTTAAACTGAAGGTACTTGATTATATTGTGACTATTTCATTTGGGCATATCTTGTATTGTGGTTGTCTTAACTTGTTTTATAACGTGTGGGTGTGTGTATGTGTGGGTTTTTTAATGCGTGGGAGTTTTGGTAATTTGTATATCTGTATTTACTGTGTTTTGTAATGTTTGTACTGTGTTTTGGTATTGCTTCGCTTATGTACATTTATTCTTATTTGTTTTGTCTGTATTGGTATAAGGACTACTGCAATCGAGTGACAACTCAGTTGCAATTGGTAATAATAATAATAATAATAATAATATGAAACCGTACATGTAAAAGATGGAGTATATGAGAAAAGGAGGAATGCAGAATAAGGAAAGGTGGAAAGGAAAGGAAGGGCTGAAAAAGTGAGGAGAAGAAGAAAGAAAGAAAGGAAGAAAGGGAAGGGTGGCAAGACAAAAAGAAGGGCGAAGTTAACTTACGTGGACCATGTATTCATATAACTTAATAAGTCTAGTAAATGCAAGCGAAACTGAACTTCAGCTGCAGTCTGTTAAGTCGTGAACAGCTTTTATGCTGATCGCGGATTTCAACAGGTGACGCAGGAAGGAGGTAATGTTTTGGTCATCGTCCGGAACTTCAACGCCCCCCCCCCACCCCAACTTTCCCTCCAGTTTATTATCTTTAAGGCTAACAATAAAAGTGATGATTTCATTGTATGATTTCTGATGATTTCATTGTCTATACTGCTACCTCAGTATTTATTTTGGAAGGGTGTTGTAAGATGGTTATTACAAATGCTTATGCGTTCAGTAAATCTACAGACGAGTGGGTTGAGGTCTTTATTTGGCCGTCACCCAGTTCAAATACTGGCCAGGATACCAACTGTCTGCACAGGTATCTCAGAGTTCTTTTTTTTTTCCAGTTTTGAGGGGGAAAATATAGGGGCAATATCTTAATCACTTATAGACAAAAATTCACCTGAAGTATATTCGGCACGTACCGCGCAGTAAGCACAATCATCTGGGCTGTAAACGCAATTACTTATCGCTGTGTAGGAAAATGATTATTTTTTTCTCAGATAAATACGAAACGCCGAAACACACTGCAGGCAGACTGCATAAATTTGTACTTCTTATCTTTTGCAAATGAAGCCAACTAGGTGCAATAGTAATTCTCAGTATATTTATTTAAACTTCTCTACGTGTTTCGGGCAAATATGGTTTCATCATCAGGAGAACTTACTGTATCTATGCGACACTGATATTTTTCACTCTGTGTGGGTCTCTGTCTGGTCTGCTGGTTGGGATGACACTCATTCCAACCAGCAGACCACACAGCCAACCGCACAGATCATCCCAACCAGCAGGCCACACAGCCACCCATACAGATCATCCCAACCAGCAGACCAGACAACCACCCACACAGATCATCCCGACCAGGAGACCAGACAGCCACCCACACATATCATCCCAACCAGCAGGCCACACAGCCACCCACACAGATCATCCCAACCAGTAGACCACATAGCCACCCACACAGATCATCCCAACCAGTAGACCACACAGCCACCCACACATATCATCCCAACCAGTAGACCAGACAGCCACCATCCCAACCAGTAGACCACACAGCCACCCACACATATCATCCCGACCAGGAGACCAGACAGCCACCCACACAGATCATCCCAACCAGTAGAACACACAGCCACCCACAGAGATCATCCCAACCAGTAGACCACACAGCCACCCACACAGATCATCCCGACCAGCACATCAGACACCCACCCATACAGAGTGAAAAATACCAGTATCGCATAAATACAGTAATTTCTCCTGGTGATGGGCACATAGTTGCCAGAAACATGTAGAGAAGTTGAAATAAATATACTGAGAAGTAGTGTGCTCCAAGTTGGCTTCATTTGCAAAAGATTATACAGGGCTGCACGGTCAACAGAACATAAAAATTTGTGCTTTTACACTTGTGCTACCTACAGCAGAGGGTTAAAGGAAAAATAAATATCTCAGGAAGTAATGAATACAATAACGGAGGGACAGAATATGTTCCGGGCCGAACTGAAGTAAGTACACGGGTTGATTGATTTACTGATTAGAAGGTTAATTAGGAACGTACTGTGCTCCACAGCGATGTAATTTATTAATAACTCAGTTGCTTAACAAGTTACTTAGTGATTATAAAGCATTTAACAATAACGTATTAAGGCAAAGGGACGTCTAAGGTAAAAAATACTTACTTATTTACTGGGAAAACTTTTTGCTGCCTTGTCGGTTGGTGGGTTGTTAATGTCAACAGTGATTCCCCTCCTGTGACGCTGCTGTCCAACGCGGGCCGTGGCCTCCTGATTCTTGAGGTTTCTAGATCACACACAACGACGCATCACAGACGGTAGGATTCCTCTGGACGCGTGATCAGTGCGTCCCAGAGACCTCTACCTAACAACACACAACACTCACAACAGACAGAAATCTATGTCCCAGGCGGGATTCGAACCCACAATCTCAGCAGGCGAGCGGCCGTAGACCTACGCCTTAGACCGAGCGGCCATTGGGACCGGCTAACAGTAATATTCGGGTAATAAGTGATTGGCTTAAATAATAGGTTAACTGATCAAAACGGAACTGATTTAGATTAATTACTGTCATGGATGAGTTACATTATTAGTCACTGCATTTGTTGATGGGTTACTTGTTTATACGTTGGATAATTGTTGATTTAGTTGATGTGATATTGTTTTAGTTCTTTGGTCCATTAAACGGCTTGGTAATTAATTAATTACCAAATTTCTTTTCCAGTTGGCAAGTTAATTCCCCTATTTGAAGGTAAAATTGTAGCTTAAACTATCCCTGCCCTGTGGAAACACAAGTTATATACAGCCCTAATAACCACGCTTCTCGCAAATGAGGCACTTCTGACTTCTTTATATCCAGAAACGATGTATTGACTAATACGTTTCGTATCGTGCTTAACCCTCTCACGCGCAGTGTTGAATGGGTCTGTTCAGGCCTTTGAGTTTTGAGTGATCCTCGGAATACGAAATCTGTGTCTCATATTCGTGATCAAAAGGCCTTGTTCTTTAAAGCAGGATTTGGAGTGTTTAATGTTACTAAGATTAACAGGCGATTCAGACGTTTAATGTTTACTGTGTTCTTCTATGCACGAACACAAATATAGACACCGTCGGTGGCTCGAACGGAACGACGCCTGTAAACGCGATTAAGTTCTGAGTAATGAAGCTTCAGTGCCGATCTTCTAATAGCGACCCTACAGCTGACAAATGTTTGATTGTATTAGAATCACTATAGGGCTTGCAAGCCTTGAATGTCACTGCGATTTTCTCCTCTACATTAGAGTTTACGTAACTGCGATATAAAATTTTTTCTTTTCTTATTTCAGTCTTTCTGTAATTTGTTGTGATACGTGTGGAGAGTGACCTTTGTTAGGGCACTAGTGATTGGTTGAGGGGATAGACGATATCTTTAAACAGCCAATAAATGATGAGGAACTCAATGTTGCGTCTCTAGTAGTCAATTTCTTATTTCAGGTTAATAAAAGATTTTGTTTTGTACTTCTTTAGAGCAGTCTGTATTGGCGTGGATCTTCGCTCTTCCGGGTTGTTACGCACCGTGTATTTGTAGTTATTTATGGGCGTTTCATTACAATTTATAGGTCCCATCTTGAAGGGGCATGCAGTTCAAAAATTCCTCTTCGACTGCTTGACCTTTGTCCCGAAACGTCGGGAACTAAAATTCAGGCTCCACTGTTGAACATCTCAGAAGAGCGAAGATATCATTTACACTAGCATTTCACGGAACCCGAAGGTTCATTACCGCACTCACAAGCGTCCGCCACATGTCCCTATCCTGGGCCAGCCCAACCCAGTCCACATACCCACATACCACCTCCTGGAGATCCATCCTAATATTATCCACCCATCTACGCCTAGGTCACCCAGTGGTCTCCTTCCCTCCGGTTTCCCCACCAAGACCCTATACACCCCCCTCTCCTCACCCATACGCGCCACATGCCCAGCCCATCTCATTCTTCTCGATTTTATCACCCGCACAATATTG
>Ga0123354_10011663_pt1 | contig 13605 bp, 6 predicted proteins | sample TergutLab28metaG_2_FD_97872 | JGI IMG/M metagenome (GOLD analysis project Ga0123354, IMG submission 97872) | Labiotermes labralis P4 segment gut microbial communities from Petit-Saut dam, French Guiana - Lab288 P4 | ecosystem: Host-associated > Arthropoda: Insects > Digestive system > Gut ... | reverse complement strand
GTTTTGATTCGGTTCGTCAAGCTATGCGTATGTAGAGATCTCTACACCACGCGCGCGCGCATGCATATAGCTAGCCCTTAAGTTCCCTAGACAACCTGATGATGGCCAATACAGGCCGAAACATGTAGTTATTTCCATCACAGTCATGGAACACACCTCAGTGATTAAGTTGTGTTTGACTACATACCTTTTCCTAGCTTCACTGAAGGTTCTAACTCTTTGTAACAATTTTTGAAGTTCTACGCCTATCAGCTTCAAGTTGTCTATAAAAAGCAAGTGTTCTGTATGTGTCTTTGTTGGGTGTTCATCGCACACTGTGTTAAACCTCTTCAACAGTTCTACGAGGATAATGAAGCTATGAGAAGTATCATTGGTTATAACGAGCGTCTTTGAAATATTCCACATTGTATTTCTATATCATTTGTTTATTATTATTAATGAATCTAGACACCTATGATGGGTAGGTCATGCAAATAGAATGTGGAAGCAAAGAAATAATACACCAATTTGGAGAACACTTCCTAAATAACGACATGGAAAACAGTAAAAGCAATGGTGAAACGTTATGTGGTTTTTTGGGAAACAGCTCGGGAAGGTGAATGATGGGTAGAAGGTTCAGTATTGGTGGTATTGAAGGATCGGGTTTACTTTCACCACACAGATGGCTAGTTAAACGTCAGGAGAAGTAACTAATTAAGAAACTCCGGCATAGGAGGGAGGAAAATATTTAAATAATTCTTAAAAATACAAATTTCGAAGCTACCAGCTTGAATGGACGGAATCGTGATAGCTTCAGTTGGTCGACTTTCTTACTTAATGATGGACATTAGGCTCCATGGAAGCACCGAAATCAACTAAATAATTACCAGTTCTTCAAGAATACGTAATGGAATTGACACCAAACGCCAGTAGACAAATTTGTACGAAAAACGCGAAAATTTGGGGGTTGGAAATCAATGATCTACTAGACCCGGTTTTGCAACATGCGACGGCAAAAGACTTGTTAGGCCGAGGTGAGTGTGTCTCCACCATCTTAGCGCGTATCCTACCAGAACACTGCGGTCCTGTGAGTAGCTTCCCATCATTCTGTTCGGGAGGTCGCGAATTGAAATCTTGGACCAGAGACCTGTTATCCTGACCGAGGACTTTCATTGTTTTCCTCAATCTATCCGCAGAAACGCTGCGACAGTGTACCTTACACGTCCTTTCCAATTTCTTATTTACTGGTCGTTCTCCCACTTGGCCCTTTGTAGTCAGAAATACAGAAAACGTCGTTAAGGAGCTGCAACTTAACAAGACCGCATTTCCCACTTTGCTACCTTTCTCTGCTGTAATTCTCTGGTGGGTAATTTGCCGTCATACTCATGCATAAGAGGCTGAAGTGACCCGCACAGCTCAGCGCAGGCCATGGCTGTCATAACTGGATTAGGATTGTAGAATGGAAAAGTATGACACAAGAGTGGCGTGCTGACGACGTGCGTTATGAAAGAGCTTCCGATATCGCAGCACACTTTTGCAGCGCTGACAGATGGGCAACTCCGAGAGCGACCAAACAAGCGCTAACCACATTTGAATCACTACAAATGAAATTAGTGATGCTAGTGACCGGAGTAGGGATTGGCAGATGTTTAATGCTTTCTCGGTACAATTTTCGGAAAAGAATACAGAAGCAGGAAGCCATGCCTGTCTGTCCAAATCACGATTCACTTACACTGTCACCTACCGGTAAAGATTTGTTTAACGATCTGAACTAAAGGACTTTTGACAAATTTAATTTTGGCTTATATTCATTGAGAATGAGTTGTAATTTATTTACAACCAAAGTAGAATTTGAACGTTGATTGCTTAACAGCAAATCACGCCAAAATAAATATTTTATTATGTATAATGTAAAGCTTTTTGATATAGGTACTTTCCTTCTAAACGGTTTTTGATTCTGTCAATATTTAATGGAATAAAATGAAATATATTTTATATCAAATCAGTTCGACTAGTTTATAAATAATTAATTTCTATTCGTAACAAATATGTAAAACATAAAACCGTTCTTTATAATCATCAGGAGTATCTCAACACTGTATACACGCAATAGGTATTTGTCATGCTAGATCTGTTGGCGTTCCATCCTGACCACGCTAGCAGACAGCCGACAGAACCAAGATGACAAATACCTACTGCGTGTATACAGTGTTGAGATACTCGTGATGATGGACAGTGGACTGTCCGAAATATGTAGGGTACTGTAATGGGGTGCGGAGTTCGTCCTAACCACCGACACCATTACCTAGAAAGGGTGTTCGCTGCCACCACTTTGGACATTACTATGACGTATTTCTACTGTATAATATATTCTACGATACTACAACATAATACATAAATATACAACACTAAAGAAAGTACCATAACCCAATCAAAATCTAAGGCATGACATAGGGTACTTCTCCAGCACAAAGATTACAATTTCCTATAAAGGAATTTCCATAAGGAAAGTCTGATCACCTCCAATAAAACCAAATATAATCCGAATCATTTCTACACTTCAGTGTGGTACAAAATAACTTAACCACGCTTACTTGACACAATACTTAGCAACAAAGCCCACATCTTATAAATTTTGCTCCTTCTCCGCTCCCCCAGGTGTCTGTCGTTACCGAAGGTTCAACAAAGACTCTCTCTCATCGCTTTACAAAATCACACAACGCTTCTAAGCCAAAGTCAGCATTTCCTGCATTCACCTAGCAACAGTTTTCTGCAGCTTCAACTATTTGCTGTTGCTACGTGAACGATAGGTGATTTGGACTTCCTGTTTGTTCAACTGGGAGATGCACCCAGCCGTCCTTATAATACAACCAACATATATGAAATATATAAAATGAAATGATATAGAATCAAATAAAGTGCTCTCTACAAGACACTACAGTACTTTTATCAGATAAATTTGAGAATTAGCGCATCTCGTTGGCCATCATTATAAGAATACATCACGATGCACTGTCATCTGAATGTCAAACTAACTGGGTCTTATCAACAGCGCTTTAACCTTCCGCATTGCCCTTCAAGAAGATAACCACCGCGGTTGACGATAGACTGCTGTAATAACATCTGATTTTGCCTTCCCATCTGGCCTCTTTGATTATTTTACCCACATACACAACTCACGTATACCGAGATTCTTATTGCAGGAATCAGTTTAATTAGACCTTTCTCATGGAACGGACAGCATTTTTGCGATATTTTATAAAATCGTGTCCGTGAGGCTTTAGTGCGGAAAGACGGAGCAGCATACTGTTGCTAGCAAAGAAGCGGGTAACAGTCAAACATATTCCATGGAACGGACATCTTCGTAGTTACTAAGATACTCCAAATTTCCCCAGATTTTATGGAAAATAAAATTTCCAACAGCATTCACAAGTATCAGTCACTCGATCCGAAGTCAAGTCACATTAATTTAGTCGCGATTCTGACACCGCAAATCTTAACATATTTATTTTTTTTATCGATCCATCTAGACTTAAGTCTACCAAGTAGTTTCTTTCCGTCAGGTTTACAGATAATATAAGTTGAGGTACTTCTAGTCTTACATAATACGTGTCCCTTCCCTCTCATTATCATAATATATTATCCTAATAACAGACAATGAACAGTAAAAGTTATAATGTGTTCATTGTGTAATTTTTCTACATGTCCCTCTCATTTATTTTTTGCTATGTTCAAACGTTCTTATTCCTCACTTTACGCATTTTTATATTACGTCAACCAAATTTCCTCGTATATAAAATTGAGCATGAGAAAGTGCGCTGTCATGTACACGTTCAGACGGCCATAACCTCCACTACGGAGCCCAAATTACATGGGCTATCTGGCTGGATTGATCGAAAATAGGTGGACTTCGTAGCCAATGAAAAAGGCCGTCCTGTCAAGAAACCGAACCTCGACTTGCCATCATGTGGCATGTAATTTTATTGAGCTATAATGGTTGGCTTTCTATCTAGTCCTTCTATAAAACTGAAACTCTAATAAGTAGGTGTTTAAACTTTATCTTTGCTTCTGTCTTTCGAACTTAAAATTTCTTTATGTCGTCAGCTCTAAGTTTAAAAAAAAAAGCGTGATAATTAAATTCGTGTTAACAAGTAAATTTTAATGTTTTGCTGACCGTGAATCTCAGTATAACCTTAGTAATTAACCAACGTAATGCACAAAATCTTGTTTTATAATAAGTTTATTATATGCCTCTACATGTTTCGAGCACTATGTGCTCATCACCAGGAGGTCGAAAGTGTATTATACGGCATCTGGTATCATCACACCTGTAGGTGGACGTCCGGTGCACAGGCTGAGAGAGGACTGTGACCGGACGGCCACCTACAAGTGTGATGATACCAGATGCTGTATAATACACTTTCGACATCCTGGTGATGAGCACATAGTGCTCGAAACATGTAGAGGCATATAATAAACTTATTTTAAAACAAGATTTTGTGTATTAAGTTAGTTAATTACTAAGAAATTTTAATTGAGGGTTTTCAATATTCTTAGAAGTATAATACTTTAGAGACTTCAGAATGCTGACTGTTGCCGGTGCATCCTACCCCTGGAGGGAAAGGTTTATAAAGCATTTTAAGAACCAATTTTAAAAAATGGCTAAAATTTTATTTTCCCTTTATGTACTGGAAATTCAAATAACGTAACGAATATCCTATAAAATGGCTCAAATATAGTAACTGTGAAATATGCAGGTCTAAACTTCTCCAAAAACTGAAGTAAGGTATACAGAGATTTGGTATGTTACGCCCATTTCTTCCTTGTTAGTGCAAAATGAAACAGTTCGTAATTATTCTGGCATTGACAGAAGAATATATAGTAAGGCATATCCACGGCTACCTAACCTGGAAATATTATCACGTTCTCAGAGCCTCAAAGCCTGATTAGTTTCCATGGTTTCAGTAAACACATTCTTAACTTGCTCTCTCTTTCCCAGTTTGTATAGTTCCCTAAAGAAAACTTTGAACCAGCACAAACACATACAAACAAAATCATAAATAAAACTCAGTACAAAGGTATTAAAATTGCCTGGCTTAAATAAGGCCTACTTCAAAGAACACGTTAGGCATAACAAAAGACGACACGGCCGAAGTCTTGTTTTAAACAGTAAATTACAAAACACTCTTTCATACCCGCTTCAGTTCATCCTTTATTATATTACTGTAGTTTGATGCTATACGAATTTTAAAGAGTCTTTTCAATAAAAGAAGGAATGACTCAACTATTTAAACTGGTTACAAAGTCACGCGGCTGCGAGATTTGTAGTTCTCTCATCGTTGTGTAGAACGATTTAAGTTTCCAGGAAATTACGCTGTGCCGACTGGCGTGTAATGGCTGACAGTTCGGAGTAGCATAGTGCTTCCAAAACTACAGTAATTATGTTTCAATTTCAGAATACTTGAATCTTCAGTTGCTAAGCCTTTACAAAATGTTAATATATAATGCAAATAATTTTGCAATAAACAGAGAAATTTCTTTTTCCCCTACGAAGCTTATTCGTTGTGACTACTGCTCTTGTATCGTAACTCACTCTAATGTCCATCCATTTTTTGGGATTTATTATATCACAATTACAATCTAGGTGTTCCTATTTCCAGAACGACAGGATCTAGAGCGGCAGCAACCTTTTCCCTATCATTATAAACATTAAACAGGAGATCGAACTCACCTAGAGCTTCTGTTCTCTTACGGTCTCATTAAATGAGGTAAAAAAATCAGTCATTTCTCATTTTAAATTCGTAGTCTTTTTCATACTTTCGATATTTCAGAGGCAACCCAGATTCCTACAAATTTTACGCTTCAAACCATCTGCAATCTTTCTCTAAACATATTACTCTTGTGTCTGTAAGCGTGTGGTTTCCGAATCTAACGAACACACCAGTATTCTATACGAAGCGTTTGCCATCAGTTTCCGCTCCATAATTAATTTAAATTTAATTTGACAATTTTTCTTCAAAGAGATGGCTTAGTAGTCAGCAGATTACGTAGGTAGTATTGGCCGTTTCAGTTTTCTACATAACGTTTCAAGTTGTTCACGGCGTTTCAGAATAACCTGCTGCCTCCATATTCAAGGTACAAATTTCTTACACAATGTTTCCACATAAAGTGCAACAACTAAGAAAACAACAATCAAATTTTTTCCTTTGTGGAAAAAACCCAATATCATTTGAGCAGTTAAGTACGAAGGTAAGCAGTCTGTTTGTTATCATCTGAAGTCCTACAGTCATTTATAATTTACTAGCTGGGTAATCAGTCAGATGTAACCTTTTACATATATTACGTAGGTATACATTTCATCAGTTGGGTGGTCGGGTATGTAAAATTATATAGCCATATACAAATGGGCATTTATTTATTTATTTAGGTAGTCGCGTGTTTCAACATTCGTTGACCTCTTTTTCTATAGGCATATATATATATATATATTCAGATGGGCAATCAGTTATGTGTGTAACCATACTCGTATGTAGGCGTATGCATATAGTCACATTCAGCTTTATCGAAGCACCCAGTCAGGCCCAACAGTTGGGATGGAGACTAGTATTTCAAGTTCTGCTGATCAGTCTTTCAATGCGCAATTTCAATTGCGTACTCTAAAGCGACTACAATGGAAGGACCTTATTACCAAGGGCGCAGTTTCATCGCGGAACAAAGCATACGGGCAGTAAGCAGAAATAGAAATTGAAAGACGAACGTGAAGTAACTGAAGCGTAAAAAATGTATGTCTGCTTTATGTTTTAATTCGACATGGCAGTTTCAATTAAAATGTCTGTACATTCCACATTACAGCGGATTCTACTACTTTTCCTTCACTTGAAGTCAGAAAATATTTACAATTTAATACATTTAGAGTCCAGCCTAGTTGTCTGCATTAAATCACACGTGTTTCATACAAAGAATGTGCATTAGTCTTATCTGTCTTGGGTGGAACAATAACTTTTTTATTCAGTAAATTCAGCGTGGTTTCGCCGAAAAACTTTTGAATAGTATCCAATATTCAGAACAGACTGGAAATTCAGCTGTTGCACAAGGCTTATAAATAGAGTCTGACAATTTGTTTGAGCCGTATTTAAAAGCAGAGATGAAGACTTTGCTTGGAGGTATTGTCTGTCGAAACTGGTGATTTCTAATATAGGTTTCGGACGTTTTCGGCTTAAGTCAAAATAATAGTTTATACGAAAGCATGGACGTTCTGTTCACCCCATATTTTTATTCAAGTTTGTTTAAATTCTACATGGAACATTTCCATTAACATTTGTTGCCCGTCTGTCTTTACCAGACTTTTATTTTCTAATAAAATCTGGTTTTAAAATGTCCATAAAAGTTCAACAAATTTTGTTCAAATCCCGTATAGGATCTTTCACTAGTTGAATAAAGAGAGACCAACTTGATGTCACTTGCTTTTTTATTTCATTATTTAATACTCAGCCTGTTTCGGATGTTAATACATCCATCCTCAGGAGGTTGCGATTTATTTGTTGAGTTATTTCATGGGTTGTATTGCTCTGGTTCGATGTGTGTTGGTGTTACGTTGTAGTTTGGCTGGGATGGTGTGGTATCCGGATGCAGGCTGAAGCACAAAAGCACAAAAGCCAAACCACAACGTAACACCAACACACATCGTGCCAGAGCAATACAATCCATGAAATAACTCAACAAATAAGTCTCAAACTCCTGAGGATGGATGTACGTGTATTAACATCCGAAACATGTTGAGCATTAAATAATGAAATAAAAAAGCAAGTGACATCAAGTTGGACTCTCTTTATTCAACCATCAAGATGATGCACGGTCCAATAAACATAAGATCTTTCACTAATTTGCACTTCAATTTTGTCATTGTATGTACGATCTGTATTAACTTCAAAGAACATCAATGGTAATTCTGTCAACTACATTATGGAGAACGCCCTTCAAATCGTGTTTATATCTGCATGAAGTCAACAGGCTAAGAGGAAAATTTGTCTGTCTATCCTTACATTTCGTGCTAAGTTAAACCTGTGTGATGCAGAAAGCCTGAACATCCATTACGATGCTCACAAAATATTCCTTTGTGATCACTTGAATTAAAAACATATCTGCATCTCATTTTGTTGAGATCAGTTTCATTTTACATTATCAGCTACTTCGAGATCTTCTATGATTTCTTTTTTCTCGAATTGCACTCATAACTGTATAGTTGCTTCTCATCTCCCCGCGTGTGTTGCATTTCCTGCCAGTCACACTCAACTTGATTGAGTCATCTTAATACATACGGCAAAGGACATAATTTGAAACTCTGTGCAGACCTATATCGATATCATCCTTGAAACACTTGACATCAGTTACTGCTTTACCTTCCCGATTTCCTTGGCTAGATAGTTCTATTGACTGACATCTCTTTGTCGGCTTTACGGAAGAGGAAATTACTGCAGTAAAGATAACATTTATCTCTCTCACGTAAACTGAGAGATAGGAATGTTGAATTTAAATTACTGTATGTGCACTTTGTATCGAGAACCTCAGGTTATCAATCAGAAGAGAATATTCTTCTTTGTTATTACAGCTCGACGCAATTAAGTCACAGTCCTCTCCAATACAGAGGTTTTTTAAAACTATTCTGAACACAAATGATACAACTCGTTTGATGAAAGACGTTACGACGGCATACATTTCGAGATATGATGCCAGCGTTCAACCTCTTCAAAACAGGACGACTGACCGGAAAGGTAACATGAAATTATTTTATCGATATAGGAAATACACTTAACTAGAGATGCAGAGGTTTCTTCTGAGAGTGTAGTATGCACTTATGACAGGCGAATAGCAAACACAAGTAAGAAAGAATAATCAGTATACGATAAACAGTTATAAAATAGACGATTAAAATGTAGCTGCTAATTCATAATCATCACACAAATATTTGGTCACTTACTAAAATGAATGTCTTGGAACAAGTATCTGAAAATTAAATTTCACAGCAAGACATTATATTGAAGTGTATTGAAGATGGAAGCTGCAAGGTGTTTCGAAAGAGTGGTGCCTATATTCCAGCCTGCAACATCATATCCCAAATAACTTGCTTCTTCACATTGCGTCTGCTTTACACAGACCAGTCAGGTGAGTGTTCAATATAAAATGATAGATCTTTTTCCGAGAATATTTCGTAACAATAAAAACATTCTATGGTAATAACCCGTGTTTTAAAAGGTTGGATTTAGATTCTATGCACAACCCGTGAAATTGGAACGATGTAACAAATTAGTGTTTATTCCATGAATATTGTGACAGTGACTATGACGACAGCTAATAGGAACCTAGACAAAAAAAAATATCCCCTTGTCGCTGTAATTCCAAGTACGCCCCATATTCATATTCATCTATCTACAATCGACGCTACAACGCCTTATTGATTGTATCGTTAAATCAAACACTTCAACAACTGTGTTTCACTTTCTATAATATAAGTTATCATGCAGGTCAGGATTAGGTGTTGTTTTCTGGAGGGTAAACAGTATAAACATGTGATTTTATCGCGATTCAGTTCACAAAGAGCAATGCCACGACTTCTATGAAATATTCATCCCTAGCAAAACCCTGTGCATGATGACAGTCCAGCTTCAGCCCATTCTTTAGGTTCCGTCTCACTCTGCAACAGAGGCTCGCCCTTTCCAGCATACACTGCGTACTTTGTAGGTACGTACCGCACTGCGGCTTTTTGGGCAGGACAATATAGGAGACATTCGGCCTTGGTAGAAGAGATTGTAAAGGGGCGGGAACGAAAATGGAGGGGGTTATAAGGGAAACCGAGCTCGTCACTGAGACCCTCCTCTTACTCATCTCCAGGCTGACACAAATTATAATTTCATTATACAAATGTAAGTACGTATAAAGCCGACACAGAATGTGTTGCTTGCACACATTTCTTTCTTATGGGTTGCATGGCATGTAAGCACTTTTGTACGAAGTGTACTGTGAAAACATTCCACAGCCACTTTCCTTTTAATAAAAGGACAGCAGTCTGTTGAGAGTTCCTTTATTGTAAGGTCTGCAGAAGCGTTTTAGTAAATTTTAAATACGTCTGCCAAAATTCGGTTTTATTTTTAAGTATTATAGTTTATATGGAACAGAATGGTTCTGCCTTTTTATTCTGAGAGCTAGCAAGAAAGTATTGTAAATTCTTGTAATAAAACCAACTAGATTTACTAATTTCTCAAACTTATTTTTGGAATAAAGTTATACATGTTTCGGGCAGTTCCTGTGTCCATCATCAGGAGTTTTTCACTGTAAACACAGCAATGGTATATGTCATACAAGTTTGCTGACAGCTTGCTCGCAAGTTGTCAACAAACCTGTATGACATATAGCATTACTGTTTGTACAGTGAAAAACCCCTGATGATGGACACAGGAACTGCCCGAAACATGTAGAACTTTATTCCAAAAATAAATTTGAGAAATTAGTGCTTATAGTTGGTTTTATTATAAGAATTTATCACGATGCACGGTTACCTAAACTTCAAATTCAATAAATTATTGTAAATTTTATTACGTACTTACTTGCAGATTGCAGTTGTTGTTAAGATTCGAAGACGCATAAATAACGTGAATGTAATCAACCAGTTACTGTAGACAGCTGTACTAGTGAGGTAACTGAATGTATTGAATTACGTAATGCCATCAACCACAACAAAGTGTTTTTGGTTTCGTAAATACACGCTATGCACTTCGGTCGCACTGACAAACGTCAAGCATTTAAATACACGACTTTAAACCTCAAAATAAAATACACATGCTGTACATGCATTTTATTTTGGGTTTTAAAGTCGTGTATTTAAATGCCTGAGGGTGGTCAGTACGACCGACAGCATATATTGACTGAAATAATAAAACTTTTTATAGTTGAAGACAGTACATAAGCCAGTTGTTACACGACATACCACAATGGAATTACGAGTATTTCCACAAAAATTTTATGTATTTATAATTTACTAAACGACGCTCTTAGTAATTGTGACTTTATAATACGAAGTATTTTGAGCGGTTAGCTTCGCGCTGCTGTTCCGTTAACACTGGGGATATGTTTTATATATATATATATATATATATATATATATGTGTGTGTGTGTGTGTGTGTGTGTGTGTACCATAAACAAAACAAGGTAGTCAATATACGTATAACGTAACACTGTGGCGCCTTAGTGCAGAATTGGTACCGTGGAAAAGCTATAAGAATTACGTTATCTAAGTGTGTGTTTGTAGCCTTAGTTATCGAGCGTGTAAAGTGCATTCGCCGTATTATATTATCATCTGTGGTCTGTACTTCTCTACAATATATTCCAACATTATCTCATAAAATGCACGATTTTCTAAAAAAAAAGTTATTAAACCTAAGCTGTGTGTTTTGATTTTCTCTATAAATTGTTCTACTAAATTTCTCATTCTAAGAATAACTTAGCTAAGTATTACCATAAATGCTCTTTCTTCTTCATGTAAATTACCCGTTATTCTTGTCAGATTTTAATGAAAGTTTAATTTTCTCAACAGATTCTTGTAAAATACCCAAATATCAAATTCAGTTGAGCCGATTTCTTCCATGTGGACAGACGGGCGGATGGATGGACGAACAGACGCGACGAAGACGCTTTCGCAGTTCTGCGAAAAGTGCCTAAAAACTAGATATTCTTTTAAGAGTATTAACATAGTAATGCAGGAAATATGCTCAGTCGGTAGTTACCGAGACCAAACCTGTTTGTGATGCCACTCCATGTCTCCATCGTGGTCAGGCACAAAAACACGTTCTTGAGCTCTGCGACACGACGCTTCTTATGTTCAACAAAGGCAAGAATCCGCGCGTGGGTGAGAAATGTGGCTTACTGTACACAGGATAGGTTGTGACAATAGTATCGACTGGATCAAGATGTTCCGGAGAAGGCAGTGAACAGAAAGATATCACCTCTAGTAAATGAGATTTTAATCTCAGCCCTTAAGTCCTTAGAGATTCGTTTCGTGTACTGAATTTAACACTTCCGTCGTGCGAAGGGGATGTTCTGGTGTGATGGCTAGACTTTCTGATTCGTATTCGGAAGGAAGGGGTTAAAATATAAAAGGGTCTTTGTCCCTTTACATGCCATGAAAGAATATAGTGGGAAGTAGTGGTATAGCTCTACTCATCCTTAACCTCGACGACAGTTAAATATGAGTGGATAAATTTACGTCCTGTCCATTTTATCACCTAAAGGGAACCCGGCATTTCCTGAATAGGAAAGAGCAGGGCCCTGATCCGGGCTTTACATTTTGTAGAGGAAAAATATCACTTGCCTCTTCAAGATTCAAACCCTGGCTCGTACAGCCAGTAGCGTAGACACTATACTGACTACGCTACCCCAGCTCTTGGAGGGAGGTTCATTTTGAATTTCTAAAACTAGTTACAACGAATGAATTTTGTGCGCGTTTCGTTAGTTGTTGCAGAAAAATGTTAATGGCTACTTAACAAAAGAAACCGGTGATAAGTGAGGTCACGTGTAACATTAAATTTGGCCCCTTAATATGGTCCTGAGCCAGTCCCAGGCACTATCCTTCCTCACGACCTACCTTGTATAGTCACTTCATTCTTTCACATTCTTTTCGGCCCTCCTAGTAACCGTTTTCCCAGTGGTTACACCACCAAATTAGGAATTTATGATTCTGCTTCACGTACTAGCTACACGCTCAGGTCTTCTTTATCGCCTGGATTTTCTTACATTGACAGGACAGTAACGTGTGGTCTCTTTACATCGGAACTTAGTGTCTTAGTCTTTGTGTAATAATGCCCATTTCACATTATACCAAGCTCAAATCTAACCAATGAAGCTGAGAAACATTTTAAGTACAGAAACAAACACTTACGTGACACTGTCCCATTGTGTGTTTTTATCCTGCAAGTGTTACTGTTTAATCTCCGATGAACAAACTATATACATTTTGTATATTTGGTTTCCATTCGGTATTACTGCATGTTTCTGCTGCCCACATCAACCATCATCAGGTAGGGCATTCGTACAACATAGGGTAAAAAGGAGAGAGGCCTCTCACTCTTCATTATTCCTTTATTTTTGTATAATACATGACCTTTCAAGCTTTTTCTCCTAAAAGAATACAGTGTTTGACAATATGACGTCATGCAGGTTAGTAAAAAGTTTCTGACATATTGTAGGAGGCTTCTGGCGTCCGTCTTCAGGATCTAAGCAGTGTAGGTCCTTTATTCAATTGTAAATAATTACATAACTCAGGTTCATACCCAGAATTGTTCGTTTGGAGAGTAGGCTATATGTATATATATATATATATATATATATATATGTGTGTGTGTATGTGTGTGTGTGTATGTGTGTGTGTGTATGTGTGTGTGTATGTGTGTGTGTGTATGTGTGTGCGTGGGTGTGTGTGTGTTTGTGTGTGTGTGTATGTGTATGTGTGTGTGTGTATATGTGTGTGTGTGTATGTGTGTGTATGTGTGTGTGTGTGTATGTGTGTGTGTATGTGTGTGTGTGTGTATGTGTATGAGTGTGTGTATGTGTGTGTGTGTGTGCGTGTGTGTGTGTTT
>Ga0123354_10011661_pt1 | contig 13605 bp, 5 predicted proteins | sample TergutLab28metaG_2_FD_97872 | JGI IMG/M metagenome (GOLD analysis project Ga0123354, IMG submission 97872) | Labiotermes labralis P4 segment gut microbial communities from Petit-Saut dam, French Guiana - Lab288 P4 | ecosystem: Host-associated > Arthropoda: Insects > Digestive system > Gut ... | reverse complement strand
TTCATGCCTCTACATGTTTCGAGCACATGTGCTCATCATCAGGAGGTCAAAATTGCATTACACAGCCTCTGGTATCGTCACACCTATAGGTGGCCGTCTCGTGCATGGTGCACAATATTTTTGTTTTACAGTAAGTTTATTTCATGCCTCTACATGTTTCGAGCACATGTGCTCATCATCAGGAGGTAAAATTGCATTACACAGCCTCTGGTATCATCACACCTATAGGTGTGATGATACCAGAGGCTGTGTAATACAATGCAGATGATGAGCACATGTGCTCGAAACATGTAGAGGCATGAAATACACTTATTGTAAAACAAAAATTTTTTGCATCAAGTTGGTTAATTACTGAGATAAATATTTAGTGCCTATACTGTTTACAGTTTGTTACCTGTGCAGTTGTATGTTGTAGGTATAAATGAATAGAAATAGATTTATATTATTTAATGCCACATGTTAATGATCTGTAATATTCCATGCATTGTGTACATCATGCCATAAATGTTATAAATAAAGTCACACAGCTGTAATTTTGATATACAAGTAATAGATGTTACAGAAATTATTATGTCACAGACAGCTTTCTGGTAAAAGGGAATTTACAGTTCTTATTTTTCATACTGAATTAGCAAGGCTTTAATCCGAGTGTAAATGTTCTAATTAACTGTAGTTTCAAAATGGATATTGTACTGCTCTTTGTAACAGATATCCGCCAAAATACATTACTATTGCAATACTTTTGTATCACTTTATGTATTTAAAGCTATTATTTTTTATTTATTTTACAGAAATGTGAATGTGACAGTGTGTCGCCACTCCACGTAGCATGTGGGTTACCAAATTCTGTCTTGTTCCTCCACAAATTGTGTTCCTCTAATAGTTGTGACATCAGCAGATATTTTGCTACATGCCAAGCATCCCTACATCTCTTGCTAACAGGTAAGCAGAGGATTATTTTGTAGACAGGCTTCATCCACACATGACCCACTGTCTGTCCAGATAACCTCAGTGATACTGACAGTATATGTTAGCAATACCGTGTGACACCAACATTCCTCCTGATCACCATTCATGATTAACCACAGTTTTCTCATTGACATAAATACTTTTTTTTTTTATGTATTTCATAATTTCGTATTTTTGGTTCTGTCAAACTGTACAGAAAACTGGCTGGTAAAAGTTTTGTGCAACACACAGCTTTTATGTCTAGTTTCACAAAGAGCATTATTTAACAACCAACCCCTCAGTCTCCCAGCCATATTTACACATAATGTAACATCGTTCCAAGTTTTATGGTGTATGTATTGTCATTATTAGTCTTTTAACACAGTTGTTAGCTCTGTTATCCTACTGTGAAAACTTTGAATCATTTTTCTTTTTACTTTGTATTGTGTTTGTTCAGTTCATTTAATGGTTCTTCTCTACTGTTCTACAATTCGGTAAACCTAACCCTCCTACTGCTTTCTCGACCTAGTACTTTAGACTCGGCGATGAGTTTGCTTAACAATAATGTATTCATTGGTCAGTAACTCTGGTATGACCCTAATGAATATGCAGACAAAGATACGAGATTCGAGGTTCTCAGAGCATTATTATGAAGAGTCATCTTCTGGGTTGTTACGTGGTGTTGACTGGTTAATAGTTACTGAAGTTTCAAAGGATTGTAATGACTACATCTTCAGCGTGCAATCAAAGAAGTGATAAAGAAATTTTGATCTTTGGAAAAGTCAGTCACTATTTATCAGTTGACAAGGTACAACATCCCAGAGAACTTGAACCTTTAGAGAAAAAGATGCTGTTGAAGCCACAGAAATTGCGACCATTGAATTTTGTGATATAAATTAAATCTCTGCTTCACAAAAGCCATGGTTACCAGCACAGTGGCAGTATCTATGTCAATGGCTGCAACTGCTATTTCCTTATGATTTCGAAAGAAATAAGAGGGCTTGAAATTGAAGGGCTGCAGAATATATCCCTAAATTCTTTATTAACACAAAACACTTCTGCATGAAAATTTTCTGCAATGACACACTGTATAAAACAATATCGTTACTGAATACTTGATAATCCAGAAAAGTTGTTTCAGTGCTGAACAGGTCCTTTTTTTTTTAAGCATTTCACCCAGGGATGCACAAATTTTTCCAAAAATTTAGGAGCCTTTGCAAACGCTCTAGGCACCAAAAGGCAGACTTGAAGCAAGTCCTGCACTGAGGACCCACAAATATTGGGCATCACTATACAAAATCCAATCACCAGAGTGACCTGGCATCCAGGAATTTTGCACCCCTGATCTGAGATTTTTTTGGTGCTACTGAGAAAATACAGCTGACTGTTTTCATTAGGAGGAAATTTTCAGAACATGAAAATAATTGAGACCACCTATTAATTGGGATAACAGATGTTTCCTCAGTTACTCTTTGCTGATAATAAAGTTACCATTCCAAAATTGGGGGAGGGCCTACAGATGTTCCTTTTGAACTTAGAGAACTTCGGTGAACAGCTTAATAGTAAACAAATTTCAACAGCGATAAACAAATAAGCAAATTATTGGAAAACATAAATTACTCATCCGTGCCTTAGTTTTGCATTAGTTTATGATTAACTCTGTGACCCAGAATTCAGATGCTGTAACATCTTCCTCCCTCACCCAATTAATTTTGTCTTGAGATGTCAATATGACAACATACAGAAGTACTTTTGCCGGAGAAATGAGCAGTGAAACAGACGTGAATCCTGGTCATCACTGTTTTGTCTTCTGCCCCTGTATAATGCATTCCTGTTGTATGACCATAGCTATTTCTGTTACTCTTACATTTTTATGCAACTGGCATAGAAAGATGATGACTTATGAAATCTTTGATACAGCTGGGTGTATGAAACCAAAGTTGTGTACATACACATTTCTGATTTGCAGGTGACTTGCAAAGCAATTGGTCAAGTTTGTTGGAAGCAGTGAAACTACTAGCAACAATGCGAAGAGAAAGGCGGACAGGTGTAGGTTCAGAGCGGCACTTCTTGTTATCCATGATGGACTCTGAAGGAAACACTCCACTTCTAATAGCAGGTCGTCGTTTGCTGAGGGAAGGTGCATTTGATCAAGCAGCCCAGCTAAGTCATCTTTTTCTTGAGGCCGGTAGCGATCCGAATGCAGCCAACAGTGAAGGTCGTAGTCTCCTGACGTACAGTGTTCATTACATGGATGACAGTATAGATCTGACCAGAGTGCTGCTTAATGGTGGGGCATCAGTGTGGCCACAAGGAACACATGATGCAACAAGTGAAAATGCCGGTAATGCAGAGCAATGTTCGGCTTTCACATGGTTCCTGCGATCCATCATTAGAAGAAGGAAACTTGATGAACAGTGTGAACGAACTCTTGCATTACTCTCTCAAGTGATGGGGGAACATCCTGGGCGCATGCATGCACATGTGATGCGCACAATGTTTCGGCATGCCAAATGTTACAAAGTACTGGGCCCCGTGTTCTACCAGCTGAAGATTTCAATGATGCGGTACTGGACCCAGCCACAAGACTTGGTTTTTATGTGTCGGAAAACAATCAGATCAGCTGTTGGTCCAGAAAGAATCATGGCAGGACAAACAAGCCAATTAGGATTGCCAAATCGGATACAGGGATACCTTTTGCTGGAGTAATATCAGATGTAAGGAATTCATAAGAACCACCCTGAAAATGTTCAGTTGCAAAACAACATGGTGCAGTCTAGCTCAAAAGGAACCTTGTTTATCCAACTAGTTAGATGAATAAATATCAGTAGTCTCTGAACATATTTATTACTTGTAAATTAAACTGCGTCTAATACAAACTGTCCTTTGACAAAATTTATAGTGTAACTTTGAATGCTGTGCCTGTTATGAGCAGCGGGAAAATTTAAAAAATTTACCAACAAGCAATACATGTTACAGATTATTTCATAATGGGACATCAGTGCTGAGAGTAGAAGCTCTTATTGTTCTAATGGCAGATATCTGGAGGTTTTTGACCATATCTTACACCACGCTTTAAATGTGCCACAAAAAAAAAACATAAGTTATGGTTTATTATGAACCTATTTTACATAAAAACTGTAAATCATACCAGTGCGATTTGTGAGCAGTAATATAAACAGGATATAATATAGCTGAAATTACAAAGAACAAAGCCAAATTATATATCTGAAGATTATTCAAAGGCAAACTGAATGTGATTAAAATTTCTTCCCTTTTTAGTCTCTGTCTTCTTACCAACACCAGGTGAGCAATGTGCAGTTTTGTGTATTATAACATGTACAAGAAACCTATTTCATATTCTTTAAGTCAGATGTTCATGTGTGGGTTATGACGATATTCATACAAAACATGACATCTGTACAAAGTATGAGTGAAATTTAAGTTCATAAACTGTACTTAAATTATATATGCTCTATCCTGGGCTGGCTGTGCAAGGTAAATTCTGCTGTAAACTTAAACAACAAGAAGTAAGGTGTCACATCACTTATCACTTATGTCACTTACTTGATCATTCCATACGATTTATCCTCCAACTACTAGGCTTCTTTTCCCCAAAGTTTTGGTACTTAATTCTCCACTCTAGACACAAGATACTATTGACTTCCCTCACTTCCTAGGCCTTCTGTGAACTCTTGGGTCATGATGTCTGTGTTCCGTAACTGCTCTGGGTATCATACGACACAAAAGTACTTGTTGTGCATGCTGTTCCCACATTTGGCTGCACTACTGAATTTCATGACTTTATTTCAAGTTTCTAGCAAATTTTGTCACAATGTATGTGCAAAGTTTTTGTAATTTGTATTTGTGGATGTATAAATCTCATCTGTGCCTTACGCAAGGTCCAGCACTGCCCACCATACTAGCCTTAAAGATGTTCCCTTTGTTATTGTATTCCAGTATTTTATGTAATTATTTTATTCTGTCATACTGCATCGTGGATTGTCTTCAACCTTTACTTTCCTACATTTAAAAGCAATTGAGAATGAAAATATGCAGATCACAATTCAATTGCAGTTTTCAGATGTAATGATAAACAAAGATGAATTTTGGTTGATGGCCAAGTATTTACCTTGCAACCTGTGGGTTTTCTAGAAGTAGGTTATCTTTGTTTTATGATAGCCTTATGTTTAGATGTCATAAAGAACTATTTACTCATGCCATTCCTCAAACATAAAGCACCATGCACTACAGTAAGAGGGATAATCGAGGTTGAACTGCACAAAATTGTATCGTATGAAACTCAAGTACGTACTCCGATTCCGGTTATGATGTACAGGTCGAATTATCCCAATGTTTCACAAGTGCTAGTGACTATATGTGTCTTCTGACCAGTTGCTATTAGCACTACAAAGCAGTCGATTTTCTAAAGACCAAAAACTTCTGTGTTACATTGTACAGTACGAAAAATAGTCTGCAAATCTAGTTATTGCCAGTAAGTCTGATTGTGTTCATTTACAATGGACAAACTGTCAAATTTTTTCTGGTTTCAAAATTGAACATCCCACCTCCCCACTATAATTCTTATCGAATTACTCCCAGATTTCATAACGGAGATCCAGAATACTACCTGGTGGCAAAACAACAGAATTTAGTCTGAAAGAACTAACTCACAACAAATTTTAGTATTACTTACACTTTGGGGCCCACTGTATGCTAGACCTGGAAGGGCCTATCTATGCCACTGATCCATCACCACTGACACTGAACATTCACAAGTAAAATTATACACAAGGGCATGTAAAATAAAATGCCAATCATGACTGTCTTCCAGGGTTTTTAACACCATTTCATCTCCCTATTTCTGATGTCAAAAAGTGTATTCTTGTAATTGTCTGATCAGTCACTCCATTGAACATCACACAAAGGAGAAAAGAAAGAAATCTGTAGTTTTCTACTAACTACCACACTTCCTCACATAATTTACATACCCCTACTACTGAGAAGGAATTTTGGAGAAAATTTAATACATATTGTACTGTTGCCTCCAACTTCTACCCACAGACTGTTGGTTAAATACATGGTATATATATGAATATAAGTCAGTTACCTGTAATTGATGACATTACACATTACCAGTCACCCTGTTTATATATTCTCCATTTGTATGGACGTTTGGAGACTGCCAAAATAATGCTTCATCACCTTACAAAATACAAGTATATGCTGATGATCATGGTAAGGTAGCAGTGTATAGATTGTTAAGGCAGAAGGAAATAGGAAGAAGTTAAAGAGCTATACAGGATGGAAGAACTCACAATCGAGTCATCTATTTGCTTTTAGATGCTGGTACTTACAATGTAGCTGTCAGTACCGTGGGCTACTAGATTATGGTAGAAATAAATAGGTTATGTTAATTGCCATGGAGAATGTGGTCACATTGCAATGCAACATGGCACCATGGCATGGAGAAATTTAACCTTACATTTTCTGTGAAAATTTATGTTGTTAAAAATTTCGTCAACATTCAATTTCATCTCGGTGACTAAGAAGAAACCGCATGGAGTGCAAAAGCACAAATTTCTGGACATTCTATAAATTTTGTCTAATTTTTTTTTTTTTGTAAAGAAAAAAAACCGTTATATTTCCTCATGAGTTCCTGGAAAATTTTTTTATGGAACAACAATCCTCAACTAAAAGTGTAAGTGCTCGAGTGCACTGCTTAAAATAATGCCATTACCCGAAAGTTCCGACTGTCTGTCTATTGATGTCACCACATGTAGACTCTGCTAGCCAAAGTATGAGTGTATGTTCCCTGCTAATAGCAACAACATTCTTTTGTGTCCGTTATTTTTCATTTGAGATGCTTTGATCTAGTCAATAAGGAAGGCAACATTTCTTGGATACTGAAAGCAAGCAGAGGATAGGAAGCTGTCAAAAATAATCTGAAACATGGACAATATTGAAAACATCCTCCATTAAAATGGATAACTATAAATTATACAAAATGAAAGAACCTGAATTTTTTCTCACTACTGTACTCTGAAAAATAGTATTAATATACTTGCACATACCACAAATCTCAGACACAAATTTTTGGATAAGAAGTTATGTAAATTATGCAAGTAAACAAGGAATTAAAAATGTCCCAAAATGTAAAATAACACAACTGAATGCTGACTAAAAGTTGTGGACTACTGACTGACAGTGAGTGTTATGGTACAGACAAGGTCAAATACAAAAGAGTTTTGTGACAGTTTCCTGTAACCAAAACATCAGTTATACAACTGTGGTTATAAATTACTGTGCACACTGTGCATATCCCCGCGTGATAGAGCAGTATATGTACCAAAGTTACAAACTACTGAATGGAAATTACTTGTGTAGTAGTTATCACTTGCAAACTACAAGTGCAATATATGTACAATAAAATTAACACTAGGAAATAAGTAAAAGTATAAATAAGAAAAATTCAGCAGTAATGGAGAGCATATCAACAACTATTTCAACAGTAGTACTTCATGTTATAGTATGAACTGTACACAGTAACTTTTGTGCTATTTTCTGTAGGTAAGCTTTAAGAATGAACACAAAGTAATTGTAAAGGCAGAGCTAGTACTCACACGGGATTTTGCACCATTTGCTAGATACAGCAGTTGCTGTGTGTAAGAATTTTGCTTACCCTTCGTAGTTTGCCAGTTAAGTATGTTGGCAGTGATTTTAGATGGCGAAACTGCAGGGCACTTTGGTTGCTATAGCGTGGGCTTATCCGAATGATATGTCCACCAAAAAAATAAAAAGAACAAAGTATACTGAGAAGCATTCAGCTTTTCTTTACCTTGTTGTTAATGGTAACATCCATTGGTCTGCAATAGTAAGGAGCTCATGAGGTCATTTGATGATCACCCAGCTCAGACATTGATATGGGAATCTATTGGCAAATGTGCAGCCTCCTGCACCTACCAAATAGTCACCAGAGATGGAAACATTAATATTGGTACATGTATTTTAATTTTGTCATTTTTAACACTGAAAGGAGATACGAAACTCATACCTAGATAGGTTGAAGAAATCCAATGAGATGCAACAGTATTCACATATTTATTTACTGTTGAATTACTCTACATGTTTTGGGCATCCATCGCGCCCATCATCAGGAGTACATAAAACTGTAGTTGCAGCCTCTGGTACAGATCGTACTATCTGGGGAGCAAGCTTCTTCAAACGTTACCAAATAAGGAGTCCTTATTGGTCATGTTTAAGGAACCTTGCTCTCCAGATAGAATGATCTATACCAGAGGCTGCAACTACTGTTTTATGTACTCCTGATGATGGGCACGATGGATGCCTGAAACATGTAGAGTAATTCAGCAGTAAATAAATATCTGCATACTGTTGTATCTCGTTGGATTTCTTCAACCTAGAATTACGATGCACGGAACCACAAATATAAAATCGTATCTAGATGTTACACATTAAACATCTGACTTATTTTTGTGCATTTTTAAAATTAGTCCATTGCAAGTGTAATAGTGAAGGGGGAGGTTACATAGAAAGAGGAGAGGTTTGGGAGATACATTATACAGAGTGAGCATAAATTCTTTCCCTGATTACAAACGTTTATTACAAGAAAACTTTACATTGCACCCCAGAAGAGTTTCAGCCGTGGATAATTTTCCAACAAGATGGTGCACCTCCACACTGGGGTTCACATGTTCGTCGATTTTTGGATGCAGCATTTCCAAACAGGTGGATTGGGAGAGATGGTCCGACACCCTGGCCACCACGATCGCCGGATATCACCCCCCTTGACTTCTTTTTATGAGGGTATGTTAGGGACAAAGTGTTTTCGACACCAGTTCCAGATATTACAAATTTGAAGGCAAGAATAACAGCTGCTTTTGCTTCAATAACTGAACATATGTTGGAGAACACGTGGAGAGAAACTGATTGTCGATTAGACGTTCTCCGTGCAACAAAAGGACATGTTGAAATGTACTGATGTGTTGTAAAAAAACTTCTTGAGTTATATTTAAAAAAAAAATGTTTGTATTCCACATACAGTAGTTTTCTTGTAATAAATGTTTGTAATCAGAGAAATAATTTATGCTCACCCTGTACATTGCATGAAGACGTAAGTACTGGCACCACCTACTTTAAAAAGCAAGCTCTGCATTACATGTGCCTACATATGATTTTATAGCCTTTTATCTTTCTAGAAAGTTTTCTAATTTAATTACTGTATTCCCCCTCCAAATGTTCCCCTGTTCCCTTCTACTATTGACACCGACAATTTAAATAAAACAGAAGCTGCTGCACAGGTAGCTGGAAAGCAGTTACTATAACGCTGTTCAGGTGACATGCACATTGCTTATTACATGGTACATTCACTGTAATATTCTGAAACAGTATTGTAAGATGCTTTGTTGAATGAAAGCCAGAAATGTGGGATGTGTGTTATATATGAAGGAGTGGTGATATATTCCAGCAAAGTTTATCACACTCTCCAGCTATCAGTTTCATGGGTGAATGTGTTAATTTAAGGTGTAATCTGTGCCAAAGCAGTAAGCAGTCTGGCACACAGAAGAAATGAACATTGTCAGCATTGCAAGAAATAACAAACATGGAAAATTTCTTACACATTTGTATACTCAACATTATGTTTCAAATGTGATTACACGCTACACAATATTGTGACATTGTGTCCAGAAACTGCTGTGTCTATAGTTTTGTATGTAACATTATTGGATGATTATTTATTGCTAGAGGCTGTGACACCAAAATAATATGAATGAAAAGGTATTTGAAAATTGTGTTCACTTTTTCTTCACATTTTCTGTGAAGCAATGTAAAGACAGTTCACATTGTAACAAAACAGTGTTCATAAAGGGGATAACATTAGTGTGTGAATTGGTGCAGTTATGTAAAAAGACCTTACCTTTTTAGATAAGAAAGAAGTTAACTCATACTAAGGGGTATTTATTTTCAAATATAGTGTACATCTTCATGTTCAATTTTTTTTTTGTAAATTTCTGCTTACTTCATAGTTCTTTTTTGATGAAAATTGAGATCTATTGAGGTTTACAATTTCATTATAAAGTGTGCAGAATTGAATGAATAGGGGAGTGTATAGGAAGAGCATCAATTGAGTGGAGAACAGCTTTTTAAGACCTTATGGTAATTACAGCTGTTTTGAATACAGAAAGTAAACTAAATACAAGAAAATAAACCGCTCCTTGACAGTATGATCATTCTTGTTAAATGCATGGCTAAATAAGAAACTTAATTATATCTCCCCTACTTCAAATGTTAAGAAGAAAATGATAAACATTTCACTGCCTTTACCAATTTGTACATTCCCCCATAGGCCTAAGAACACAACTTAATATGTCTCAGTTTCTACTGAGAGTGTTACCATACCACTGCCATATAAATGTCAACAGCTTACAGCTTAATCCCATGTATATATAAACTTCTTCTAAGTACATATATATATATAGAATTAATGCAATCATTTTATGCTGTGTTAGACAGTGCTTTCCTCAGTGTTCAATGAGTCAGAAATAGAGCCATTGTTTGTAGTTTACTTCTGTAGCTTAATGATAGACACTTATTACTAAACTCTGCAGAACACTAGACATGAGAAGCGTTAACTACGTGTTAATTACACATTGTTGCTGCTCCTGATTTGTTCCGGTGATAAATTACTTATACAGAAAAACTATAAATCACAAATTTGAGAAATGAATATTAGGCATATGACCTTAATGCATGTGTGGAAAATTTATGTTTAACTTGAGGGCTAGGTGGGTCACTTCAGATTAACAATGGAGAGGCTTGCAGAATATATTATTCAGAATAAAAATTGTAAAATAACTAAGAATTATTTTCACTGACTGAACACACATATCAAAGTATGTAACAGTTGTATTATTAGTAATTTGAAAATGTACCCAAAAATTTGTGTTAAAAGATATGCCACATTAAACAAACACACTCTTGAGCCGGTCCCACTCAGCTTTCTCGTACCCACTTTCAGGTGCAGTAAACATGTGTGATGGAGAACACAAACTGGAGTTTCTACCATAATGTTTTTTGTGTCTAATCTATTCATTTTTCTGTAATTAAACTACTTTCCCTATATTACATAGAATAAATTAAAAATTAGTAAAGGTCATGCAGATATAAGGGTCACAAGATGACTGAAGTTTTTTAAATAAATTTGTATGAAATATACTCATTAAAATTCATAATGGCAGGAATTATTGTTCAATATAAATTTCTGCAAAGTAGCTAAAGCAAGGCAAAACATAGTAAGGCAACATCACATGAAGAACATAGCCACAATTCTACAAATTCCATTGTATGATCTCAGCAGTTTCAGGAGAATCCAGTATTAGATCACACCCAGCCCTTTTTCTACACCCTAGTTGTGTTCCTGGAAAAGTTGACCTAAATCAAATGCATAAATAAAAAATGATATTCCACATCAGAAATACGGGGTTAGCATAATAGAATACAGCTGACCAAATGGAATTAAATTAAAAATGAGAGATTGCAGATCAAGAGCAGGGTAGATTGGCAAGGGGCATTAAAGAAAAAAAAATTTAAAAAATGGGCATCAAAAGAGGGTCGGGTGTAAATGAAAGGAAAAGCTGTCCACTTTCTATTAATTTATTTCTTCAGACCATATTGAGCAGTGTAGATTATACACTGAAGAGGCTTGCACATTAGTCGGCATTAGTCATAGTCCAAATAAAATAACTATACTTGTAAGGAATATGAATCTAAACATATTACTGGATTAATTTAACTCTAAGGTCAAATGGGACATTACAAATAAATGTAACTGAGTAGGAGTCCTGTAACAATACTGCTCTAAAACTAGCCATCATCAAAGTCTTCATAACTAGGATAACCTACAAACTTCAATTGTATTGATTAGGGATTTATAAGACAAAAATTCCTTTCCACAATAAAATAGAATTCTAATAGACCTATCCTTATAGAACCCAACATTGTCTGAAATATTGTAGGTCAGTCATATAAAAACATTTAATGTGTATTATACTGTCTACAGATTAAACTCAGTAGCAAATAATAGACTTGACTATTTAAAAAAAAAAAAACATTTAGATAAATTCTAAAATATTTAGATAAATTCTCCTTCCAACATTGGAAATGGGGTTGCTTAATTTGCCATTATCCTACTTCTATGATACACCTATTAATATTTTACTGCCTATGCGAGAATTGGCAGGTGGGATAGCTCAGTCGGTATAGTGACTCAATACAGTTTGGACGGTCTGCATTTCGAACTCCTGTGAGGGCGATATCTTTCCTACCCTTCCAGACATGCCTGAAGACCCATCCAGCCTCCTGTACAATGGATACTGGGTGTCTTTCCTGGGGATAAAGCAGCCAAGGTCTGGCATCAACCACCCATCCCAACCTAGCGCCAACGTTAAAGAAAGAGTAGAGCTATACCTGTACTGCCCATCTGGGCCTTCATGGCCTGTTACAGGGCAAAATCTACCTTTTTTCTAACCTTACCTTTTTGTACAGAAAATTGTAGCCTTTAAGAAGTAAACATTTGGATGTCCATAAAACACTTGGACATAGATCATACTTCAATTTTCTAATGAAACTGTATTGAAGACTGTATGAAATATCTGTGTATCAATGAGCTTATTTTGTGATTATGTGATCTTTACAACACCATCAGTTGGTATTTAATTGTGTAACATAATTTGTTTGCATCTTGCCATCCCAATATAACCATGCTGTATCTTCAGTACCAATCTTAGTAACTGTACTTATAGTTGTTAGTGAATTGCCACAGCTGAAGTTGCAAGAGCTAAGCAATTCGGCTGTGGCTTGTATGGTTTTGTCACTTCACTGCCTGTCTTGACATAAATACTTTATTTGAACTAGTGACATGCCAAATGGTTCCTAACAATTAATATCTGTATCCACTGCCAACTGACTACAGTATGTCATTATTTATACAGTACATTCATTATTCTTAGTGTAGTACGTATTCGTAAGTCATTATTGCATGTGGCGTTTTTGTATCTTGTGTATGTTAGATTTTATACTCTAGTTTATTTATGTCAAAGATCATGTGAATTTTGTTGTGTGGATGTAATGTGTAACACTGTGTGGTTAGTATAAAAAATTAGCTTTTACTTGCTAATTAAAATAAACACAACATATCCAAGTCTTCATACTGTTTCAATTTCAATTCATTTCATCCTTTTGACAACAATGTGTATAGGATACATCCATCATCCATCATTTCTTATACTAAGTTTATTACTCATAAGGTTACATATACTGTAGACAGTGCAAAATAAAGTATATTATGCAAACAATTTCTCTTTAAAAGTAGACTGGTCTCCAAGAAATCAAAATTGAAACTCTACTGGAGTATTATAAGACCAACAGTAACGGATGGCTGTGACATGTGGGTCTTGAAAGGAACCGTAAAAAACAAGTTAATGGTATTTGAAAGGAAAGTGTTAAGAAAGATCCTTGGTCCTACAAAAGAAAGAGATGGTACACGGAGAATCAAAACAAACGATGAATTAGATGAATTAATAAGACATAAGAATATAATAAATCACATAAAAGCACAACGATTAAGCCGGTTTGGCC
>Ga0123354_10011660_pt1 | contig 13605 bp, 10 predicted proteins | sample TergutLab28metaG_2_FD_97872 | JGI IMG/M metagenome (GOLD analysis project Ga0123354, IMG submission 97872) | Labiotermes labralis P4 segment gut microbial communities from Petit-Saut dam, French Guiana - Lab288 P4 | ecosystem: Host-associated > Arthropoda: Insects > Digestive system > Gut ... | reverse complement strand
GCCGCGCGGGGGTACCTGCTCAAGCGCGTGGGCGGCGACGTCTGGCAGACCGACCTCTGGCAGCCCGGCATGGCCATCGTCGACTTGACCAACCCGGATGCCCGGGCCTGGTGGTCGGACAAGCTCGCCGCGCTGCTCGATCTCGGCGTGGACTGCTTCAAGACCGATTTCGGCGAACGAGTTCCGGTGGACGACGCGGTGTGGTACGACGGATCCGATCCGCACAAGATGCACAATTGGTACACCCAGCTCTACAACCGTACAGTGTACGGAATCCTGCTGGAGCGCCGTGGCCCGGGAGAGGCGGTCCTGTTCGCCCGCTCGGCCACGGTCGGCGGCCAGCAACAGCCGGTCCACTGGGGCGGCGACTCGCTCTCGACCTTCCCGTCGATGGCCGAAACCCTGCGCGGCGGGCTCAGCCTGGCCATGTCCGGATTCGCCTACTGGAGCCACGACATCGGCGGCTTCGAGGGATCGCCGCCACCGGACGTTTTCACCCGCTGGCTGGCCTTCGGGCTGCTGAGTTCGCACTCCCGCTTGCACGGGTCGGGCTCGGTACGGTTGCCCTCGCTGTTCGGCCCCGCCGCCCTCGACACGGCCCGGCGCTTCACGGCCGTCAAACTGAAGCTCATGCCGTACCTCGGGCTGTGCGCCCGCGAGGCCCACGCGACCGGCGTCCCCCTCATGCGTCCCATGGTGCTGGAGTTCCCCGGCGACCTGGGCGCCCGCGGCGTCGACACGCAGTACATGCTGGGCCCGTCCCTGCTTGTCGCACCCGTCTTCTCGCCGGATGGCGCGGTCGATGTCTACCTGCCGGATGGCCGCTGGGAGTCCCTGCTCGACGGTACGGTCGCCCGCGGCGGGCGCTGGATCCACCAGGTGTACGACCTGACCGCCCTGCCGCTGCTGGTCCGCCCCGATTCGGTACTCCCGCTCGGCGCCCGCGACGACACCCCGGAGTACGACTGGGCGGACGGGGTGACGTTGCTGCTGTACGAACTGGCCGACGGCCACGACGAGACCCTGGTGATCCCCGCGTCCGATGCCGGGATCGGCGCCGCCGACGCCACCTTCCGCGTCCGCCGGACCGGCGACGCCATGTCGGTCGAGACCGACTCCGACCGCGCCTGGGCGATCTGGCTCGACGGCGAGGTCACCGAGTTTCCCCCCGGCACACCCGAGGTACGGTTGGGGCGCTGAGAACTAGGCTGTTAGCTGAATGACAAACCTCCGCTGAGGAAGGGGCGCTATGTCCACATCGAAACCTGTCGTACCGCTCGTTCGCGCCGCCCGAACGGCCGGGATCATCGGCATCGTCGCCGCGTTGGCGTCGTGGCTGCTCCTCGGTCTCCTCAACAGGCTGTGGACCTATTCATCCGGCTCACCGGGGTGGATCTGGAACGTCGTCTCGACCTTCAGCGCGGTACTGACTACTGGGATCCCGACAATCGGCGGAATCCTGGTCGCTTTCTGGATCGGCGTGAGCCTGTGGTCGCGCAGCCAGTCCCACCCGGCGAGCGGAGTTCCCGATGAGAACGTCCTCCACTGAGGCGGTCGCGCGCCTGGACCGGCTGGCCAAACCGCTGACAGTCACCGGCGTGGCGATGGCCGCGATCGCGGCCGTCGTCTGGCTGATCGAGTTGCCAGGCGAGCCGCAGGCGGTGAGTCCCGGTTCGTCGCCGCAGGCCTGGCTGACGCAGTTGCGCTCGACCGCCAGCATCGTACTGACGTCCGCCGCGGGAGTCCTGCTGGCAGGCGCCATCGCCGCCGGGTTGGCGACGGCGGCCTGGGCGCGTACGCAGCGCCGGTTCGCCGCCGGCCGCTGGCACCAGATCGTCCTGATCGAAGAGGTCGGCGACACTCCCGACGCCCCGCCGGTCGCCTTGGACGGGCCAGAAGTAGCATCGGCCGCGTACGCCCGCTGGCGGGGTACGGTCATCGTCGTGGCCGTCCTGGGGGCGATCGCCTGGTGGGCCCTGGTCCCTTCCGCTTCCCTGGGAGAGCTTTACTTCACCTGGCCTGCCAGACTGCTCCGGGTGGCCACCACCCTGGTGGGCGTCCTGTGGACGATCGCCTTCGCCCTGATCGGCTGCCTCATCGTGGCGGCCACCTGGCGGCGGCACTCCCCGCAACCACCGGCCTGAGACACCGGGGACGGTTCTTTTTGTCTCACTTTGGCATCAGGAAGTTGCCCGGGCGATCAGGCTGGCGCCAACTCGGCCAGGATCTCCAGGACGTGACGGTACGGTACGCCGGTGGCCCGGCTCATACCGATCTCACAGGTCCGGTTGCAGGAAGCGTGTACCGCCGCACCGAGGCGGGCCACCTCGGCCGCCTCGGGCCGGGTGGCGGCGCGCGTCAGTTCCGGATGCAACATGCCGCGGTCACCGGCGAAGGCACAGCAGCCGCCGTCGATGGGGACGTTGACCTGGTCGGCGACCGCCTGGGCGACCATCACCAGGTACGGATTAAGCCCGATCTGGGTCGAGGAACAGGTCTGGTGCAGGGTGAGGGACGCCACCTTCTTCACCGGCGCCAATCGCGGCAAGACCATCTCCGCCACGAACTGCACACAGTCAATGACCGTCAAATCCGGCTGGTCGGCCAGCATCCGTTGCAGGCCTTCCGTACAACTGGAGGCATCGCAGACGATCGGCAGCCGTCCGTTGCCGGAGGCCGCCCGTACCGCCGGGATCACCCGCTCGCTCATCGCCTGGTACCCCCGCGTCATCCCCTTGGAACTCCACGGGGTACCGCAGCACAGCGCGTCGATCTCCTCCGGTACGACCAGCGCCAGCCCGGCCAGCGCGCAAAGCTGCTCGAAAGCCGCCTGGACCCCCGGTGTCTCAGGTGAGACAAAGGGGACGGTTCTTTTTGTCTCATCATCGGATGATGAGACAAAAAGAACCGTCCCCTTTGTCTCACCTGGCGTCTCGGGCATCTCGCTGCCGAACATCGAGCCGACACAGGCCGGGACGTACACCGCCACGGGCTCGCGGTTGGGGTACGGCCGGCGCCGCGAGCGGCCGCCGTCGGGCAGATCGGGCGACCACAGTGGCATCTGGTCGTCGCCGATGACCCGGCGTCCCAGGCGGGTGACGCCCGTGACCAGAGGCTCCCAGACCCGGTGGCCAAGCGCCGTTGGACCACCATGGGCCGCTGACAAGGCAAAACTGGCGACGTGGGTCGCACCGGCCCAGTGGTCGGCGGCCAGCTCCCAGCCGGACTGGGCGGTGTTCGACGCCATGGCCGCGCGCCGGGTCTTGATGAAGGTACCGGTGTTGATGCCGACCGGGCAGGCGAGCGAACACAGCCCGTCGACGGCACAGGTGTGGACGCCGTCGTAGACGTACGCCTGCTCAAGCGCCTTGACCAGGTCCAGATCGCCGCGCGCCCACGCTTGCCCGATCTCGCGCTGGACGACGATGCGCTGGCGCGGCGTCAGGGTCAGCGTACGGGCGGGGCAGACCGGCTCGCAGTACCCGCACTCGACGCAGGCGTCGACCAGCGGATCGACCGGCGTCGGGGCTTTGATGTGCTTCAGATGGGCCCGCGGGTCGTCGGTCAGCACCACCCCGTCGTTCAGCAGGCCGCGTGGATCGAACACCCGCTAGACCTGGCGCATCACCTCGTACAGCTCATCGCCGTACTGCCGCCGTACAAAGGGCGCCATCACCCGGCCCGTACCGTGCTCGGCCTTCAGCGAGCCGTGGTGGCTCAGTACCACGTCGACCATGGCATCGGTGAACCGCTCGTAGCGGTCGAGTTGCCGGTCGAACTCGTCGGTGATCATGAAGTGGATATTGCCATCCTTGGCGTGGCCGAAAATCACCGAATCGGGATAGGCGAACTCCTCGAAGAGCCCGCCCAGTTCGACGCAGGTGTCGGCGAGCGACTCGACCGGTACCACCACGTCTTCCAGCAACGCGGTCGTCCCGACCCGCCGCGCGGCCGCCACCGAGGTGTAGAGCCCCTGCCGCAGTACCCACAGCCGGTTGCGGGTGGCGGTATCGGCCGTCAAAACCACCGGCTGTACCACCGGCAACCCGGCCAGGGTGGGTTGGGCGGCCGCCACCAGGCCGGCCAGCTCGCCGGCGTCGGCGGTCTGGTACTCCAGCAGCAGGGCGGCCTGCTTGGCCGGGTTGGCGATGGCCAAGACCTGCTCGGGACAGTTGGGCAGCGCCTGGCCGACCCGGATCGACGCGGCGTCCATCAACTCCAGCGTCGCTACCCCGGTCGCCACCAGATCGGGCAGCGCGCGGTTGGCGGCGTAGAGATCGTCGAAGACCAGCAACCCCGTTTGGACGTGTGAACGTACGGGAACTGTACGGAAGGTTGCCGACGCGACGAAACCGAGCGTACCTTCGCTGCCGATCATGAGGTGGGTCAGGATCGCTACCGGCGCCGTGAAATCGAGGAAGGAGTTGAGCCCGTAGCCCATGGTGTTCTTCATGGCGAACTGCTGGGCGATTGTGGCCACGGAGGCGGGATTCGACCGTACGCGGTCGCGCAGCCGGACCAGCCCCTCGTACAGCGCCGGTTCGCTCAGGCGCAGGTACTCGTCGGCGTCGGGCGCACCGGTGTCGAGCACCGTACCCGAGGCCAGGACGACCACCAGGGACTCGATGGTCCGGTACGAGTTCTCCGTGGTACCGCAGACCATCCCGGACGAGTTGTTGGCGACGACCCCGCCGATGGTACAGGCGGCCGAACTGGCGGGGTCCGGCCCGATCTTGCGGCCGTACGGCGCCAGGTGCGCGTTCACCCGGTTGACCGTCACGCCAGGCTGTACCCGGACCCGTACTCCGTCGTCCAGAATCTCGATATCGTCGAAGTGACGCCGGACATCGGCCAGGACCGCGTCGGTACCGGCCTGTCCCGACAGGCTCGTACCGCCCGAGCGGAAGGTGATCCCGACGCCGGCCTCGGCGCACGCCCGCAACAGGCGGGCGACCTCGTCGGCATCGCGCGGTACGGCGACCGCCTGTGGGTACAACAGGAAATGCGAGGCATCGTGGGCCCGCGCCCGGATGTCGATCGACGACGTCAGCACCTGTTCGCTGGGCAAACCGAGGACCTTGACCATGCCTCAAGGCTACTGCGTCGGACGGCTGACGCGCCGTCAGACGGGAGCTTGGTAGGCTACACGTGTGCAAGTACCCCCGGCACCAGCTCCCGAGGACGGCACGCGCGTGACACCGCCAGGCCTGGCCCACGCGCTCCTGCCCCAGTTGCTGCGGTACGGCGTGGCCTCGGCCATCGCCTTGGCCGTCGATGTCGGAACGCTGGTACTCCTCAAGACGGTGTTCGGCCTCCCCGTGCTGTGGGCGAACACCGTGAGCTTCAGCCTGGGCGTCATCGTCACCTTCATTTTGAGCCGGACCTGGGTCTTCCAGGCCCGCAAGATCGCGAATCCGGTCGCCGAGTTCGCCGTCTTCGCCATCGTCGGGGTCACCGGTCTGATTCTCAACGACGCCATCGTCTGGGGCGGTACGGCCCTGGGCTGGTACTACCTGCTACCCAAAGCCATCGCCGCCGGTGTCGGATTCTTCTGGAATTTCCTGCTCCGCCGGTGGTTGATCTACCGGTGAGGCGTCCATGACCAGAACCGCCATCATCATCGGCGCCGGGCCGGCCGGACTGACCGCGGCCCTGGAGTTACTGGAGCGTACCGACATCGTGCCCGTGGTACTGGAAGCATCCGACATGGTGGGCGGCATCTCCCGTACGGTCAACCACCACGGCAACCGCATCGACATCGGCGGCCACCGTTTCTTCTCGCGCTCCGACGAGGTGATGGCGTGGTGGAACCGCATCCTGCCGTTCCAGGACTCGCCCGATCAGGCTAGATGCGTGGCCGATCCCACCGCCGCCGACCCCGCCACCGCCGGCCAGGTGATGCTCATCCGGTCGCGCAAGTCCCGCATCTACTACGGCCGGAAGTTCTACAACTACCCGGTCACCCTGGAATGGCAGACCATCCGCAACCTCGGCTTCCGGCGCATGGTACGCATCGGCGTCTCCTACCTGTGGGCGCGGTTGCGGCCGCGGCCGGAACGGTCACTGGAAGACTTCTACATCAACCGCTTCGGACGCGAGCTGTACGCCACCTTCTTCCGCGACTACACCGAAAAGGTGTGGGAGGTGCCCTGCAGCCAGATCGCCCCCGACTGGGGTGCCCAGCGCGTCAGGGAGCTTTCCGTCAGCGCGACGCTGATCCATGCCGTCAAACAGTTAGGGAAGCGGCTGCTTCCGGGAAAGCGTACGGACGACGTACGGCAGAAAGATACCGCGGTCAGCCTGATCGAGTACTTCTTGTACCCCCCGCACGGGCCTGGCCAGATGTGGGAAACTGTGGGCGCCTTGGTACGCGCCAAGGGTGGGCAGATCCAGTTGGGCCAGCGCGTCACTGGCATCCTCGCCGAGCCGGGCCGCGTCGTGGGGGTACGGGTGGACGACGGATCAGCTACCCGTACCGTGGAGGCGGACTTCGTTTTCTCCACCATGCCGGTCAAGGACCTCGTGGCCGGCCTCAGCGGGGTGGCGGTACCGCCGTCGGTACGCCAGATCGCCGCCGGCCTGCCGTACCGCGACTTCATCACGGTCGGCCTGCTGCTGGCGAAACTCGAAATCCCCGGTGAACCGGCGCCCCTGCTCGACAACTGGATCTACATCCAGGAACCCGACATCACCATGGGTCGCATGCAGATTTTCAACAACTGGAGCCCCGCCATGGTGGCCGATCCGTCGACGGTCTGGGTGGGTCTGGAGTACTTCGCCAACGAGGGCGATGCGCTGTGGAGCCTGTCCGACCAGGATATGACCGCCTTCGCCATCGGTGAGGTGGCCACGATGGGCCTGGCCGATCCGGCGGACGTACTCGATTCGGTCGTCATCCACATGGCGAAAACCTATCCGGCCTACTTCGGCAGTTATGAGCGGTTCGACGAGGTACGCGGCTTCCTGGACGGGTTCGACAACCTCTTTCTGATCGGGCGCAATGGCCAGCACCGGTACAACAACCAAGACCATTCCATGCTGACGGCGATCCGGGCGGTCGACAACATCGCGGCCGGGCGCCGCGATAAGGCCAACATCTGGCAGGTCAACGCCGACCAGAGCTATCACGAGGAGCGCGCGGCGTGAGCCAGCAATCAGACCCGGCCACCTCGCCGGTACCGACCGCCGCCAGCGATCCGGGGACTCGGGCCGGGCGATGGTGGGCGCGGGCGCTCCACGACCCGAAGTGGCGTCTGGTGGCGTTGGTCTTCGTAGCCTGCAAGGTCGCCGCGCCGCTGATCGTACTCGTCGCCTTCGCCATGTTCGGGCAAACCGGGTCCAACCCGCCGATCCCGACCGCGTCCGGCTTTTCGCCGTTCGCAATGTGGTTCCGCTGGGACTCGCAGCATTACCTGAAGATGGTGACGGACTTCAACTTCTTCACGCCCCTGACGCCCGATGAGCACGCCCTAATGGCCCAGTCGGCCGCCGGGCAGCAGTTCGCCGTACCGTGGTCCCTCCACCGCTTCAGCTTCGCCCCGCTGTACACGCTGCTGGTCAAACTCGTGTCCTGGATCTGCTTCGGCCACGCCCAGGTGGCGATGCTCGTGGTCTCGAACGTCGCTTTCCTGGCTTGCCTCGCCCTCACGTACGACCTGGCCAAACGGGTGATCCCGGCGGGATCGCCGCGGGATGCCGTGATCCTGCTCGCCCTGGCCCCGACCGGTTTCCTCCTCCAAGCCGGGCTGACGGAATCGACCTTCGTGGCGCTGGTACTGGCGGCCTGCCTCCTCGCCGAACGGCGCCGCTGGGGCTGGGTCGTCCTGTTCGGCGCCGCCGCCGCGCTGACCCGGTCGATGGGCTTCCTGATCGCCCTGCCGCTGCTCCTGATCCTGTGGCGCCAGAACCGCTACCGGGTGGGCCGGGACAATCTGCGGCAGTACGGCGTCGCCGTACCGGCCCTGCTGGCGCCGCCCGTCGCCTGGGCCGCGTTCATGGCGTACTGCCGGGTCATGACCGGCGACTGGCTCGCGTACAACCACCTGCAGTGGTCCGGCTGGAACGTCAAGCTGCACTCTCCCCTGCAGTGGGTACCGCACCTGGCCGGCCCGGTCGATCAAGAGTGCCTGAAAGCCTGGCTGATCCTGGCCGTGGTGATCCTGCTGGCGGTCGCGGTCGTCTGGTTACCGCCCGCCTACACCGTCTACACGGTGTTATTCCTTGTCACACCGCTAATGGCGGGCCTGTGGTGGCAGAGTATCCTGCGCTATCTGGTGGTGCTCTTCCCCCTCGCGCTGGTGGGCGCGCTGATATTACAACGCTTCCCCCGCTGGCGCGGTGTCGTCTTCGCCACCCTGGCGGTCATCCAAGCACTGCTCCTGATCGCCTGGAATCTGCCCTGGACGTACCTGATCGTCTAGCCGGAACTCCGGGTCATTGCTGGTACGCGGGGCGCGAACCGGGGCCTGAGAGGTCCCGGGACCCCGTTTCGTGCCCCGCGTGGACGATCAGCGTTGGTACGTCGGGGCCAGGGTGGCCCGGGCGATGGTGTGGAAGAGGCTCATGAAGGCCGCCGGCGTACAGCCGATCCCCTCCGGTACCTCGATGGGCGCGTCGAGCGCGTGGACCGCGAAGATGTAGCGGTGCGGATGATCGCCCGCCGGCGGCGCGGCTCCGGCGAAGCCGAGACTGCCCGCGTCGTTGCGCGCCCGGATGGCGCCATCCGGCAGCGGCACGCCGAGGCCGCCGAAGCCGCGCGGTACCTCGGTCAGGCCAACCGGCAGGTTGACGACGGTCCAATGCCAGAAGCCCGCCGGGGTGGGCGCGTCCGGGTCGAAGCACGACAGGACGAAGACGGCGGTGGCGTCGGGAAACCCGCGCCAGGCCAGGTGGGGCGACACCTCGCCGCCGTCGACGCTGTGGCGGATGTCCATCGGTTGCCCCTCGGCGACATCGTCGCTGGTCAGCGTGAAGGCAGGTACCACGGGGAGCAGCCCGTACGGCTCCGGTGGGTACGGTCGATTCAGATCCATGGCGCGAGTCTAGTACGCGCCAGGGCCAGAAGGACGTTGTGCGACCGGTGGCAGCGAGTCCGCCGGAAAGTTGACGCCACTGCGTTGAAACGTACTCGAAATTTCGCATACATTTGTACTCGGAATTTCGAGTATAATGCCATTCAGGATCATGAGTATAAATCTCAGGAGGTTGACATGGCCCCATATACTTCGTACGACATCGATGCATGGCTCGCGGACAACGATCCGAACTGGGGCGATGACCCGAACCGGCCGATTGAGCCGAACCCGGGCTCCGAGCTCGATCCAGCGAATTTCATTGGTCGCCGACGGGAAACTCGCCAGGCGTACCAGATGCTTCTGAGTGGCCACAACTTGCTTCTGAGCGACCCGCGTCGCCTGGGTAAGACGTACTGGATGATCAAACTGGCCGAACAGATGGAAAAGCTGGAGCAGTTCCACGTTGTACGGATCGACTATCAAGGAGTGACCAGCATCGAACAGTTTCTGACTGTGACCGTGAAAAGCCTTGTCGGCTCCCAGGCTGCGCCACGGCGGTTCGTCCAGTACGCCAAGGGGCTCTTCAACAACGTTGACATCACGGTGGCAAAAGGACCGGTCACACTCAAACGGGCCGCTGCCGGGGCCGACCCGCTCGATCACCTCGAACGACTATTCCGCAAACTCGACCAGGAAATTCAGCAGATCAAGACCGTGCCGTACGTCATCGCCATGGACGAGGTCCCCGACGCGATCCTCAGCATCATCGACAATGGCAAACCTGTGGACGGCCGAAACGTGCTCCACCGCCTGCGCAATCTGCGCGAGTCCATGCCCCACATTCGCTGGATTGTCGCAGGCTCGGTTGGTTTTCACCACGTCCTGACCGCTTGCGAGGAGACCAGCGCTCCACTCAACAACCTCGACAACTTTGCTTTTGGCCCACTGGACCCGGCCGGGTCGGAAACGCTCGTCGGCCGCCTCTGCCGCGGCATCGACCGTGATATCGATCGCGATGCCGTGCCGGCGCTGTGCGAGCTCACGGACGGCATCCCGTACCTCATCCAGTCCCTCTGCGATCAAATGCGGTGGGCTGGCGGCCACGGTACCATCACCGCAACCGAAGTCCGGGACCAGTTCGAGGCTTTCCTCGACGACCGGGGCCAGAGCCATGCTGTAACTCACTTCGTAACACGGATCGACAAATATTACCACAAGGACGACGCAGCGTTGGCGTATCAGATCCTCAGTTGGACGGCGGCGGATCCGGCGGGCTGGCGATCTCTGGCTGATCTCCCAGCCGAGGTACAACAGGCGCCGCGATACCGTCCTGTGCTCAAGAACCTCATCGACGACCATTACTTGGTGACACGAAACCGGGACCGCGAAGTCACCTGGCGCTATGAGGTCATCCGGGTGATCTATCGCCGTCAGCAGATGGAGAACTAGCGATGGCTCAGATATCGCGCTTCACGCCGTGGCTGACGCCTCGGGCCCAGCTTGAGCGAATCTCGGTTGGCCGGGAAGGCATGGTCGGCGATCTGATCGGCCGCATCCAGCACGCCGCGGACACCCCATCGCGTCAGCACACTTTGCTCATCGGCCCGCGCGGGGTAGGCAAGACCCATTTGTTGGCGCTGACGTACTATCAGGCCCAGGACGAGTTGAGCCGAGGCGCCCGGTTTCAGGTGGCCCGGCTGCCGGAAGACCCGTGGACGATCCTCTCCTACGCTCGCCTGCTGGCCGCCATTCTCGACGACCTCGGCGACGACACCTCAGGTATGGCAGCCGAACTGGAGTTCCGTCTCGAACGCCGGTACGAGCAAGGTGGCGTGATCGCCGTACTGCTGGAGAACTTGGACGAGATCTTCGCCCAGATCGGTACGGGGGGACAGCGGCAACTGCGCCACTTCCTCCAAACCTCCCCAGCCCTGCTGTTGTTGGCCACCACGCCGTCGTTGGACCGGAGTCTGACCGAACAGGACAGTCCGTTCTATGGTTACTTTTCCACCCTCACCCTGGCGCCACTCACGCTGGACGAAGCCGGAACTCTGGTGCGCCACCTCGCCGAACTCCGCGACGATAACGAGGGACTGCTGAAACTACTAGAACAGGAATCGGCGGATCGGCGCCTCGAAGCCATTGCCCACCTGGCCGGCAGCCAACCGCGCCTGTGGGTGACTTTCGGCAAGACCCTGACGTCGGGCGGTATCCAGAACCTGGCCGACCACCTGCTGGAGAACTTCGACGACCTGACGCCGTACTACCAAGACCGGCTGCGCGGTCTGTCATCCCAGCAGCGCCTCGTGGTCGCGGAGTTGGCCGCCACTAACCGAGCGTTGCCGGTTCACGAGTTGGGCGCACGTCTCGGTATCCCGCAAACCAGCGTGGCCCGGACCGTCAAAGAACTAAAGGATCTGGCCTGGGTGACCAAAGTCATCACTCCGTGGGACGCCTACCTGGACAAGCGCCGAAGCTACTACGAGTTGTCCGAACCCTTAGCTGGTCTGGCATTTAAGGTCAAGGAGTCTCATGGCGAACCCCTGAGGCTGATCGTCGACTTTCTATCCTTCTGGTTCGATCCGGACGACGTGTCGCGCTGGCGGGAAGGGAATGATCTGGAGTTGTACGAGATCGAACTCGCCGGTACCTTCAGCAAGTCGGCAGCGGTACGGGTGACCCGGCGATTGTCCCGGCTGCCCGATTGCGCCGCCTCGGATGTGGAGTTGCTAGGACAGGTCGACGATACCCTGGCGGCGATTGGGCACGACAACGCTGAGCCGTTGATGGCGCTGCCAACGGGTGTCCGGTACGCTCTCGAATTGCGATGGCAGGAACTCGCCCAGAAATCGCCAGATGCGACCGCCACCGCTCTGGCTACCCCTTTACGGCTAGAAATCCACAAGGATGCCCTGTCGGAGATGGGCGACGTACCGCGCGAACCCCAGTCGTCCGAGTGGATCGCCCGCGCGGAAAACCTGGTCACTGCCTCCGGGCACGATCAGGAGGCAATGCTGATATGGATGCGCTGGCTCGCCCACGGCTGGCGCCTGGAGGAGGCTCAAGCCGTTCTCGACCTCATCGGCCCAGAGACGGCCCTTGCGTCGTTGGGACGCCACCACCTCGCGGCAGCTTATTCGGCGGCAGGGCGCTCCCATGAACTCATTCCTCTCCTGGAGGAAGGCCTCGCGGTCGATGAGCGAGTGCTTGGATCCGACGATCCCGACACCCTTCGCACCCGCAACAACCTCGCCACGGCTTACTGGGAAACAGGCCGGATCGACGAGGCAGTTCGACTGCAGAAACTGACGCTCGTCGACTCCGAACACACCCTCGGCCCCGACCACCCCGACACTCTCAGATTCAGCAACAACCTCGCGCTGGATTACTTGGAAGCAGGCCTGATCGGTAAGGCGCTTAGTCTCAACACAGAAATCCTCGCCAACTTCGAACGCATCCTCGGGCCTGACCACCCCGACACCCTCACCTCCCGCAATAACCTAGCCGGAGTTTATTGGGAAGCGGGCCAAATTGACGAAGCAATTCATCTTGGTAAACAGACGCTCACCGACTACGAACGCATCCTCGGGCCTGACCACCCCAAGACTCTCACCTCCCGCAACAACCTCGCGATGTATTACTGGAAAGCGGGCCAAGTCGACGAAGCAATCAGTCTGGGTGAACAAACCCTCGCCACCTGCGAACGCATCCTCGGCCGAGACCACCCCGACACTCTTACCTCCCGCAACAACCTCGCCCTGATCTACGAGGCCTCAGGCAGAGGCATGGAGGCGGCCCGTCTGAACGGTGCTTCCACGAATAACCACGTACCCACAGAGCCGACCAGCTCCGCCTGACACGTCATATCATGGGTGACATGTACATCCAAGGGTCCCCGGACACGATGCGGGGATGCGCCAAAGGCAAGAAGATCGGCGTCCTCACATCCGGTGGCGACGCCCAGGGCATGAACGCGGCCGTCCGCAGCATCATCCGGACCGCACTGTTCGAGGGGGCCCAGCCGTACGTCATCTACGAGGGGTACCACGGGCTGGTCGAGGGGAACATCTCCGCCGCCACCTGGGACGACGCGTCGGGCATCCTGAACAAGGGCGGCACGGCCATCGGTACCTTCCGCTCGCAGGAATTCCCGACTCCCGAGGGCATGCTGAAGGCGGCCGAAAACCTGGTGACAAGGGGAATCGATCGCCTGGTGGTCATCGGCGGCGACGGCTCGCTGACCGGGTTCAGTGTCTTCTCGGCCAAGTGGGCCGCCCTGCTGGACGACCTGGCGACCCAGGGGCGGATCACCGCCGACCAGCGCCAGGCTTGCCCCGACCTGATTTTCGCGGGCATGGTCGGTTCCATCGACAACGACCTGGTCGGTACCGATATCACCATCGGCGTCGACTCCGCCCTGCACCGGATCCAGGAGGCCATCGACGCCATCGCCTCCACCGCCGCCTCGCACCAGCGTTGTTTCGTGGTCGAGGTGATGGGCCGCCGCTGCGGGTACCTGGCGCTGGCGGCCGCCATCTCAGGCGGCTGCGACTACGTCCTCGTACCCGAACTGCCGCCCCAGCCCGGTTGG
>Ga0123354_10011657_pt1 | contig 13606 bp, 10 predicted proteins | sample TergutLab28metaG_2_FD_97872 | JGI IMG/M metagenome (GOLD analysis project Ga0123354, IMG submission 97872) | Labiotermes labralis P4 segment gut microbial communities from Petit-Saut dam, French Guiana - Lab288 P4 | ecosystem: Host-associated > Arthropoda: Insects > Digestive system > Gut ... | reverse complement strand
CCCCCCAAAAAAAGGAGTTAGCTTCGCAATATTTATTTGCTTTTTGTGTACTTCTTCGCCTTAAAGTGCTCACATTAGAGTGGATCAGGGGCAAGATGGCCATTTTATACTTTCTGTTGATGGCACAAACGTATATCTTTATTTTTTCATGTCAAGGATGCTTGCATTCATTGCTGCGGTGCTGCAAGCCACTGCAAACTACAGAAGAACGGTTACTGCCTTAGTCATGAACTTTTTGTCATATGCGACGTTTGAGGAAGTTCGAGCGATGGTGCTTATGTTTCAGATTTTCTTAGATTTTATGCCATTTCGGATGATAAATAGTTAACCTGCGTTTAGAAATATCTTAATGTCTTCATCTTTAGAGTCGAGTGGTTCAGGTTTGTTTGAATACTGCTTGACCTACGCAGCTATTTGCTAGCCGACACGACGTAACATTCCAGAAGGCCTGAACCACTTCTCACTTCTTGAAATGTGGCTTCTGTTCATATAGGCCTATGAGGATTTTAGGCATTTCTCCCGAACCCGCAAGTTGAGACGCTCTTTGTTTTGGTGCAACGCGACAACATACCAAATAACACAAACACGCCTGTAGTAACATATTATTTCAACATTGTTAAAAATAGGAAAGAAGTGTTTATTTAACAAGGCTTTCATTTGCTTCGATTGTATAGCGTCGGCGTTAGATGAATGAAATGTGCGCAAGGAGCAAGGGCGGAACGATGGCGACACGTGAAACCCAGATTTACTCGAAGAAAAACCTTTTCCAGTGCCACTTTATTCAACAGAAATCCACACGAAACGGTCCGGAACGGCCTCTTTGTGAGAGGCCTGCGATTAACCTTCTAAGCTATGCATGATACTTCTAAAGTAATAGGTATTAAAATAAAAACTGAAAGAAAATATTGGCACTGAATACTGATTAACGGTAATTTGCAACTTTGGTTTGCGTTTCGTCTTATGATTGTCACTGATCGCAGGTAGTTATCGCCAGTGCTTGTAGCATTAGTGCAAGTTGTACAGTTAGTCCTTTGTGCTCACGACCCGTTTCTGTCAAAGTAATTCATATTTTAAAAAAAACACAAGCAATTGTCTTTTGTTGTTGTTGGATTTTAGACCTATCACCATTTATGTCCTAGAGCGTCGATTTTCTTCTGGTTAATCTGCCCCTTGTCTGTCAGCATTAGAGTTCTGTACTTCCTGAGCTTTGGTATTGTATCAATATATAGCAAGGAGCGATGTCTTCAAAAGAAAATCCTTGAGGTGCGTTCAATAGTTCAGTTGCTGATCTGTGTGATTTAGTTATTGTGGTAAGATATGCCCCTAGCCTTTAGCTTAACTGTCACAACTCTCACAAAAATATCAGGTAGGTAATTAAAGTAAATTTAACAATAAATCTTGTGATGCCCAACAAATTTTACAGAATTACGTGTATGTAGCATTAAAGCGACGTACCTAATTTTGCGTAATAATGCCTTACACTGCATGCCACATCCGCGCTTGTTAGCCCTTCATCTCCATTCTACTGTTAACTGATCGGTCGCCTCTTTTGTTTGTCTTGGTAGAAGAAATACTTGAACATACGTAGAATTAAATATGAGTTTAAATTAGACTTTTTCACCAGAATTAATTAAAAATTATGTGGATAAAAACAGTAGTGGATTAATTTAAGGTTCCAGTCTGGCATTTTCCTGGTGTGACTGTATAAAACCGTGAGGAACCGTTAGGGTAGCCCTCATACGGGCCGGTGTTTGAACCTGGGACTTCCCCAGTACGAAACACCACTCGACCGCAACTGCTGCTTTTCACTGTAGAAGAGGTCACTTACAGAACTAAAAGTTCAGTTTGGTGTTTCTGGTAGGACTAACGTAGGATTAGAACCACAGTTGTGTCTAGTGTTTGAGGCAAAGAAGGCTATGCGGATAGAGCCCCAGTGCCTTCCTTCGATCTCAGACCTGTAGGCTGTGAGACACTGCAGCCTGTAAAGTGTTCCCGGGCTGTTTTGATTTCAACAGCAGTTTGATGAGCCTCGGAGCGCTGGCTTTGCGCCAGTACACGTGCCCAAGTATGGGGCATCCTTCGCATATACGACAATGCGTGTGACTGCGTGCAGTTCGTTTCCGCACTGCCGCAGGGTGGAAACAGATTGTACTTTACAAGTATTAGAATTTGCTAGTGACTGGCTGATTTTTCACTTACACTAACTTTCCCTTTATCAGTGTATGTGTCAGAGACCGGAATGACTGTGTAATGTAAATGAGTAATTGTACGCTTGGAACAGAGAGAGTCGTGCTTTGTTAAGGAGTAATTCAAGAATTTTCGTGGATATGTGCAAAATATCATAAAGGCCTTCTAACACAGTATAGTCTCCTAGCGAATTTCGAACCTGTGACTTCCCGAATGCGAAAAATAAGTGCCAACTGCAAGCCTGATACTTGGAATATGTCATTGAATTGCAAAAAGTCTGTGAAGGATGAATTTGGAGGAAAATGAAAAAAGTAATCTTAATGTTTATTTTTCCCGTTATGTTAATACAATTGTAAGAATAAGACAAAACTTCCATACACAACACTTTGCTATAGTAATCCTAAAACCTACATGTTTCGGCTGCACGAGACAACCGTCATCAGGCTTCACGTTTCAGAAATGTGAAAAAGGAAATCACCTAGTTGTTGCTCTATACAACAGTAAAAATGTTGGTCGAGATATTGCCCTTATGTAACATACGTTACGTATTTAGACAAAGTATTCGTGACTGTTTCGGAGAGTGCCCGGACATAACCACTGAAACGTTAATGATACTCCGGCTGCAGTCAACCAAGGTAACCACCCGGACACAGAATCTAGCAACACAGAATTGCAAATCTTGTTTGATGGAATCGCTTTTTATTGAATCACAGATACATTTAATCCGAAGCATCCTTTGGAGGAAAAAAGAGGGGAAACGTCATAAAGTTAAAAATTTGGCTTAAATATTGTGGGGCTACTGTTTTTTGGAATGAATTCTCAAATAAAATTCGGCATGAAGACCTACCGTTTATGCAAAGAAACAAATGAAATCGAAGCTAGGAACGTTGTCATTTGTTTGTCGAGTGGCGAGAAATTATTGAATCGCAAATACGTGCACATGGTAATCGAAAACAAACTTGCAGTAGCGTCTCAAAGTTTGTGAACCTACGTGTTCGGGTTGTCGACCTTTTGTGATTATGAATTTTAATATCTTGGTTGCGACCTCTCATGACATTTCGACGAAACTGCGTGAGACCACGTGGCTGGAGCATCGTCGTCCTCCCTTCATGTTGCATGACTTCAGTTTACAAGTGGGCGGCCCTTTTGTGTTATTAAAGTGAAAGTTCCTGATTTTTGCCTTTTTTGTATTCACTTCATGTTCTTGTTACTGTTAATCATTGTGAGAGGGTCATACAAAAACATGTTACAAGGTAATTTGCAGAAATATTCACAGGACCTAACTTCCGACTTAATGACACGTTATTGGAAGCGTGGGAATAGATCTAGAAAGGCTCCTTGATACTACATGTGTGTTTTGTGCACATTTTTCAACATCCGAACGGAAGCCTCTTTCTTGCAGGAGATGAATACAGAATTAGGCTTCTAGGCCTACTTGGCATTCTTTTGATGATGGTTTTTGCCACACAGAGAGGGAGACGTAATGTCTCTAACCGAATTTGCTGTTTTAAAATATTTAGCAATATTTGCAGTGCTATGCCCCCTCGAGTTGACTAGTAAGTTGGAGCGAAAAAAAACTGGGTTTTGATAAAGCTGCGGCTTTGGGTTCTAAACTCTGCTGAGAAACAAGGGTTATGACATATCGCACAGCAGTCATTTTTTTTCGAAACGATTCGCTTTAAAGCAAGGCGTTAGTTCGGTCTCTTATTTTCTTTTAGTTTTTATAGCTCAATCGAATGTCAAAGTACAACGCAGGCCTACGGCACTAGTTGGAAAGTGACATTGAAGGTATCAGTTCTCATTACACGTTAGTCACATGTTTTAAAAATGCAAATAGGTTAATTTTGTATGCGTCTTAGAATTCCACGCTCGTAGATGCTTCCTTCTTTTTGCAATATAATGGTGATCCTTCGGGATCCATGAAAGCTGGATGTCTGTTAATGGGCTTAGCAGCTGTCAGTTGCTGTAATCCATCACTGACTGCTGAACATCGTGGTGCAGTGGGTAGCACTACCAGAGGTTTCCTGTTCAGTCACGTCAAGTATATCAACTTTGTTTTCTTCAGTCACACAGCACAGGAGTTGTTATAAAGTGACTTAAAACTTGCCAAGTTGTCTCTCTCTGAAATCTGTAACAAGCCACTGTTCATAATAAGCCTGTCATATTTCGTATCCTTAATCTGTAGGCTGTGACGTGTGCTGAAATGATCATCGCAACATAAATCGGGCTGTCGTTATAATTTGGCGACAGACAATTTAGAGATGTAACTTGGATGTCTGTAGGCTCTCTCAGGCAGAGTCTCTAATAACATAATTAGAATATTTACAGTCGCTAATACCAAATTCCACCTCTAGACACATTCCTGAATCAGGTTTATCGATTTTCAATCCTCACGTTTTACCCCAAGATGCATCTTAATATTATCTTCCCAGATTCCTTTTAGACCTTATTTTCGAAGTAAGAAGGAGCGTCTTACTAGTATGGAGACCCCCCTCTGCGCCTGCGTTTGCCCGTCGGTCCGTGGCGTGGTGTCAGCAGCTGTACCGTTTGCCGGATTTTCATGGCATTTGATACACCTCCCTTTAAGAATAGTGGTCGATGTGCAGGAGTTTTCTGAAAATCAGCACAGAGAAGGGCATACTTGTGAAGCGCGTCCCTGTCATTATGCCCTATGTTGTACAGTTTTTATCCGATTTGCTAAACATTCACTGCAGGAGATGTCTACAAACTTTATTGAGGCAGCGTGAGTTGTGGGAAAGTCGGCAACAGCAAAATCGGCACTTTACCCAGGAGTGTAAGGGAATTGCTACCTGTAACTTCCACATTTATGAGTCCAATTTATGTGAAATTTGGTATAAGAAATCTCAACATAATGTTGTTTAGTACTTGTGTGTTCTGTAAAAATCGCCTCAGGGGAGGTCATAATTTTTTATGGCGAAACTAAATATAACATGCACTCGTGTAGCAGAAGAAAACTTTTGACGTTTGGAAAGTAAAGAACGCCCTGGTAGATTCTGTTTACTACTTCACGCACTAACTCATTTTCAGTGTTGTTGATTCTCCGTATTACTAAAGCACTGACCAAAACTGCATAGGTAATATTTGACGTTCAGATGATGAAGCACCGTACAGTCTATGAAGCCTATGTCTGTTAAACCCCTTAACGACTGATATAAACCCGAATTACAGTTAGGATTCAGCTCGATCCACGCAGAGAAACACTTCATCGCGGTTATAAAAACATATCCATCAGGGCAGTAAAAGGACGTAGTAATGTTCTGAGATCAACATAAAACACACGCGCGCGCGCGCGCGCGCGCGCGTGTGTGTGTGTGTGCACTGTGAGGATAGCAGCAAGACTTTTGATTGTTAAACTTAGTGACACATACAACATCCACTCAGCCTTAAGGCTTCCCATGCAACGTAACAAAGCGTCTTTCCTTCAGCCTCGCAGAGGACGGCGAGATTGCGTTTCATTAGTATCGAGAACATTCTGGATTCTGCCCAAGTTGATATCTGGTGGCGCTATTCAGGAATTCGGAGGCTCCGTAATTCAACGCGATGCTCTGAACAGAACAAGGGCCTCATGGCAGACTTCGGAACGTTCGTCTGGCAGTACTACGAACCAGCCGTGGGATTGGTACTGATTGTCAGTACCGGAGTCTCCCGCTGTGCGGCGGTGTGTAGTAGCAATGCTACAGCGTGACTGACTACAAGGGGTTGATTCCCACTCGACCCTTTCAGAATTTCTGAGGTATATGTGTTGCAATAGCGCTCTAGTTCCTCGAGCACCCCGGCTTTTCTGTTATTCTCCTTCAGCAGAACTTTATATGTGAGGGGGTGGGCTGATTGTAACCCGGTGACTAGACGAATAACTAAGTGGTGTTGTTGCCTTGGTCTTGTTAAAAGAGGCTTGATTGTCATGGAAACAGCTCCTTGGAATAAAAAGAAAGAGAACCGAAATAAAAAAGGAGGAGAATAGAAGGGAAAGAAAATACTTCTTTCTTCATGTCAGCCACAATCTGCGAGCTTTGACTCTGCAACTTTCTTCTTCCACTTCATTTCCTTTTGAATTATATAGAAGAAATATTAACGTATTTAGCAGAGGAAAGGTTAAGGGTGATGAAGTGGGGACATGTGCCGTTCCACAAAAAAATGCAGATGCAGGAATTTAATAATTCTTGAGACGAATTGGGTGTTGACAATGCTAGTGAATTTTTGACAAATGTGCATATGATAATGAACAACTGTTCATGCACTATGCGTTGCCGAGTTCGCTGAATATTAGCCCATCTTCACCTGTCAGATGCCTTCAAAATGCAATATATATATATATATATATATATATATATATATATATTCAAACACACACGCGCGCATATATATATATTATATATATATATATATATATATATATATATAATAGACTAAGATTCGTCGTAGTTATTTACTAGACTCCCGTTTACATGCGTGCAGAAAGTCAGGCCTCTAGGACCCTCAAACCCGGACCACTTACAACATGCACGTTAAGCCTCGGCCTTTGCTTGAAGGCTTAGTCTGTCCATATTCCGATAGAGGCATAAACAATTCCTATGGGAATCTCTTCCCGAAAATTTCCTCTTCTCATTACCATTCATTACGTAAACTTCAGTGCTATTTTTTTATCATCACTAATCTCCAAACTATCTTACACATTGTAACAAGTTAACACTTTTGGCACATTCTCTCTGTTATTGTCACTTTCAATGCAGTTTAAAAGCAATCGCCCTTTTCTTTTGTATTTCGTGTGGGCTAATGTCATGTTTAGATCGCCAGCTCTTTGGATGGTCTCTGTGGTTCTGCCTTGTTTCCTGTCCAGCTGCCGTGAACGGCGAGGTATCCTATTTCGTGTACTTCTCTTAAATTGAGAGATATCGTTTTTCCTGTACTTATCTCGTGAAGGCCGATATAGTCTATCCTATTTTCTCTACTTGCACAGTGTGCGATTTTTTATTGTTAGTTTTTTCTTAGGCCTCAGTTGTGCCTCACAGAGAACACTGCCTTATTGTAAACAGAAATTACGTACGCGTAGATGTGCTTAGGTCTTCATGTAAAGTGTTTTGTTATTTTTTCCGATTTTAACCAAAACCGGAACATAGCGACTAATTTTAATAAAAATCCAAAATATGAACACACAAGTCCGTTATCTTTTGTGTGCATACAAAGGACGAATGGACTTGACAAGGTTAATCTTCGCTATTTTCAACTTCTGTACAAATGGGTCTACAAAAGAAACAATAAATAATTGAATCGGAAATGTTATGGTGATGTTTGTGGTTGTTTGTTGTATATTTTATAAATATAATATTAAAATTGAACATTCCGTAATTCAAAACCAGAAGTTTTCGGACATTAAGCATCGTCTAGTGTATGTCGGTGTGTAAGATGGTTTCTTGTTTTCGTTTGGTGGTATTAATTTCTACTGCGTTATCTGTCTTTGTTTCAGACCTTCACTGCTACTCCCAAAGTTTATACTTAAAAGCTTCTCTTATCTATTTTTTTTATCAAATTTGGATACATATTTGTCCATTGACTGGGAATAACTGTACCTAACAAGCCCAGCTAAGTAGACTCCTCTCCCTCCTTTACTCGACGACGGACAAGTCCCCAGTTTCAGTAACTTTGTGGTCAGATCTGTACGTTTCAGTACCGTACTTGGACAGTGCTCCAAAACTGAGCAGTTAATTTTTAGCATGATGTAACATCATCAGAACGACCACTCAGAGAGCACAAATTGAATACTTGCTGAGAATCTGCTCTCGAAGTGGGACCGTTTGTATTATTTTGGTCAAGAAATGAGCCCACAATATGGAAAATTATTTTTTATGTACTGGAGATGGACTGGTCTGAACTTATCTCTGATCCTTGCTGGAACATAAATCGGACACATTGCAGTCCTTGCCCGTCTATTGCTTGCACATAAAGCACACAGAACTGAAACGCTCTTTTCCATTGATTGAAGACTGTAAGTTCTGCACGCATAAAGCTTTTGTTTACTGCTGTTGCAGTGTCCGGTCAACAGCAGTACTTCCGAATCCAGCCGAAGGACGTCAAAGTGCACGAGGGAGGAGAGGCCTTGTTGGAGTGTGAGGTGACCAACCAAGCGGGGCAGGTGCAATGGACCAAGGATGGCTTTGCGCTAGGTAAATCATCATGTAGAATACAGGTGCCAGTGAAGCTGATGACGTCTGCGCACATCATATTCGTAACTGTGACCAGCAACAGTCATTTTGTAATTAGGCCAAAAATATGATGACTTGTTCACAACGATCGCCCGAATTTTCTTGTGTGACAGGAGAAAGGACCTTAACTGTATGGTACGGAATGTCAGTATAGTTGCTGCGTTCTTCCATCGCTGCTTTCTAGTCCAGAGCTTTTGTAGGGCACACACGGTGTCATAAAATGGATACTGTTTGTATGCAAGCAGAGTAATACAGAAATTTCAAGTTAAAATATATTACAGAAAACCTTAAATCCCGCGACATAGAGCCTCCCGATGCGGTGCCAAACGTGCTTTTCGCCCGTGAAAATGTCTGCACAGAAATTCCCTTTTGTACACTATTTCGTTTTACCGCCACGCTCGATACAGTGCTGTGAACTGATATGACTAACAGTGGCGATGTTTAGAGGTTTGACTGTATTGTACGACACAAATTTTTCCACCAATAATTGCGCTACGCTGTAAAATTCATTGAAATGAAAGGTATATTTTTCCCTGTTGACAACATGAAGACGTACGCAGGTGTGGCGGTGTAGCTCCGTTCATTCTTAACATCGGCACTAGAGAGAGGTGAGTTGTCAGCTTTACGCTCCGGCAGTTTTACCTCCAGAATAAGCGGCTCCCTTACACATCAATTAGGAGGCTGGTTAGACTCCATGGTCTGAGAACCTCCTACAAAAAATCGAAAACCTCTTTCTTGTTTGTCCACTTTGTTGCCGGGTTACGGTACTGATTTCATATCACGTAGAACTGTGATGTGTGTCGCGCGGTCACTGAGTTGGCCTGCGCGCTGTTAGATGTATCAGTCAGCTTATCCGAACTTAAATATTGGTACCTTCGGTGTTTGATATTTCAGTTCTGATACTAAAATAGAAATTCTGCTATCTTGTGAACCCGTAACTACGCAACACGGGCATTATTAATATTTGTATTGAGTACTGTAAGGTACCTACTTGTGTTGTATATTGTTTGTTGCTTATTGTACTTCTTGCGTCTTCTATTGTGAGGCGCATCCCGTTAAATGTTGCTTAGTTGCAATGTTGGTGGCCTGATGACCTCAGGCTTCTATTCTGCCTACATATGCCCTTCAGTAGGAATCTGATCATTTTTCTATATTTCTTATGTTGCCACAAATTAATGAAATGTAACAAATACTTTTGGTCCCATTAACATCAGTGTAGTGAAAGTGTTTTTGCAGGCGTATTAACTTTCCTAATTACCTAAATTTTCTTAATAACGATGAAAATAATACAGGAGAATTCTTTTAGTCCGGAACCTGACAATCGGGAAATTGATTTTTTCGGCAGTTGAGGAAAGTAGTTCCAAGACCGGAAGTTTTGCCATCGTTAACATCCAGTAGGCGTACTAATTCTGTGACTGTAGCTTGTGCCGTCTGGACTGCATTAAACCAGTCGAGCCTTTAAGATGGCTTGTAAATTCCAAGATGCGTGAGCAGGGTGCTGCTGATAAGAAGCACGTGACGTTAGAGGTTCCTCAGAGAGTTTAAATAACTAGGAGGCTTGAAAGTGGCGAAAGCCGAAGTGTGGTTAGCACTTTAATACAAAATTGGATCGTCAAATATTAATGATAGCGCCTTGTACGATCCTTAAGGCATCAAATGGAAGTGTCAAGGGACGTCTGAAGAGACTCTAGATACGATAGATAAGGACGCTGAGGGCCCTGAACCAGCACCTGAAGGAGATATCCAATTTGATTACTTCTCTGATTAGCGCCAAGGTTGAAGAAAGAGTAGACCTATGCCTCTGCTCCCTCTCGGCCCTTAGTATCTTGTAGGACGAATTGTATCCTTTATAATGTAATTACGAGTACTTGTTCAGTCCAAGTATAGGAGCAGTAATAAAAAGTTACCCTAAGAACTCAGGTCAGTGCAGGTACTCTTTTGTAAGAGTATTTGATAATCCGGCACCAGTCCGGTCCCATAGAACACAATACAAATATTAATGACATAAGGGACTTCAGTACTTGTTAATACATATTATATATTGTAAGAAAGAAATAATATCTCAATACTTGCCATTAATAAGCTGTTTTTATACTGCATACATCTGTGTATTAACTTATGTACAGGCCTGAAGATGGCTCTTTCCTTTAAGCCGAAACATGTAGCAAAGTTGATAAAAACTATATTAGCTGAATCATTTTATAGTGAGTGGATCGTATGTCCAGCTGCTGCCCACCTGTTGAATAACATGAACGAACTATTGCTCACATTTGGGACGTGCCTGTTTTTATACTGGCTGGGCATGAACTCTTCTGATTGATACTTTGTGGTCTTATGAATTTTCAGGCAAAATATGTCACATATACCACTTCTGCTTCCACCCCCCCCCCACCCCCCACCCCCCCGTTTATATTTTGTTTCGCTATCAAAATATCCTAGAAACTGATATGGCTTTATAAAACAACTGAAATATTAAAAATCAAGAAACTCCATGATTAGAATATCGCATCTGCATTCTGTATATTTCAAAGGATTCATATAGGCAGAGACCTCAGTAGAAGAAACTAGGAAACTATTGTTCTTTTTCTGAATGTTACCGTTCATATCTGTGTCTGGCATTTTCGAATGGTTTTTTAGAACTTCATGCTTTGTTATCATCAATCATGTAGCCATGAGGCACTTCAAGGAAAAACCTGGCAATGGGAGTAACATCTTGGAAATCTACACAGAAAACTGTGAAGTTGGAAGGTTAATATTAGATGTTCTGCTACAAGCAATGCATTTTTCTGCTTCGAGTGTAAATTTCTGCTTCATAAGTTAAGGATAATGTAGGTCGAACACAACTAGTTTATTAGCAGGGTGTTAATGAAACAACATGTTTCGGCCTACTCAGAGGCCTTCATCAAGTTAAAATTCTGCTTCATATTTAGGTCACCTGTGAAATGTGTCCCAGTTGACTAGCTGTCATTAGTGAGGTCTACCTGCTTTTTTTCAGTCACTCTGGAAAGTTGCTTGAATAGTACCATTAAATATATGATAATATTGTCCCCCATTTATACATCTAATTAATATTCTCATTTCAGAACTCATTTCATGCCCTAAAATTGGTGATATTACAAAGGATTATTAAATATACTTTAAATTCATCATGAATCTGACTTTATAAGCTTCATCGTTCCCAAACAGATGAAATTTCAAAATATTTTGTAGCACTGGTGTGTTGTGGTTTTACCTGTGATTCCTGCAACTGTTTTGTAGTTCATATATAGATAATGTACAACACAAGTGATGTTAAATTACAAGAGTGGACGTGACAGCTCAATGCTTTATTCCTTTCACAATGTTATGGAGCTAATTTATATGTTAATTCTAAAAGTGGTATTTCCATTTCAGTGTGTTCTGTCGAAAGCTGCAACATTACAAAAAGATGTGTGCTTTAACATGATTATTAATCAGTACAATTCATCTTCTATAATGAGTTTTGTGCTTGGGGTCACATAGCATTGCATGTCACTTTTCTGTCAGATCTATAGAAGAAATAAATATGTGAATATGGTGATTTGTACAAAAATTTAAAATTGTTTTATGTTCTCCAAGGAAGGGAACTGATATTGAATTCCCTAACTAGATCCACACAATGAACTAAAGCATTTAAGGAGGTCCTGCTTAGCAGTGTAATATGAAGATTCAGTGGAAACTTATGCTTTTTGGGTTCAACATGGAAATTCATTCCTGTATTAAATATCAAGGAGAGAATGTCAGGCCCTTAGGAATGGAAGTAGGTATGAAGAGTTACCTTGTCCGTGGCTATGGACTTTGTGGCCAGTCTGTTGTGCTCACATTTATGGCAAGGTCTCCTCCACTCTCATAATTGGCTAGCTATGTGGCTGTCATTTCTGGAAGTATCTGGTAAAAATACGTCATTAAAAACTACATAATCTCTGCAGTAGACACTGTACTAACCCTTTGAAGACAGACGTTTGTCTAATTTATATATAAAACTTCAGGGTCTGCCACAAGAGAACAGAGTCCATGTCCATTGTAAGTACCAGTCAAGCAATGCTGTCTAGGAAAGTGATTAGTGTTTATTTTGAGAATTACTCAAAACAAATACACTGTATAGCAAACTGTGTAGTTTATTATTATCACAGCAGGTGATATTTGTGGTTGCCACAGGGCTTTAAACATTTAAATAACACCTCATTCTTTCAAGCCTTGTTAATGCCTTCATTGCCACTACTCTTCAAACAAGGAGTTATTAAGTATCTCCCCAGGACATTTCTGACATTCGCAAGCCAAGTGAGATCAGGATACAAGGTGGTTAATATTGCAGGGCAGTTGTAAATACTCAATAAAATGTTCTTGTGCAGACAGCCGCATCAAGGTGTGAAAATTCTTCAGCATTTCAGAGACTGACTTTGTCTCCATCTTCAGGGTATTGCTGATGGAAGCAGAGTCAGTCCCTGAAATGGAGAACTTTCACACCTTGACATGGCTGTCTGCCCGAGAACATTTTACTGAATTCTGTTGCCGCTAAAGCTTCAAGACTTATATATGTAAGTAATACTTCAGTTTAGCACACACAGTTACCAGAATGCAAGAGACTTAAGGTGGAATGACGAACCCAAGCCACTGATGTGTGACAGAGATGGGATCTGCTCCTTAGACTACCTATATTATGAAGCAAATGTGGTAACAGCTATACCCTGACACTGGAAGTTGGTGCCAGACATGACTTCTATAATAATACGTATTAACCATTAGGAGACAGATTTCAATTCCTCAAGCATGTGATGCATTTAGACTACTTGCTGCCCGCTCTGGAACATGAATTATTCTAACACTTCTGAATTAATATGTGTTGAGATAGTAATTCATTGTTTAAAAAAATAACCAACACGATGTTATTTATGGACTATCCTTTATTTTCATGGGTAGTCGTCATTCATTCTCTACATGTTTCGAGCTTTCGGGAAGCTCATCATCAGCAGTTCATTTTTCCTGTACAGTCAGCCTCTGGTATAGTGTGTAATCTTTGCTGTAGCCTTCCCGTTCTCCTACGTGTTCTGCTCCCGACACGTAGGAGAACGGGAGGGCTACAGCAAAGATTATACACTATACCAGAGGCTGACTGTACAGGAAAAATGATCTCCTGATGATGAGCTTCCCGAAAGCTCGAAACATGTAGAGAATGAATG
>Ga0123354_10011656_pt1 | contig 13607 bp, 22 predicted proteins | sample TergutLab28metaG_2_FD_97872 | JGI IMG/M metagenome (GOLD analysis project Ga0123354, IMG submission 97872) | Labiotermes labralis P4 segment gut microbial communities from Petit-Saut dam, French Guiana - Lab288 P4 | ecosystem: Host-associated > Arthropoda: Insects > Digestive system > Gut ... | reverse complement strand
TTTAAACTTACAGTAGAAAATAACAGTTGTATCAGCTTTCTGGATCTAAACATACAAAGAAAACCTGATAAAATAGAGCTAGGTGTATATAGAAAAGAAACAAACACAGACAAAACCATACATAACAACTCAAACCTTCCTCAAGAGCACAAAATTGCATCTTACAGATTCTACATAAACAGGCTAACCACATTACCCATAACAAAGAAAGAAAAAATAAAGAATGGAACGTAATACTTAATACGGCCCACAATAATGGCTTTTCCACAGAAGACATTAATAAATTGAAACAACGCATACTGACACAACAGAGTAAAATCTTCAGGAATGTAATAATGGACAAAACAGTAAAAATGTATGGGGCACTTTTACATATTATGGTGGGTACATAAGGGGCATCACCAACTTATTTAAGAACCCCCAGGTACAAATTGCATACAGAAAAATTAACACCACATTTGAAATATTGACACTTTGAAAACAAAAAACCATTCCATCTAGTGAGATGTATAAACTTACCTGCAATACATTTCAGGGTGTGTACATAGGCCAGACTGGCAGGTCAACAGACGCCAGATACAAAGAATATATCAGGTATATCCGTACAAACAAACCTCAATCAGCATATGCGCTTCATACCCTTCATAATAGACATGAATACGGCGAAAAAGAACGTATTATGGAATTGGTAAAACATGTAGAAAGGTTAAATTAATGAACTGTTTGGAGTCACTGTACATACAAGAATACCACAGAAAAGGATATCTGATCACGGAACAGCTTAAACATGAGCAAATTCTAATCTTGACCACGTTAGCAACACAATTCCAACCAAGTACAGTGACACAGCATTCACACCGGAGGATGAAAACAGGCCGAACCAGACGGACATAACATAAACAAAACAGTAAGTACTGCAATAATACGATGCTGACTCACTCATTCCAGATTACTTGACGTCCACCAAAATTCTTGGGGAATCAAAATCAGCTCATAATTTTGTATATTTCACAGACACGCTTTCAGATAATCTCATGTAGAGTCTGTCTTAGTAATTTCATTCCTACACAAATTTAGGCTCCCTGAGGATGGTCTAATAGAGGGATTTAAATATGTATGAGTATTTTAAATTCATTTTAATCAGATATTGTGGTTTTAATTGTTTGACAATTATGTGCAAATAGTTGGTCTTCATAAATAATTTTAAACACAGTAATATTCAGTATCAGTTCCTCTATATATTGCTCTACCTACACTCTCACAAACAACAGAGTAAAACTCAGTATTACTTCCTTTCTATATAGCACAACCCCATCTCTATCTAACCAAGATTAATATTCTGTATCAGTTCCTCTTCATATTGCTGTCCCCAGACCATCACAAAGAACACAATAACATTCAGTATCAGTTCCTCTCTATATTGCACTCCCCAGATCCTCACAACAAACACAGTAACATTCGGTATCAGTTCCTCTCTATATTGCCCTCCCCAGACACTAACAACAAACACAGTAACATTCAGTATCAGTTCCTACCTATATTGCCCTCCCCAGACACTAACAACAAACACAGTAACATTCAGTATCAGTTCCTCTCTATATTGCCCTCCCCAGACACTAACAACAAACACAGTAACATTCAGTATCAGTTCCTCTCTATATTGCACTACCCAGACTCTCACAACAAACACAGTAATATTCACTATCCGTTCCTCTCTATATTGCACTCCCCAGACTCTCACAACAAACACAGTAACATTCTGTATCAGTTCCTCTGTATATTGCACTAACCCAGAATCTCACAAAGAACACAATGTCATTCAGTATCAGTTCCTCTATATACTGCCCCATGCAGGCCCTCACAACCAACACAGTAACATTCAGTATCAGTTCCTCTCTATATTACCCTCAGCAGACACTCACAATAAACACAGTAATATTCAGTACCAGTTCCTTTCTAACATTCCATTCCCAGACCCTCAAAAATACATAATAATATTCAGTACCAGATAATACCTCTAATGAACTCCTCAAACTCTCTCTACGAACAGCGTAATATTCAGTATTAGTTCCGCTCTATATTGCCTCCCCAGACACTCATAAAATCAAAGTGACATACGTTATCTGTTCCTATGTTCATTGCGCTGCCCAGTTCCCTCACAAATTTCACAGTAACATTCAGTGGCTACTTATTTTTATATTGCCTTTTCCAGAAACTGACTACCAAAACAATAATATTGAAAATCAGTTCCTTTCTTTATTGCACTCCCCAGATCCTCACAACCAAAAGAATAATATTCAGTATCAGTTCCTCCTTATATTGGTCTCCACAGACCCTCACACAGACACAGTCATATTCAACCAGGTAATCTCTATATTGAAATCCCCAAATTCTCACTAACAACACAAAAATATTCACTAATAGTTCCTCTCTAAAATGCCTCCCCAGAATCTAACACAATTCAAGTAACATTCGGTATCAGTTCCTATATATATATATATTGCCATCACAAGTCCCCTTAAATACTTCACAGTAATATTCAGTGGCTATTTACCTTTATATGGCCGTATCCAGACCTTCACTACCAACAGATTAACAATGAATATCAGGTCCTCTCTATATTGCCCTCCGCAGATCCTCACAGCCAACATAATAACATTCAGTATCAGTTTTTTTATTGCACTCCCCAGACTCTCACAACACACACAGTAATATTCAGTACCAGTTCATCCCCATATTGTACTCTCCAGACACTCACTACCAACAGAATTACATTCAGTATCATTTCCTATCACTTGCATCTCCCAGAACATCACAACTAACACAGTAAAATTCAGCATCCCATCCTCTCTAAATAGATTCCGCAGACCATCCCAACAAACACAGTAGTATTCAGTATACATTTCTATTTATATTGCCATGCTCAGACTCTTACAAACAACAGAGGAATATTCAATTATAGTCCCTTTTTAAATAGCTGTTACGAAACACAAACAAATAACAATGTATTATTCAGTATCAGTTCCTATTTATATGGTTTCCGCAGACACTCACAACACACACAGAAATATTCAGTATAAATTCCTGCCTATATTCCACTCCCCAAACTCTCACTAAAAACACAGATATATACAGGATCAGTTCCAATATATATTTAAATTCCTAGAACCTTACAACCAACACAGATATTTCAGTATTAATTTCTCTCTATATTGCTCTCCCTAGACACTCGCAACCAACACAATAAAATTCAGAATCGTTTCCTCACTATATTGCCCTCCCGAGACCCTCACACCAAACAAAATAAAAATCAGTATCAGTTCCTTTCCATATTGAACTCCACAGAACCTCACATAAACAGATTACTATACAGTTTCAATTCCTCTCTAAATTGATATCCAAGCCCCTCACTAACAAACTGAGTAATATTCAATATCAATTCATATCTATATGGAATACCTCAGACCCTCACAACCAACAAATTTATATTTAGTATCACATCCTCTGTATATAGCTCTCCAAAGACACTCGGAACACACGCAGTATAATTCAATATCAGTTCCTTGCATATTGCTTTCCAGACTCTCACAACAAGCACAGTAAAATTCAGTAAGAGTTCCTCCCTATATAGTTCTCCCCAGACTCTCAGAAATTACAGATTACCATTCATAATCAGTTCCTCTCTATTTTGCCTTCCGCAGATCCTCACAAACAACACAGTACTATTCAGTATCAGTTCGTCTCTATATTGCCCTCCCCACACAATCACAAGGTACATAGTAATAATCAGTAATAGTTCCTCTTATATTGCCCTCCACTGTACCTCACAAACAACACAGTAGTATTCAGTAAATATTTCTCTCTATAATGCAATCCCCAGACCCTCAAACAATCACAGTAATATTCTTTGTCATTTCTTCCCTATATTGCACTCCTCAGAACCCCACAAAACAACACAGTAATATTAAGTATCAGTTCCTCTCTATATTCATCTCCCCAGTCCCTCACAACAAACAGAGTAACATTAAATATCAGTTCTTCTCTATATTGACCTTCCCAGTACCTCACTACCAAGAAAATAATATTCAGGATCATTTCCTATCTATATTGCTCTCCCAGACCTACAAAAATTTGAGCAATATTCAGTAACACTTACTCTATATATTGCCATCACCAGACCCGCACACCAAACACAGTAACATTCAGAATCAGTACGTCTTTCTATTGCCTTCCCAGACTCTCGCAACCATCACAGAATCAGTCAGTATGAGTTCTTCTCTATATTGCACTCCCCAGACCCTCAAAAATAACACATTAATATTCAGTATCATTTCCTCCCTCTTTTTCAATCTACAGACTATCAAAAGAACACAGTAACTTTCAGTATCATTTTCTCTCTTAATTGCCTACACAGACCCTCATAAAATCTCAGTAACTTCCAGTATCAGTTCCCCTTTTTATTGCCCTCCCTAGACCCACACAACAAACCCAGTAATTTTAGTATCAGTTTCTCTCGATATTGTCCTCCCTAGATTCTCACAAACAACACAGTAATTTTCAGTACCATTATCCATCTATATTGCCCTCCCCAGATAATCGCAACGAACACAGTAACATTCAGAGTCATTTCCTCTTTATATTGTCTTCCCCAGACCCTCACAACAAACACAGTATTATTCAGTATCAGTTCCTCTCTATATTGCTCCACAGACAATCAAAACAAACACAGTAATATTCAGTATAAGTTTCTCTATATGCTGCCCTCCCCAGACACACAAAACAAACACAGTAATATTCAGTATCAGGTCCGCTCATTATTTCATTCCCCACAGACTCACAAAAACCTTGTAAGGGTCAGTATCAGATCATCTATACATTGCCCTTCCCAGAGACACACACCAAACACAATAATATTCAGTACCAATAATTATTCACATATTCCTCCCCCGATAATCGCAACAATATAGTATTATTCAGTATCTGTTTCTCCCTATATTGCACGCCCCAGAATCTTGCTATCAAAAACATTAAAATTCAATAGCAGTACCTATGTCTATTGCCATACACAGACCCTCACAGCAGACACAATAATATTCACTATCAGTTCCTCTCAATATTGCAAATTGCCAGACACTCCCTAACAACACAGTAACATTCAGGCTCAGTTCATCTCTATATTGCATTCCCCAGTCACTCACACAAAAACACCCAAATATTATTATAAGTTACATTCTCTACTACACTCCGCAGACAATTACAAATAACAATATTATTTAATACCATTTCCTCTCTATTTTGCAGCCTCCAGAATCTATATAACACACAAAGAATCAATCAATATCATTTCCTCTCTAAATTGCCCTCACCACACTCTCACAAAAACACAGTAATATTCAGTTTCTATTTCTCACCATATTGCCAACCCCAGACTCTCACAAAACACCAAGTATTATTCAATATCATTCCTCTCTCTATTGCACTGACCGGACACTCACAACAAAGACAGTAACAATCAGTAGCATTTCCTCTCTTTATTGCACTGCCAAAGCACTCACAACAAAGAAGGAAAAATCGGTACCTGTTCCTATCTATATTGCTCTACCAACAATCTCTCGAACAACAACGTAATTTTCAATATCGGTTCCTCCATTTATATACCTTCACACACTGTCACTGACAACACAGTAATATTCTGTATCAGTACTTCCCTCTATTTTTCCCCCACACTCTCGCAAATAACACAGTAAAATTCTGTATCAGTTCCTCGCTATATTGCAATTCCCAGGCTCTCAAATATTTCAAAATACTATTCTGTGTCAGTTCACCACAATAATTTTTTTCCAAAATCGTCGCAAAAACAAAATAACATTCAGTATCAGTTCCTCTATAATGCTTCCCTAAACCTTCACAAGAACACAGTAATATTCAGTATTTCATCCTCTTTATATTACGCTCCTCCAAACCTCACAAAGAACATAGTAAATTTCAGTATTGGTTCCTCTCTATATTGCACAACCTATACTCTCACTAACAACACAGTAACATTCAGTATAATTCCTTTTTCAATTGCCCTCCCCAGACACTAAAAACGAACAAATTAACATACACTATCAGTTCTTCCCTTAATTGAACTTCTCAGAAACTTACAAACAAACAATAATATTCTGTATCTCATATTTGTCTATATTGCCTTCCCCAGACCTTCACAAAGAACACAGAAATATTCAATATCAGTTCCTTCCAATATTGACCTACACAAACACTCACCACCATCACAGAAATATTCAGTATTATTTCCACTATATATTGCTCCCACAAATGCTCACAATTCACTCTTTAATATTCAGTATCAGTTCCTCTATATATTGCACTAGCCAATCCCTCACTACCAACAGAGTAATATTCAATATCGTTTCGTATCTTTATTACCCTCCTCAGAAACTCACAACAAAAATAGTATTATTCAGTGTCAGTTCCTCTATATATTCCACTCCCCAGACCCTCACAACAAACAGAGAAAAATAAGTATCAGTTCCTAACTATATTACAATCCTCAGATCCTCACAACCAACACAGTAATATTCAGTATCAGTTCCTCTCTATATTGCACTCCCCAGACACTCATAAAAAACACAGTGACATTCAGTATCAGTTCCTCTCTATATTGCACTCCCCTGACCCTCACAACAAACACAGTATCATTCAGTATCAGTTCCTCTCTCTATTGCCCTACCCAGACGCTCACAAGGAACAAAGTAATATTCAGTATCTGTTCCTCCCTATATTGCCTTACACAGACACTCACAAATACACAGTAATATTTAGGATCGCTTCCTTTTTCTATTTCCCTTCCCAGTAAATAACAAAAAACACAGAAATATTCAGTATAAATTCCTCTCTATATTGGCAGTCCCGGACACTAACAAAGAACACAGTAACGTTCGATATTAGATCCTCAATATATTGCTTTCCTCAAAACATCACAACGAACACATTAAGATTCATTATCAGTTCCTTAAAATATTGCCCTCTCCAGACCCTAATAAACAGAGTAAAATTCAGTATCAGTTCCTATCTCTATTTCCCTTAGCAAGGCACTCAAAATAAACAGAGTAATATTCTGTATCATTTCCTATCTATATTGCCTCCCCAGACCCTCACAAAGAACACATTTATATTCGGTATCAGTTCCTCTCTCTATTGCCCTCCCCAGTCCCTCACATCAAACACAGTAACATTCAGTATCAGTTCCTTTATTTGTTGCACTCCCCAGTCCCTCACAACAAACACAGTAACATTCAGTATCAGTTCCTCTCTATATTGCCCTCCCCAGACCCTCACAACAAACACACTAACATTCAGTATCAGTTCCTCTCTATATTGCTCTCCCCAAAACCTCACAACAAACAGAGTAACATTCAGTATCAGTTCCTTTATTTGTTGCACTCCCCAGTCCCTCACAACAAACACAGAAACATTCAGTATCAGTTCCTCTCTATATTGCTCTCCCCAGACCCTCACAACAAACACAGTAACATTCAGTATCAGTTCCTCTCTATATTGCACTCCAAAGACCCTCACAACAAACACAGTAACATTCATTATCAGTTTCTCTCTATATTGCCCTCCCCAGACCCTCACTATCAACACAGTAACATTCAGTATAAGTTCCTCTCAATATTCTACTCCACAGATCCTCACAACTAACACAATAAAATTCAGTATCAGTTCCTCTATATATTGCCTTACCCAGACCTTCTCTACCAACACAGTATCATTCAGTACAAGTTCCTCTCTATATTGCCCTCCACAGACCCTCACTACCAACAAAGTACCATTCACTATCAGTTCTTCTCCATATTGCACTCCAAAGACCCTCACAACAAACAGAGTAACATTCATTATAAGATTCTCTCTATATTGCCCTCCCCAGACCCTCACTATCAACAAAGTAACATTCAGTATCAGTTCCTCTCAATATTCTACTCCCCAGACCCTCACAACATACACACTAACATTCAGTATCAGTTCCTCTCTATATTGCCCTCCCCAGAGCCTCACAACAAACACAGTAACATTCAGTATCAATTACTCTATATATTGCTCTCCCCAGACCCTCACAACATACACACTAACATTCAGTATTAGTTCCTCTCTATATTGCCCTCCCCAGACCCTCACAACAAACACAGTAATATTTAGTATAAATTCCTCTCTATATTGCTCTTCCCAGACCCTCACAACAAACACAGTAACATTCAGTATCAATTCCTCTCTATATTGCTTACCCCAGAAACCTCACAACAAACACAGTAACATTCAGTATCAATTCCTCTCTATATTGCCCTCCCCTAAATCTCACAACAAACACAGTAATATTCAGTATCAATTGCTCTCTATATTGCCATCCCCAGACACTCACAACGAACACAGTAATATTCAGTATCAATTCCTCTCTATATTGCTCTTCCCAGATCCTCACAATAAACACACAAACATTCAGTATCAGTTCCTCTCTATATATCTTTCCCAGAATCTTCACAACAAACACAGTAACATTCAGAATCAGTTCATCTCTATATTGCTCTCCCCAGGCCCTCACAACACACACAGAATCATTCAGAATCAATTCCTCGCTGTATTGCACTGCCCAGACACTAACAACACACACAGTAACATTCAGTATCAATTCCTCACTATATTGCTCTCCTTAGACACTTACAACACATACAGTAACATTCAGTATCAGTTCCTCTCTATAGAGCACTCCCCAGAACCTCTCTACCAACACAGAAATATTCAGTATCAGTTCCTCTCTATATTTCAATCCCAAATTCTCCCAACACACACAGTAACATTCAGTTTCAGTTCCTCTATATATTGACTCCCCAGACCCTCACAACAAACACAGTAACATTCAATATCAGTTCCTCTCTATATTGCTCTCCCCAGACCCTCACAACAAACACAGTAACATTCAGTATCAATTCCTCTCTATATTTCTTACCCCAGAAAACTCACAACAAACACAGTAACATTCAGTATCAATTCCTCTCTATATTGCCCTACCCTGACCCTCACAAAAAACACAGCAACATTCAGTATCAATTCCTCTCTATATTGCACACCCCAGACACTCACAACGAACACAGTAACATTCAGTATCAATTCCTCTCTTCATTGCTCTCCCCAGACAGTCACAATAAATACAGTAATATTCAGTATCAGATCCTCTCTATATAGCCCTCCCCAGATACTCACAACACACAGAGTAACATTCAGTATCAATTCCTACCTATATTGCCCTCCCCAGACACTCACAACACACACAGTAAAATTCAGTATCATATCCTCTCTATTGCCGTTCCCAGACCCTCAAAACAAACACAGTAACATTCAGTATCAGTTCCTCTCTATATTGCCCTACCCAGACCTTTACAACAAACATAGTAATATTCAGTATCAGTTCCTCTAAATATTGCCCTCCCCAGACCCTCACAACGAACACAGTAATATTCAGTATCAGTTCCTCTCTATATTGCCCTCCACCAGAACCTCACAAAACACACAATAACATACACTACCAGTTCTTCTATATATTCCCATCCCCTGACCCTCACAACAAACAGAGTAGTATTCGGTACAAGTTCCTCTATATATTCCACTCCTCTGACTCTCACAACTCACTCAGTAACATTCAGTACCAGTTCCTCTCTATATTGCCCTACCCAGACACTCACAACAAACACAGTAATATTCAGTATCAGTTCCTGTTTATATTGTCTTCCCACACCTCCACAACACACACAGTAACATTCAGGATCAGTTCCTCTCTATATTGCCCTCCCCAGACCCTCAAAACAAACACAGTAATATTCAGTACCAGTTCCTTTCTATATTGCACTCCCCAAACCATCAGGACAAACACTATAATATTCGGTATCAGTTCCTCTCTCTATTGCCCTCCCCAGACACTCACAACCAACAGAGTAATATTCAGTATCAGTTCCTCTCTATATTGCTCTACCCAGACATTCACAACAAACTCTGTAACATTTAATATCAGTTCCTCAATATATTGCCCTCCTCAGACATTCACAACAAACACAGTAACATTCATCATAAGTTCCTCTCTATATTCCACTCCCTTGACCCTCACAACAAACACAGTAACATTCAGTATCAGTTCTCCTCTCTATTGCTCTTCCCAGACCCTCACAACAAACACAGTAACATTCAGTATCAGTTCCTCTCTATATTGCCTTCCCCAGACCCTCACAACAAACACAGGAATATTCAGTATCAGTTCCTCTCTATATTGCCATCCCAAGACACTCACAACAAACACAGTAACATTCAGTATCAGTTCCTCTATATATTGTCTTCCATCTGACCCTCACAACAAACACAGTAATATTCAGTATCAGTTCCTCTCTATATTGTCTTCCATCAGACCCTCACAACACACACAGTAATATTCACTACCAGTTCCTTTCTATATTCACCCCCTGGCCCTCAAAACAAACAGAGTAACATTCAGTACCAGTTCTTTCTATATTCCCCTCCCCTGACCCTCACAACACACACAGTAACATTCAGTATCAGTTCCTCTCTATATTACCCTCCCCTCACACTCACAACAAACACAGTAACATTCAGTATCAGTTCCTCTCTATATTGCCATCCCCAGACACTCACAACAAACACAGTTATATTCAGTATCAGTTCCTCTCTATATTCCCTCCCCTGATAATCACAACAAACAGAGTAATAATCAGTATCAGTTAGTCTCTATATTCCTCTCCCCTGACCCTCACAAAACACACAGTAAAATTCATTATCAGTTCCTCTCTATATTGCCCAACACAGACCCTCACAACAAACACTGTAACATTCTGTATTAGTTCCTCTCTATATTACCCTCCCTAGACACTTACAACAAACACAGTAAATTCAGTTCTGGTTCCTCTCTATATTCCCCCCTGACACTCACAAAAAAACAATGTATCATTCAGTATCAGTTCCTCTCTTTGTTTCCCCTCCCCAGACCCTCACAACAAACACAGTAGCATTCAGTATCAGTTCCTCTCTATATTGCCCTACCTAGACACTGACAACGAACAAGGTAAATTCAGTTCCAGTTCCTCTCTATATTCCCCCCTGACACTCACAACACTCACAGTAACTTTCAGTACCAGTTCCTCTCTATAATCCCCTCCCCTGACTCTCACAACACACACAGTTACATTCAGTACCAGTTCCTCTCTATATTCCATTCCCCTGACCCTCACAACAAACACAGTAATATTCAATATCAGTTCCTCTCTATATTGCCTTCCCCAGACACTCACAACAAACAAGGCATTATTCAGTATCTGTTCTTCTCTATATTGCCCTCCCCAGACACTCACAACAAACACTGTAACATTCAATAGCAATTCCTCTCTATTTTGCTCTCCCCAGACACTCACAACAAACATAATAACATTCAGTATCAGTTCCTCTCTTTATTCCCCTCCCCTGACTCTCACAACACACACAGTAACATTCAGTATTAGTTCCTGTCTATATTCCTTTCCCCTGACCCTCACAACCCACACATTAACATTCAGTATCAGTTCCTTTCTATATTCCCTTCCCCAGACCCTCACAACAAACACTGTAACATTCAGTATCAGTTCCTCTCTATATTTCCCTCCCCAGACACTCACTACAAACACAATAACTTTCAGTATCAGTTCCTCTCTATATTGCACTCCCCAGAACCTCACAACACACACCGTAAAATTTAGTATCAGTTCCTCACTATATTGCCCTCCCCTGACTCTCACAACAACACAGTAACATTCAGTATCAATTCCTCTCTATATATCACTCCCCAGACACTCACAACGAACACATTAACATTCAGTATCTATTCCTATCTTCATTGCCCTCCGCAGACCCTCGCAATAAATACAATAATATTCAGTATCAGTTCCTCTCTGTATTGCCCTCCCCAGACACTCACAACACACAGAGTAACATTCAGTATCAATTCCTCCCTATATTGCTGTCCCCAGGCACTCACAACACACAGAGTAAAATTCAGTATCATATCCACTATATATTGCCTTTCCCAGACCCTCAAAACAAACACAGTAACATTCAATATCAGTTCCTCTCTATATTGCCCTCCACCAGACCCTCACAACACACACAATTACATTCACTACCAGTTCTTCTATATATTCCAATCCCCTGACCCTCACAACAAACAGAGTAACATTCGGTACCAATTCCTCTATATATTCCCCTTCTCTGACACTCACAACACACTCAGTAACATTCAGTAACAGTTCCTCTCTATATTGCCCTTCCCAGACACTCACAAGAAACACAGTAATATTCAGTATCAGTTCCTGTCTATATTGTCCTCCCCACACCTCCACAACACACACCGTAACATTCAGGATAAGTTCCTCTCTATGTTGCCATCCCCAGACCCTCACAACAAACACAGCAATATTCAGTACCAGTTCCTTTCTATATTGCTCTCCCCAAACCATCAGAAAAAACACTGTAATATTCGGTATCAGTTCCTCTCTATATTGCCCTCCCCAGACACTCACAACCAAGAGGATAACATTCAGTATCATTTCCTCTCTATATTGCTCTCCCCAGAACCTCACAACAAACACTGTAACATTCAATATCAGTTCCTCAATATATTGCCCCCCTCAGACATTCACAACAAACACAGTAACATTCATCATCAGTTCCTCTCTATATTCCACTCCCTTGACCCTCACATCAAACACAGTAAAATTCAGTATCAGTTCCTCTCTAAATCATCTCCTCTGGCCTTCACATCACACACATTAACATTCAGTATCAGTTCTTCTCTATATTGCAATCCGCCGACCCTCACAACAAACACAGTAACATTCAGTATCAGTTCCTCTCTATATTGCCCTCTAGTAGACCCTCACAACAAACACAGTAACATTCAGTATCAGTTCCTCTCTATATTGCCCTCCCCAGACACTCACAACAAATACAGTAACATTCAGTATCAGTTCCTCTCTATATTGCCCTCCCCAAACACTCACAACAAACACAGGAATATTCAATATCAGTTCCTCTCTATATTGCCCTCTACTAGACCCTCACAACAAACACAGTAACATTCAGTATCAGTCCCTCTCTATATTCCCTTCCCCAGACACTCGCAACAAACACAGTAATATTCAGTATCAGTTCCTTTCTATATTGTCTTCCATCAGACTCTCACAACACACACAGTAATATTCACTACCAGTTCCTTTCTATATTACACCCTGGCTCTCAAACAAACAGAGTAACAATCAGTACCAGTTCCTTTCTATATTCCTCTCCCCTGAGCCTCACAACACACACAGTAACATTCAGTATCAGTTCCTCTCTATATTGCCCTCCCGAGACACTCACAACGAACACAGTAATATTCAGTACTAGTTCCTCTCTATATTGCACTTCCCAGACCCTCACAACAAACACAGTAACATTCAGTACCAGTTCCTCTCTATATTCCACTCCCCTGACTCTCACAACACACACAGTAACATTCAGTACCAGTTCCTCTCTAT
>Ga0123354_10011653_pt1 | contig 13609 bp, 13 predicted proteins | sample TergutLab28metaG_2_FD_97872 | JGI IMG/M metagenome (GOLD analysis project Ga0123354, IMG submission 97872) | Labiotermes labralis P4 segment gut microbial communities from Petit-Saut dam, French Guiana - Lab288 P4 | ecosystem: Host-associated > Arthropoda: Insects > Digestive system > Gut ... | reverse complement strand
GCTGGCCGACCGCGCTGGCCGACCGCGCTGGCCGACCGCGCTGGCCCCTCTACTTAAAGCTGGCCAGCCATTCTGGATGCAGGCCAAACCCTTCTAAAAAGATGCTCCCAAAGCCGTCCGCGCTAAAACAGGCCGACTCTACATTGCGCACCGCCATCAACCAAAAGCCCTCGTCGGCGATCTGCATCCAATAACTGGTGATGCCACGCACCACGCCGCCGTGGACAACCGAGGCCACGCGGCCTTCATGCAGAATCAGGTCGTCAGCAGCGCTTTGCACCCGGGCGGCAAACTGGGCGATCGTCTCGGCGCCTTCGACCGGCCAGGCACCGGTGCTGGCATCCCAAGGAAAAGCCAGCCCGCGCTCGGTTATCTGATCATAGGTCAAGCCCTCTAACAAACCAAAGCTCATCTCCATCAGGCGGTCGTCAACAATCAACTCGATGCCCAGTCCTTCGGCCACCGGCTCGGCAATCGACCGGCAACGGTCAAGTGGAGAAGTCACGACGACATCGGGCTCCCAGCTCAAGAGGCCGGCCACGGCCCTCTTACGCTGCGCTTCTCCGAGCTCGGAGAGGGCGGCGTTCTGCTGCCCCTGATAGCGCGCCTCGATGTTCGCGATGGTCTGGGGGTGGCGCATCAGCAACTGCTTGCTCGGCCGTTGGGGGTTAAACAGTCCTTGTGGGTCCTTGGGCATTCTTTTTCTACGTCCTTTTCTCTTGGTTCTCGGCCGTGGCCTCTGGCTTTTGGCCGGCCAGGCCGCTGCTGCCAAAGCCCTGGGCGCCCCTGTCTGTGTCGTCCAACTCTGCGACCTCGGCAAACTCGATGGCCGGCAAGGCCACGATGACCAGCTGGGCAATCCGGTCGCCCCGCTTGATCTGGATCGGCTCGCCCAGGTCGTGGTTGATGGCGATGACACGCAGCTCTCCGCGATAGTGGCTGTCGATCAGCCCAGGCGTGTTGACCAGGCTGAGGCCATGGTGCCAGGCCAGGCCGCTGCGCGGTATGACGAGGCCGGCAAACCCCTCAGGGATGGCCACGGCCAAGCCGGTGGAAACCATCGCCCGTTCTCCCGGGGCTAAAACGCAGTCTACAGCCGCCTCAAGGTCAAAGCCGGCGTCGCCGCTGTAAGCCGTTTTGGGCAGTGCGACGCCCTTGTCCAGGCGTTTTATCTGAACCTTGGTCATTGTCCAGCCCAGCTTCTTTTACTCGTATCTGGGGTATCTGGGCCCGCCAGAGAAGTGGCGGGGGCTAATGAGAGGCACATCAATGGTCGAGCTTTGCCAGGGCGTTCTTGAACTCATCGGCATTCTTGAAGTCTTTGTAGACCGAGGCAAAACGGATATAGGCAACATCGTCGATATCGCGCAGCCGCTCTAAGACCATTTCGCCCAGCACGGTCGAGCGCACCTCGTTCTTTAAAGTATTCCGCAGCTCTGACTCGATGTTGTCGATCAGGGCTTCGAGGCGGGCGGGCGGGATACCACGCTTTTTAGTGGCCGTCATGAGGCCGCGCATCAGCTTTTGGCGGTCAAAGGGCTCGGATGAGCGGCTGTTCTTGATAACGATCAGAGGCGACTCAAAATGCCGCTCGTAGGTCGTAAAGCGGGCACCACAATTCAAGCACTCGCGACGGCGACGGATTGATAGCCCATCGTCAGATGGACGGGAATCAACGACCTTGGAATCTGGACAACCGCAGGCAGCACAACGCATGGCATCAACCCCATTTGCAGAATTTAGATTGAGGTTAGCACACAACATCTTGTGTTTCAATGCCAAGTCTCTAATTTGACCATTCCTTTCAGCCAGACCTTTTTGCTGTGCCTTTTCAGCCAAGCTGGGGGAAGGGCCCGTGGTACATGGTGCCGTGCGGGCATTGCAGCCTTTGTGCCACGCCTTTTTGGTCTCTTCATCGCCCATGCCCTTTAATACCCCAACCAGGGAGCAGCAAAGATGACGGCGCAAAAGACCAGGGCGGCCACGACCATCGCGGCCACATCGGCCTTGCTCGCCCGGTAGGCATCTTCGCCACGGCAGCCCTCAACTATATAGAACAGTCTCTCTTTCATCTCCTGCACTCCTCAATCCCGTTTTGGCCGACCCAAGCAACCAGGCCGGGCAATCGAACAAGCGTTTGTGAACATGTTCAGGTAGTATATATCGAACATTTGTTCGTGTCTAGGGCAAATATCGGACAGTAACCAAGCCGCCCGATTTATCGGACAGCAAAATCGTTGGCAGAACCGCCCGAGCCCGATAGTGGAGATGGGCCTCTTCATGGATGCCTCCGGCATCCCGCTGGCGTTCTCCATCCACCCTGGGAACACCAACGAGCAGGTCACGTTAAGCCCGCTCGAGCAATGCATCCTCAAAGACTTCAGCCTGTCGGAGTTCGTGGTCTGCACGGACGCCGGGCTGGCCAGCGCCGCCAACAGGAGGTTCAACGACTCCCGCACGCGCCGCTTCGTCACCACCCAGTCCATCAGGTCCCTGAAGGCCTACCTGCGCGAATGGGCGTTGGACAGGCGGGGCTGGCAGGTGCTCGGCCGTCCAGGCACGTTCGACCTTGCAGGCATCGACGGGGACGCCCGCCTGGACGACATCTATTACAAGGAGCGCTGGATAAACGACGGGGGGCTGGAGCAAAGGATCGTCGTCACGTACTCGCCCAAGTACGCCGCGTACCAAAGGCGCATCCGCGCACGCCAGGTGGAACGGGCGGCAAGGCTCCTGGAGAAGAACCCGAAGAAGGCCGCCAAGCACAGGCAGAACGACTACAGGCGCTTCATCGCATCGACGCCCGTCACCCCTGACGGCGAGATAGCCGAAAGGAGCGTCTTCACGCTGGACGAGGCGGCCATCGAGTCCGAGGCCGCGTATGACGGGCTCTACGGCGTGGCCACGAACCTCGAGGGGGACGTCTCGGGCATCATCAAGGTGAACAAGGGCAGGTGGGAGATCGAGGAATGCTTCCGCATCATGAAGCACGAGTTCAAGTCACGGCCGGTCTACCTGCACCGCGACAACCGTATCGAGGCGCATTTCGCCACCTGCTTCATCGCCCTTGTGATCTGCCGGGTAATCGAGCAGCGGCTGGATGGGCGCTTCTCGATGGAGGAGATCGTCGCAGCCATGCGCAGCATGGACTTCATCAGGCAGGAAGGGGAAGGCTACCAGCCTGCCTGCGATCGCAGCGCTGTCACCGACGCGCTGCATGACGCGTTCGGCTTCTACACCGACACGGAGATCGTGAGCAACAAGGATATGCGGAGGATTATTTCGAAAACAAAAAGGGCGACCGGATAATACCTGGGCCCGATCGCCCTCTCTCAGCTCGTTTCACTGCGACAACCAGCGCTTTTAGAAATCCAGTCATATCAAAGTGTTAAAAACGGGTATATCGAACATTTGTTTGTGTCTAGGGCAAATATCGGACAGTAGCCAAGCCGCCCGATTTATCGGACAGCAAAATCGTTGGCAGAACCGCCCTGGCCGCCACCCTTGCATTCTGCCACCTTACAGCACGATGACTAAAGCCTGACCGTCTGCCGGCAACGGCCGACGGCGGGCGCCAATGGCCTGTCTTTTCTCCCCCTAAAGGCCTGTGCCGCTGAAGCTTGCCGTAAAATGGTGAGCCCGGCCACTGCTTAAATAGCGTCGGCCATAGTTAAAAGGAGAAGACCCTGATGCGTAAGATTTCGAGCGAAGAGCTGGCCGCGATGGCCGATGAGGTGGCCGAAGAGATCGCCGAGGACTGGGGCGGCGGCTGCTCGACCCACAAAGACTATGTGCGGCTGACTGCGGATGTGGCCGCCCGGGTCTTTAGCGAGCTCTACATCAAGCTTCAAGACGACTGACAGACTACCAAAAAACAGCTGCTCAAAATTCTTCGAACATTTGTTTGCTATTCTCGGCCGGATGCCGTATAATGCTAGCTAACGAATGTGATAAAAGGAGGCAAGGTGTTAGATCAAGAGCAGCTGAGCGCACGCCAGCGAGATATCCTGGACTTCCTCTCTACTTTTTTGCGTGAGAATTCCTACCCACCCAGCGTCCGCGAGATCGGCGAGGCTGTCGGCCTGTCTTCCTCGTCATCTGTCCATTCGCAGCTGAACACGCTGGAGGGCCTGGGCTTTATCCGCCGCGACACATCGACTGCGCGCGGCCTGACGCTGCTGCTCGATGGCCCTGACGCGCCGATGCCTGACATCCTGCCCGATATCCCCAATAGTATCGTCATGTTGCCTCTGGTCGGGCGAGTCGCAGCCGGCACGCCGATCTTAGCCGAACAGAATATCGAGGAGAGCCTGCCCCTGCCCAAGCAGGTCGTGGGCGACACGGCTTCGTTCTTGCTCACGGTCAAAGGCGACTCGATGATCGAGGCGGGCATCTTTGACGGCGACTATGTTGTCGTCAAAGAGCAGCCGACGGCCGACAACGGCGATATCGTGGTGGCCTTGATTGAGAACGAGGCCACGGTCAAGACCTTTTACAAAGAGGCCGAAAGGGTGCGGCTGCAGCCAGAGAACCCGACTATGGAGCCGATCTACGTGCGCGATGTGACGATCCTGGGCAAGGTCATCGCCTTGTTGCGCACCCTCTAGCCCAACATTGCCATCCCGGCTTGACGATCGTCTATACTGATAAGGTAATGTCTGCCATGTCGGGCATTAACGCCCGTGCAACAAAGGGGTACAGATGAAGCTCGCAAGAGAATTCAAAGAGTTCATCGAACGTGGGAATGTGATCGACCTGGCAATCGCCGTCGTCATGGGCGGGGCCTTTAACACGATTATCTCCTCGCTAGTCAATGACGTGATCATGCCGACCCTCTCTCTATTGACCTTTGGCTACGACTTCACAGCCTTGGCCATCCAGATCGGCACGGGCGACCATGCCGCCCAGCTGACCTACGGCAACCTGATCGCCGCCATTATCCACTTCGTTTTGATTGCCTTGGTCATCTTCTTGCTGATCAAAGGCTACAACCATCTGACCAATAAAAGCATCGGCATCAAACCGGCCACCAAATCATGCCCGTACTGCCACTCGCCGATCAACGAGGCGGCCACGCGTTGCCCGAATTGCACGACCGTGCTTGACCCCGATGCCGTGCCCGAAGAGCTACGTTAAAGCATGTACGTCACCGAACAGCCCAAAGAACGGGCCCTGCTAGTCGGAGTGGACCGCGAGAACAGCGGCTGGGGCCTGACAGAGTCACTGGCTGAGCTCGAGCGCCTGGCGACGACAGACGGCGCCGAAGTCGTCGGGCAGATCACCCAGCGCTTGAAAACGGTCCATCCGCGCAGTTTTATCGGCAGCGGCAAGGTCAAAGAGGTGGCCACGGCAATCGCTGCCCTCGATATCGATGTCGTGATTTTTGACGACGAGCTCAGCCCATCCCAGCAGTCCAACCTCGAACGCGAGCTCGGGTCTGCCCGCAGCGGCCTCAAGGTCATCGACCGCACGGCTTTGATCCTCGACATCTTTGCCTTGCACGCGACCAGCCGTGAGGGGCGCCTGCAGGTCCGGCTCGCACAAAACCAGTATCTTCTCCCCCGGTTGCGCGGCATGTGGCAACACCTGGCCTCAAACCGCATGGGCGGTGGCGTCGGCTCGCGTTTTGGCGAGGGCGAAAGCCAGCTTGAGGTCGACCGCCGGATGGTGCGCAAGCGAATCGACAGTATCCGCCAAGAACTGAAAAAACTGCACGCCGAGCGCACGACGCAGCGCGCCTCGCGCCTCCAGTCGGGCATTTTCAAGGTGGCGCTGGCCGGTTATACCAACGCTGGCAAGTCGACCCTCTTAAACCAGCTGACCGGGGCCGGCGTGCTGGTTGAAGACCAGTTGTTTGCCACGTTGGACGCCACGACACGGCGCATCACGCTGCCCGAAGGCCGCGACCTGACACTGACCGACACGGTTGGTTTTATCCAGAAGCTTCCGACCACGCTGGTTGAGGCCTTTCGTTCGACCCTCGATGAGATTGCCGAGGCCGACCTGATACTGCATGTCGTCGATGCCAGCTCGGCCGAGCGCGACCAACAGATCGAGGCCGTGCTGGTCGTGCTCGAGCAGATCGGGGCACATGCCGTGCCCCAAGCCCTGGTCTTTAACAAGTGCGACTTGCTCGGCCCGGCCGAGACAGCGGCCCTGGCCAGATCGCGGCCTGATGGCATCCAGATCTCGGCCGAACAGGGCAAGGGCACCGAGAACCTGTTAAAGCGCATCGAAGCCGCCGCTGCCGCCAGTTCTTCGCTGATCGACGTACTCATCCCCTTTACGCGTGGCGAGCTGGTGCAGCTCGCACATGAGCGTACAACGATTGTCAGCGAGCGCTTTTCAGAGGATGGCACAGAGCTCCAACTGCGCGTGCCCGCTGCCCTGCTGAACCGCTTTGACCCCTTTTTGCTGACGAGGCCCTAAGATGGATGCTCAGCTTCTGCTGGGCCGCTATAGACGGGTCCGCAACATTGGCCAGGGCGGGTTTTCGACAGTCGATCTCTTTGAGGACACACGTCTGAAGCGTGAGATCGCCATCAAACGCATACCCACCAGGCTCGTGGGGCAGACCGACGATACCCCCGGCCTCAAAGAGGCGCAGGCCGCTGCCCATCTGAACAACCCCCACATCGTCAAGATCCTGGACTTTCGCCTACTGGACAACGAGGCCCTGCTCTTGATGGAGTATGTGGACGGGCCGACCCTGACCAAGCTCCTCTTGAATAGCAAGGTGCTGCTCGACCTGGACTGCATCGCCGCGCTGGCACGAGACGTCGGCCAGGCCCTGGGCTACGCCCACGAGAACGCCATATTGCATCTAGACATCAAGCCGGACAATGTCTTGGTCGCGGCCGCCGACGGGCACGCCAAGGTCAGCGATTTTGGCCTCTCTCAGATCTTCGAGGCCACGGGCTTCGCAAATCCTGGCGGTGGCAGCGTGGGCTACATGCCGCCCGAGCAGATCAGGTTAGAAGAAGTCGACGCCCGCAGCGACATCTGGGCGTTTGCCATCCTCGTCTACCAGCTGCTGACCGGTGTCAACCCCTATCTGACCAGCGATCCGAGGCGCTCGCTAGAGCTGATTGAGGCAAAGCCGTTGACCCCGCCCAGCCAGCTCTGCGCCGACCTCGAAGGCGAGCTGGACGATGTCTTGCTCTGGGCCTTGGCCCCCGCGATCGACGAGCGCCCCGATAGCATCGCCGATTTTCTCGATCAGCTGCTGCCCCTGCTGGGCAGTGTGCGCAGCGGCCATGGGCGGCTGAAGCCGATGGCCGTCGAATGCCAGGCCAGGGCCGCCGCAGACCAGGCCCCATCGCTAGCAGCGGCCGTGCCGCGCGCGCCCGCCGCACCCCAGCCGGCCTCGGCCACCGCACCGACCGCGCCACTCGCGCCGTTTGCCCCTCTTCTGCCTGCTTCGGCCAACCAACAGAGAGGCTTTGGGGTCCCCGACCCCGAGATTGAAAAAGAGCTCGACCTCCAAGGCCTCTTGCTTGATGACCCTGCCGGCCAACCCGCGCCTGCCCAGAGGCAGAACATTGGCAATGCCAAAGGCGATAAGAAAAACAAAGCCGCACGCGCACCTGGTGCTGCCCAAAACACCGGCTTCTGGGGGCGCCTTGGCCGAGGGCAGCGGTCCATGATCGCCCGGGCCGCCATGCTGTTTGCGGCCTTGACCCTCACATATATCGGCCTCTCGGGGTTTGGCTTGGGCGGGCTATCAACCAGCGGCCTGGCCGCAGGAATGACTGCCAGTGCCCAGAATAGCCTGGTCATCGGCGTCCTCGTGCTCGTGGCAATCGTGGCCTTTATTGCCCCACCGGCTGGCTCGGCCATCGGGCTCTTGGCCTTTGCGGCCGGTCTGGTCGCCTGCGGCCTTGTTTATATCGGCCTCGGGTTTTTTCTTCTCACGTGGGTTTTCTGGGCCCTCATCGGACGGCGTGGCTTGAGGGAGTCATGGCTGCTTGCGGCAACCCCCTTTTTTGCGTTGCTGCTCGCGCCTTTTACTGTCCCTGTCCTCGCCGGCAGCCTCCTCAAGCCTTGGCCGGCCTTAGCCGCCTCGGCCTTTGCATGGGTCACCCTCGTTCTCTTAGCCGGGCTCGGAACCCCGCTTCTGGGGTTTTCTCTGAGTCCGCTTTACTGCGGCGCGTTCGTCGTGCCGGCGGCCAGCGAGGCCTTTCCGCAGACGCTGCGCCAGATCGTCTTTGACCCGGCGGCCTGGTTCGGCCTCGGGGGATTCTTGCTCGCCACAACCGTCGGATTGCTCATAAACCGTCAAAAAACACGCAAGCGGCTGCTTCTCAGTGCCGTTTTAGCAACTATTGTCCTCGCAGCCTTTATACTGATAGTACCCTTATGGTTTGGGAGTCCGGTACTATCCGGCCTCGGCTCCGATTATTACGCTAGCCTGGGCCACGGAGCGCCCATCGGTACACTGCTCAGGCTTTTTTGCTCGTTTGCTGTCTTGTTCTTACTGGCTGGCCTAGGCGTCGGGTCAAATCATCCGAACGACCTTGTCGGCGCCCAGTATCCGCCCGAGGAGGTTTAAGTGGGAAAACTCTCGAACTTCGAAGGAAGCATCGAAAAAGCCTTCGACAATGCCAGCGCCACTGTCTTCAAAGGGTCCCTGGACCCTGCCCGACTCGCCCACCAGGCCGAGAAAGAGATGCGGCGCGAGAAGCTGGTCGGCACCGACAAGCAGCATGCGCCGACCCTCTATACGATCCTGGTCAGCCCCTCTGACGATACCCACCTGTTTGCCTACTTTCCGACAATGGCCGCCGAGATCGAGTCATACCTGCTCAGCCACGGCAGCGATGCCGGCCTGGATTTTGACTGCCGCCCACTCGTCCGCTTTATCGTCGACAGCAAGCTGAAACGCGGGAAGTTCGCTGTCATCGCGGAACATGCGGCCGCCCCGATCATCAAAGAGCTGCGCGCCGAAGAAGACGAGCACTATGGCCTCGAGCCGGCCATCAGCAAAAAGGCGCAGGACCTGGTCGCAAGCCTGGTCGAACAAGAGAACGTCCGCGAGCCGAGGGAGCCGAGGGAGCCGAGGCCCAGGTTCCGTCCTCAGCCCGAGCCAGAAGCCGGATCGCGATATGACTCGGACCGCGTCCGCCCGGTCCCGACCTCGCCGCCGCCGGTCGCCGACGAGCTCCAGGCGGCCTTACGCGAAGCGCAGAGCCTGCCCTTGATCGAGCCGATCTTGGCCGTCCCGGGCGACGATGAGCCAGAGTATTTTGGCTTAGACCGGCAACCGCTGGCCCCGGTCATGCCCTGGCCGGATGATTTTGCCGGCCAGCCCGAAGCCACGAGCCTGAGGACCGAGCCGGCCATCGGCGAGCGGGCCTGGTTGACCAATGTCGGCACGGGGGTGACCTACGTCCTTGGCTATCGCGAAGTCAGCATCGGCCGGGGCAGCGAGAACGACATCATCTTGAACGATGCCAACGTATCAAGGCAGCATTCCCTGGTCCACCAAGACACGCTGGGCAGCTGGTATTTTGTCGATCTTGAATCGACCAACGGCAGCCTGCTGAACGGCCGCCTGGCCAGCCAAGTGATTTTGCAAAACGGCGACCTTTTAGGCATCGGCATGACCATCCTCGAATTCCAATCCGATGAAGCCTAAGCAGCGGTAACCGCAGAGCGACCTTAGAGGGGTGCCTCTTAGAAGATGATTGAGACCATACTTTTCGCCGGGCGGATCCTCCTCGTTGCCCTCCTCTTCCTCTTCCTCTTCACGGTCATGAACACCGGGGTCGGGCTGGTGCGCGGTCAAAACCGGGCCAGCCGTTACTGGGTGCTCTCGGTGCTCAAAGGGCCACGCGAGGTGCAAAACATCAAGATGCGGGTGACCGCCCCCCTCGTTATCGGGCGCGCCCCCGGCGCCGACCTCTTGGTCGATGCCGAGTATGTCTCGGGCAGGCATGCGCGTCTTCTGCCAATGGGAGAAGACCTGGCCATCGAAGACCTGGGGTCAACGAACGGCACCCTCGTCAACGGTCAGCCGATCACTCAGATTTCCAACCTGCGCGATGGCGATGATGTCAAGGTCGGCGATGTGGTGATGCGGGTGAGCTATCGATGAGCCCGCGCAAACGCCGGGCGAAAAGCCAGTCTTTACATGTTCCGATCCTCGGCAGCGCAGGCTTTGCGTTGGACGTCGATCAGTCCTCGCAGGATGACTTAGGCAACGATTCTTTGACTTGGGCGGGCTCGAGCTCGATCGGCCAGCATCGCGTGAACAATGAGGACGCCTACCTGCTGGACTTTCCGCTCTTTGTCGTCGCCGACGGCATGGGCGGCCACGAGGCCGGCGAGATCGCCAGCCAACTGGCTGTCGTAGCCATGCAAAAAGGCGATGCCGATGTCCGCGACCCGCAAAAGCTGAGGGACCTGGTGCGCGCGGTAAATAACGAGATACTAGATGCCCCGCTTCAGGGGATCGGGCGCGTGGGCATGGGCACAACCCTTTCGGCCGCCGTCTTTGACGGTGACCGCCTGTTGCTTGCCCAGGTCGGTGATTCGCGCGCCTATCTTTACAGCCACGGCTTATTGCGCCGCCTGACGCGCGACCATTCGCTGGTCGAAGAACTGGTAGAGCGCGGCGAGATTACCGCAGAAGAGGCCCGCGAGCACCCGGACCGCTCGGTCATCACACGCGTCTTAGGCAACGAGCGTGACACCGAGCCCGACATCTATGAGTTGCGGATCGAGCCCGGAGACCGCCTTTTGCTTTGCTCGGACGGCCTCCATGGGATGATCACAGACAGCCAGATCGCCGAGGTGCTGCGCCTCCAATCCAAGCCCAGCCGCTGCGCCAACGCCCTCATCGGGGCCGCCAACAAGGCCGGCGGCTTTGACAATATCACGGTCGTCTGTGTAGACATCAAGGTCGCCGAGGCGCCCGTAAAACCAATCAAGAAAAAACCGCGACTGGCCATTGGGGTGATTGCTTTTATCGTTGCCTTGGTCGTGCTGGCCGGGGCGGCCGTTGGCGGCATCTGGTTGTACGCTCAGCATTCGGCTTTCTTGATCACCGAAAACGGGACAGTCAGCGTCTATCGCGGACTGGTCGGCGATGTCTTTGGCGTAGAGCTGCGTTGGCGCGAGGAGGTCACCGACATCTCGGCCAGCCAGCTCGGTGGCTCTTTGCCCGAACGCCTCCAGTCCGGCATTCAGGTCCATTCTTTGGATGAGGCCTATGCGCTGGTCGCAGACTACCAAAAGCAGTTACAGAGCCAGTCCCAGTGAGCCGCCGAACGATCGAGCTCTTGCTCTTGCTGGCCGTCATCCCGATCCTCGGGGTGCTTTTTGCCATGGCTATCCTAAGCGACGGTATGGCGCTCTCACTGACCACGGTCTTTGTCCCCTCGGGGCTGTTCATCGCTTTTTTGGCTGCTCATCTGACGGTCCGGCGCTTTGCCCCCGCTGCCGACCCGGCCTTGCTGCCCCTGGCCTTTTTGATCTCTGGCGTGGGCATCGCTTTTGTCCTCAGGCTGGCACCGGACCTGGCCACGCGCCAGGTCATCTGGCTCTTCGTTGGGGTGGCCGCCATGATCGTCGTGCTGGCGGCCGTACCTTCGATCTCGAAACTGACCAACTATAAGTACACGATCATGATCATCAGCATCATTTTGCTGCTTTTGCCGATGGTCATCGGCGTTGAATACAATGGCTCAAAGATCTGGCTGAGCTTTTTTGGCTTCTCGTTTCAGCCCGGAGAGATCGCCAAGGTCTTGATCGTCCTTTTCTTGGCCGGCTACCTGGCCGACAACCGCGAGCTGCTCTCGGTCGGCGGCACCCGCCTCGGCCGCCTGCGCTTGCCCGACCTGCGCACCCTCGCCCCCTTGCTCATCATGTGGGTCATCAGCATGTTGATCGTCGTCTTTGAGCGCGACCTGGGCAGCGCCCTGTTGTTCTTTGGCATCTTCTTGGTCATGATCTATGTGGCCACCGGGCGGGCGGCCTTGGTGGCCATGGGTCTGGTCTTGGCCGTCGGCGGCTTTGTGGCCGCCTACTACATCTTTCCGCACGTCCAGGTGCGGGTCCAAGTCTGGCTCGACCCCTTTGCCTACCGCAATGGCAACGGCTATCAGATCGTTCAAGCGCTCTATTCGCTGGCCGACGGCGGGCTGCTGGGCACCGGCATCGGCCGCGGCATGCCTGGTTTTATCCCCTTGGTCTCTTCGGACTTTATCTTTCCGGCGATCGCCGAAGAGATGGGCTATCTGGGTGCCGGTGCGCTGGTCATCGCCTTTTTGCTGTTTGCGGTGCGCGGCCTGACCATTGCCGCCCGCGCCAAGAGCGATGTCGAGGCCTTTACGGCCGCCGGGCTGACCGCCGCCATTGCCCTTCAGGCCATCGTGATCATCGGGGGAACAACGCGTCTGATACCCCTGACCGGCGTCACCTTGCCGTTTATGAGCCAGGGCGGGTCATCGCTTTTGGCCAGCTTTATCATCGTCGGGCTTCTGCTCAGGGCCGGCGACTCGGGCACTGGCCTCGAGACCGAGATGACCGGCGTGGCCACGCGCGAGGGCGGCATCCTCGGGCGCCTGGCCCTGGGCAAGCGCCTGACCTTTTTCGTCGGCATCTTGGCCGGCCTCTTTGCCATTGTGATGATCAACCTCGGCTGGTACATGATAGTTCAGGCACCGGCCTTGAACGCCGACCCCAACAACAGCCATCTGATCACCCGCGACCTCAACCGCCAACGCGGGAGCATCGTCAGCGCCGACGGCGTGACCTTGGCGGACAGCGTCGAGACCAGCCCGGGCGTTTGGACACGTGAATACCCCGAGGGCACATTGGCGGCGCATGTCATCGGCTACCGCAGCGCCACCTATGGCGCCGCCGGCATCGAGTCTGATTTTGCCCAGACCTTGACCGGGCAGGACAACTTTAGCACCTGGGGCGACGCCATCAATACGCTGGCGGGCGTGCAGCAGGCGGGCTCTGACGTCCACCTGACCATCGATACGCGTGTCCAAGCCGCCTCCGAGGCCGCTTTGGCCGACCAAAGCGCGGGGGCGGTGATTGTGATGAAGGCCTCCACCGGCGAGATCTTGTCGATGGCCAGCTACCCGACTTACGACCCCAACCAGATCGACAGCCTGCTGGCCAACAACGGCGATGACGGCAGCGGGCCAGGGGGAGGCAACAGCGCCCTCTTCAACCGCGCCACCCAGGCGCTTTACGCTCCCGGCTCGACCTTCAAGACCGTCACCTTGATCACCGCCTTAAGCGACCAGGTGACGACCTTGGACACACGCTATGACGCGCCCTCTGAATTAGAGATCGGAAATGCCGAAGTAACGAACTACCACATGAACAATTACGGCAACGTCACCCTCGAACGCGGCTTTGAGCTCTCTGCGAATACCGTGTTTGCCCAGGTGGCAGACCAGATCGGCGCCCAACGCCTGGTTGCCGGTGCCGAGAACCTGGGCTTTAACAAGCGGCTCAACACCGATTTTAGCGCGGCCGTATCGCTGATGCCCGACCCCTCTGAGATGACGGAGTGGGAGACGGCTTGGGCAGGCGTCGGACAGCCGGTCGGAGAACATAAAAGCCCGCCGGGGCCACAGGCCACAGTCAT
>Ga0123354_10011651_pt1 | contig 13610 bp, 5 predicted proteins | sample TergutLab28metaG_2_FD_97872 | JGI IMG/M metagenome (GOLD analysis project Ga0123354, IMG submission 97872) | Labiotermes labralis P4 segment gut microbial communities from Petit-Saut dam, French Guiana - Lab288 P4 | ecosystem: Host-associated > Arthropoda: Insects > Digestive system > Gut ... | reverse complement strand
AGCCTACACAACACAACAAGTACTCGCTAGCTCCTGAAGATGGACGTATTAACGTCTGAAACATGTTGAGCAATATATAATAAAGCAAGTGTCATCTAGTTGGTCAACCTTTATTCAAATGTAGAGTGTAATTCCAAAATAAAATAAATTTGATACACTGGTGCATCTAGTTGGTTTTACTATAGAACTAGTAGTAATATCTACTTACATGTCCACTTAATATGTGTGCTTTCAACGAAGGCAACTATCAATTCAGCTGAGATGCCGTCGTAGACCAGTTTTACTGTTCTTGTTAAGATTCATTATCGTTTTTATAAGGCCCCTAGCAAAAGCAGGATCTGAAGCACAAGAGCTATGAGTAATTTGATATTTGTTTCAAGTCTTATCTTTCTGACACTCTGTCCCTTTCTTCATGTTATTGCTACTATTTTTTTTTTGCTAAATATTGAATCAACCTGTAGTAGCTAAAAATAAGGGCGACCGTGGAACTTAAGAATGGCTGGCTGCCTCATTATTACGTGTGAAGGTAATAGAGATGTGTCGTCCAGATAATGAGCGCTGGTATCTGCCACCGGATCTTGATTGCTACACGGCTCGCCAGTTCCGGCAGACAGAGCAGCCTAATGTTCCATTACACTGCTGTTAGGGAGGTTCTCTAATGCACGACGTCGGACGCAGTAAGGAAATGGAGCACTCATTACCACAGTCGCTAGCACGCTACAAGTTGCAGTGCCAAGAGCAGCAGTTCCGATTTCTGGAACTACTCCTATAATCCATAAATATCGTACGTCTTCAACAACGTCATATATACTGTTTTCATACAGCTGTATTCTGAAGAATCTAATTGTTACTAAGTTTTTTGAAGAAAATTCATACCTTTGGTAACAAAGAGAAGGTACACGCCCATTTTGTCCTGTGATGGGTCAGACAAAAGACATCCATAAGCTTATAATGTGACAACATTAAAATCAATGTTAATGTTATCCGTCCGTCGTCATCTACAGCTCTTCGTCTCATGCCTTCAATCGCTGTCAGAAGGAACGAACATAAGAGACCCCCCCCCCCTATCAAAATTATTTAGGGTCAGTTTTAACACTATAGTCCCAACTATGTGTAATTCTCTTCCATTCAGAAAATAGAAATCGTGTGTGTGTGTGTGTGTGTGTGTGTGTGTTGAACTGTATATTAATCACTCTTAAGGGCATGGGGTTAATTACTCGCACTGGATTGCAACAACTGAGTCACGCCAACTTTCCATATCAGAGGCCAAATCAAACTTCAAGGGCACCAGCACTCAAGTCAGTCTATTAAATTGTTCATACAGTTAATTAATCTTTCCATTTCCCTCAAATTTGCCCGTCACTGGGTATCATAAAAGCGATTTAATAGGTAAAACTTTCATATTCAGTACAATAATTAGCCCTTCGAAGAATCACTAAGTTAAAAAAAAATAAAAAAGGAAACACAGAAGAATAATAATTAGGTTGACGTATTGAGAGACACTGTCTTTCATTACTGGGAGGAAGAGAGAAATCATTGTGCTCAGAGTGCCCAGGCTGTACCCGCTCGTCCTTTGAGAATTCGCGTTTAAATTACGTCTCAACATTCGGGCATTACCTCTCGAATAACACAGTCCATTCATATCAGCAAGGTTATATGGTAGGGTTTTTGAAGGAAATGAAAGTACGAAAGGTAAAGCTGTTTCTATGTAGGACATGAAGGAATACAGAGGGAGTAGCAGTGTAGCTCCACTCATTTTTACCTCTACATATGAAAGTGTGTGGTTAATTTAAAGGACCTGCTTCTTTATTCCCGGAGAGACAGCCCCCGTTACCCACTGAAGCAGAGAAGTTTGGACACCAAAGTTGATCTGGATGATGTGAAAAACAGAAAAGCCTCGTGATGAGACCCTTATTGTCATGACATGTTACAGTTACTGCCAGATTTCCTAAGATTAAGGTTATTACCAAAAGAAAGACACTACGAGAAAATATATTTTTAAAATTCCATAAACATTGACCAGATTGTAATAAGATGGTGAAATGATGTGGAATAAAATGTCAGCAATCCCATAAAAATTATAATGGTGGTTACTTTTATTTTTAAAATGTCACTAATATGTTCTGTGTTTCCGAAATATTTTGGAAATGAGATTCAGCCATAACGATAGCGAAAACTCGGAACAGATGGTGGCTCTCAATACGTCATACAAAAACCTTCCAGAATGCAGACGAAAATATGAAGAGTGCTGCCTCCTGGAATGCGACGCCGTGGAACCTGACAGGACACACTGCCAACATTGCCAACATTTCCAACATTGCCAACATTGCACTGTCTTCATCTTAAATGCGAAAGAAATGTTTTTTCTCCCAAAACTGAGGCGCGATCACGCTACAGGCAACACAGACTTTGATTTTCCGTTTTGTATTTCATTAACTTCAGTGCAATTTCCACGATATTCATTTGTGTCTTTCCGTCTCTTTTGAACAAAAAATTAAAATTTGGAGCTATTAATACGGCCTGCTAATTAGCAGAAAGTGGTAAATTTTTACATTTATGTTTCCATAAATCCTTGCCTATTCTTCCCTTTTCATATTTGTCTGTACCAAATATTCAATAACAATACGACCACGTTTGGTTGTTTCACTGCGCATCCCCCGTCCACGGCTGATAGGGGAACAGTCGTAGTGGGGTGTTGGTACATGTATCACACTGCCCCCAGTTTGTCTGTGCGCTTCGCATCCGTTGCCCATAAACTTTGCTGTTGCAATCATTAAAATCCACGTATTAAAACACTAACCTTCACTCTTTTGTACATGGACTGACGCCCACTGCATTGCCTGTATCTAGGAAATGTACGAATGAAAAATTATAGCCTGCACATGACTCTTAATCATGTTTTGGCAAATTACAACAACTGCGCAATTATGAATGGCTGACAGACAATAGGGTTACATTTTGCGACATTTCATTCTACTGTTTTATTCTTTCTGTCTCTCTCCCTCTCTTTGACTTCTCCCTCTTTCTCTTCTCTTCTTTCAAAACGCAGCACGTAACATGATAAATGAGCGGCTGCAAGAGAAGCAATCGTTATGTCCAAAAATTAACTTTTCTCTTTATCTTTACTTCATCACATCGTTTGGTGTGGATTTAATAGTCACAAAAGTGAACACTGAAGCAATGTTTTTAACAAATGGAGTAATTTTGATTCAAAATTAACTGCTAATGTATTAACACACACACACATACACACAGAGAGGCAACGCCTATTCTGATAAACTGTAGCTTCTAACAAAAGCTGCCGAATTCATTTCTAAAATCTTATTTTAAATCCAGGATTAATATTCCTAATCATTGAGAAAAGGGTTCCAGAGAAAAATCAACCACGAATCGTGTGCTTTGTACTACCGGATCTGCGATTATCACATCGGCACTGATGAAGGTTTCAATCTTGTGGATTATGAAGATTTGTCTATTGGTAAACAGTTACATTTGGGGGTGCATCATGTCTCAGCCGTCTGGATGTAAAATATCCAAGGAGATTACAATTGCTCAGATTATGCTGTCAATATGCAGGCAGGCAGGCAGCTCGTCCGCAGAGTCGGTAGTAATGTACCCATCGTCACGGCTTTATATCCCAAGGCATTTAAATCTTTAATGTTTTCTGTTTATTTTTAATTGTATATTTAAGGACCTTCACCCTGTTGCTGCAGTTGCTGTTAATGGTTGAGAGTTTTCTGTTTCTTTATTTCTTTCTTACTTTATTTATTTAGTGGTTTAAGTATTTATTTATTTATTTATTTATGCAAATCTTATTAGAGGAATGGAAACAGATCGCGTATAAGACCGAAAGAATTAACACTTTCGTGTGGAATTTTATTTATTTACTTATTTATTTATTTATTGACGTTCTTGTTTACCTGCGTGGACTGTTCATTTCTACACTCTATTCTGTGTGTCTGTCTTTTCTTGGAGTATTTTCCTTTATGGTGGGCCGGGTAGCTCAGTCGGCATAGCGACTCTCTACGAGCTGGACGGTCCGGGATTGAATTCCGGTGGGGACGAGATTTTCCGCCCGTCCAGACCGACCCTAGGGCCCACCCAGCCTTCTGTAAAATGGGTACCGGGTCTTTCGCGGGGGTAAAGTGCGGCCGGGGACTGCTGCTGACCACTCGTCCGCTTCTAGTGTCGCGGTCATGGAAGAATATAGCTATACCTCTACCCACCCTCTGGGCCACACCGGGCCAGTAATGGGATCATTTTACTTTTACTTTATGTTTTTAATTAGCCCTGTTCGTTAATTTAAAGCCATGCGTGTTTTTGGAAGGACCTCTCAAGTTCTTATAATTATGAATATTTGCATTCAGTTATGAGATGTTTATAAATAACCAATACAATACAATACAATACAATACAATACACTGCACCTGCATACATTTATGAAAGTTCAGAAATTATTTTATTCGGAAAGCTTTTCATGTTGACTTATTTTAGAATCAAATATATTTATTTTTCATCAAGGAAATTTGATAGACCAGAATTCCTAGAAGGTAGCATACGATCAAGAATCTTCAGCGGGCTTAGCTTTTGTCGCGGCTATGAATCCAGTATGCTGTTTTCTGGGACAAAACACCATGTAATCATCCCTGTGCTCTTACTCTTGCTGTATTCCAGTTAAGTTCCTGTGTATTCATCTACCAAACTACACGGTGTAAAATCCAATAAAAGACCGCAGCTTTGATACCTCCGTGTTATTTTAAAATTTCACACTTATATAACTCACCGAATAGAGAGAGTCCTATCCGAGAAGACATTTTCCTCACGCATGAAATTTTTCTTTATTGTTGCGTGATTTGTAAGGAAAGTTTTGTAACTCGGTTTGAAGATCCTGCAGTTTCCGAGAAATGTTCTCAAATGTTGGCAGTTGTTAAATACTGCTGCATCACGAATAGGGGGCTAAGGACAGTGAAGATGTTGTGGATTGTTCCAGCTCTCCCCTTTTTAGCTCAGATCGCCTTTCTTTAGCACCCTCCTGTCCCCCACTCTTCCCTATATTTCGCATCGCACCCGGTGATTTAGAAACGGTTAATACAGGGCTGTCCATAGTCTATATAAAAATTTTACTTGTCGAGAAAAACATAATATAGCCTAAACCGTAAATAATATTTTAAGTTGTAAATACTCCCCGAAGTCGATCTGGAAGATAATGATGGTAGAAACATCAAAATGTATTTAACATTCTAAACAAAATGTTTACCTCATTTTCGACGGAATATTGCCTCCTTTCAGGTCCTTTACGGATATAAGTGCTTCATTTAGTGCATGGCAATGTTTAGATAACTGAGAAAGAGACCACATGGAAGACCTAGGCGTAGAGGGAATGATAATTATAAAATGGATCTCCAAAAATAAACTGGGTTGGAATTAACTGGAATGGCTAGTGACACGGTTAGATGGTGAGCTGTTGTTAAGGCGACAATGAAACGGTTTTATAATATGTGGGAGATTTTTTGAGTAACTGAGGAGCTATTAGCTTTCAAAGAGGTCTCTGCTTGATTGAGATAGACGTACGTTTATATACATGTTATAAAGAAGATAATCGATTTGAATTTGGAGATTTTTAAGTGACATTATTGGAATTTACATTATTCGGAAAAAAAAATCATTGCTGCTCTCATTTACGAAAGTCACGTGCCAAATCGCACTAATGGATAGCCCTGTTATTGGTGCAAACAGATGACAAATGCATTCATAAATATGCGTTTTTAATGTCATGTTTTTTTAGCTAAGATATTATTAAAAATTTTGGTCGTATAAAAATGTACTACGTGAATATTATTTCTTATCACAAAACCTCCTGTGATTACTGAAACAAGTAGAGAATTTGTAATTTGAATATTATTCATAAAATATGGTTATGTTGGAAATGATGCACGTAAATGTTACGTACAGAAATCTGAAGAGAAGGAATTATGTGAAGACGTAATGTATGTATGTGATATGTTGAAGCGGAAAAGAATTGACACAATTCCAACAGCTGTTCCTCACAGCTCATGTTTTCTGAAAGCAGAATCAAATTCAGTAGCCCTGGTGTAAGTGTTAATTCGTGTCAGAATGTTATGTTTTTCTGTGTGTTTTTCTTATATTCTCAGTGATATGAATATTAATAAACCTACTAGGTGCTCATAGTATACACTTTTATATGTTTCACAAATTTGTGCGAATACATTTTGTTCACAAAAGACTCTTAAATTTCAATGATTATATATACTTTGGAGAATAGATATTCAAACAAACTTATTTTATGGTGTCGTGTCGTGTTTACACAATCCACGGTAGTGTTACTGTGTTTTATTATATTGGTGAGTCAAGACAAAAAAAGTAATTCTTACCCAAGGACACGAAATGCATACAAGAAATCCTACATCCGTCAACAGAAAATACGTGACTTTATTTGCACTCTGTCAATCTGTGTATAAATATCTCTGGTCTGTACACTAACAAGCAAGAAGTAAACAACTCAACTGACACATTGCTTAGATTCTAAATACTTTTGGTACATTTATTTAAATATGGCATGGAGATATTCCAAAACATTGCATCTGGAAATTATTAACAGTATATTTGAAAAAATGTAGATAAGAGTACAATTCTATATCTTGATGAAACTAACAAATGCATATAAACATTATATTATATTATATTATATTATATTATATTATATTATATTACACCTCCTAAATATTTCGACCACACTTGTGGCCCACCTCAGAGAGATACATTAAAAAGAATAACTAGAAAAAAATTTTTAGCAATGATCAAATATAACTAAGTTTTAAATGTGTTGTATAAATTCGACACTTGAATATATCGCAAACTTTATCTGTACCTAACATTTCAATATAGACTTTAAACCACACATTTTAAAACTTAATATCCCATATTTGTGCACTGTTCAAAAATATTTGTTATGTGTCTTTTGTATTGCAACTACATTTGGCCGAAATATGTAGGGGGCATACTCTGTAATATAATGTAATAGAAGATACTCTTAAAACTTAATATGCATTTGTTGGTTTCCTCGCCATATCGAATCAGCTTAATGCATGTTCACGGATTATTTAAAAGAGTACAACTATTTCGTGAAAGAAGACTGTACTTCAAGTTAGTAAGTGAAGGCACAGGCGCAAACATACATTTCACTCACTTAAAGTGTTCTTGCTTAGTAAAATTTAACCCGAAGTAAAATCAACAATTTCACACACTATCTACACTGAAAGCTCTTCTACGTACCTGAATGCAGTGAAAATCCGATTGTTTTAGATACGACATTGTGAAGACTGGTAAATTTGACGTTTCGGACAACATTGGTATCTAAATCTTTAATGTACACAGAGTAAGAGAGTTGAATTTGCGGTACAAGAAGAATTTCTTAGGACTTCTTAGACCCTGAAGAAGGAAAATATTCCTCCGAAACTCGGTAACTACCCATCAATCGGCAGAGCATTATATCCCAGAAGACATGAATATTCATTAACACAACTGTGAGAAACTGCAATCTCGCAGTTTATCCCTATCCTCATGTTTATCATAACAAGAAGATCTAAAATGTTGGTGAGGCAGTCTCCTATGAGACAGAAAAATATGACAGAATAATATTAAATTTGCAACAGAAGTTAGATTAGCTTAGATCGGAATTTTACTTAACCCTTATCCTGCTAACGCGGAGAATATGGTGAGCTCCTAATGATGCCAGCAGATGGTAGATGGGATTTAACTCAGCATTTAAAGGGTTAATCATAAGTGTTGATCGTGTATTTGGTTAAATTCAATGCCTACTAAAGTTAATTCGACTCTGTGATTTAAGTATTCACGGAATATAAATACGTATATAAGTTCATTGCCTACAGCGGTATACACATAGGTCAATCTGATATACGAACCAGAAATGTAGGAAGAGTACCTCAGGCGCACATTTTTAATTCGCGTGGATATTGCATATCATTCTCCTGAAACATGAGTCGGCACTTCTCGAACAAAATCCACTTCTCATCTGCTAACAGATTCGTTATGCACAAGACGGCTGCAAGACTGACACGGCCCTACTGCAGAATAGCGGTAACTTTAACACACGGGTCACAGGTTCTCAATGTGTGAACCTCAGTCCTAAGTGTGCTCGTACTTAACATTTACTCACTCGTTGTATAAATTTTGAGAAATATTTACTTGAATTTACGAGTGAAAACTGCTGTCTCTCACGTGCGCTAGCTTAAACGGATGTTATGCATGAATAACTGGCTAGCTAACTAACTAACTAACCAACCAAACAACCAAATATTTATTTCAAGAAAAGCAGAGTCCTTCTTGAGAATCTAATAGTTTTACCGCTAGTGAAGAAGTCTTCCATATTATATGGAAATTGAAAATTCTTCACTGTCTTCAAAGGAATCTGTCACAGAACCTTAACCTGAGCCAGAAGAATCTAGTCCACCTCCTTCCATTTTATCTTTAAGATCAATTTTAATATTCTCCTACCACATACACGTAGGCGGCCTAAAATATCTCTTTCAGATTTCCCCACCAAAACTCTGTATGTTTTCTCTTCTTTCCCAAGCCTAAAACAGGTCTTGCCCGTTTCATTATCTGTAATATGATCACCCTAATAGTATGTGGTGATGAACACATCTTGAATCTTTTGTTTGTGCTGTTTCTGTTGCCTCTTGAAAGGTTCTCCTTAGATCCCATTATTTCTCTGATCTAAAAGAAATACTATAGGCCTACCCGTATTCATTCCTGCCCATTTGTTGTATTTCTTCTCAGCACATTGCTTTTTCTGCTTTTCTTAGAGCATTCATTTCCTTTTCTGCCTGTCGGTTACCTGTTTATTAGTGTATGACTGAAGTCTTCTCAAATATGACGCCGTCTAAATAGGTAAATAGTAACCGACATTTCGTACGAAATTGTCCCTAACATCTTCATGGTCTAGCCCAGGAATGGTGACGCCTTGTCGAATGATTTCTTCTTAGACTTCTGAAACATTCAGGATGCGAGGGAAGTACTCTCTTTCGAAGTGTCGGTATTTACGAATCTACCCGGTGTCTTATAGCAGAACACTTGAATCCTCATCAGTATCACTGTGAGAACCTCAGAACTTTCAAATACTCTTTCAAAACCTACTTGCATATTTTATGTCACTTGTTGTTCTCTGACTGTAATGAACATTACACTGATAGTAATATAGTTTGAATATACTAATAGTGCATATGCCGGTCCCAGTGACAGTGCGGACTAAGGAGTAGGTCTACGGCCGTTCGCCTGTTGAGATTGTGGGTTCGAATCCCAACAGGGTCATGGATGTCTGTCTGTTGTGGGTGTTGTGCTTGTCAGGTAGAGATCTCTGCGACACGCTGGTCACGCGTCCAGGGGAGTTTACCGAATATGGTGCGCCGTTGTGGGTGATCTAGAAACCTCGTGGTCCGCGTTGGGCCGCAACACCGTAGGAAAAAAAAAGTAGTACCTATATCTGTTGAAATTCAAGGGGGGAAGATTTTACAGTGCAGTAGACACAGAGAGGTAACTTCATAACATTAATGGTGCTCCTGAAAGTATTGAAACCCAGTGGAAAATAAATGTGCCACTAGCTGCGACATTGATAAATTTAATGTATTTATGTACGGCGTTCTTGTATATTACATAATTTTCAAAATAAACATCGATTACTGTACTTCCCTAAACAGTTTTAACTGGTTTATCAGGTTAATGGACATTGGGTATTCTATGAAATGCGAACTGAATATTTGTGTAAGATTCCGATATATTTCAGTCTTCAAATGATTAAATGTTTATATTAATAATTGTCCAACGAGATGCAACACAAAACAGTCTATTTATTATTCTGCAAGTTCACTCTACATGTTTCGGGTGTCAACAGCACCCATCACCAGGAGTACACAAAACTGTCACTACAGCCTCCGGTACCGGTCATATTTTTTGTGCAGCTACCTTCCTCCAACGTGGCCAAGTGGCCACGTTGGAGGGAGGTAGCTGCACCAGTACCGGAGTCTGTAGTTACAGTTTTGTGTACTCCTGATGATGGGTGTGGTTGACACCCGAAACATGTAGAGTGAACTTACAGAATAATAAATAGACTGCTTTGTGTTGCATCTCGTTGCACAATTATTAATATAGACCAGCGATGCACGGAACCATAAACATAAGAAAAGAAATATTAAAGGTTTCTTTTTTGTAAAAATAGGTTGCGCAGTTGCACAACAAATGACATGTAGGACCTACATTTGTGCATGACAAGGTAAGAAAGAGAACTGCACGTCTAAAGTTCTGCTGCTAGTGAAGCAATTTTGCAAATTATTACAAATGAAACCTACGGATTGTACAGACCGTTAAGAAGATTGGGAAACCTGTTGCTCTGAAGGTTAAGTTGTCCTCTCCAAGCCATAAAGACATACAGGAACTGCAGGGGTACAGTTTCACTCATTCCTAAATTCTGTACTATGGAAGTGAGCGGCATATTCCCTGGCTGCTCTAGGTCAACAGAAAACCCAGGTAACCTTTGAATATGAGGCTGAGTGAGACCCAGAATACGTCTGGAAGTTGGAGAAAACTGTCCTTACTCTACAGCCGTTTGAACCCCTGGCCGTCCAGCCAGCAGCCTAGAATCTATGCCGACCTGTCTGCTCCGCTTCGTAGCCTAAAACTTCGTGTTATTATTTTATTCCTTATATCAAGAGGAAATTTTTCCATCAAAAATAATCTCCTAAAATCCTTTCAAAATACCGCAAAATTTCATACTTCTGTCCAAGTAAAGTCCTTTACTTTTTACTGCTTCTGTGGGGCTATTGACAGCTCATTGATTTTACAAAGTCCATCATGAAGTAGGATCATATCATCCGTTAGAAAATGCAAGAAACAATTTTACTTAATGTGTATTGCAAGTGTCTTTCCTGAAGTTCTGCCTGTGTATTTCTTTATTTTATGAAAACTAAATATTAGGCTTCACCAATGCCTTAAATATTGGCATTTTATTAGGCTTAATGTGCCAAAATATTTCGAAAAATGTTTCTGTTTTCTTCTTCAGATGAGGCGGCAGAGAGAAATTAGAAGCTGGAGAAGCCTTGAGAAAGGTACAGAATATCTCTGAGCTTAAAGGTAAAAGTTTTATTCTAAAAAGCAGAACACGATTAATTAAATGGTTTAATTATTTAAGATTCCGGTTCCAGTGGCCGCGCGGAGTAAGGCGTAGGCCTGTGGCCGCTCGTATGCTGAAATTGTGTGTTCGAATCTCGCTGGGGTCATGGATGTCTGTCTGTTGTGAGTGCTGTGTGTTGCCAGGTAGAGGTCTCTGCGACGAGCTGATCTGTCGTCCAGAGGAGTCCAACCGACTGTGATGCGTCGTTGTGTGTGATCTAGAAACCTCATGAATGAGGAGGCCATGACTCACTGGGGCTGTTGCGCCAAAAACAAACAAACAAACAAAAAATTACCTAAAAGGGGAGAATATTAATGATAAAGAGTATTAACAGTTAATCGTAACGAATTCCAAGGACCTTACTTTTCAGAAATCTACTTGTCTTGTTCCCTAAGGCATTCCGAATCACCCACAGGCCGAAACTGAAACGCGCAAACCACACAAACAAACAATAACAACGTTCCCGAAGATTCCGGGGCAGTGGGCCAGGTGAGGCCAACATCAGTGTCATCCCTACGTGTCGACGCGTTCCTTGTTTACTTGCAGTTCATTCTTGCAGACAGCTGCACTGCATGTGAACCTACCGACTGCCCGAAAGTTACTTCACTTACATACTGTCCCCACACAATGTTTTACGGAATATTTGTGATTTCGCTTTGTATATTCAAACCAAACTTAGGACCTATCTCGGAAGTCCAACTCAACTTCTTAAAACACCTGCACCGTAATTTGTACAACAAACATAGCATGTTTGCTGTCCTGTTTTCTTGGTTTGGTATAAATATCTTACGTAAATAACGTGAAAGAATACTATAAGGTTTCTAAACGAGCTTGTATCAAAATTTAAAACTTGCCAGAGTGACTGTATTTACCAAATAACTGTAAGGCGCTTTGTTTAGGTTACTCTAAAGCTAAGCGAGGAGCTGCATGTCTTATTGAAAATGAGAGCACTGCAACTGATATATCCACTGGAAATACTGGACAGTGCATATCTATGTAATGAATACTAATGTTTAAATTAACAATTTATGTTTTGAAACTTGTAACTTAGATTAGAAATTTACGTTCATGAACTTGTTTGTCACATACATGCAGCAAGCAACAGTCACGCACTTCTATTCATTCAGCAAATACCTTAGCCGTTCATTGTACTTAGAGACATTTGTACATCTAAGTGTGAAGTGACAGTTCATCAAACTTTATGGAATGTTTGACTTCATGCTTTGCCACTATATAAACCAGTACGCCCGGTAAACCATCTCTTAATACGCAATTTCATATGCAACGCACAGGCGCTTATTTGATTTATTGCAGTTACGTATCCAGAGTCATTGAGGAAGACTTTAAACGAAGACACTGTTATATTTTGGCTGTGATTTTTGCAATTCTTCTGATTTTACAAGAGTAAGCCATGCTGGTTGTATTGAAATTCCGATTTAATTGAGTTGTGTATATTCGGAATTATTTCAGACTTAATTAGTCTAAATTCTAAATTCGCGTACTTTGGTTTATATACACAGGCAAGCTAACTTTTGGTATTTGAGAAACAATTTGTGAAATTGAACTATTAATTCCCTCTGCAAATGCTAGAACATAGTAACTTAGAATATATAGTGATACTTAGATGATCTACTATTTTGTCTTTAAGTCCTTCTTATCAGATAAGTGGTCTGATATGGTGGCAGCGAAAACTACCCAGTGAATCAGTATACAAACCCTTACCCGTAGTATTTGTCTTACGCGAAATTTGGTGGAAGTCCAGCCCCATCTCGACAGGCACTACCAATTGTTTGAATTAACAATTTATGGTTTTGAAACTTGTAAATTAGATTAGAAATTTAAGTTCGTGAACTTGTTTGTTACATACATGCAGGAAGCGACAGTCATGCACTTTAGTTAATTCATCTATATAAGAAAACGACATTAACAAAAAAAAAATTGCTTGAACGAAGAAATTATTGGTAGATTCAATTCGTGAAATGCTTGCTACTGCTCGGTCCAAAATTTTGTGTCCTCTCGTTTGTTGTATTGAGATACATGTTGATAAATGGAAAAGTATTATTTTTTTTTGCTACTATACTTACTTACTCCATGGTGCAGAGTCCTTCTTGAGAAGCTAACTGGTTTGCAGCTAGTCAAGAAATTCCCCGCATTTTATGGAATCCGAAGGTTTATTACTGCACGCACAAGCGTCCGCCACCTGTTTCTATACTGGGCCAGCCCAATCCAGTCCATACACCCATATCCCACCTCCTGGAGATCCATCCTAATATTATCCACCCATCTACGCCTAGGTCTCCCCAGTGGTCTCTTTCCCTCCGGTTTCCCCACCAAGACCCTATACACCCCCATCTCCTCACCCAAACGCGCCACATGCCCAGCCCATCTCATTCTTCTCGATTTT
>Ga0123354_10011650_pt1 | contig 13611 bp, 6 predicted proteins | sample TergutLab28metaG_2_FD_97872 | JGI IMG/M metagenome (GOLD analysis project Ga0123354, IMG submission 97872) | Labiotermes labralis P4 segment gut microbial communities from Petit-Saut dam, French Guiana - Lab288 P4 | ecosystem: Host-associated > Arthropoda: Insects > Digestive system > Gut ... | reverse complement strand
GAAGTGTGTGGAGTCCCAAGGGAACTACTTTGAGGGTGATTAGGTGTCCAACGCTCCAAGTAAGCCAGTTTCTTTTTCCCGGCCAAAGGTCGGATACTTTTCTAACAGACCTCGTATGTGCTGAGAATATAATGTCATTATTCCCATACTCTTGCAAACTTCCCTGCAGGAATCTCTAGGTCTAGTGTCAGTTATAATTCCGATAATTTTCTTTTGGAGTATAAATACCTTGTTGGCATGGGAGGAGCTACCCAAAAAATTATACCATAGCTTATAATAGAGTGTATATGAGCAAAATAGATTACTCTTAGCGTGTCTATTGGTACTATATGTTTTATGTTCCTCAGCACATAGCATGCAGTGCACTTTTTGTTGAGTACCTGTTCTATGTGTTGTTTACAGGATAAGGTGTCATCTGTAGTTAATCCAAGAAATTTAATCTTAGAAGCATTGGTTATATGTTCCTGATCATATTTAATTTGTGTATTAACATTATAATAATTCTTAGTTCTAAATTCTAAGTACTGAGATTTATTTAAATTTAAAGTAAGTAAACTGACTTTAAACCAGGTGTTTATATTTTGGAACGTTTGATTAGCATTTATATTAAAATCCCTTCCATTTTTGTGTCTGTAATTATAATGTTGGTATCATCTGCAAAGAGTACCATATTGTTATCATTGTTTACTATTGTAGGTAAATCATTTATGTAAATTAGGAAGAACAGAGGGCCAAGAATTGAGCCTTGTGGCATGCCACATTTTAACGATTCCCATTTGGATGAATTGTTACTATTGGTTATATTATTCAGTGCTACTCTTTGGTATCTACCTGTTAAATATGTTTCAAATAATGTTTTAAATTTCCCTTCAACTCCATAGAATTCTAGCTTTTCTAGTAATATTTTATGATTGACACAGTCAAATGCTTTTTGCAGATCACAAAATATACCTCCAACCATTTGATTGTTGTTCATAGCAGTTAGGATACTGTTTATCAAAGTGAAGGCAGCTTGTTCAGTTGAGGGGTGAGTCCAAAATCCATATTGTTCCTGTACCAAGATATTATTCATATCAATGTGAGCATGGAGCCTAGCATAAATGAATTTTTCTATAATCTTGGAAAAGGAAATTAATAAAGATATTGGTCTGTAATTGGAGATTTTGTGTTTATTTCCTTTTTTAAAGATTGGTTTGACTACAGCATATTTTAATCTATCAAGAAAAACACCATTACTAAGAAATGCATTACTGATGTATGTTAATGGTGAAATTATAAATGGAGCAGTTAGTTTTATAATGTGATTAGAAATTTCATCATACCCACATGCATTTTTAGTCCTTAATGACTTAATAATTTTTTTCAATTTCGTAAGTAGAGACATACTGCCAACTTATTTTTGCAAAGGGTCTTCTAAAATTGTTTGTTAGCTAGTTAATTGGATAGTCATACTTGTATTTATATGTTTGTTGTTGTCTGAATTGATTATGTCCGCTATTGATATAAAGTAGTTTTTAAAAATATTTGCAATTTTATTCTGATTATTACATTATTGTTTATTACTAAAGATTGGATGTCAATACCGCTTTTTGTTTTCCCTTTTTTTTATTTATTATTTTCCATGTACTTTTCATTTTGTTCTTAGAAGCCATGTGATTATTATTTTTGGGGGACAACGAAGGTAGAGTTTATATGAAGAAAGAGAAATTGCCAATGAACTTTATGTGTTGAGAAATTTCCAGAAGGTGGGGGGCCTGGCCAGATGCTGGAGGTCAGCATTTCAAGACTGTTCTATGAAATACGTCAAGCTGAACTGCAGGGGCAAGTACAGGTGGGCTTCATATATGAAAATGCCCCTGTGACAGCTGCCATGCTGTTGAAAAATATTAAAAATACACTATAAATTACAATAGTCAAGGAACTGGCCACACAAAAGAAAAAGCAGTGGAGAACAAACAGAAAAGGAAACCTGTATATCTGTTTACAGCAGGACAACCTATTGAGGAGCAAAGCAGTCAGGGACAAATCCTCTTTGATGGTGTCTGGGTTGAAAATGGAGGGGGATACCTAATAAGAAGGGAGGCAAAATCAATGGCAAATTGTACAATAGACCTGTTCTTCTTCCATTCAGCTCCAAACTGTGTGATACATGAAGCACGGCTTGTGCTTATGGGAAATTTCCTGCAAATACATTTATAAGAAGGATTTGGGTTACTAAAACCAACACAACAGCTGACATACAAAGTAAAGTGGACATATAATGAAGGATAAAGATGTGTTCGACATTATTAGTCACTAAGAGAAACAGAAACGCTGAAATGCCCACAGAAGTAGACACATTAATCACATAGTATATCAACTGAAAATCTAACACAAAAATCTTTAAAAAATATGGATAAAGACTCCATCAACACTTATAAATGCAACTTAATAACAAAACCTGACATTCAGAGGACCTTGCATTGTAATATATTCTTATAATAAAAACTAATGAGATGCACTATTTCTCAACTTTGTTTGGTAAAGAACTCTATGTGTTTCGGACAGATTTACTGTCTATCATCAGGAGTCTCAATACTGTATTCACAGCAATTGGCATTTGTCATACTAGTTATGTTGACTGTCTGGTTGATGGCGAGGTCAGGATGGAACTGTTCCATCCTGACCTCGCTACATAACTAGTATGACAAATACCTACTGCTGTGAATACAGTATTAAGACTCCTGATGATGGACAGTAGATCTGTCTGAGACATGTAGAGCTCTTTACCAAATAAAGTTGAGAAATAGTACATCTCGTTGGCTTTTATTATAAGAATTAATAACAAAAATTACAAACAACATACTGATTTATAATTTTAGTATCTTTAATGTAACTTAACTACCATACTTCAGCATATAACATACTACATGAAGTACAATAATCAAGCATGACAGGGATGAGGAATACAACATATGAATGAATGAATAAAAATAATCGACACACCTTGTAATTAGTGAGTGTAAAACATTGTGTTTGTGATACAGTTCCTGAGGATGACCCATAATGGTAGAAACATGTAAAGGCTGTGAATGATGTTAATGAAACTCATCACTTACATTATGCTTAAATGGTTTTTTTTTTAATGTTACTGGATATTTCCCTTAATTCAGTTTGAGATGAATCTCATCCAGAGTTACTAAAATATCAGAATTATACAATGGATGACAAAGCTGTGATGGTGATGTGCCATGAAGATGGTGACTCAGGCTGTGGTAAATGATGTTCCTAGTACAAGATTTCAGTTCCCCAACAACACAACTGAGAGCACAGGAATGTAGGAGGGAAAATTCTTAATTGAAACTTTGGTTTTTAGTTGACAAGTCATTGTGAAAGTTTCAGAGTATATATATGACACTTTGGAAATGAAGAACCGAACTCCAACAGAACACTATGAAGTGTTCTGCTGGGATGTTTGTTTAAGATGTATGGGCCTATCTTTAATGCTGACAGTAACTTCATCCATGTTCCAGTACCAGATTCTATTATTGAAATGAATTTGTGAAAAGACATTTTACATACATATATAAGCGTAACAACACATTAAAATACAGTGGTATATGCAGCAGTTTAATGCTAACAAAGACAATTCACACCACTGGCCATTCAAAAATCTGCATGAACCATTGATTATAACTTAACTAATCTGGAAAAAATGGAAAATTCATTATAAGCTCAGAATCACAACATACAAATATACTGTGCACACACAAAATAAGTATAATCAATTCAAAATAAATAGCAAAAATATTTCACCAATATTGCTGTTCTTCATGCCAGCAAAATTAATACCCAGTGTCCAAGGGAAGTCTATAATAAAAGGAAAATTAACACATTAAATAAAACTTACTACAAAGAGAAAACAAAATGATTTTTCAGTAGCAGGAATGTTCAAGTTTTTCACATCATGTTGGTGTCACCTTCCATGTTTCAACGTGGGCAATATTTGTAGCTTGAAAGCCATCAAAATGATAAGCTTCTTCAATTTGTTCTCAAGCACAGCATGTCACTGCTGCAGTCACTTCAGTGATGTGAAGTCCCAGTGTCAAATGAACTGACGTTGTCTCTGTACACGATAATATTCTTTATGTAAACCCACAAGAAGAAGCCAGTAATGTTAGGTCTGGTGACAATGAAGGCCAAGCCAGGGCATATCCAAATCCAATCCACTTCATCAGGAAGGACATAGTAGTTTAAAAAAAAAAAAAAAGACCCAATGATGCAATCCTTCATCATGCCACACTATATAGTCATTTTCAGTGTATAGTTTTGACATTATTTAATGATTTCATGAGGTGGCTAGTTAACCCAAATTTTTCAGTTATACATGTTCAACATGCTGCTGAAATGAAATACTGTCTCATCAGAAAGCATACTGACATCCATAAACTCTCACAAATTGTCAAATTTGTTCAAGCATATATCATGAAAAATCTTCTTAGCAACACAGTCTACTGACTTTATAAGCTCAACTGGAATTTGATACATGCATACACAAACTATTGCGCATAAGATCGTGAATTAAAGACCAAAGTAAATGTAGATGTGGGACTGATTTGTGAATGGACTTGTAATGGCTTGGATGTCTCTGGTCCTTGTCATTCAGAACACTTACAGTTTCTTTCAAACTTCTATCCTCCTTCATAATAAAGTTCTGGTCTGGCATTGACATCCTTATACACCAAATTAAACTTACACTGTACAACAACAATGCATTTCATCTCCACAAACCACAGAACACATCTACTTCTGTTAAAGAGTGCCCAGGTGACTCTAAACAGTCACAAACAGGAATGACACAAACACTGTAGGTAAACCACTCATACCAACACATCAGAACAGCATGGAAATTTATGCTACTGAAAAGGCATGTTGCTTTCTCTTCACAATAAATATTTTAACACATACAAATTATTTTATTCACACTTTTCTCAGAACCACTGTGTATACCACGAAGTGAACACAATAAGCAAAAAACAGTAGCATTGTATACATGCAAAAGAATGAAATTTTCAAAAAAATAAATATTTTACACAAGGTCTACTTTATGTTATTTACATGCCCACAGTTTCACTAAGGAGACTGAAACTGAGGCAAAGATAGTGACATGTAGCAATATATTGGAAGACAAGTTACTCACAGGTCTGTCAAATGGGCCACAGGAAGAAGAAGTACAGACAGAAAAGAAGAGAAAACATAAATTATTATGTTCACATTTCTTTTTGTTATTTTTCTGTGTCTGGCAAGCCACTTTGATGTTTAGTACTCTGTAACTAAGGCATATAAAAAGATTACCCTTGGGGTGAGATCCCCTACTGGCCATTCAACAGGCAGTTAAGTGCACACTTTATGCATTTTAGATGTGGTAATGAAGAAGTACCTGTAACATCTCTGCCAGAAATCATTCATCTCAGTAGTTTCTCAATTCACTGAAATGCCATGGGTACATAAATATGTGACCATGATGTACACTTTATTTCCCTTTCTTGAAAGAGGGGAGAGGGACTCAATGAACACTTTCCAAGACAGAAAGGGCTCTTCTGTCAAAGAATAATAAGGGATGATATAATGATAATGGAACTGATCTCCAAATACTAGGTATGAACTGCTTTCAGATCAACTGTAACACATTTCTTTGTAAAGATGTAAGACAAGTACATACCTGGACAAGGCATCACAGGTAACTTCTTCAGTGTGGGAGCCATCAGAAGTGATATCACTCACCATCAGCAATACTCGCAGGACCATGGATACACTCAAAGGAAAATTTCCAACCATTTGTGGAAGTCTATCTGTCAGCAATATGCGAATCTTCCGTTCATTTAGACCCATAAACACTACATTTCCTGCATTGTCGAAACCCCGTCGGCCTGCTCGACCTGACATCTGCTGGAACTCCAAAGAATTTAGATACCTACTATCTCCAACAATTGCAACTGTCTTACAGGGCATATGAATGCCAAGAGCTAACGTCCCAGTGGCAAACACCAAATTCAACATTCGCAGCCGGAAGAGCATTTCAACAGCCCTTCTCTCTGAACTTTTCATTCCACCATAGTGCATGCCCAGACCATTTCTTAGGCCACAAGGGAATAAATCATTCTTTTTGCAACCAGTTTTCATCAGTCGCTTTTCAACATACTGCACAACTTTCTCATCTTGCAACCCTATATTTTTTAGACCAGTGAATTTAACATCACCAGTATGCAGCAAATTCAATGAAGCCTCATACTTATTCCTGCCATGGTTTCGTTTAGATACAGCAAAGTCATCTGCAAGTATTTTTGGTTCTTTTGATATTTCACTTTTTTGAGTGTAAGATTTACTTTGACAGGTTCCATTTTTATCTGCCTCATATTGTTTCGCAGTTTCTTCAAAGTACGTGGTAGTTTCTGAAAACAAGGAATTCACTAACCGGCGATCATATGAAAAAAGAATTGCAGGCAACATTTCTTCTTGCTGGAGCTTCAAAACAAATTTCACAATATAGTTTTTTATAAAACTACTTTCACTTACACCTCCAGTGGATGACGACACACTGTTCAAATTTGCTATGACACTTTTAAAAGTATCACCACCTTCACGTGCCCACTTTTCAAGCAACTTCCTCAGTTGTGCCTCAAACTCTCTAACCATGCTTCTGGAAATGAACCCACTTGTGCAAGCAGAGAAAAAGATTTCTGGATCAAGCTCCCGCAACCGAGGGTCCTGCGGACACACTAACTTCATGGCACTGTACAAATCATGTACTTCTGCTGGGGACAGGCTAATATTGTCAAGAATTCTCTGGCTATGTGTCACCAACTTTTTGTCTAGATAGGCATATGGATGTACATGATGAAGCTGTTCATCTGGACAGTAAACAAACTTCCTGAGATCAGAATGGCGATCTTTGTGTACCACTAGGTTCACCTTATACAAATCACTGGGTTTTTCACAGCTGTTTGCAATGTCTTGTTTCTCCTTAAAACTCTGCAGGTTTTGAAGCCATCTGTGGAGAGATTTTGGGTTTTCTACTGTAGCTGACAATGCAAGAAATGGACAACGAATAAGAAGCAGACAACACTCCCAAGAGAAGCCCCCACTCTGTCCAGCCAAACAGTGAATTTCATCAAAAATAACATATCGCAAACTTTTTACCCAGTCATGCATACGGGGAGAAAGTAGTAGCAACTCAAGGCACTCTGGAACTGTGACTAGGATTTGACTGTTCAGTGCATTAGTTCGATAATCTCTGGTGAATATTCCATAAACTGACCTACCATCTGGCATTCTTTTGCTTTTAAACCTTGCATATATAGTTGCTGCTACTTGGTTCACCAATGCCTTTGTAGGTGCCACATACACAACTACACCATCATTACTCTCACGAAGCACTCTTTCCATGCAATAGTATGAGGCATATGTCTTTCCTGATGATGTTGGAGCTACCACCAACACAGACTGATGTCTGTCCACACTATCAAATAGTTCTATCTGCCATGCATCAGGTATAAAACCTTTCACTCTGCTATCCGGTTTACTTCCTGACTCTCTTTCTAGCTCTGGACCCAGATAAAGCAGCTGAAAATCAATCCAAGATACTCCAATGGAATAAAATGTGTCAGTAGTACTCCTTGAAGGTTGTGGTAATTTCCAGCATTGGGCAATTCTTTCCAGGCCCATCTGCCACAGATAATGCCCAAGTTGCTTGACATCTTCAACACTCAATGAAATGTTCCCAAATTCCCTTAATATCCTCTGTACAACTAGAAAGATTTCCTTCGCATAGTTGAGATTTCTAATGGATATGGCATTAACTGCTCTGCATTCCTTTTGCCATAGATGCCAAAGGATTTTTGCCTTACGCATTAATATTCTCTGTAACACGTATCGTGTCTTCAATCTTTTCTCCAAAAGCTTTGCTTCATTTAAAGCAGCTTCATAATTTCCTCTTTTCTTAAATTCTTTATATTTATCACTGAAGACTTTCAACATCTGTCTATCTGATTCTTCAACCTTTGCTTCCTTCTGCTTGATATTGTCATCTATTATTTTTTGTGCTTTCCTGCTCCGTTTTGGGGATTTAGCACACTTGTTCTTGGATGAAGTTGCATCTTCACATACAATGCTTTTTACAGTAAGTGGTCTTCCCTCAATACTGGACCCATATATATCCATGTAACGAGCAAACTTATTTCTATTATCTTCATACTTCCTCCTTTCATATTTATTTGTAGGTCTACCCAAGTCAGAATCTCTTAAATGATCAAAGCTATCAGACATTGGTATTCGTGAATGCCAGTGTCGATTCTCCTTGAAATCTGAATTCCTGGTAATATAAGCCATCAAATCTCCATCAGGTATAAATTTCTCTTCCTTTGGTAGAATATCCCCACAGAATTCATTAATGAGTAAGCAGTTTGTTGGAATTAGATGCTTAAGACACTGCACAGGAAGTGACCGAGTACCAGTGTCTTTTGGTAATTTCTGTTTGTGTTGTTTTTTCTTTTGTGGTTTTTTCTTCTGTGACTCTTTCTTCCATGGTTTTTGATTTGCATAAAATTCCACCTTCTGCTTTATTATAGGAAACTGTGCCAAAGGTTTCCCTGCAAGTTTAACAACTTCTTGCAAAAGCCTCTCATATGTAGAAAAAGCTTGTTTCCCTAGCAGAAATTCTTCACAAATTTCACGTTCAGTCACATACGTTAAAACAAACACAAACAAGTTTCCATGCCACAGATCAGATACATTATCAAAATTATAGTTCACATTATGGCTGCCATGAAGAACTGTCTGCAAAATGTGGTTCATGTGGTTGCAGAGTTGCTGCACAAACTGTATAAGGGCAGTGGTGGGGGTTACACTTGCAGTACAACCTCGAAACCTGAGGGGCAACACTTCTAAGATCGCAGAGTAAACCAAGAATACTCGAATCCAGTCTTCACAATTCTGGGAAGCATTAGACTCTTTAAGCAATTGTGCAGCTGCAGCAACAGTAATGGCATGCCTCACATCCTTCTCCCCTTCCATAGGAAGAAGTTGGTATTCTTCTGTATTGTTTGAAATGACAGAGAGTCTGCATTCGTTTTGTATTGCTGTAGTAATAATGTGCAACAGTCTCCTTAGTTTTGTGTCTTCCAGTTTGATTCCAGGCTGGCAGTAGAAGGCATTCAAAGTAGAAACAGTTAACTCTACGTTGTTCATATCCACCCAACCAAGATACAAAGCCACAAGTGAGTAGCAGATGCTAGCATGGAATATCAGCTCTTGTAGCACGTGGTCCTCATTGGGGTGCAGTTTGCAGTATGTATCCAACATTTGAAAATCGGTCAATATGAAAGAACAATTACACTTTTCAAGTACTTGTCTGAAGTTCATATCCCACATACTGTCAAATTCATGGACTTTACATGACATGTTGAATCTGAGGTGACTCATTAGCACTGACCTTGCTAGAAGAAGTGTGTGTTTGCCAGACCAGGCTTGACTCCAAATATTAAAAAATATTATTTCAAAATTGCCACCCTTTCTGGAGAAGAGCTGTAAGTGTCTTTCACACAAATAAATAAGATGTAACAACTGTCCACCATTATTTGCATCATAGTTCACATCTCCCATAAGATTCAGTAACAAGGAATCCCCATCCACAAAAAATATTGTTCCACTGGAGAACATATTAGTAATATCTTGGAATGAAGGCAACAGGATTCTGTCTGTTACAGTCTTAACATGAGCAAGCAGCTTGTCAAGTTTCTCATCACACTTTACATTTCCTATTGCACTGATACTCTCCAGTATCTGAAATAGTAACAGAAAGTAATCATTTTGAAATGACACATATGTGAAAGTAGGTAACAAGAACATATGAACCACAAAATCACACAGAAAACTTCTTGGAAACCTGCAAGTAGCAGAAACCTTTGACAATAAATTCTCTCTATGCTTACTTGCTCTAAGGATCAGCAACAGTATTCAGAATATAGGAAAAAAATACATAAAAAAAAGTCTGTGGAGCTCAGTCACAGCCATGCTAGAGGCTCCTATACACAAAATACAATTGACTGTGTTGTCCCACTTGAAAGGTTTACTTTTAACAATAAATGTGAAGCTTCCACCCTCCCCCATGTTTTTTCAGACAACTGATGCTTTTCATCCCACAAAAATAGCCACACTGTATATAATTAGAGCAGACATTTAACCCTTTAAAGTTGAAATGTAAATCATTTTATATAAGGACTTGGTACCTACCGTGCAGAAAACACTCTCCACCTCGATTATAAAGAACCGATCAGTTGATGTTATAAAAGGTTAAAGTTTCAGTCTGTTCCGAAATCCATACAAAACACATAAACATAGTGTAAGCATCATGCAGAATTGTTGAATGTTAAACCTGGTGGTACATTCAGCAATCGCTAGATTTTAAAAGATTAATAAGAAGTTACAAGCAGAAAACCTACAGCCTACTCTCCTACTGCATACACTTCAGGCCACATAGCTATAAGATTACACATAATTTCTACTCTGTGAAGAGGTTCATATTCAAGCACAGATTCCGTGGGTGTGAATTTTGTCAGATAAAATCTCAAAGGGCAAAACCATAGCTCACGCAACTAGTTGCCGGACTCTCATTGCAGAGGTCTGCGTTCCATCCCATGCCAGTCCATTCATAATTTGTGATGGACAAACTGACACTGAAATAGTTCCGAGTACTTTGATTTTCCCCAGTCACTACCATTCCACCAGTGTTACACAAACATTGATTCATTTATCACCAACACTATTTAATCTCATCAACTGACAGCATCATTAAATAACAAACTCAAAATAGCTTCAAAGTTCTGCATAACTGCCATGTTTGTGAAGTCTGACTTACAAATAACACTTGACACAAAACACCACATATACTTATGATCTCCGAGTTCGCAAGAACTCACCATTTGTCCTTGTCCTGAGCCCAATCAATACAGTCTGAAACTTTCCATACTTGTTCTTTAAGATCCACTGGAATATTATCCTCCCCTTTCCTTTGGGTTTCCCCACCAAATCCCTACATGCATCTCTCCTCTTCCTCATCCATGCCAGATGCACCACCCACCCCACTTTCATTGATTTGATCATCCCAGGAATATTTGGTATGAATGAGACCAGGTCTGTAAAGAAGATTTTTGAAGGAAAATTAGAAGGAAGAAGAGGTAGAGGATAACTCAGACTCAGGTGAATAAATGATGTGGAAGACGATTTAAGGAAGCTCGGTGTGAAACGATGGAGAATGAAAGCATTGAATAGAGAGGAATGGGCATCAATTATAAAGGAAGCCAAGGCCAAACTGAAAGGGCCGTAGTGCTACAGGAAGAAGAAGGAATATTTGGTGAAGAAAATAAATCATGATGCTCCTCACAGTGTAATTTCCTCCCATTGCTTATTAGAGCCCAAATAACTTCCTCAGTACACCATTCTTGAACACCTCTCTATATGATCTTCCCTCAAAATGACAGATCAAGTTTCACACCCACATAAAACCATATGCAGAATTACATTTCTGTACATCTTTGATCCTTATATTTCACACAGCAAATGGGAAGACAAAATATTCTGGACCAAATGGTAACGAGCATTCCCTTAGCCCAATCCGCTTTTACTTCTTCATGATTACCATGGATATAAATGTAATGATATTATCACAGAAGATGACCATTAGTAGGTGTCACAGAATAAACACCTGAATATCTACCAAATTCCTACAGAAGAAGGCAAATAAACAGAATAAATACCTGGATATATATCAAATTATATTATCACAGAAGAGAGCACATGGCAGGATCATCAAAAATAAAAGTGGTATCTGAACTTCATCTCATGTTTTAGAAGCATAATGAAATTTCAACAAATGGCAGACCAGTGAAAGATTTGTAATCATGTATGGTTAATCTGTAAAAAACCAGGCTGGCACAAGCTCTTATCAATTTGAAACCAATTTTATGTCACTCAACAATACACTAGCAGAATTTGTGAGACAAGTCAAAAATACTTGTATGTGTATCTCTAGTGTAATTTAAAGCATTAATTTCGTATATCAAACATTCCACTTAGAGTGAATTTTAATGACATAAAAAAGTAAAATATGGGAGCCTTCATTATAACTGAAGAATTAAAACTGAATCTTAGAACAAAAATAAATAAATAAATACAGTAATTAATTAATTAATAATAATGAAATTTGGTACAAAAATAATATAAAACACATTTTCCATATCAACCCTTTAAACTCGCTTCTATTACAGTGCCAACATGTCAGGGCAACCAGTGTACCTGTACATGCTCCTACTGAAGTGCTGGTACATGCAGGAACCTGTTTGCTTCTTAAATTCTCCACCTCCGTTGGAACACACTAATCACATAACATAACCAGCCAACTGCAGGAGTTGTAAAACCTTTTAGTGGCACAATAAAGAATGTCTTGTAAGCTGGCAAGAAGGAAAAAAAAAACTGCACAACAACATGGGTCAGGCAATTTGATACCCTGCATCCCAAGTTTGAGAAAAATAAGGGCCTGTGAGATGTCTAATCATCATTACCATTAGGATCTCACACTAGGGTAAAATTATCAAAGTTTGTACCTTGTTTTCCTCCTCCAGTTCGAAGAAAAAGTCAGCAGCATCTTCCACCACCTCATGGTCACCTTCAACTTCAGAATCAGTGTCAGAATTCACTTCCTCAACGTCACTGTCTGAATACATGCTCTCCATGACTGATACTCCTACTATACAATGAGAATTAAACTGAAGTGTAGTATGTTCCTAACTTCTGAACATTAATACCTGAAATAAAAGAGCCAGGAATGGTAGAGTATAATGAAGGGTGCAATAAAAACAATTTTTATGTTTTAAACTAATGTAGTGTATGTGGAATATATTACAGACTTCAAAATAGAAACATTGAACCTTCAATGCCACTTTGCAAGCAATGTTGTTATTTTTCAACATAAACGTTATCAATTACGAATATATCAAAGCAATGTCAACAGCTCCGACATCCCATGCATGAAAAATGAGACACCAGACACCATATAGGCGAGAAACTTCAAAGAAGTTACACTGCACCATAATTCTGAGGGGGAGAGCTTCTTTGTTGCTTCTGATGAGCTAGTTGTTTCTGCAGGTGAGCAGATCGCTACCAACGATAGTATGGGTGAAGGCTCAAGGGGCCGAAAGATGGCACATATGACACAGCCATCACAAACAGCAATACTCAAATATAATAAATACAATATAAAACAATATATACAACTGTTTAACAGTATAATGAACTTCCTTCTGCCATATTAAAATGAAACAAATTTTAAAAAAACAGGGGGGCAAAAAGCCTGACTCATCAATGGACTACGAACTGGAGCACCAGATAGTCAAGAAAGTAGACCCAGAGGAAGCTATGAAGGAAAGAAGGGATTCCACAGTAAGAATAAACGAGAGAACTCAAGTACAGAAGGTAAACGATGGAAGCCAGGAAAGTAAAGGACTGGGAAGAACTACATATGGAGATGGAAAAGAAGGAGATCCCACAAAAACTCAAAACAATAGTTACCAATTGAAG
>Ga0123354_10011649_pt1 | contig 13611 bp, 11 predicted proteins | sample TergutLab28metaG_2_FD_97872 | JGI IMG/M metagenome (GOLD analysis project Ga0123354, IMG submission 97872) | Labiotermes labralis P4 segment gut microbial communities from Petit-Saut dam, French Guiana - Lab288 P4 | ecosystem: Host-associated > Arthropoda: Insects > Digestive system > Gut ... | reverse complement strand
CGCTGTGCGTCTGGGGATGGAAAATTGTGGGCTACGGTTATCGGGGGGGCGAGATATGGAATTCCTGGCTCATCCACCTGCCGCTTCTCATTTTCCACGAAGCCGGGCATGTCTTTTTCAGGCCGATGGGAGATTTCATGCAGTTCATGGGCGGCACGCTGATGCAAATCATCATGCCGCTCACCTGCTTCGCCGTTTTTCTGTTCCGCCAGCGCGACCCGCTGGCCGCCTCGTTCTGTCTGTGGTGGATCGCGGTCAGCTTCATGGACATCGCGCCCTACATATACGATGCGCTCAACCCGGTATTGCCGCTGCTCTCGGGCCTGACCGGCGCTGAAGATCCCGGACACGACTGGATCAACATCCTCTCTTCCCTCGGGATGCTGCATAAAGCTCACACTATCGCCAAAATAACGCATGGATTCGGGGTGCTGTTGATGATCCTGGCGCAACTGTGGGGCGCCCTGCTGTTGTTGCGCCAGTTTCGTCTGCCGGTCTCCGGCGGATTAGATGATTTTTGATCGAGCCGTGTGCCCCTCAGTGCGTCGGCTGTGCGCATGGCGGCCTTTGCGGGCATCTGGTTCCGGTTATTGATGTAAAAGGTTGCGCAATATCGATTGACGGCAAGAGCCGGGAAATTATAATGCACCCATTTCTGTATCAATGGTATGCAGCGCCATCTGCGCATCAAGTAAAATCATCAAGTAAAAGAAACGGACCATGCCAATAGTGCGCCCTAGACTCCTGCTCTGGTTGTTTTGCTGTTGCCTCGTTCTCTCGCTGCATCAGCCGCATGCCCCGGCGGCGGAGAACAAGGTGCGGATTCTGGTCACCACCTTTCCTCTGTATCAGATTGTCCGCAACCTCAGCCAGGGGATCGAGGATGCCGAGATCGACCTGATGATCCCGGCCGAAATGGGCTGCCCGCACGATTACGCCTTGACCCCGCAGGACATGCGCAAACTGGCCCGGGCCGACCTGCTCATCGTCAATGGTCTTGGGCTGGAGGAATTCCTCGGCGCGCCGATCGCCAAGGCCAACCCGCGGCTGCAGGTGGTGGACAGTTCGCGGGGGATCGGTCAGTTGCTCGATGATGTGGATGGAGAGCACGACCAGGCCGGCCACGGCTCTAACCCGCATCTCTTTGCCAGTCCGCGCATGACCGCGTTGCTCGCCGCCAACATCGGCGAGGGCCTGGCCCGCGCGCATCCCGCCGGCGCCGCCCGCTATGCCGCCAACGCGAGAGCCTATGGGCAGCGGCTCAACCGACTGGCCGACGACATGGCCGCCTTGGGCAAACGACTGGTCAACAACCGGATCGTAACCCAGCACGGAGTGTTCGACTATCTGGCGAGGGACATGGGGCTTGAGGTGGTGGAGGTGGTCCAGGCCCATTCCGGCCAGAATCCCTCCGCCGCCGAGATCTTAAACCTGGTGGCGGCGATCAAAGCGAAAAAAGCGGGCGCGCTGTTCACCGAACCGCAGTATCCAGAGGCAATCGGCGCCACCGTTGCCAGGGAGGCCGGCATTGTTGCCGCCCGTCTCGACCCGGTGGCTAACGGTCCGGAGCAGGCGCCGCTCGACTATTACGAACAGGTGATGCGCCGCAATATGACCATTTTGGAACAAACCCTTGGCAGCCACTGAGTATCGTCCCTTGGAATCGGCCGTCCGTTTCGATACGGTTACGGTCGAGCGCGGCGGCATTTCCATTCTCGACCGGGTGAGCGCCAGCGCGCCCAAGGGGAGCTGCACCGCGATCATCGGCCCCAACGGGGCGGGGAAAACCACTTTGCTGCTGGCCCTGCTGGGCGAGATCGACTACCGGGGCCGCATCGTTCTCGGCTCCGGAGGTTCGTCTCCCCGCATTGGCTATGTGCCCCAACGCCTTGCCTTTGACCGGGGCATGCCGCTGACCGTCAGTGAGTTTCTGGCCATGGGTTTCCAGAAAAAACCGCTGTGGTTCGGTCTCAATGCCACCCTGCGCCGCCAGGCCGGGGAATCGCTGGCTATGGTCAGGGCGAACCACCTTGCCGACCGCGCCATCGGCGCGCTGTCCGGCGGCGAGCTGCAGCGGGTGCTGCTGGCCATGGCGCTGCGCCAGGAACCTGAATTGCTGGTGCTGGACGAGCCGTCGGCCGGGGTCGATTTCCAGGGAGAGCTGATCTTCTGCGAGTTGCTGGACGAGTTGCGCCGCAAACGGGGATTCACCCAACTGATGGTCAGTCACGACCTGGCCACTGTCACCCACCACGCCACCCACGTGATCTGCCTCAACCGCAAGGTCGCGGCCGAAGGGCCGCCACGGCAAACTCTGACTGCCGAGAATCTCACCGCCATTTTCGGCATGCACATGGGCCTGGTCAGTTCCCGCTCCATGCCCGGCGACCAGTCGGTCTGCTCGGCCCCCTGCTGCCAGGAGCAGACCGATGCCTGACCTGGGGCCGCTCTATGGGCTGCTCGCCCAGCTGCTGCCCTTCGACTGCCTCCAGGCCAGGTTCATGCAGCAGGCCCTGGCCGGCCTGCTCCTGCTGGCGCCGATGACTGCGGTCATGGGCATCCTGGTGGTCAATTTTCGCATGTCGTTCTTTGCCGACGCGATCAGCCACTCCGCCTTTGCCGGCGTGGCCATGGGGTTGCTCCTGGCCCTGGACCCCAATTGGACCATGCCGGCCTTCGGGGTGCTGGTGGGGTTGGGCATCGTGCTGATGCAGCGCAGCTCCAGCCTCTCCTCGGACACGGTGATCGGGGTCTTCTTCTCGGCCATGGTGGCCTTCGGCTTGGCCATCGTCAGCCGGGACCGGTCGCTGGCCCGCGATCTGCAGCGTTTTCTCTATGGCGACATCCTCACCATCAGCGATGGGCAGATCGCCGCCCTCATGGGTCTGTTCGCGGTGCTGACGGCCTTCCAGGCGTGCTGCTACAACCGGTTGCTCTACATCGGCCTCAATCCGACCCTGGCCCGGGCGCACCGGGTCCGGGTGGCGGCGCTGCAATACCTGTTTGCCGGCCTGCTGGCCTTGATCGTTATGTTTGCCGTCCAGGCGGTAGGCGTGCTGCTGGTCACCGCCCTGTTGGTCGTGCCGGCGGCTGCGGCCCGCAATTTCGCCCGATCGGCGGGCGCGATGTTCTGGTGGACCATCGTCATCAGCTTGAGTTCGGCGGTGGCGGGCCTGCTGCTCTCCGCCCAAGACTGGGCACGGACCGCCACCGGCGCCACCATCATCCTGGTGGCCTGCGGCTGGTTCGCGCTCAGCATGGCGGCAGCGGTCCGGCGCACGGAACAGCTGACCTGAGCATCGCCGCCCTCATTGCGGAGGCGGCAGCCTTCGCGCCCTATTTACCGGACCCACGCGCATGGATACTTTTTTTGCCCCCACATCTCTGGCCGTGTACGGCCTTTCCCCCAAGGCCCGCAACACCCCTCGCACCATTGTCGCTAATTGCCTGCGCTGGGGCTATCGCGGCCGGATTCTTGGGATTAATCCGGCCATCGACGAGACCGATGTCGACGGTATCCGGGTGTACCGCAGCGCAGCTGACTTGCCCCTGGTCCCGGATCTGGCGGTGTTGCTCATCCCGGCCCGCTTTGTCCTGGAGGCGGTGGCCGACTGCGGCCGGGCGGGCATCAAGCGGCTGGCGATCCAGACGGGCGGCTTCAACGAGGCCAGCGGTGCGGGCAGGGAGCTGGCAGTCCAACTGCTTGCGCTTGCCCGTAGCTACGGCATGCGCTTCGTCGGCCCCAACTGTCTGACCATGGCCGACACCGTCAGCGGCCTTTGCCTGCCCTTTGTCCCTTCCTTTCCGGTGCGGCAAGGCAGTTTTTCCCTGATCACCCAGAGCGGCGGCACAGGGATTTTTCTGTGGAACCTGCTCGAAACCGAACAGGTGGGGCTGGCCAAATTCGCCAGCATTGGCAACAAGCTCGACCTTGACGAGTGCGATGTGCTCGAATACCTGGGGACTGATCCAGCGACCAAGGTAATCGGGCTCTATCTGGAGAGCATCGACAACGGCCGGCGGCTGGTGGAACTGGCCGAGCGAATCGACAAACCGGTGCTCCTCTTCAAGGCCAACACCACCCAGGCCGGGAACCGGGCAGCCATGAGCCATACCGCCGCCCTGAGCGCCGACGACGCCATCCTCGATACTGCCCTGGAGCGGGCCGGCATCCTCCGTATTGATCGGCTCCGCGACTTCGTCACCACGGCCAAGGCCTTTGATCTGCCGCCAATGCGCGGCAACCGGATCATGCTCATGAGCCCAGCCGGCGGCCTGGGAGTGATCATGGCCGATGTCAGCGAGCGCCAGGGATTCGCCTGCGCCGATCCCGGCCCGGCCGTTTTTGAGGATCTGGCCGAAATGACCCGCGCCGACATCATCCAGGTGCAAAACCCCCTCGACATGGGCGACATCTACCGGGTGGACAAATACCCGCAGATTTTCAGCCGCCTCCTGGCCAGCGACCAGGTCGACGCCGCTATCTTTGCCAGTCAGCGGCCGCTGATGCCTGCGGGCGGAGAGGATGCGTATACCGGCATGTTCTCCTGCGACCCGACTCTGGCGGTGGCCGGGGCGGTTCGTTCCTCGGGCAAGCCCATGGCGCTGGTTATGTATGGCGATGCGCGGACGGTGGCGGCGATGAAGGAGCAATCGCCGGTTCCGGTGTTCGACGGAGTCGGAGAGGCGATTGGCGCCCTGCATCGGCAGATGCGCTATCATGCCCGCAAAGCCGCCGGTCCCTTCCGGTTCGATCCGTCCGCTGCCGGCTTCGCTGCCGGCCAGATCGAGGATTGGCTGCGCGACCGCAGCGGCGTGGTCGGAGAGGAGGCCCTGGAGCTGCTGGCCTGCTGCGGCCTTGCCGGGCCAGCCTCGGGCATGGCGCGGACCGCCGAGGATGCCGCGGAGTTGGCGGCGCGTATCGGCCCGCCGGTGGTGCTCAAGGTGGCGTCGCCGGAGGCGGTGCACAAGACCGAGGTCGGCGGAGTGCTCATCGACATTGATTCGCCTGCCGAGGCGGCCAGGGGATTTGATCGCATCCGGGCCAACCTTGAGCGCCATTGTCCCGGCGCCCGGTTCGACGGGGTGCGGGTGGCAGCCATGGCGCCGGCCGGGCATGATCTGTTCATAGGCGGTCTCCAGGATCCCGCCTTCGGCCCGGTGGTCCTGTTTGGTCATGGCGGCATTTTCGTCGAGGTGTTCCAGGATGTGCAGCGGATACTCGCGCCCTCGTCGCTGGCCGAAATCACCAGAAAAATAGAACGGCTGCGATCGGCGCCGCTTTTTGCCGGCGTCCGGGGTCGGCCGCCGGTCGATCCGGCTCCCTTTGTCCGCGCTGTCCTTGCCGTTGCCCAGCTGCTGGCCGAATTCCCGCAGATCGCCGAGCTGGACGTCAACCCGTTCCGCCTGCTCGACCAGGGCGGAGCGCTGGCCTTGGACGCCCGGCTGCGGATCGATGTCGGCCAGAAGGAATGATGCCGGGTTCGCCCGCCGCGTTTTTCGTTGTTTTCCGCCTCTACCATCGCGGAACGAATTGTGGTAAAAGGAATTTTCGAATTATGCCGCCGGAAAATACCGCTTCACGCCGTGAAGCGCGATGCGGCAGGCTTGATGACAAAATGCCGGTGCGCACGTTTGAAGATCGACAAGCGGTTTGTCGAAGAGTTGGAAACCTATGGCGGCATTGTCGCCGCCATCAGCCGGCAGATGTGGCGTAAGGCCGTGATCGAGGGAGCGCGTGGAAACCGAGGAACAACGGCGCCTACTTCGAAGCCTTGATCTGCGATGAGGCGCAGGGCTGCTCCTTTTTCCGGCCGACTCCCGGCGACGACATCCTCAAACATCTGGCCGCCGAGCATATCGGCCCAGGCGGGCGCCTTCCCGTTGATGAAGACCTGATCCCATGAAGCATCGGCCTTCCCGGCTTTTTTTCGACGCCAACGACTACAAGCTGCTCCGCATCGTCAACGATGTGCTCAAATGGCGTTCCCAGCCGCAATCGGCGCGTTCGTTGATGATTCCCTACATGCATCCCCACGGCATAAAGGAGATGGCGGCGCCCAGCGGTCTGCGGATCGCCTATGCCATCGTCAGCCTGCTCGGCTCGCTGGAAGTAGGCAAGGCCCGTGACCGGATCGTCGCCCTGCGCAGCCTGCGCGACGAGGTCACCAGCTCCTCCACCTCGTTCTATCATAAGAACACCGCCCGGGTGCTGCTGCAGATCATCAAGGAACTGGTGCGCCACGAGGGCGACGAGGTGCGGCAGCTGGAGCTGGCCCACGATTTCCGCATGGTCTACACCGGTAAGCCGCGCCGGGTACGCAAGGAACTGGCCAAGTATCATCTCCTGGAGATGCCCGAGGAGTGGAACCAGTTCGCCTTCGACGACCATGTGCACGACGCCAACACCAAGGGCAGAAAATCACCCACCCATCTGCTGATGGATGCCTGGATCAAGGGCATCCGCAAGCTGACCGTGGTGTACTATAACCATGTCGACCAGGAGGTGGTGGAGGAACTGCTCGACGCCGGGGAGATTCTTGGCATCCACGTCCGCATCGGCATCGAGTTTTCCTCGCGTTTCCGCGACAAGTTCGTCCGCTTCATCTGGGAATTGGAAGGCTTCTTCGACCGCAACAGCCTGTTGCAATTTCTCCGGGGAGAGGCGGTTCGGGAGATGCTCGACCGGGGGCGGCAGGTTTCCCTCTATCAGCAGCATTACGTGTTCGATGTGCTCGCCGTGTTCAACGACATCCACCGGCCGGTGCTGGACCGGGAACTGGGGGTGGATACCCCGTTGTTGAACCAGGAGCGATTCCTCCGTTTTGTCGGCGCCGGCCAGCCGTCGCTGCTGCATCTCGCCAAGTTCATCCAGAGCCATTACCATGCCGCGCTCGACGAAGAGGTTCAGAGGATCCACCAGACCTATCTCCAGGACAGCAGCACCCAGGAAAAGTTGCTGGAGGCCTGCGCGGGCAGGATGGCCCGGATTGATCTCGAGAGGATCATCAACCAGTATCTCCTGCCCCTGCGCAATCCAAGTCTGCACGATCCCACCGTGCCCCACGACGAGGGGCAGCCGGAGCTGATGCACCTGGCGCCGCAGGAATTGCTGGGCCAGCTGGCCTCCATGCATTCGAGCTCGCGTTTCACCCTGAACCTGAGCAACCTGTCGATTCACGATACCCTGGAGCTGCTCTACATTTGTCAGGGGCGAATCACCCACATCGAGGCCTTTAACCTCAAGGACGCCAGCCACGGCATGACCGCGCAGGCTTCGGTCAAGGGCAGCGGCTTTGCGGGCGAGGCAGTGGACATCAGCAGCCCGGCCCAGAACTACCAGTTGATCAACGTCCTGCAGAAGGCCTTGAACGAGGATAACGTCATCGCTCTGAAACGGGCGATCCGGGCCATTATCTGGGACTTCGAGCGGCAGCGCCTGGTCGTGGAAAAGCGGTGCGAGGCAGGAAAAATCCAGCCGCTGCCGCCGGACAACCAGGCCGAGTCGGAGGCCGAATTGGCGGTGATGGACCAGCGCCGAGACGATCTGCTCGATATCCTGATCAATATCGAGTCGTTCCACAGCCGCTACAACAAACGCTACCTTGGTTCCCGCATCGGATCGGGATCGACCGGGCAGTCGCAGTTGCAGCACGGCATGGGGTTGGTGGTGGTGGACACCCTGCCGAAACGGGCCAGGCGCCAGGTCATGCGCGATTGCTGGGGAGGGGAGCGGCGCAAACTTATCCCGGTCAGCGCCCGGATGATCCATCATCACCATCGGCGCGGCGAAGCCTCGGCCTCCCTGCCCTGGCGCCGGAGGCTCGGGCAGAACATGCAGGGCGGCTGCCCGGGGGGAGCCCCGTTGCGATGGAGCGATTGGAGCCTGGACCGGTTCGAGGTTCATCCCGGCGTTGACGGCAATATCGCCACCTTGGGCGGCATCCGCCACATGCCCGGACTCGATATTCATCCGGACCGCAAGCAAGAAAGGAGCAGCAGGCCGCCGTTACGCTATCTCAACTCGCACCTGTGCAATACCCTCAAAATAGTCGCTGGGTTCGTGCCGGCCTTTCTCACCTTTGCCCTGGCCAAGGACTGGTGGGTGCTGGCGTATCTCGGGGCCTTTATCTGGTTCGGCATCACCGGCGTCCGCAACATCATCCAGTCGATCCTCGGCGGTGGCGGCCTCAAGCGGTCCCCCCTGCTGCCGTGGAATTCCCTGGTGAGCTGGAGCCGGATCGCCGATTCTCTCTTCTATACCGGCTTTTCGGTGCCGTTACTCGATTTTCTGGTCAAGACTCTGTTGTTGCAAAAGATGCTGGGCATCACCACCACCACCAGCCCCCTGCTGCTCTATACGGTGATGGCCCTGGCCAACGGGGTCTACATCTCCGCCCACAATACTCTGCGCGGCTTGCCGCCCAGCGCCATTGTCGGCAATCTTTTCCGTTCGGTCTTCTCCATCCCCCTGGCCATTCTTTTCAACGACGGTCTGGCCGAGGTGCTGCACTGGGCCGAGGCGTCGCAGGTCGAGGCGGGCCTGCAGATGTGGGCCGCAGTGATCTCCAAGCTCGCCTCGGACTGCGTGGCCGCAGTGATTGAGGGTCTGGCGGACCGGCAGAGCAACGTCAGCATCCGGCTGGCCGATTACCGCGAGAAGCTCAGCCAGATGTTCTCGGCCTATGCCCGCCTGGATGTGCTGTTTCCGGAAGAAGATGTGCTGGACCTGCTGCAGTCGCCCAAGGCCCTGATCGCGGCCATCCAAACCGAGGCCCGCGATTTGGAACAGGTGTTCATCGCCAATGCCCTGGACCTGATGTACATCTGGATGTACCAACCCAGGGCGCGCAAGGCTCTGCAGCAGATCGTGGTGACGATGTCTGCCGAGGAATGGTTGATCTTCTACCGTTCCCAACTCGTGCTCAAGCGGCAGCGCGAAATCAGCCAGGTGTTTGTCGACGGCATGGTGGGACAGAATTTTGCCAAGGCTCTGGCCTTCTACCTCGACCGTTCCGATGCCTATCTGTTCGATATGGTGGAAATGGGCCGGTTCCGCGAGCAGTACCGGCAGAAGCACGGCCTGCTGGCCACCGCCTGACCAGCGGCGTCCCGCGCCGCGGCCGGGCGGTTTATTCCGGGCGCGGGGGATGGATGCCGTGGCGGGCATAGGTCGCCAGCAGAATCCGTACCATGTTCTCGAGGCTGTAACAGTCGGCGATGCGCTGGTGTTGCCGCGCCATCCGCTCCGGATCCCGCCGCGGCAGCAGGGCCAGCTCCGCCAATCCTTGGCGGGCGGCCGGGACATCGTCGTAGTCGACCAGGCGGTAATCCTCGACCAGGGCCAACGGCTCCATGCTCGACGGTATTCGGCAGGCCAGCACAGGCAACCCGTTGAGCAGACTCTGGATCAGGGATTGGGAGACGCCTTCGGATGCATGCGAGGAAAAGAAGCAGAGATCAAAGGCGCTGAAGAAATGCTCCGGCTCTTCCTGATGCCCGGCAAAGATCACCCGCTCCTCCACTCCCAGATCGTGGGCCATGGCGCGGAGGCCGGACATCCCCTCCCCGCCTCCCACAATCATGAACCGATAGTGCTCCGGCATCGTCGCCGCGGTTTTGAGGATGAACCGATGGCCCTTGTAATGCCGGAGACAGCCGACATTGCCCACTAAGATTTCCTGATCGCCGATGTTGTAGCGTTGGCGGATAGCTTGCTGATTCTCCGGTGAAAACAGAAAGCGGTTGACGTCGTTGCCGGTCGAGAGGACCACCGTCTTGGCCGGCGGGATGCCGCTGGCCGTTAGTTGGTCGGCAATGGCCCCGCTACAGGTGAAGATGACATGGGGTAAGGTATAGCTTAAGACCGAGGAAACCGGGACCAGGACATGGCGGGTGCGGATGACCAGCGGCACGCGGCAGTAGAGCCGGGCCAGGGTTCCGGCCATCCAGGAATCCTCGGACGAGTGGGTGTTGACCACTGCCGGCCTGAGCGTCCTGAGGAGCCGGAACAGTTCGTGCCACGACCGGGGCGAGAACTTGTTGAACGAGGCAAGGCGATGGACGGGCAGGCCCTTAGCCGCCGCCCGCCGGGCCAGCTCCGAGTCGGCCGGGACGACCAGGGCGACCCGGAAACCGAGGGCGCGCATCTCCCGGAGTTCGGTCAGGATCCGTATTTCCTGCCCGCCCCAGGCCCGGCTTGACTCGGTATGGACGATCAGGGGAGGGAGGGACGGCATGGAGGTCTTCCCCGCATTTGCACAATCGGATGAAAGGTTCAAGCCAGTCGTACCCGGTTGATCATCGCCTCGTCGCGCTGGACGGTCCGGTGGTACTGAACCGCGGGCCGACCGAAGAGCAGGGTGTATCCCCTGACATGGTCATCGGGAATGCCCAGTCGTTGGTACAGGTCGACATCGATGGTGGAAAGCGCCCAGGTGATCATGGCGTTCCACAGGACGCCGATGCCCATGGAGGCGGCCAACAGCTCGAAGTAGCTCATGGCGATGATGGCGTCGGCGTCGGGCGTGGTGACGTCCGGCGGCACCGAGACCATGAGCAGGTGGGGGGCATGACGGAAGATGATGTCCCGCCCCTGGTCCCAGGCCGAAACCACATGACGGAAATAACTCAGATTTTCGTCAAGATGCCTTGCCGCTGCCGCCCGGCGCAGTCCCTCGATGGTCTCGTGGCGGAGCGCCTCCATGGAGGCTGGATCGTCGATGACCGTGAACAGGCACTTCCGGTTATTCTTGCCGGTGGGGCCGTTGGCCACGGTCGTGATCAGGGCGTCGATCTCTCCGGGCGTCAGCGGCTCCGGCAAAAATCGGCGGATCGACCGCCGCCCCTTGATGAGGGCCGTCATCTGGGCGCTGCTGGGCAGGGTTTGCGGCAGGGGCAGAGAATCCTCCGGCTTGAGGCCCAAGATCGACAGGGCGCCGGTCGGGCAGACCGCCAGGCAGTGCTGGCAGCGGATGCAGTGGTGCGCCCGTTTGGGGTTGAGCGCCGGATAATCCGGAGCCATTTCGATGATATGAAAGGGGCAATCGTCGATACAAGCCCCGCATTGAGTACAGAGTTCCTGGGTGATGGTGAAGTGTAAATCCATCGGGTTCCTCATGGTGTGGAAGTTGGGTCAGGCGGCGGGTATGGAGTGGTTGCAAAGCATGGGCGAAAGGGGGCCACAGGCTGTGATCCGACAACTGCATACGCTTCGAGGCGGAGTGACCGACACCTCGACCCTGATTTATCTCGAGCGGCTGGAGTTGCTGCCGCTGGCGCTCGGTGTTTTTGACCTGTTTCTCATTCCCCTGGTGATCGCCGAATACGGCGGGCGGCCGGAGGGGGCCATTCCGGTCTCCGCGTCCGGAACCGGGCCCACCGACGAACTGATCTGCCGGACCGCGCAGGCGCTTGCTCAGCCGGTTCTGTCCGAGGACCGGCAGGTGCTGCGGCATGCCTGTCGGCTCGATCTCAACTCGTACAACACCTTGATGCTCGTCCTCGCTCTGTGCGCCCAGCAACGTCTTCCGATGGCAAGCTTTCCCAGGCATCGGCAAAGATTGTGCACCTTTGCCTGGTACAGCGCCAAGGTGCTGGCCGTGGGTGACGCCGTCTACCGGGATCTGATGGCGCAAACCAGTCGCCGGTAAACGTTTGCCCGGTCCGCGCCAGTTCCTTCGACATGGGTCAGGACGAGCACCGCCGCCTTGCCCGGAGACAGGCGGATGCTTTCTTCATCCTCTGGGGCATCGGAGCGGATCAGCGACCACATCAGGTCGAAAAAAGGCTTGAACCGGCTGTCGGCGCCGCCGAAATAAATCGGAGCTGGAAACGAATCGATATCGGGCTGATGCAGATAGACGAGGGTCGAAATGACCTCGTCTATCTGCACGCGGCGGTCTGCCCGGATATGGCGGCCTCCGCAGCCCTGGCATCCCCTGCGCCGCATGGTGTTGAGGGCATGGTCCGTGACCGTGGCGCTGCAGATGACGGCATGGGCATTGTACGAGCATGGTCGCTATTTTGCCAGGGAAAAATTCGGCGTGTTCGGTCGCTGGCTTGGTCTGGCGACGGCGAACCGCCAATCTCTTCGCTTCTTGCGCTTTGACATGCTATGATCGAAACCTGGCGGCAAGGGGAATGCAGCGCGTTGTTTTCATAGAGGATGCACGATGCAGGTTGTGTTGCAGGAAGAAGCCTTGGGGGATGGATTGCAGGGGGAGAGGCGGCTGTTCGGGCTGGCGGAAAAGCTGGAGATTGTCCGGCTGCTGGCCTCGGCCGGGGTTCGGCGGCTGCAGCTGGGCAGTTTCGCCAACCCCCGTTCGGCGCCGCAGGCGGCCAACACCGATGTCCTGGTCTCGATGGTGCGCCGGCAGTATCCGGATATCCGGTGCACGGCCCAGGTGCACAACGAAAAGGGGGTGGAGCGGGCGCTCCGCAGCGGCCTTGAGCATCTTGCCGTGATTGTGCCGGTATCGGAAAGCGACAGCCGCAAGCACGACGGCAGACCCGTGGCCGAGGTGATGAAGGCCGCCACCCGGTTGATTGAGGGTGCCGCCGCCGAAGGGATCGACGTCCGCGCCGGGCTGAGGTGCGCCTTCGGCTGCATCTACGAAGGCGGCATTCCCGAAGCCGTTATCCTGGACATGGTCGGGCAACTGGTGGATGCCGGCGCCGGGGAGATCAACCTGGCCGATACCGCCGGCATGGCGCATCCGCACCAGGTGAAGCGCCTGGCCGCCAAGGTGCGCGAACTGTATCCGGAGACCGAACTGTCGCTGCATCTCCACGACACCCGCGGTCTGGGGCTGGTCAACCTGTATGCCGGCTTTGAGGCTGGCGTGCGGGGATTCGACGTGGCGGTGGGCGGTCTCGGCGGCTGTCCCTTCATTGAGGGAGCGGCCGGCAACGTCGCCACCGAAGACGCGGTCCATCTCTTCGAGGGAATGGGGGCGGCGACCGGCATGGACCTGGCCGGACTGTGCCAGGCGGTCGGCGCCATCGAAACCCTGCTCGAACGGCGGCTGCCAGGCCGGATCTGCCGCGCGCAGCGCACCCCGGAGTGAGACGCGTTCAGGCGCCTTCGCGCTGCTGGAGAATCGGCATAAACCGCTCCATGTAGTCGGCGCGCATCACCCCCAGCCGGACCGCCGCCTGCGCCGACAAGATCGCGAAGGCGCCCTCGGCCCTGGCGCAGAGGACCTTGTCCCCGTTGTAAATTTCACCGAGCACCGTGATCTGCCGGTCGGAGATTGCCTCGCCGATGGCGCCGACCGCGGTTAGTTGGTCTTCCACCTGGACCGGTTTTTTGAATTCCACGGTCATCGATTTGGTCACCCCGATCTTGCCCAGCAGGTAGATGACCGACCAGCCCATGATTTCGTCGAGGATCGTCGTGAGAATGCCGCCGTGCACGATCCGGTCCCAGCCAGCCATCACCGGCGGCGCGCTGACGAAGGAATAGAGCCGTTGCCCGTCGGTGTGGAAGCCCATGTGCAGCCCCACGGGATTGTTGCTGCCGCAGCCGAAGCAGGTCTGCCCTTCCAGATTGACGATCGGTTTCAGGTCGTTGTGATTGACGAACATATCAGCGGTTCTCCTCATTGCGGG
>Ga0123354_10011647_pt1 | contig 13612 bp, 8 predicted proteins | sample TergutLab28metaG_2_FD_97872 | JGI IMG/M metagenome (GOLD analysis project Ga0123354, IMG submission 97872) | Labiotermes labralis P4 segment gut microbial communities from Petit-Saut dam, French Guiana - Lab288 P4 | ecosystem: Host-associated > Arthropoda: Insects > Digestive system > Gut ... | reverse complement strand
GAGCAGGTCCTGTTTTGCATCGTTCCCGGTATGTGTATATAAATTTTCAAGTCATTATCTCAATAACATCATTTTTTATAGACAATAGTTTGGGGCCTCTAGCGAAGGACTCACCCTGTATAATGAGGAAACTCAAGCAGTAGACGAGAAAGTTGTGTTGTGGTGAGTCTTAAAGAAATGGTGTGTGAGGCTGCTAGCTGAATTATTCTGGGTCCGGGTAGGAACAAGTGGAGGCTCCGGTGAAATCAGTAATCGACATTCTAGTCTCTTTCGATAATTAGGTCTACTTTGCTGCGTGGAAGTATGTATTATTCCATCTCCATTTTTGCAAATGTGCGCATTAGAATGCTCCTTCTTTTTCTCTTTAAAGAACCGATTTCGAGATTTGTTTCACCTTAAATTTGTGAAAAATAACGAATAGTTTCTCTACGAAGTTACATTTGAAAAAATTAACCCAAAGGAGTGAATCTTGAAACAATAACTGTCATTCTCCCAGTCAAATAGATTCCTTTCGTCACCTTATTTACATGGGTCCGGTGCTGTTCAAAATTACGAGGGTTTTTGCTGGCTCTTTTTTCGAATCTTATTGTTTCTGTGCAGATGAATGGGAAATAATTGTACGATTTGCAGCTTTCGTGGCGGATGTATGCAATGAAGTTTTGAGAAATTGGTTGTGTGAAAGTGGTCTTAGTTTCTAGCGTTTCTGTAGCTGCCATTTTCTCTGCCATCATGGTTTGGTTTAACGGATGACGCAATCGATCTTTTTCACATCAGCTGGCTGTTACAAAGCAGAGAATGTCTGAGAAAGGTCGAAAATTAATTCCACGTGCACATATCTGCACACTGGCATGCACATTTCTTTGCAGTGACGATTAATTACATTTTTTTAAATGTTTTCCATCCCGAAGTGTTATAATATATAAATCCAACATGTCAGTCAATAACACAACCCTTTATTTTATATACAATAAAAATAGTGTTTTGTCAGGGCGACATGTTTCGACTTTTATTAGGTCATCTTCAGGCCCTCTGAGAAAACAGATCAAAGAGTTCTTGGATCTGTTTTCTCAGAGGGCCTGAAGATGACCTAATAAAAGTCGAAAAATGTCACCCTGACAATACACTATTTTTATTGTATATAGAATAAAGTGTTGTGTTATTGACTGACACCTTGTTTTTATATAGATTAATTTCATGCTTATTATGGCACCAGTCTGGTGGGAAGGAATAGATTGTGAAGTATTTGCAACTATTTTTCTTAAACTGGATTCTATATACTGAGAAGGTAGATGAAAATTTCTGAAAATTTCATGTATAATGTTTGGATTCAGAGCCCCTGAATAATTTTATTAAATAGCAGGCATTTTAAGTTTATTGATATTTTGTGGCCATAATAACTTAACTTGAAAAATAATACCTGGTTTAGCCTGTCATCCAGGATTATTTATAGCAGTTTCCATCCCACCTAATTTCATGGTTGTCTCTGCAGGTCACGCCCTGTGCGCACAACCCAGCAGGACACCGGAGATCCTCCCCAATTACGGTGCTCCGCTTTGGTGTGAGGACTGATATTTCAGCGCATTTACTTCCCTTCTCTTTAACAATTCGGAAAATAAACTTTTGGGAATTAGAAAACGTAACTTGACTTTTTATGTAGGTTTAATTCGGGAATAGCACGTCTGGATCATATTTGGGTCCAGTTCGGTTTTGTTCTCGGTCAACAAATCTGCTTGCACAACTTTTGTTACTTGCCTCTAGGCGTCGGCTGAGAGACTAATTCATATAGGTCAGGGCCGGTTGTTCAGAAACCCTCCTGAGTTGTTATGCGTGATATCACGAGACGGAAAGTTTTAGGCTTCAGAAAGAAAACTCCGTCGACGTATTTCAGGTTTAGGTTTAGGTGCATAAGAAGTGACGAGTTTGTTTTAACCATAGCGTATAATTGACGTAACATACATTTTTTCTTGGAACGTTTTATGTATTGTTTACATCCTGTTTGGGATCTTGTAATCCCAACGTATGACGTCACTCAGCTTTTTCCATATAAGAACTGCGTCCTCGCTCCTAGACGTGCATAATTTAGAGATGCCTGTTAATGCGGTTATTCAGCTACGTCCCTTGCATTATCTCTGATGTTCTGCAGTTTTCGTGTCGCTTCCTGTCGTATTTGAACAGAGTTTCGTCTTGTTTGAACACCCTTGCTCATCAGTTATCTAGACGCCTTGCTCTTATCTTCTGTCGCAGGTGACGTAGCGGAAACCATTCTGTCTCTTCTCTTAGTTTAATTTATGCTTTGAGCGTATTTTGTTTAGGGATAATTTGTATCTTTGTAATTTTGAGGTTCGTCATTCCCGTTGTGTTGGTTCAATGACAAAGAATTTTTGTGTATTACACATACAGTCGAACACAATTATATTTCACCCAGTAGTACAGTAGGTATACAACTACATGTTTCGGCCCTATATGTTGGCCATCTTCAGGTTGTGCTTTAACTTACAGAGCAGCTAAACAAGATGTGTGGGGTGTTCTTTTAGGGTATTGGGGTTGGGTGGGGGGAACGAGATCTCGTTGTTTCAGTAGTGGGTACCTTAACCTAGGACTGTTCACTCATAACAGCCCTAGGTCATGGTGCCCTCTATTGAAACAATGAGATCTCGTTCCCCTCGTTCCCCCAACCCAACCCAACCCCCAATACCCTAAAAGAGCACCCCACACATCTTGCATAGCTGCTCTGTAAGTTAAATCACAACCTGAAGTTGGCCAACATATTGGGCGGAAACATGTAGTTGTATACCTACTGTACTACTAGGTGAAATATAGTTGTGTTTGACTGTATGTGTAATACACAAAAATTCTTTGTTATTATATCTTTGTGTTTGGGCAATAAAAATGCATGTAAACGAAATCCAGAAATATCTCTACCGATACAGAGAGAAGGGTAGCAATTTCCAGGAATATCCCACACATACACGGAAGAGTTAGTCCGCTTAACGGCAGGTGGAGAGCTTAAACCTTGAAGGGTTAATTAATTCTGATGTACGTTCTATTATAGCTTAGTGTTTGTCCAGTTGTCCGGATCACTGAACCCGTACATGGCGATTACGACCGTGTTAACAGTAGTAGTGCTGGATGTCATAGATGGGAATTCAACCAGGATTTGAACTTGGAGTGTAGTTATTGAGCTAAGCACACCGTCCTCTGCTGACGTAACAAAAACCTGTTTGGTATTGTCTGGCGCATAAAATTATCTGCTGATCTTCTGGCTCCTTGAAGAGTGAATTTCCCTACAACTTCTAATAATATGATACGTAACCTAGGTATAACGGAAAACTCCTCTGCTATAAATCTTTCGCAGTAGACTTGTCGCGAGAGTGACCGTGCTTCCCGCACGGTTCTGTGTAAGGTATTCACGTTTCTGGCAATTCCAATTCGTTTTATTTTAGTATTTCACGGCCCCCCCCCCCATTTACTCTTGGTTCACAAAAGTTCTAATTGAATGAATCCAATGTCTGTCTCGTGAACACTTACTGTGGTAGGCCGAAATCGTACTTGGGGCTTGTAAATTTGACTCTTTTAATTGTCCTTTACTACGTAAAAAACGAACCCCCAATGTGGAGATTATACCTGTGACCTGTTGCCAGTGACTAAACATTTTATCGGATTTTCATGAAACTCTGTATAGACTTACTTTACAAGTACTTGTAACACAAAGAATGGTTGGTGAAAGTCTCCTAAGTAAGAGTCACGCTTTACTTAATATTATAGTAGTAATATATTAGTACAGGATGAGCATAAAGTCTTTCCCTGATTACAAACATTTATTATAAGAAAACTACTGTACGTACAATACAAACTTTTTTTTTTCAAAATGTAACTCAAGAAGTTTTTTACAACACATTAGTACACTTAACATGTGCTCCTTTTGTTGCACGGATAACGTCTAATTGATGATCAATTTCTCTCCACGTGTTCTCCAACATTCCCTCAAATATTGTAGCAAAAGCGTCTGTTATTCTTGCCTTCAAATTTGTAATATTTGGAACTGGTGTCGAAAACACTTTGTCCTTAACATACCCCAATAAAAGGAAGTCAAGGGGGATGATATCCGGCGATCGTGGTGGCCAGGGTGTCGGACCATCTCTCCCAATCCACTTGTTTGGAAATGATACACCCAAAAACCGACGAACATGTGAACCCCAGTGTGGAGGTGCACCATCTTGTTGGAAAATTATCCACGGCTGAAGCTCTTCTAACTGAGTTGCAACGAAATAAATGTTTGTAATCAGGGAAAGACTTTATGCTCACCCTGCAAATATTTACCCTATTTTCTGCATTACTTCGCCGATTTTTGTTAAATCCGGTATGGAAGATCTGAACATAATCCTGTTAGCGTCTTTAGTATTAATATTAGTATTAGTGTTATTATTAGTATTAGTATTAGTGAAGCGAAAACTAAGCTTTTTTTAGAGGAGTATTGAAAATTTCTCCATTTTTTTCATTTCTCTTCCGAGTGGGATAAACTTCGTTTGAGAACAGGTCCATAAGATTTGAGCATCTTTGAGTCTTATGAATATCCTCTGCCAGGACACGAACCTTTGCCTTTTGGGTCGGATGAAGCTCCTGAATGGTAGGCCTAGTGGAAAGTCGCGGGTTGGGGAATATCCTAGCAGCTGACGGATTCATTACAAACCGCGATTTTCCCGAGTTTTCTCTTTCGCCTCTACCTTCCATGCGCAGAATTCTGAACGTTCCCTCACGCTGGGGCTTGCAAAGTGCAGCTGCTGCAGAAAATAGAGCGTCATTCAAGCCTTGCCTCCAGCTCGTAAACGTATCCATTAATCTCAGTTGAAAATATTGGAACTTCGTGGTTGCCGCTGCAGCACGCGAGTTTCTCGTCTGAAACATGCACATTTTTCTTCAGCTATTGCAGAAAAACTTCGGGCACCAGGACGATGACTATGAAAGTTCGTGGTCATAAGGCATGAGACAAAGTGAGCCCTCTGTTGACGTCGTTATATGTGTGTCACCAGGTATGTTACTTTTAGAATTTGGGAAATGTTCATATCCAGTAAACGGAGAAGCCCCAGGGGCATGGCTCTCAACATATTTAGCTGACGGTTCCCTAAAAAAGCTACATAGCTTACTGAGGAACCCCTTTCTCTCGACTATAAGTCAAATATAAATTTAATACCAGCATTTGTTTATCTTTTATATACGTTACATGTAAAAAAAAAACAAAGACTAACCTCAACCTGGTCGATAATCCGATAGTTTCGCCGACACATTGACTGTCTGTAGCGAGTTGTGCTAACTGACGACTACAGACTCATGAAGCTTCTGGACTGAAGCAGCGATTGATTGAAGAATAAAAAATCAACTAGATGCCACTCATTATTTTATTGTACTTATAGGCTCAACATGTTTCGGGCACTACTATGCCCATCATCAGGAGCTCGCGACTATGATGTTGATTACCACATTGGTCGTTTCGTAATGCCCGAAACATGTTGAGCCTATAAGAAGTACAATAAAATAAAAAGTGGCATCTAGTTGGTTTTTTATTCTTCACATATCACAATGATGCACGGTCCAATAAACATCAGCGATTGATTGTCTGCGTGCTGTCAGTGACGGAATGATTTGTGTCGAATATCGGTACACGAAATTTAATTCTTACCAAAAAATTTAGGACCGCAAATGGAACTCGTCCGCCATTACGCATTTTCGTTTCTCGGAACACCTGACACCTATTGGCGGAACCCAGGGGTTCTGTGGAACCTAGTTTGAGAAACACTGCTCTAGTTTAAGGTCAGTAAAATACGGGAGAAGTTGGTTTATTGAATGATAATAAGTAAAGATTAATGTCATGACGGCTTTTGTGGGAGTGGAGATGTGCATGTAACTTCGCTGATCCTTAAATCTCGCTATTGAATGGAAATGGTCAACTTCACGCCCCTGGTCACTTTGCCTTCGGTGGAAATAGCCGAGCGTTCTCGTGGAACAGGAAGTTGGTCGGTCCTCATTTCCGATCTTGATGCTTTGAGGTGGAAAAGTTCCCTCGTCCACGTCGGGAGCCGAGGCATGTTTCCTCGATCGTCCAGTCCCGTACAGATTTGTGTGAGATTGTTAAATTCATTGTTAGGTGTGGTGATGGTTTTTGTGACTGTTAGCATGGTATTAATTTTGAGCCGACGTTCTGTGTACACATACACGGCATTCTTTGTTATTAATAAACAATACGGGCAAGGTACTTATAAACTAACATCAGGGAGCGTTTGTGTAACCACTGTTGCATTGGAAAAGCAGTAGCTGTTTCATATTCTGAATGTGTTCATAACCTTAGTTTTCCAGCATACAAAGCGCATGCGCCGTACTATATTGTTAATTGGCTGTACCATATTTTTCCACATAATTTTATGAAAGGTGCGATTTTGCGGGAAAAAGTTATTTGATATAAAATGCGTGTTTTGTTATTTAACTAGTATACCAACTGATGCACATACATAAAAATTCCACATTAAAACATTAAAATTGTTACGACATGTTTCGATCCAAAGATCATCATCAGGGAGCTACACTTTCCTCGCTAAAGTTACTATTAAAGTTAAGTCACTGATTAATTTCGTTGTATAAACAGGGTGTTGTGGCAGCATGTCTTATTGTGTAAGGTTATGTTGTTGAGAGTGCCCGACTACGGGTGTGCGTCCTGTGCTTTGCTGCTTTGCAGTATCACGCAGCAAAGCACAGGACGCACACCCGTAGTTGGGCACTCTCAACAACATAACCTTACACAATAAGACATGCTGCCACAACACCCTGTTTATACATTGAAATTAATCAGTGACTAATTTTAATAGTGACTTTAGCGAGGAAAGTGTAGCTCTCTGATGATGATCTTAGGATCGAAACATGTCGGAGCAATTTTAATGTTTTAATGTGGAATTTTTATGTATGTGCATCAGTTGGTATACTAATTAAATAATTCGACGATATGCACGGTGAAAATATAAGGATAATGTATTTCGTTGCCTCTACAACTTTTGTCTAACACATGTCTTCGTCTAAGAATAATTCAGCGAGATGTTATCATAAATGTACGCAGTTATTCACGTCAAATATCCGTTATTCCGGTCAGTTTTTGTTCGAACTTGAATTTTGTCAACAGATTTTGGAAAAAGTCCAAATATCAAATTTAATGACAATACGTTCAGTGTCAGCCGAGTTTTTCCATTCGGATGGACAGACGGACAGACATGACGAAGCTAATAGTCACTTTTGGCAATTTTGCGAACGCATCTAAAAATGAGGTAATCAACACAACCCGCCCATCTCATTCTTCATCATTTCAGTACCACACAAACAGGTTAGTCTGCTGAACACTACAGTATGGAGTCCTTGATGGAGCACTTTTTCGAATATCTTGATCAAGCTGTACCAAACAGAGAATTTTTTTTTGTGTGGCATTCGTTGCGCAACCAGAAATGCGCAGTCTGTGTATTCACTGTCAGTCATCTGTAATTTGCCTTCGATTGTGTCTTGTTATCCACTAATTGGGCTCTCCAAACCTTCTTATCTCTAAAGAGACTTGGTGAACAAGTTAATAATGGCTAATTTCCGAATATCATGAGCACATATTAGAATTTCACCATGGTTCAGGCAACATTTAATAATGGATAATACCCATTAAGAATGGGTGTGTTATAAAGCTAAGAAGATCGTCATTCACATGTTGAATTATCTTCAAGCTATGGTAACCTCATATATTAAACTTTCAAACTGTTGGATAGTAGAAAGTAACTCTTCCCTAAAAAATGTAAAATTTTTGAAAGAATATATGTTTTAGATCATGCAAATGTCGGTGTCCTTTTTAGTGTAATTTCACTTCATGACCGGGAGTGAGTAAAGTGAATTCTAGACTTCAATATACAAGGTTATTCAAAATGATTGTCGGGGTTTTAACAACTTGTCATACACAATACACTTGAGATAGGAGTATATGAATTTTTTATTTAATAGAACAACACTCCAAGCTTTTGTTACATACCTTACAGGTGCACTATATATGCACTCTTTTTTATTCTAAAAACATCAACACGATAATCGAGTTCGTTTCAAACTGTTTGTAGCATGTCAGCGGTGATAATCGATTATCGTGTTGATGTTTGTAGAATCACAAAGGGTGAACATACAGAGCATCTGTAAGGGATGTAACGAAAATTAAATTAAAAATACATATACCCCTATTTCAAGTGTATTGTGTATGATAAGTTGTTAAAACCCCGATAATCATTTTGAATAACCCTGTATGTGAGACTTTATTTCTTGTACTTGGATATGAAAACATTCCATATTATTTGACATTCTTTGATATTCATAGGACCGTGCAACGTGATATATTCTTATAATAAAAGCCAACAAGATGCACTATTTCGCAACTTTATTTGGTAAAAACTCTACATGTTTCAGACAAACTTACTATCCATCATCAGTAGTCTCCCGATCTCGGTAGCAGACAGTCAACAAAAGCAGTATGACAAATGCCTGTTGCTGTGAATACAGTATTAAGACTCTCGATGATGGACAGTACGTCTGTCTGAAACATGTAGAGTTCTTTACCAAAATAAAGCTGAGAAATAGTGCATCTCGTTGGCTTTTATTGTAACAATATTCCTTATTATTATTTATAACAGGTTGTGTTAGTGCAGCTTAGGTTGACTGACACGTATTCCTGTAACTTACGGTCATTCTTCGTGTCCTTTAAATATGACAGCAGTCTCCATATAACTATTCGCTGTGTGTACCAGGGCGAACAGTACCTAAAAAAGTTGACTACTGAGTCCATTCTTGAGAAAGCAATGTTTTCTCAAGTAACCAGGAAATTTGCCAACTTTTATGGAATCCAAAAGTACATTTTCACATTCACAAGAGTCCTTCCTTAATTCTTAGGCAACAGGGGTATGAGCCCTTTTGGCACTACCCTGATTGGGCTTTTGCTTGGTTTTTCACGGGTTCTCCAACAACACACTGGGATACTTTTCTTCACGAAGTTTCAAAAACGCAGCAATAAGAGGTGCGATCGTTGCTCCTGTTCTTGCCTCTTAGTCACCGAAGTAAACAGGGACTGTCAAGGTAATGTTAAACGAAAGAAGTGACGAAGGACAGTTTGTTTACTTGCCGGATGCAATATTTCGCGAAGAGTAATAGAAGTTAATGTATTTAAATATCGGATCTAAACAATGACAGCAAAACACGGTAAGAGAACCTAATATATGCCAATATCTACGAGGATACGCGCAGTAACTTTCTATCACGATTTGGACGTTCAGGTGACCGAGCATCGTGATAAATGCGTATAATAAAACTAACAGAATACACTAATTTCTCAAATTTATTTTTGGAATAAAACTCCACATGTTTCGAACAGTTCCTCTGACCATCATCAGGAGTTTTTCACTGTAGACACAGCAATGGTATCTGTCAGCAAACCTGTATGACAGATACCATTGCTGTGTCTACAGTGAAAAACTCCTGATGATGGTCAGAGGAACTGTTCGAAACATGTGGAGTTTTATTCCAAAAATAAATTTGAGAAATTGGTGCATGTAGTTGAGTTTATTAGATGAATTCTTTCACGATCTCTATAAAGGAATTTAATGTTCGCATTTAAGCAACGGAATACCCGGTACTCCACACACGCCATAAGCAATACAAATCCTGAAAGAAACACACTGATTGAAGACCTTTTTTAAATTTCATAGTTTTATGAATTTAAGATATTTATTGTGCTAATATTGCGGTTTCAATAACCATCATAGCAATAGGAGTGACAAAACAGCATGTATTTTAATTTTTTTATTAAGCGACATATCGGCGCTTAATTATAGTAATACCTAGTCTTAGTATCAACAAACTATTTTGTTCTGAATCAAATTGCTAAATGAATATTAACTTCAGGAGTTGCCCAGCGGTTCTAACTGTCTAGTTTTGTTTGCGTACGCATTGTCATTTCCTTTGTTGGCGGTGATTACTGCACTAACACTGTGCCCTGTTTTTGTCACACACTAATAGTGTTTATGGTCCACTTCACTGTGCTTTGCTTTTAATGATCACTACAACAGTTCAAAAGGTTTTTGTTTTAAGCCTTCATATTAGTACACTGTTGTCTAGCAGCTGGATCGCTTCGACATTGATGTGGTGGAAAAGCCTTTCTTTAAGCTTCTTAGCGAACTTTCTAATTTCATTCGTAGCCATCTCCATTTTCAGATCCCTATGGAATGTATTTTAATGAATATAAAATTTATTTATCGATTAATAACATTAAATCATGTAGTTGTGTTCTATGGCTTCAATGATTTTAGTCGTCTGAAGATGACCAGCGTTGGTAGAAACACGTTGCATTGAAATAAACTGATAATGATGAAAACTATTTTTGTTCGTGATATTTAATAGCTACTTTATAATTCTGTGTAACACAGCGGTGTGTTTAACACAAAATTTAAATAGTCGTTGGTTGTCTCCGATCGTTCGTCCCCCGTCGCATGCCTAACAACACTGCCTGAACTCGGTATTCTGTCCAGTAACAAGGCTAATTATAAACGGTATTCTGAACTTGTCGCGAACATACTCGATACAAAAACTGTACAGTTACTGAACATCGCATTTGTTACGAACGTTAAACAAACGGCCACCGAAACCATTATTGGATGACGTGGGTTGTGTGGAAGAGGCGGCAGAATTGCGTGATGCACTCTCACACATGTCGTCAGTGGGTGATTCGAGAGTTAGGAGGCTACTTTGCAGCTGTGTGTGTGTGTGTGTGTGTGTGCGCGCGCGCGCGCGCGCGTGTGTGTGGGTGTGTGTGTGTGCGCGCGCGCGTGTGGGTGTGGGTGTGTGTGTGTGTGCGTGTGTGTGTGTGGGTGTGCGCACGTGTAGGTGTGTGTGTGTGTGGAAGTTACGTTGTAATGATGTATGTAAACACGTAACACTAATTTTTATTAATAAATTATTGTTACAAAGGGGTGTTATTGTTTAACACCCTCATCGGGTACACCAATACGATTATCGTCTGTGTCGTTCGTAGGGTCTAATTAGACCTTATTTAATACATTTGACTACTGCCATTTATTGTTCTTAAAATTATTACCCACTTCTCTATCCTTCAGTCGTGAAAATCTAGTCATAGTCATTCGAACAGCAATTTTGTAGTTCACGACCTTATTAAGAGGCCATGCTTTCCAGTTCAAAGCACGGAAGCTTGTTACTGGGTTATTTGTGGCTTTTTGTAGCTGTAATGTAAACGTCGTTATTTATGTAATGGCAAATACAGAGCAAAGTAAACAGGAATATAGAAGCTACTGAATTTCACGTTCTTTTACGTTAGCGTTTAGTGGCTCGCACAATTGGGAACAGAGTATTTCTGAAGGCAAACTTTAATACATGTGTCGCATTACATAAAATGCCCAACTTGTTTTTGTTGTTTCTTTTATTTCCTCTTCATCTTCTTTTTCTGTAAGGTATTGTTGTGATAGAAGAGAGATAGCATAGGCAACATTAAAAATAAAAGTGGATAAACTGCTGTTTGAGGTTTACAAACGTCAGACCGGTCCAAACGGAAGTGCATCCCCCTCCATAAATTTTAGTGTATATGACAATTTTGTCATCGATATCGGTTGAGTAGTTTATGAGAATTTGACGTTCAGGTGACCGTGCATCGTGATAAATTCTTATAATAAAACCAACTCGATATACTAATTTCTCAAATTTATTTTTGGAATAAAACTCTACATGTTTCGGACAGTTCCTCTGTTCATCCTCAGGAGTTCTTCACTGTACACACAGCAATGGTATATGTCATACAGGTTTGCTAAATTTCATACAGAATTATAAAATCAAATTGCTCTTTCCCTGATGCTGTGGTTAATTCTGTCCGAGATGCTAAGTGGTAGGTCTAGCTTTCGTTCATTCTTTTGGCTGGCTGTGACATTATCTGATGGGGGAAAAACGGTTAGATGGCAGCTTTGCTTTTCAACCAGAAGAACGGGCAATTTTTCTTTCCCATTGTTCCAAAATATTAGACTCCTGACCAAGCTATATCTGCCTCACGAGACGCTATGTCCACTGTCCACTGTCCACTCTCCACTGCCTCATTACACGAACAGTTCTCTCTTCATGCTTCGGAGCCATTCGTTTGGTTTTCTTCCACCCTGTGTCATTAATATGGGGTAGAATTTGTGAAGATGGTGAGCTGTAGATTCGACTAGTTCGCCCTGTCATATTCTCCAGACTGGTTTGTCACTGTGCGAATGTTTATCCTCCTCTGTGGTTGTCAGGCCTGTATTTCCCTCTTGAGAGGCGTTATAATTTACACTAGCGGTAAATTTAGATTACCATTCAATCGACACACACACACATACACACACACACACATTACAAAACCCACACACACACACACACACATACATACATACACACGCGCACACACATACAAACACACACACATACAAACACACACACACACACACAAACACCCACGCACACACTTACACACACACAAACAAACACACACATATACACACACAAACACACACACACACACACACCCACACACACACACCCACACACATACCTACACAAACACACACATACACACACAAACACGCAACGGTATTTCATTATTCCCTGAAGAATGTGCTCATACGCAGTGTTCTGCTATTTAGGACCACGTTGAAGCGGTTTATCAGTGCTTTCCTAATAGAATAAAATATTACTTATATAGGGGTTATTGGCACACAATACTTTTTCTTTTTTATTTACTTCATTCTTTGTTCCTTTCCCTTTTGATGCTTCCGAAAGCACTTCCGTTCACGAATGTCCGACTGACATGCAAGCTACCGATAAGTACATTTCTTAGATCCTTTCAGCACAGCCATTTGTTGAGAAGCGAGTAGCGGCTCAGCTAATCAATAAATTTCTCTCTCTTTGTACACCCCGCCGTTGGACGCTACCCTAATCCGTTTTAGTATTACCCTCCTTTCTGTTCCCAGGTATTCAAATTGGTCCTTTCCCGCCAGCTTCTCCGTATTTTGGAAACAACAAAGATAAATGAACAATATGTGTTTTTGGACCATCAAGCCCTAATCAAGAATCATTTGAATATGTGCATGGACATATATATATATATATATATCAAGAATCATTTGAATATGTGCATGGACGTATATATATGGGCCGGGTAGCTCAGTCGGTATAGCCACTGACTACGAGCTGGACGATCCGGGATCGAATCCCTGTGGGGAAGAGATTTTCCGCCCGTCCAGACCGGCCCTGGGGCCCACCCAGTCTCCTGTAAAATGGGTACCGGGTCTTTCCCAGGGGTAAATTGCTGCCGGGGCGTGTTGCTGACCACTCACCCCCTTCTAGTGCCGCGGTCATGGAAGAGTAGAGCTATACCTCTACCCACCCTCAGGGCCACACCGGACCTGTAACGGGAACACTTTACCTTTACTTACTCCATTGTGCAGAGTCCTTCTTGAGAAGCTAACTGGTTTGCAGCTAGTCAAGAAATTCCCCGCATTTCATGGAACCCGAAGGTTCATTACCGTACTCACATGCG
>Ga0123354_10011646_pt1 | contig 13612 bp, 8 predicted proteins | sample TergutLab28metaG_2_FD_97872 | JGI IMG/M metagenome (GOLD analysis project Ga0123354, IMG submission 97872) | Labiotermes labralis P4 segment gut microbial communities from Petit-Saut dam, French Guiana - Lab288 P4 | ecosystem: Host-associated > Arthropoda: Insects > Digestive system > Gut ... | reverse complement strand
GGAACAAATTCGATGGATATTACATGGTCGCAGAAATTACGTCAATTGGAGCAGGGTCGAAAATACGAAGAACGATACGCTTATTTGATTTACAAATATTTCAGCGATGACGTCGAGCAAATGCAAGCTGCCAAAGACGACTCACGCACGATTACAAATAAGTTGAAATGGATAGGATATAAAGATCAATTTTTCTCGTCGGTACTTATTTCAAAAGAAGGATTTACTTCCGGTCAATTAGAATCGCAATATGTGCAGGATGGCGATTATTTGAAATATTTTACATCTGCCACCAGTTTGGATTTTGATCCGAAACTGAACGTTCCGCTCGAAATGAATTTCTATTTTGGTCCGAATGATTATAATTTGTTGAAACGTTACGACAAAACCAAATTCGCAGGACAGGATCTACAACTGGAAAAATTAGTTCCGCTCGGATGGAGTTTTTTTCGGTACATCAATAAATGGATCATTATTCCTATTTTCGACTGGCTGAACTCCTGGGTATCCAACATTGGTCTGGCGATTTTACTTTTAACGCTGATTATTAAAATCGGTTTATTCCCGTTGGTTTACCGGTCGTTCATGTCGTCGGCAAAGATGCGGGTAATGAAGCCGCAAATCGAAGCGATTACATCCAAATACCAGGGACAGGAAAATGCGATGACCCGGCAGCAAAAAACGATGGAACTGTATCGCCAGGTAGGTATTAACCCGATGAGCGGCTGTTTGCCCATGCTCTTGCAAATGCCATTTCTGTTTGCGCTTTTCATGTTTTTCCCTTCCGCCATCGAACTGAGGCATCAAAGTTTCCTTTGGGCTTCCGATTTATCTACTTACGACGCTGTGATTAAATGGAATACCAATATTCCATTTGTTACGCCTTATTTCGGTAACCACATCAGCCTCTTCTGCGTGTTGATGACAATCGTCAACATCATCTACACCAAATACAACATGGATCAAACCAATACGGGACAGGAGCAGATGCCCGGAATGAAAACGATGATGTATATCATGCCTCTTTTTATGTTAATCTTCCTGAACTCCTACCCTGCCGGTTTGAATTATTATTATTTTATTTCGACTTTAATTACAGTTCTCCAAACGCTTCTGTTCCGCTATTTCTTAAATGAAGAAGCGCTATTGGCAAAATTGGAAGCCAACAAAAAGAGTCCGTCTAAAAAGAAATCCGGCGGATTCATGGCTCGCTTGGAAGAAGCGCAACGGAAACAACAGGCAATGCTGAAAGAGCAGCAAAAACAAAAGAACAAAGGGAGAAGGTAGTATAATAGATTATTCCCCAATAATCTTTACCAGTACTCTTTTCCGGCGTTTACCATCAAATTCGCCATAAAAAACCTGTTCCCAAGGACCAAAATCCAACTTGCCGCTGGTAATGGCGATGACGACTTCGCGTCCCATGACCGAACGTTTCAAATGGGCGTCGGCATTGTCTTCAAAGGTGTTGTGGCGATATTGGTTATACGGTTTCTCTGGCGCTAAACGATCTAACCATACGTCCATATCGTGATGCAAACCACCTTCATCGTCATTGATAAAAACGCTTGCCGTAATGTGCATCGCATTTACCAATACAAAACCTTCTTTTATACCGCTTTCTGCTAAGCAGGCGTTGATTTCCGGCGTGATGTTGATAAATGCGCGCCGTGTCGGGGTATTAAACCACAATTCTTTTCTGAAAGATTTCATAATTTATAAAATAGACATAAAAATATCCTTGACTGCCATACGAAACCGAAGGCTCAGCCGCTCTCATTGAGGATTCTTCCAATTCACACCTTTTCCGATAATTCCATCCAGCGCAAAGTTTTTTCTTCCAACGCTTCGATAACCGCTCCGATTCGCTGCGATTTTGCATGTAAATCGCCGGAAGATAAAGCGCCGCTTGAAAGTTCGGCTTCCAAGCGGGATTGTTCGGTTTCTAATTCCGGAATCTCCCGTTCCAGCAATTCCAATTCACGCTTTTCGTTAAAAGAGAGTTTGGGTGGTTGAAGGGGGGAGGTTGGGGACTTGGGGGACTTGGGAAACTTTAGAGGCTTTAAAGTTTCTTTTTCCTGTTCAGCGTTCCATTCCCTGTATTGCGTATAGTTTCCCGGAAAGTCCTTGATTTCGCCTTGTCCTTTGAAAACCAATACATGATCGACGACTTTATCCATAAAATACCGGTCGTGAGAAACTACAATCACGCAACCTTTGAATGCCGCCAGATATTCTTCAAGAATATTCAAAGTGATGATATCCAAATCGTTGGTTGGTTCGTCCAGAATCAAAAAATTGGGATTCTTAATCAAAACCGTACAAAGGTACAAGCGTTGCTTTTCGCCTCCGCTGAGCTTATGTACAAAATCCTGCTGCTTATCGGGAGGAAAAAGAAAATGTTGAAGAAACTGGGATGCCGTCAATTTGTTACCTTCACCCAAATCAACAACTTCTGCAATATTACGAATAGTGTCGATAACTTTCATTTCTTCATCAAACAGCATACCCGACTGTGAATAATACCCGAAATTGACCGTTTCTCCAATGTCGAATGAACCGGAATCAGGAATCGTTTCGCCGACCAGCATCCGGATAAAGGTTGTTTTACCTGTTCCGTTGTTTCCTACAATACCCAACTTTTCGTAGCGTGCAAAAACATAATTAAAATTTTCCGTAATTGTGATATTTTCAAAACGTTTGGAAATATGTTGCGCTTCAAAGATTTTTTTCCCTATATAAGCCGGCTTGGAAGCAATTCTCATCTCGTCGCCGGTTCTGTTTTGCCTTACCGTTTTTTCCAAACCGTAAAACGCATCGATTCGCGCTTTCGCTTTGACGGCTCGCGCCTGCGGTTGCCTGCGCATCCATTCCAATTCTTTACGGAATAAATTGTTAGCTCGCTCCAATTCCATGTTTTGGGCTTCCATGCGCTCTTGTCGTTTTTCTATGTAATAGCTGTAATTACCTTTGTAAGAATACAGTTGCCTGTTGTCTATTTCGATGATTTCCGTACACACACGATCCAGAAAATACCGGTCATGCGTAACCATCAAAAGCGTTGTTCGCGAGCGACTCAGATTATCCTCCAACCATTCGATCATTTCCAAATCCAAATGATTGGTCGGTTCGTCAAGCATCAGGAAATCGGGTTCGTCTAACAATGCTTTTGCCAATGCGACCCGCTTGAGTTGTCCTCCCGATAATTCATCAACTTTACGATTAAAATCATTAATTTTCAACCGCGAAAGCAATTGTTTCGCTTTTAGCTCAAGATCGGGATTCATGGAATGAATACAAGCTTGCAGTACGGTTGTATCTTCAGGAATTTTCGGATTTTGGTCAAGGTATCCGATACGTAAATCACGGCGGAAAATGACTTCTCCCGAATCGGCGTCTTCTTTTCCGGCAATGATGTTAAGTAAGGTTGTTTTTCCGGTACCGTTTTTAGCTATCAAACCTATGCGTTGTCCTTCGGAAATTCCGAAAGAAATATCGGCGAACAGCAAGCGGTCGCCATAAGACTTAGTGAGGGAAGAAATCTGCAGATATACCGGCATAGCAAGATTTTTCAGTGTAAATATTTCCGCCAATAAAACATGCCGGGTTCCGGTTCATGAAAGTCCAAATCAAGATACAGATTCTGCGCCGGCAGGTTGTCTTTTCGTACTTCCAAGGTGATACGGCTACAATTCCGCTTTTCTGCTTCACTGATTATCGCATTCATTAAATCCCTGCCGATACCGTTTCTACGGTATTCTTTCAATACAATTACATCATGAATGTTAATCATGGGACGCGCGGTAAAGGTGGAGAAATTTTCGAAAGCAATCAATAATCCACTAAAAACGCCTTGCGTTTCCGCTAACAGAACGATTGTTTCCGGATGATTTTTCAAACCTTCGATCAAAGCTGTTTGCTCTTGTTCCGATAAAAGCGAGCCGCCGCCCATTTCATCTTGAATATAAACAGTTATCAGCGAGATGATAGCTTTGGGATGTTCCGGATTGGAATAATCGACAGGTATAATTTTTGTTTTCATTTTTAACATTTCTATTACACTTTATTATTCAATTAATTATGAGCATTGTTTCAAAATGAATAATAAAAAAACTTTCGATTAATTTGCTCAAATCAATTATAAACACTACATTTGCAAATATATCAAGCGTGATATATTTTAGATTAATTATAAAGCCGCATTATGTCGATTGGAAAACTCATCAGAAAAATATGTAATTCCGAGACAAATTTTTCCGGGAATGGCGGGCCGCAGCCTTCGATGGCCAAGCTTTTATGCTCAGCGGATTACAAACACGGTAAAATCCTCAAATCTTGTCATAAGGAGTTTCTATCATATCCACGGTGCGGCTTTTTTTATTTTTGATAACCCACCGTTTGTCCCAGCAAAACTTCTTGTTTATCACTCAATCCCAATAAACTGTGAACAGCGTCTTTCGTAACCGATCCTCGTACAACGCTTATCAGTCCTTCCGAAGCGCAATATAGATAGATATTTTGAGCGATAAACCCACAGTCGATTAAAGCGGCTTCCCGATTGGACGCTTTATCCAGATTAGCAACAAAAACAACATTGAGCGGAGCGACCGTTACAAAAGGTTGACCCCCTGTTTTCGCCTGATTATCTCCCGGCGCTTTCAGAATCAATTGCAGATTTTTTGCATCATAATAATAAACGCCGGTTTTCAAGAAAACGTAGAGATCCATTTCTTGCCGGTCTTGTGAAGAAGGAACCGTTCGTTTATCTTCACGGTTAAATCCGTAACCAGCCCACAGTAAATCGGATAAAGTTTGCATACTTAATTCTTTATCTGAAAAATCACGATTGCTTTGACGTAAATTCAAAGCTTCCATCAACGGTTTTCCACCGGTTCTTTTCGGTGAAGGCAACTGAATGTCCTGTGCGAAAGAAGACAAACTTCCAAGGGTCAACAACCCGATAATAATTAGTTTATTCATACTTTTAAATTTTTATGATTAAGTATATTGAAAATCCATTGGCTCTTGTTGAAAAATTTTCACAAATTTACTGTTTTTTATTATATAATGGATTTTGATGATGAAATAATATTATCCGGATGCAAAAATAATACGATTAAATCAAATTATACCATGCATAATTTTTTTATATTCTCATTATTGTAAAAATTATATTACCTTTGTTTCAAATTAATTAATAAAAAATAGTTGTGAAACGGGGTCTATTCTTTTTCTTGTTATTACTTATTTTTTCTTCGGTAAAATCCCAGACTTATGATAGCATTCAAGTTAGTTTGCTGACGGTAGCGCCTCATTCAAAAGCGGTTTGGACTATTTTCGGACATACTGCTCTCCGCATATCCGACCCCGTGCGAAAAATCGATACAGTGCTGAATTGGGGTACGTTCGACACTGAAATACCGAACTTTATGTTCCGGTTTATAGAAGGTAAAACGGATTATTTTCTGGGCGCCTCATCGTTTCGTTCCTTCATTCCGGAATATGTTTACTATAAAACTACCGTGACTGAACAAATCTTGAATATCCCTGATAGCGTTAAGCAAGACTTAATAAAATCGTTACAAACCAACCTTTTACCTGAAAATGTCGACTATCGTTACAATTTTGTGTTTGACAACTGCACCACCCGTCCCCGCGATATTATTGAGAAGTTTTGCGGAGGGACATTAATTTATCCCGAACAACAGCAGCCGGTTACATTCCGCCAACTATTTCATCAATACACCAAACCGTATCCATGGACCGAATTCGGCATCGATTGTATTATCGGCAGCGGCGCCGATACCTTGATTTCATACCGGAACGAATTGTTTTTGCCGGAGCATTTGATGGACGCTTTGAACCGCTCGGTAGTCAAACTTCCCGACGGCAGCGAACAACCGGTAACGCTTGCATCGAATATCATCCTTCAGGCGCCCGACGTTCAACCGGCGCAATTCGCCTTTTGGGATCGCCCTCTGGTAATCGGCTGGATTGTTTTTCCACTGTTTTTAGTTTTGGCGCTTACAGGATATATCAAAAAATACCGTTTCCATTTACCGTTCGCCCTTCTGTTTTTCGTTGCAGGAGCAGGAGGATGTATTGTTGCCATGCTTAATTTTTTCTCGCTACACCCTTGCGTTCAATCGAATTGGAATATATTTTGGTTGCATCCTTTGCATTTCATTGCCTTTGCAGGTTTCTTTTTCCGTAAATCTTATCGCTGGATTCGTTGGTATCATGGCATAAATTTTGTACTTTTGTCGAGTTTTTTGGTAGGATGGCGCTGGATTCCACAAGAATTGAATAGCGCTTTTATTCCGTTCATCCTCTGTTTGTGGATGGTTTCGGGATTGCAACTGATTGTCTTAAAGCAAAAAAAGATATGAATAAATGGTTGGCTTCTTTGATAGCTATTTTGGCGGTAAACGGTTTACGCGCACAGCAATTGACCGATCCGCCCAAATTGGTGATTAGCATTGTTGTGGATCAGCTAAGAGGCGACTATTTGCAGTTTTTCAGTCCGACTTTCGGTGAAAGAGGCTTTAAGCGGTTGATGAACGAAGGAACGGTGTATCACCGGCTTGAATTCGGATTTCCCAACCTGGGCCCGGCAGCTTCGATTGCAACTATTTATACCGGCGCTTATCCTTACTATAACGGTATCGTTTCCGATAAAAACTTCGATTTTGAAGCCAACCGCGAAGTTTCAATCATTCATGATGACGCCTATTTAGGGAATTATACGGCAAATCATTTTTCACCTTTGGCGCTTTTGAGTTCTACCTTGGGAGATGAACTTAAAATAGCTTCAGGCGGCAATTCCGATGTTTTTACTATTGCCCCTGATCCCGAAGAAGCCTTATTATCAGCAGGGAAATATGCCAGCGCGGCATTTTGGTTAGATGATTCCAATGGCAAATGGGCAACCACTACGTATTACAAAAATCTCCCTTGGTATGTCGACCGTTTCAATACGTCGCAAGCTATCGGAAATAATCCCGACAGGGTGTGGACCCCCGCGCTTTCGGTATACAGCGGATTCCCTTATACGTTGTCTGCAACGCCGTTCAAATATTCTATTTCCAAAGGGGATTATGACCGGTTCATCAAAATAAAACAAACGCCTTTTATTAATACGGAAATTACCGACTTGGCAGCTTCTTTTTTCGAATATGCGGATTTCGGCAAGCGAACCTATCCCGATCTTTTAGCTATAACCTATTATGCCGGAAATTATAAATACAGCGTTCGCTACGATGATTTCGGATGGGAAATTCAAGATATTTATTACCGTTTGGATAAAGAGATTGAAAGATTGCTGGATATGGCGGATAAAAAAGTGGGATTAAAAAATGTTTTGGTCATACTCACTTCTACCGGTTATTATGATTCCGCCGCCCAACTTCCCGAAGGATTTAAACCGCAGGGCGAATTTTACCCGAACCGTTGTACATCTTTACTTAATATGTACTTAATGGCTATCTACGGTTCCGGTAATTGGGTGCAAGGTTATTACAACGGACAGATTTATCTGAATAAAAAATTGATCGAAAATCAAAACGTCAAGTGGGAGGAAATTCTGCAAAAAGCAGCCGAATTTACGGCTCGTTTCAGTGGCGTTCAAGATGTTACCACTGCAGAAAAATGGTTTGTTAACGATACGGGACGCTCGGTTGATTTTCGACGAGGCATGAATAAAAAAATATGCGGAGATATATTTATCGAACTCCAACCCGGCTGGACGGTTATTAATGATAATCAAAACAATAAAACGGATTATACACGCAACAAAGCCATACTGTCGCCGTTAATTCTTTTCGGAGGGAATATCCGGAAAGAACAGGTTTACCGGCCGGTTCAAGCGACTGAAATTGCGCCTACGGTTGCATTTATCCTGCGAATCAGGCCGCCCAATGCAGCTGCGGATGCTCCTTTACAGGAAGTTTTAAAATAGCTGTCATCCAGCGCTTGATTCCAGACTTGTCATTGCGGGCTTTATCCGCAATCCCCTGAAAAAGGGAGTAGTAATTATCGGGATATCCAGCGTCAAGCGCGGAATGACAGAGAAAATCAAGTCCGTAATGACATGCAACAATTTAACGATTTAACAAATTAAAAATATATATTATGGGTTTTAATGAACTTTTATCAATAATGTTTGGGAACAAAGCCCAACGCGATTTAAGAGAAATATCGCCTTATGTAGAGAAAATTAAGGCAGTCTATCCGAGTATCAAGGAACTGTCGCATGATGAACTTCGCGCTCGTTCAGGCGCCATCGAGAAAAAAATAGCGGATGCGGTAAACGACGAAAAAAATAAAATTGCCGATTTAAAAGCGTCGATTGAAGAACTGGAGTTGGAAGACCGGGAAAAAGTTTGGGCGGAAATTGATTCAATAGAAAGAGCGATTTTAGACAAACAGGAACGGGTGTTGGACGAGGTTCTTCCCGAAGTGTTCGCTATTGTCAAAGACACCGCCCGCCGCTTTGTGGAAAATGAACAGATTGTTGTGACGGCAAGCGAAACCGACCGGAAATTGGCGGTTACGCACGATTTTGTAACAATCGACGGCGATAAAGCCGTTTACGCCAATCAATGGATGGCTGGAGGAAATATTATTAAATGGGATATGGTTCATTACGATGTGCAATTATTCGGCGGCGTTGTGTTGCATAACCATAATACAAAAAAATTTGAAAAAGATACGGAAGATCCGAGACTCAGTAAAAGGGTTCGCGGATACATCGCCGAAATGGCCACGGGGGAAGGAAAAACCTTGGTTGCAACGCTTCCCGTATTTTTAAATGCAATGACTCATAACGGAGTACACGTTGTGACGGTCAACGATTATCTGTCGAAACGCGACTCGGAATGGATGGGACCGCTGTATATGTTTCACGGCTTGTCTGTCGATTGTATTGATAAGCATCAACCGAACTCCGACGCTCGCCGGAAAGCCTACGAAGCCGACATTACTTTTGGTACGAACAACGAGTTCGGTTTCGACTACTTGCGCGATAATATGGCGGTTAGCCCCAAAGACTTGGTGCAGCGAAAACACAACTATGCCATTGTCGACGAAGTTGACTCCGTTTTAATCGACGACGCCCGCACCCCGTTGATTATTTCAGGTCCCGTTCCGAAAGGCGACGACCAATTGTTTGAAGAATATCGCACCCGCGTCGAAAATGTGGTAAATGTACAGAAAAATCTGACTACCAAATTGCTTGTCGAAGCAAAACAAAAAATTGGGTCCTCCGACTCGGAAGTAAATAAAGAAGGATTTGTGCTGTTGTTCCGTTCATTCAAAGGGATGCCAAAAAACAAGGCATTAATTAAGTTTTTGAGTGAACAGGGCGTAAAAGCCAACATGCTGAAAACGGAAGAATTTTATATGCAACAACAAAACAAGGAAATGCATGTCATTACAGATCCTCTATATTTTGTTATTGACGAAAAAAATAACACCATCGAATTGACCGATAAAGGAATCGATCTTTTGACGGGAAATTCCGACGACCCCCTGTTTTTTGTCTTGCCCGACATCGGACACCAAATTGCAAACATCGAAAGCGAAGGCGGCACCGATGAAGAAAAGCAAGTAAAAAAAGACGAACTGTTGCAAAGCTACGCCATCAAATCGGAACGGGTGCATACCGTTAACCAGTTGCTGAAAGCATACTGTTTGTTCGAGAGAGACGATGAATATGTAGTTATCGAAAACAAAGTGAAAATTGTGGACGAACAAACGGGACGTATCATGGAAGGCCGGCGTTATTCCGACGGATTGCATCAGGCGATTGAAGCCAAAGAACGGGTGCAGGTCGAAGCCGCCACCCAAACTTTTGCAACAATCACTTTGCAAAACTATTTCCGTATGTATCATAAATTAGCCGGAATGACCGGTACCGCTGAAACGGAAGCCGGCGAGTTTTGGGATATTTACAAATTGGACGTTGTCGTTATTCCTACCAATCGCCCAATTAATCGGAACGATATGAATGACCGGATTTACAAAACGGCAAGGGAAAAATACGCGGCTGTAATAGAAGAAATTGTTAAGCTCAGAGATGAAGGACGTCCGGTTTTGGTTGGTACAACCTCGGTTGAGATTTCGGAATTATTGAGCCGCATGTTGACGATGCGGAAAATTCAGCACAACGTTTTGAACGCCAAACTGCACCAGAAAGAAGCGGAAATTGTTGCACAAGCCGGACAATCCGGAACGGTTACGATAGCAACCAACATGGCGGGACGCGGTACCGACATCAAATTGTCGCCTGCCGTGCGCAACGCCGGAGGATTGGCGATTATCGGCACCGAAAGGCACGATTCGCGACGGGTCGACCGTCAGTTACGCGGACGTTCGGGACGGCAGGGAGACCCTGGTTCGTCGGTTTTTTTCATTTCGCTCGAAGACGAACTGATGCGTTTATTTGCAACGGAAAGAATTGCCGGTATGATGGATCGCATGGGATTCAAAGAAGGCGAAGTATTGGAACACAACATGTTGAATAAATCGGTCGAACGCGCCCAGAAGAAAGTGGAAGAAAATAATTTCGGGATTCGTAAGCGGTTGCTGGAATACGACGACGTAATGAACTCGCAACGTGAAGTCGTGTATACCCGTCGCCGGCACGCTTTGATGGGTGAACGAATCGCCTTGGACGTTTTGAATATGCTGTATGATACGGCGAATTCAATTTGCGAACAATTTGTAGAATCCAACGATTACGAAGGCTTGAAATTTGAACTGTTCAAGACCATGGCTTTGGAAGTTCCCTTCAACGAAGATGAAATGAAAGGAATGAAACCCGACATGGCGGTTGAAAAGGTTTTCAATTCAGCATTGGATAGTTTCAAACGCAAAACCGAACGAATGGCGCAAATTGCTCATCCGGTAATTAAAAGAGTTTATGAAGAACAGGGCGACCGCTACGAAAACATTGTCGTTCCGGTGACCGACGGGAAAAGAGTATATAACATCCAATGCAACCTCAAGGATGCATATCAAACGGAATCAAGGGAAATTATCGTATCGTTCGAAAAAGCGATTCTCTTACATTCGATCGATGAAGCATGGAAAGAACACCTTCGGGAAATGGACGACCTGCGGCAGTCGGTTCAGAATGCCAGCTATGAAAACAAAGATCCCCTGTTGATTTATAAATTGGAATCGTTCGATTTGTTCAAAACGATGGTCGATGACATGAACCGGAAGTCGGTCTCGGTTTTGATGCGCGGACAAATTCCCATGAGGGAACCGGAAGAAGTGCGTCAGGCAGCGCCCGAACGCAAAACGGATTACAGTAAATACCGCACGCAGAAAGACGAGATTTCGGAAAGTCGCCGCGTACAAGGTCAAGTCGCTTCCCGCGATACGCGTGAACTTCAGAAAACAGGACCTATCCGCGCCGAAAAAACCGTAGGAAGAAACGATCCCTGCCCTTGCGGAAGCGGAAAGAAGTACAAAAACTGCTGCGGAAGAACATAAAGATGCGCACATATTGCGGATTTTTTTTAAATAATTAGGCATTATTTTACAATTTAACAATATTTAACTATATATTTACGGATTACAACATAAAAATGCACTAACTTTGTCTCTCTTTTGTATATAAAGAATGATATAGGTAGTAAATATTTTAAAATTGTAGTCTTATGCGGTTAAAAGAAATTCAATTCAGGTTATTAACTTTGTTGGTAACAACTTTGCTATGCGCCGTACCTGCCGTTTCGCAGGTGAATATTGGAGAGGATTCTAATCCTCATGGATTCTCTGTGCTGGAGATATCGACAGATATACTGAAAGGAGGACTTCGTTTACCTCAACTGACAACTAAAGAACGCGATGCTTTAGATATTAATTCCAGCCCCATTTTAGCGGAAGGACTTATTATCTATAATACCGATACTAATTGTTTGAATTTTTGGAATGGCAACAGATGGATAAGTTTGTGCGCTTCGATTGATTTGGGAGATGAAACCCTCGAAGTCACTCCGGGAAATTTGATATTTACCAGTGCAGCAGACGGTGGAGGGGATCTGTCGGAAATTGTAGAAACCAACGTGTCTGCCGGCTGGCAAATAATGAGTCTGCCGGATTGGGTAACCACCAATCCTTCACCCAACACAAGATCTACAGGCACCTCGCTGAGCGTAGGGGTGTCGGGCCCTAACACGGGTTTTCTTCCTCGTATCGGCAACGTCACCGTCACCGCGGGCTCCCTAAGCAAAACATTTACCGTTACGCAGGAAGCGCCGGAGGCAATCAACGCGATTAGCAGCGCGCCTTTGCTTTACGTTGACGCCGACGGCAAACTCCAACTCGGTCGCTGGGGAATGGAAATTACTCGCAATAATTTACTGAACTTCAAGTTTGGCAGCGTAATCGGATTCATAATTCCTTCTGCCACCTCATCTCCAACGGGTGGTAACGCAAGTTGGGAAGGAGCCAATACTGCTATTAAATTCAACCCGTCAAAGGTTTACACTTCCGATTTGAATTCCTTGCCTTTAGATAGCCAATACAACAAGATACCCTATTATCACGACTCGCTCAAAATAAAATACCCAAGCGGTACCGACATCTCGTTGCCGCTATATCACAATGGCAGAAATGTTTTGGCTGGTCTGGGCGATCCTTGCAAACTTGTAGGATACAGCGGGGACCAGATTGCCGCTATGACTCCGGAACAGGTCGATACAATTCAGAGCCAATGGCGGTTGCCGACAAAAATAGAGAATATACAGTTTGTAGGGGCGGATAATGGCGCTTTTGGCCTTGATTTTGAGAACTATACTCCCCCCCCGTCTGATGAAGCGACAACTTGGAACTTAGCCCAAAGCGCTAATCTAAATTTCTGGGGCGGTCCTCCTCCAACAGGAAATACCAGCGCTATTAACAACGGACAATACAAATTCGGCGGCGGATGGTTTCCGATAAACACATCTCCTTCTACGTTGAGTAAAGATGCTAATAGGTTCCTGCCCGTAGTAGGATATAGAGCTGGCGGCGCCAACTTTGGACTATCGCGATTTCAGGGATTGCTTGCCTTCTACTGGTCGAGTATATCCATGTTTAATCCAAGCGGTAATTATAGCACCCAAGTATGGGCGTTCACTCTTGGCGTAGACGCCCCAGGTCAAAGCGGTCCATCGGCGCATGTTTATCCAGTAAGCGTCAACTATTCATTCTACGGCTTCCCGATACGTTGCGTACAAAATACGCAGTAGTTTTTCGGTCGAACGAAAATTTTTATAATCCGGCAAGGGGTTGTCTCAAAAACCCCTTCCTTTTACGCTAAAACAGGGCGCTGAAAAAAATCCAGCGCCCTGTCCTTTCATGAAAAAATTAAAATAGAGTGAAAAACTCATTTTCTGATGTTCAGCTCTTTAATTATAGTACGGTAACGTTCGATATCACGGTCTTTCAAATAATCTAACAACCGGCGGCGTTTACCAACTAACATTTTTAAAGATCTTTCCGTGCTATAATCCTTCTTATTTAACTTGAGATGCTCAGTTAAATGCGTAATACGGTAGGAAAACAATGCTATCTGTCCTTCCGAAGAACCGGTGTCAGTGTTAGACTTCCCGTATTTAGC
>Ga0123354_10011645_pt1 | contig 13612 bp, 5 predicted proteins | sample TergutLab28metaG_2_FD_97872 | JGI IMG/M metagenome (GOLD analysis project Ga0123354, IMG submission 97872) | Labiotermes labralis P4 segment gut microbial communities from Petit-Saut dam, French Guiana - Lab288 P4 | ecosystem: Host-associated > Arthropoda: Insects > Digestive system > Gut ... | reverse complement strand
GTTACAAAAAACCCCCCCCCACACCAAAACAAAGGCCTTACTAAAAACCAAAAACAACTTTTCCAATGCCCTCCCTTATCCCCCCCCCCCCCCCCCAAATATGCAGAATACCTGATAAGGAAATGATCTAATACACTGTCACACTGAGCTGGCAAAAATAATACTCCTTAGTAACCAGTACAGTCAGTTCTACTGCCATAACATGAGCAATGAATCTGCGTCAGTTCAGTCAGTTTAAAGACAACGCTAAAGGGTGCATAACCAAGGAATCACAGTTCAGTTCTTAACAGGGGCAGGAGTGCACAAGGTTTCTTTCTTGTTAATGGTGCCTCTGGGCTCCAACCAACCTTCTAATAAGGGACAGCAGAGATTCTGTACCTTGGGTGGGGGAGGGGGGAAGGGTGAAAGCAACCACAGCAAGAAGTTAACCATTCATCTCCATCCAGTGCAGACATTAAGCATGCATGGATCCATACCGAATATGCTTTCATGGTTTGGTGCCTAAGGTAACACAGTGAAAACTTTACCATCACCATTAAGATAAAAGTCAAGGTTGTCCCTGCACAGGCCATGAAAATATATGGGGGAGTGGAGGTATGAATCCACTCATACTTAACCTCAAAATTAGATGGAGGTGAATGGTCAGCTTCGTGAAACAGTGGCTTTACCACTGGGGTAACATTTCTGGCATCCACAAAATAGGAGGTTGGGCTGGCCCCCCAGCCAGTCTGATTACTTAGGGAAAGAGAAAGACCTTTATCCTATGTTGGGAATTGAACCGTGATTCCTCACTTGTCCAGTCTGTAGCCTAGTTACTATGCCTACCACACTACCCTGGCTCCTTTACCTTTATTATCACACACATTACTAATAAGGCATGGGCCAGGACAATGTAGTTGGTACAGCAACTCTCTACAAGCTGTACAGTCCGAGGATCGAATCCCAGTGTGGGCAAGATTTTCTGCGCCCATCAAAACTGACTCTGGGGTCTTTTCAGCCCCCCGTACAATGGGTAACCCATCTCTTTCCCGAGAGTAAAGCAGCCAGGGAGTGGCACTGACCACCCACCCCCATGCACAGCCTTCATGGGCTGTTCTAGGGTGAACTTTTCTGATATGGCAATGCAAGGTAAAGACTCAGGTGGCCTTCCATGACATGCAGTATATAATGAGTTGAGTTCCAGCAACTCTTACAAACCATGCGTTATAATGTGGCAATGATATCATCATGCTGTCCAGTTATCACAGCATTCTGCTAATACCATTACCGCCAGGCTAAAAACTGCTCACTTGTCCACAGTACCTGGAGACTTAAAATCGCAGATTATAAACCACTTTCAGGTTAAAATCTTGCTGCCAACACCTCAGTACTGGTAGATGAAAACATTAAGAATCAGTCACTGCTTCAAAAGCAGTATACATATATGTGGTCTGACAATAAAGTTCGCGAACTCATCGCGGTAAAAGTGCTACAAACCAGAATGCTGTATACTACTGTGGTCACCTTCAAAGTACTTCCCTTGGGAAGTCATGCACCGATGCTAGCGCCTAGTCCACCCTTCAAAACAATTTTGGAACTGGTTTTGTGGAATGGTCTTCAGAGCTGTCGTATTACTCCTGATGTCATCAATGTCATCAAAATGCCTTCCTTTCAATATTTCCTTTATCTTTGGGAACAGAAAAAAGTCATTAGGGGATAGATCCGGTGAATAGGCAGGGTGTTCCAACACAGTTATTTGTTTAGTAGCTAAAAACTCCCTCATAGACAGTACCATGTGAGCAGGTGCATTGTCGTGATGCAAGATCCATGAGTTGTTGGCAAAAAGTTCGGGTCGTTTCCATCTAACTTCTTCACGCAGCCTTTCCAGTACTTCCAAATAGTAAACCTGGTTGACTGTTTGTCCAGTTGGTACAAATTCATAATGAACAATCCCTCTAATATCAAAAAAAAAGTCAGCAACATTGTTTTGACTCTTGATTTGGACCGACGGAATAATTTTGGTTGTGGGGAATTGGCAGTCTTCCATTGTGCACTTTGCTGCTTCATTTCAGGGTCATATTGGTAGACCCATGTTTCATCACCTGTGATGACACGGCCCAAAATGTAATCTTGCCTCTCCCAAAGGTCTTGGCAAATTCAAGCTCCGACATTCTCGCAGCGGCACACCAAAACACACGCAGACAGTAATAGATGCCACTCAGAAAGAGACTGCCATAGATCAGCAATAACACAGCTGTGAAACGCTGATATGTCAATGTCATCAAACTATACTAAGGCTTTTGTCTGGTGCTGCCACAGCAAGCGCACGGTAGCGAGTTCACGAACTTAATGGTCCAACCACATATGACAAAACCACTGCTCTGGATTCTTATGCAGTAACAACAATGTTTATGGAAACATTACTTACTCATATGTGCCAGGTTTATTGAGGCATGTTGCCCCATTCTGGCAGCCAAGATCTGTTCCAACAAAATGTGCGCACTCATTCACATCTACATTGCACAGCAAACCCTGAAAAGACAAAGAATATTATTTCTTCCACACATACAATTAAGCTATTAGTTCCTAAATTCATCAGCATTCAATCGAACCTCAGTGGCATCTGAATTAAATCCAGCAATTCCTGCTTTTAATTTTCTGTTTATGTGACAAACAGCTGGTAAAGGTAAAGATGACCACACACACACACACACACATACAATGAAAGCATATAGGGGAGTAAAGGTATAGATGTTCTCATTCTCAACTTCAGCATTAAATATGGTAAATGGTCATTTTTACACCCTGGTAGCTTTACCCCATGGGCAAGAGCCTCCTGTCCCCATGGAATAGCAGGGTTAGCACCACAGGTAGTCTGGACATTTTTTAGATTTAAACCTCTTGCCCACACTAGGACTGGGTTCCTGCATCATCCAGCCCCTATTCACTATACTGACCCCACACTGCCACCTGACTGTGTGAAAGTGCATATCAAATTTAAGTGATGAAATGAGAAACCAATAATAACGATTTGTAGCAAATTCTGGAACCTGAGTTATACACAAACTGGAGTTATACCAGAGCCTTGTATTTAAATACAGCAGAAGATAATCATATGAAATGCATGTTTCACAGCAAACTTCCGAGTGATTTTCATTTCAATGTTTTGACCCTCTGTGTCAGAAGAAGCACCCTTATCACTTATGGATATACTTGTGAACTCTTTATTCAGGTAACTATGAACTTCCAGCATGTTGGGCATGTGAACTATCCAGTGGACTGTTCTTAAATTCACGCCATACATGAACCTTTGCTGACAGAGAAACCATTATTATGTTGTGGAGTAATTAAAAGCAAGTTCAGAGAATGATGTGTAACTCCCTTCATGCAATTTAACACAAACGTCAACTTGTATATTAGAATATCATACCCCATTCATTTATGCTTGTACAATGTTTCCCTCAATTGATTACTGCAAGGAAGATTACATGACATTAAAAAAATTCTTCTTCTGTCAGTCCCTTGACAACTCAGTTCCCAGAGATGGTACTGTAAAGTTACAACTTCTAAACCTAATGCTCATTAATGTAGAGTGGTTTGAAGAACCAGACTGAAGAATTAGTATACACGAACCTTCCACTCCAATTTGTTGCACAATATTTATTACTTGCCGCTCCTACAAGTTGTGGTCATAGGATATTGCCAAAGCCTGTGGCTGAAGCAAGTAGAAGCACTGAATAAAAAATTCTGTGCAACAAATTGGAGGTGAATGTTTGTGTGTATAATGGACAGTTGAACGGAAGGTGTATAACATTAAATCTTAAGAATTTGTATCACAGCTACTTGGTCATACAGAGAAGATTGTGGATAAAAAAAGAGATGATGACCAAGATCCATGTCTTGAGATTTCTCAGTTGGTTCTAGGTCAAGGTTATCAAGTGAATTCAAGATTCTCTGTCACAACCATTTTAAACCATCTGAAAAATATTGGATGCTCAAACAAGGACTGCTCCCACAGATTCCTGTGCTATACATTTAGCAGATGGTGAAAGTGCCTTACCTCCCAGTTCCTGGGACACCTACAGAAGAACCCATTATAACTGTCAATGCATGTTCCACCATTGTGACATGGATTACTCGCACATTCATCTGTAGTAAGTAGTGTGCGCAACTGGCGCACCTGACGGTCCAGTTGAGTTACCTGTGAACAGTCACATGTTAATGGTGCCAACTTTAATGAACAGCACACACAGAAAATAATTTTAGATATGCATCATTACAACTCACTGATAACCAATACTTACCCTCCTGATCACTGTCGTGACTCTCGTCTCTAGTGGTCCAGACTGTAACAAACAGAAACTAAAATTAAATATCATAAACAGAGGGTGTAAGGTCATGAACAAACTGACTTAAAAGCCTACTGGCCCTTTAAAACAAAAAGACAAACATAATAAGCATAATAACAAGTTAGAAAATGTCTGCAAGATGTAGTATTTCTGGCTTATTCACTATGTTATTGTCCCTTTTATTCAAGAGTACTTTAAATGCACTCAAAATGCAACCACAATATTCTCTGGTTTTTTGTATATGATGACAGTTATGTTTAGATGGTTGGGATGGGAGTTATGTTTAGATGGATTAAACCATCAACTGCTTTTTCAGTCTCTCTGGCTCTGCCTTACTCTTGTACTTATCAGGAATATGTTGAGGCTGTTTCTTGTACATCTTGTAAAGAGTAAGACATCTTGTTTCCTTTACATATTCAGTAAATGGCAAGATATCTTATTCCCTGTATATTTCTCATAAAAGATCAGATGCTTTCTGAAGCCTCAGTTCATAACACATGCAGAACATAGTCTGGCTCTATTATAATGACCAAATGCAAAAATTTGTCAGTTTTCATGTAAAGGGTTTATTATTGCATCAGATTTTAACTTATATCAGTTCAGCCGGAGTTGATTTGTTCCACACAGAAACATGGACAGATGAAGAGACATGATGAAACCACCAGTTCTTCACAAACCGCTTTGTGACCAAACCCAAAGATATCATACGTGTCAAAAACTTTGAATGGAGATGGCAGACGTATCAACAACTCACAGTGCCAGTCATTGTGCCATTTATTATACTCCTCTCCACTGTTGCCACCTTGATCTGCAAGCCTTGTGATCCAAATACTGCGTCAGATAAGGTCTGTACGTCCTGCTCCAATGTTAACAACACACTAGTGCGTAATCGCTCAACTGTCTGTGATGCAGTTCTTGCCTGCAAATAAGGATAAACAACAGAAACACAGTCATATATACAAACAAGGACTGTAACTATAAGTGCACAGCCAAATACATCTATTAGTTTTTACATGTCTCAGTATTTACATTAATCTATCCCCAGCATGTTTCAGGTTCCACTAAGCCAACATCAGCCTCCCATAAATCCAACCCCTCATCCATACCTCGAGGTACTGTACATTCATACTCTAGTCTACCCTGGGTCAAGTGGGAGGCGGTAACAGGCGTAGAGGGTATGCCCAGTTGGGGGTTGCTATGACACACGCTGGCTATTGAGGCTCTGGTCTAAGGCAAGGTGGAAGGTATCGTACCGAGGGCTGCATGGCAATGGGGTAGAGATGGCAGTGTTGTTAATAATCCCCTTGCGGAACCAGGTGGCACCCCATTGTATGTAGGCCTTCCAGCTGCATGGGGCTCCATGGACGGTGACCTTATGTTCTTCCCCACTTTGTAGGAGGGCTCCTTTTTTGGGGGACTCTGGCAGACATACATGAATAGATAGACCAGTGGCTCTGGTGATGGAGTCTCTCCCTCCATAGGGGCTCCCTTACTGGGGACTCTGAGGGAAAGATGAATTTTCAGGGGATGGGATGTAGAAGGTTCTGTAGATGGGTGTCTCTCTTTGTAGGGGTCACACTGGGGAACCTGGGGACCAGGTCTGTTTACAGGGAACTGTGAGAAATAGTGGGAGGGCTCCAGAAATGGAGCTTCTCTCTTTACAGGAGCTCTGTTTAGGGAACCTGGAGGCATAAAAGAAGGCTCTGGAGACTGGTGTTCCTTTCCATGGGGGCCTCACTGGGAAACTTGGGAGAGGGCTCATATGCCGGAGGCTTGTGTGTGGAAGAAGGTTCTGCGATGGGTGTCTCTCCGTATTGGAGCCTCATTGGGGAAACTGGGGAGGGGGGTCCATCTACTGGGAACTTTGAAAATTAGCTGAAGGAGCTATGGAGCATCTCTCTCTATTGGAGCTCTGTTAGGGGAACTTGGAAGGGAGGTCCTTTGTTGGGGACCCTGTAGATTATGAAAGGAAGGCTCTGGAGATGGGCCTCTCTCTTCATGGGGGCTCAGATGGGCAACCTGGAGTGGGCTCATCTACCGGGGACTTTGATAGATGGTTGAAAGGGGCTCTGGAGGTGCAGCATCTCTCTCTATGGGAGCTCTGTGAAGGGAACCTGGAGGGAGGGCTCCCTTGTTGGGGACCCTGAAGGATCAGAAGAAAAGGCTCTGGAGACGGACATTTATTTCCATAGGGGCCCCGCTGGGGAACCTGGAAGGGGGCTCATCTGCTGGGGACTTTGAGAGATAGTTGAAGGGGGCTACTCTGGGGAGGGCTCCTTTACTGGGGACCCTGGAAGATATGTTAAGAAAGGCTCTGGATACAGGCATCTCTCTCCATAGGGGCTCCATTGGGGAACCTGGAGGGAATTCGCTTGCCAGGACTTTTGACAGAAAAGGATAGTATATCTGGGTTCCTTTCTTGGACCAAGAGGATATTAAGATTTTAAGTCTGGGGATCATCCGGAACTTTGGTATAGGGACAGGGCTCTCCTGAGCTGATATCAGATTATGGGGCACAAAGGGCTAGTCTATAAGGCCTAGGTGCATTGGAACCGTAAGGGCTCAAACCCAATGTAAATCAATCAATACCAACATTTCGGAGATGCAATATGAGAATATATATGTCAGCACAAAATTATATTCAAGAGTAGCACACATGCATCTCCCAGTATATACACATAGCATATGCACTATTATTATGTTGTCATCTGTGGCCTGTCTAGCACTATCATATTTTTCCACATTACCTCTTAAATGGCATATTTTTCACAAAAAAAAAATTATTGAACATAAAATTTGTTTTCTGATTTCCTCTACAGCCTGTCTGGCATATTCCACATTCTATGAAGAATTCAGCGAGATATTATCACAAATGTCTGTATGTTCTCATGTAAAGCACCCATTATTCTTATCAGATTTCAAATCTAACTTTTCTTTTTGCCATAAGTTTTTGAAAAATCCTCAAACATTAAATTTCATGAAAATCTGTCAAGTGGAAACCAAGATATTTCATGTGGCAAGAAAGACATAAGGATGATGAAATTAACAGTTACTCTTCACAATTTTATGAATGCATCTAATAACAATCCCATAGTGCAAATGATGATGTAGCTTCCATCTGAAATATCTCATGGTCACTTTGCTCAAACTGGCAACAGATGTGTTTTAAAAGGCAGCACATCAGGGCACCGCCTTAGAGACAGGACATCTCACGCCAGTTTCACATAAGTCAGTACATTTATCCAGTGATTACCACAGGACATATAACGTCACAAATGGAATGTATTGCTAAAAAGACCACAAGCCTACCCACTCACCGTCTTGGCAAGGAGTGCAAGATTCTCAGTGTTGAGGTTGACAGAGCCACGGCCTGATGTGTGCAATGTGATGTTGCGATCCAAACCACTGAACAGCAGCAGGTTGCCACCTTGTGTCAAAATTCTAGGCCTAAAACAGAGTTATCGAGAAACTAGACAGGATGTGAATAGGATATGCCTCATTAAAAGTTATTATGTCATTACATACCCAACCATCTTGTGTCAAATGGATTTTCGTAGTTTGTGTTTGTGACGACATTCCTAAAAAAACATAGCCTTAAATCTGGTCACAAATGTAGTATGACTGAACCAAATGAAACTTAATTGGACGGAAATATTACTACTTCAATCATCTGCAAATGCTGCCCAGTTACAGTCACATATCTAGGAAGTGTGTCATCCCCATTGTGTGTGTGAAACTAGGAAAAGGTATGTAGTCAAACACAACTTAATCAATGAGGTGTATTTAATGACTGTGATGGAAACAACTACATGTTTCGGCCTGTATTGGCCATCATCAGGTTGTCTAGGGAACTTAAGGGCTAGCTATATGCATGCGCGCATGTGAGGTGCAGAGATTTCTACACCACGCACGCGCGCATGCATATAGTTAAGTTCCCTAGACAACCTGATGATGGCCAATACAGGCCGAAACATGTAGTTGTTTCCATCACAGTCATTAAATACACCTCAGTGATTAAGTTGTGTTTGACTACATACCTTTTCCTACAGTCACATATACCTCTTCTTGGTCATGAACATACAGGCATGTTGTCCCATGCTGTGAAACACCACAGGAATAAATCCACTTGCTATCAGTCTATTTCCCTATAACTTACTGCGTTTCAAACACAACTTGTCCTCTTGTCTCCAGCAGGAGAAGAAGCAATGCTGAAAAGACAGCCCAGATGCTCACCGACATGCTGTACACTCACCATTAGGCCTATAAACACAAGTCAGAACAATAACAACATAACACTCATTGCCATGCACATTATATTTACACATATTAAACTTATTAGAGTTTGGCAGGTAACCACTGCATATAAGTTTCCATCCAAATCTGACAAATCACTTAATGGGCGGTGCTACTTCCTGATCACTGTCACAACCCAAGATTTGGTGGCCAAATATCTGAGGTCTGAAATCGGCCAGTTTAAGAAACAGGTAGAGTTGTCAGTGAATGACATGAAGGCATGTGGGGGATTATAGCTTCACCATTACTAAACTCAACACTAGATGCAGGTGAGCGGTCAGCTTCAAGCCCCAGGCATTTTAGCCAAAGGGAAAGTGTCCCAGCTGCCCACTGAATCTGAGGCTCCATGGGCCCCAGAGCCAGTATGAACAGTCTGGAGACAAGAAAATCCCTTGTACCTGCTGGAAATCAAACCGTGATTCCTCAGGTTTCCAGCCTGTAGTGTATTATCACTATGCCAACTACATAAGTTTAAGCAATGGTATGAAAATGGAAGTTAGAAAATATTAATTTTGTTGTCTAACAGAGTTTTCAACCACAAAACTAAAGTTTACAGCCGGATTTCAACATTTTATTTAAATTATTAATGGGTACCACATGCAGCCCCTCTGTCATGGAATCAGTATGGTCCAACATATGTGCTGGTGATGTCTTATTTGTATTGCAGTTTATTAAAAAAAAAGTCTTTATAATGAAAATTTGATTAATGATAATGGTATATAAAGAACAAAATACAGCAATGAGCTTTATACACTCTATGATGCACTAGACATAGTCAAAGTGTTAAAAATAGAAAGACTGAGGTGGTTGGGACACCTCGTTAGAACACAAGAACTGGATCCTTGATGAAAGCTTACTCTACTTAAACCAGAAGGTATTCTACATGTAGGAAAACCTAAGTTGCGGTGACTTGAGTCAGTTAAGGTACATGTAAAGAAAATTGGCATGAGGAACTGGAGATGTAAGTCACAGAACCGAGAACAGTGGAACACAATTTTGTAAGAGGCTAAGGTTCAGCATGGACTGTAATGTAAGAAGAGGAAGAAAAAGTAGAAGAAGAAGAAAGAAGAAAGAAGGAGGAGGTGGAGGAAGAGAAGGAGAAAAGAGGAGGATAAGGAGGAGGAGAAAGAGGAGGAGATGGAGGAGAAGGAAAATGAGATGGAGGAGGAGGAAGAGGAGGAAAAGGTGAGGGAGGAGGAGGATGAGAGGGAAAAGGAGGCAGGGGAGGATGAGAAGGATGGGGAGGAGGAGAAGAAGAAAAGAAGAAGAGAAGAAAAGAAGAAGAGTAGAAGAGGAAAAAGAAGAAGAAAAAGAGGAGGAGAAGAAGAAAAAAAGAAGAGAAGAAGAAGAAGAAAAGACAAAGTAGAAAAGAAGAAGAAGAAAAGAAGGAAGAGAAGAAGAGGAGGAGGAGGAGAAGGAAAAGAAGAAAAAAGGAGGAGGAGGAAAAGAAGAAAAAAGGAGGAGAAGAAGAAGAATGAAAATTGGACTAAGACGTGTCAGTAATGGGTACAAAGTTGGCCTTTTTGTCTGACATATGGAAGTGTCTGGTTTTATTACCAAAGTGGTTAGTTAAAAATTAAAATGTACTTGCAGTAATGACTAATAAATACTTAAGATAGTTACAATTTAAAATTACAATTTTTGTGGAATTCATCTTGTTGTGGTGTAATAGATCGATATTGACATATATATTACCACCAACCATGACAAAATTTTATTGGCTTTGTAAGTGAATGCTGAATGTTTTGGTTCTGTGTACTATCATCATGCAATAAAATACACAATTTTAAACAGAAAATGTTTATGTGTATTTTTACTTTTGTTTTTTTTTTTTTAAGTCATGTATTTTTAAAGCATGACAATGGTCCACAGGGCCAAAACGTGTGTCATCAGTGACAAAGCTAGTAAAAATTTGTTATGGTTGAAAGAAACACATATGTCAATATTAAAATTATCATGAAGATATTGAGAATATTCTGGTGGCAGAACCCTGGATTCCGCAGAAGCAATAGTACTTCATGACTCCCTGAGTGACTGTCAGCTTCTCATGAAGGATTTTTCCTCCACAAAGATATATGACGAGCTCACATAGCTCAACTAACAAAGAGTGAGTGGCTACATAAGAGATAGATTCACCACAGAAAGAAATTTATTTCTTTGTCACCATGTGCAGACCATTTCCAGGTTCCGACTCATAGCATCCTGTCAAGTGGGTATCAGTGGCTCTGACTCATGGGATAAAGCAACGCAAACAGACAGGGCAATTTCTACATGTTCATGCCATGTATGTGATACATTAAAACTGTGGTAACATCAACAAATGCACAATTCTACAATATATATATATATATATATACACACACACACACACACACACAGAAACACAGGCTGTAGAATTATGCTTTTGTTGGCACTACCAGAGTTGTAAGATGGGGCAAGGTTTCAGGTTCTCATAGTGGTATTGATAAAGATTCAAGTTTTTCAAGTAGACAGATGTTCAGAAATATTTAGGCCAAGAGAATCCCAACATTATGGTTTTGGAATTGTTCAACTCATCAGAAAGATGTGTATCAGGAAATGCACTTAACAGTTTTGCCTGCATGTTGTAATCTAAAGGTGCGAGGAGTAATAACATTAACCTAATGAAAGTGAACATCAGTATACATCCACTGATTCAATTAAATTTCTAAAAGTGTTTGTTACAAAATAACTGAAGACATCTTAACAGTAGTGACAACATTATCATTTTTTATCTTCTTAACTTTTAAACAACTGGGTTGGTAATTAAATTCTAGCACATGTTTTATGAAAAACTTATTATCCGAACAAAAAAAAAAGATAAAATTATTAAATAACCACCATTTTGTAGAAAATAAAACAGAGATTATGCATTGTGTCTTAAAAATGCAGTAAATTTCCTTGCTGCCTAAACATATAAACTGAATTTCTAGGCAAGTTTTTTATGTGTATTTGCACATGAAAATGTATGTTTTAAAGTTACTATTACTTCATCTGATAACCAAACTTACGAGGTAAACTGATATGTACAAAGAAACTATTAACCAAATTTCTTATCAATCACAATGCACATACTGTACATAATTTACACCATTTGTGTCACATAACAGTAAACAAAATTGTAAAAACAGTCCGTACACACTACATCACCTTGTTTAAAATTTCACTTAATTGGTTCACTCTACTTTGTCAAGAATGAAACTTCAATCAAATTAAATAATTTCTGCAACTTTCAATTCACACCCTCTTTGAATTAGCATGTAATAGGATTAACATAAAACTAAGGCCTTCATATAAATAACAAAGAGTACGCATTTTATTACTTTATGCACATTTCAGTAACAACAACAACAAAAACAACACAATAACCTCTGATACTCATGCTCACACACCACAAAATAACGTGTCTTAACTTACCCCTGGAGACTGCCACTCACAACTGAAACTCGGGAATCAGGCACACAAGCAGGTCTATGGGGGGCGGTGCAGGTGTCAAATGTCGCATCCTCCCAGCAACTGCAACAAATGGCTGACCAAGAATGGTACTTGTAACACATCTATGTATCCAGGGGTGGATAAAATAACTACAACAGCTAAAGTCAAACCAACAGTTTTATGGAACAGGCATAAAGAGGTTTGCAGATGAAAGCATTGCTGGTTTCTGTCACACAAAATGAAAATTTAGGGAAAAAACATGACAATTCACTTTGGCCACATAAACTTGTCCTCAAGAATTTGCATAGCTTTGTTTTTCATTAATAAATTAATTACTAGTGGGGCACAGTTCTTCTCAAAAGTTATTAGTTTCTCATCTAGTCAATAAATTCCCTGCATTTTGAGTAACCCAAATGTTCACCACTGTGCTCACAAGCACCAGGCATTTGTTCCTTTCTTCAGCCACATTAATCCAGTCCATGTCCCCCCATCCTCCTTCTTTAATATCCATTTCAAAATTACACTCCCATCTATGCCTTGGTCTTCCAAGTAGTCTCTTTCTGTCAGGGTTTCCTACAGCCAGGCTTTGTATAAATCCAATATTATTATTCAGAGTGTACACAAAAGTGAATACAGAGGAGATACACATGCATGTGCCATTACTTTACTTACTTACTTATTCACTCACTCACTCACTCACTCACTTACTCCATGCAGCAGAGTCCTTCTTGAGAAGCTAACTAGTTCTCAGCTAGTCAAGAAATTCTCCACAATTTAGGATCACGATAGTTTGTTACCACGTGTACAAGTGCCTGTCACCTGTTCCTCTCCTAAGCCAGATCAATCCAGTCTATGTCCCCCCATCCCACTTCCTGAAGATCCATCTTAATATTATCCTACCATCTATGCCTGGGTCTTCTAAGTAGTCTCTTTCCATCAGGTTTCCCCACCAAAACCCTGTATACACCTCTCCTTTCCCCTATACTTTCTACATGCCCCACCCATCTCATTATTCTCTATTTAATCGCCCAAATAATATTTGTTGAGGAGTGCAGATCATTAAGCTCCTCACTATGTAGTTTCCTCTACTGCCCTGTTACCTTGTATTATACACTTCCTACAAGAAAGTTCATAGTAAAACAAAATATGCACATGACAAAATATTTAGCTCAGTAATACAAACAACTTTTTTCTCCAAAAACATTCTATTGCTGTGTACAATTTATGTTCACTGGGTCTTTGAGTGACCTGATTTGTTAATACTTATGTTTCTTTCTATAAAATGCATGCAAATATTTTAGATGTTCTATAGTTGATTACCTAGCACTCAAATTTTATCATTACCAAAGAGCAGTCGGTCTCTCCACACTGTAATGATGATGATGACGATGATAAAGTGTGTGAAGAGGGAGATATCACAGTGTTGTGGAATCAAGCAGTACACACAGACAGAGAAGTTACAGCAAATAGGCCAGATATAATAATTAAAAACAAAAAAGAGAAAACATGCACACTGATAGATGTGGCAATACCCGCAG
>Ga0123354_10011641_pt1 | contig 13614 bp, 6 predicted proteins | sample TergutLab28metaG_2_FD_97872 | JGI IMG/M metagenome (GOLD analysis project Ga0123354, IMG submission 97872) | Labiotermes labralis P4 segment gut microbial communities from Petit-Saut dam, French Guiana - Lab288 P4 | ecosystem: Host-associated > Arthropoda: Insects > Digestive system > Gut ... | reverse complement strand
GTGTTAAAAACAAAGCTCTGCTTTGTAAATATGCAAGTCAGAGACTTGCTTTTAGCCCGACGTAGTCAGAGACTACGCCGAGCGCTAAACTCTCATTTTCAGCACGCTACGGCGAACCAGGGGAAAATGCTAATCAAACATACACAGACAGATGATAAATTTTTCTTTATCATTTCAGTCGTTTTTTATTTTTTCTTCTCTTTCTGTTTTATCTTCTCCATATAATCTTTCCAATCCTGCTCATTTCGCCATATCCATTTTTCTTCTTTCAGCCAACAATCAGAAGAGGGTAAGGAATCAGCTGGGACAAACACGACTGCACTACCATCCACCCAAGGACTTATATTATTAACTTTATTGTATTTTACATCGTCCTTCCTAATGGATTGGGTATAAATTTTTTTTATACTTCTCCTATCTATAACCCTGTAACGTTCTGACCAAAAGTACGATGGCGACAATGCGGCTCCTTTTGTGAATCTTTGACAAAGAATCGTATCTCCTTCAATCTTATAGACACCCCACTCAGGATAATAATAACTGCCCCAGTCAATCTGTTTTTTAATCGTTCCCCATATCCATTTTGACATATTTGCTTTTATATCACGCTGTATTGTTCCTCTTTTAAAAGCTACCGGACCATAAGTGCCATCTTCAAAAAATACCATTTTGTAAAAATCTGTTGAATCAGACTCGTAATATCCGTCAATATCCAGTATATCCCGTATATTGGTTTTTTTGCCATTCTCTAATTGAATGATTGGTTCGGAAAGAAAATTCATCTTTTGAGCCATACATATTATTGAAAACAACATGCACAAAACTAATAAAATATTTTTTTTCATATTTATATGTTTTAATTGGCAATAAAGCCGGAATATAAAGAAAATGAATTATAATACCCAGTATGAAGATACACACCAGCTCTAAAGTCGCCGTAATGTAAATAATAATTTTGATTTCCAAATGTAGTTCGGGAATGAATAAAATTTTGTTGAGCATCCTGAGCCCTCCGGAAACTATATCCAATACGTTCTACCCGACTTCCTGTACGCATACCGAACCACACAGGAGACGAATATACTCTGCCGTTTTTCCATGCTGTATATTTGGGCCCATTATTATTTTTCCCCCACAGAGGGCTTACTCCATCATATGTCGGATATTGGGAGTCTGCCCACTCACTGGCTACTTTTCCATCATTCGTATAAATATATGAACCTATTGAAAAGTCGCCGAAAGTCAACTCTAAAGCATTTGTTCTCCATCGGTCATGCCCATCTCCGCCAAACCCTTTAAAATTCACATCGTTCTGTAATGTAATAGAAGCTTTATTCAAAAAAAGAGTCGCGTTACCTAATATTTGCGAATTTGGCAAGCCATCCGGACCTGTTGCATTGCCAAAATGTGTTTGTCCATACCCCAATCCATATCCACCATAAGTTGCACTTGCATTCCATCCCCAATAATTATTTCCAACACCAGCACCGGCACTAAAGTTCAATCCTCCTGCTGAGTAAGATGCACCGACATTCGCATAAGGGCCACTCAATAATCCAAATCCAAAGCTACTACTGGTAGTTAAGTTTCCCGACTTATGTACAACATTTGCGGATACACCCAACCCAAAAGGATCCAAACCTGCTGAAATTCGGGTATTACCATTTTGATAAATCGGTATCTGAGTGCAATTGCTGAACTCATTAGCCAAACGACCGGAACTTTTCCATGCACTTCCAATCGGATCACTATATCCGTTTATCCAGTTACTTAGAGACCCTCCAAAAAAAGACAATGCCCTGAATGCTATTCCCAAAAACTCTCCACTTGGGTCTGTGTAGAGTAACGGATTATTCATTGCATACGAATAACGATTATAATTCAGCCAATCCCCCGGCGCCTGCAAATATGGATCAGGACTAAAGAACTGTGCCGTCAATGGGTCATATACCCGGCCGTTCATATTGATAATTCCAAACGCATCTAAATGCTCGTGCATGGTGTAACCTCGGTTTACAAGCCATGAAGTGCGACTATCGGATTGTGTCCAATTGGTCGGGTTGCGCCTGTTACCCCACGGGTCGTATGCGTAGCGTTCCATTACTTGACCTTGCTCATTTGCTAACGCTGTCAAAGAACCTAAATGGTCGTAATACCCATAATACATGGTTTCCGTATTACCTGTAGCTACGAGTATTGCGCCGCCGCTAAGGTAATGTATTTTTTTTGTAATACCAGCAGCATCGGTCATTTCTTCATAATCTCCTAAGTAATAACGGGTTTCTTGCGTTACGTTGTTTAGTTTATAGATCGATTTCTTTCTCTCTCCATCCACTCCGTAACTTAACGTGTATGCTTTGTTGCCTTGAGTAAGCGTACTAATCTTTTTGAAATCGGTGTATGTTACAGTTAAGTTATCTGTAGGCAAGCCGCTGGGTACGCCTGATATGGAAGTCAAAGCATGTGGCGGTTTACTGTTTTCACCGTAATTCATTGTGTAACCCACGCCACTTTTCGTTGTTATCGTTCCTGTGGTTGGGTTGTAAGTCATTGAATTACTTTGTGTTAAAGTAGTCCCTTGATAGATGTTCCACGATGTCAAGCGATTCATTGCATCGTATGTCAGTGAATCCTTGTAGTTGGCGATATCGTCTTTGCGGGATACCAAATTGCCTTTGTTATTGAAAACATAGCTCCACTGATTAATTCCTGTCGCAACGATAGAGGTCGGAAATCCTCGCGAATCATACTTAAAATCAGTTTCACGACCACCTTGTGAGCTTTTAGTCAGTTGCCCTCTTTCATTTTCTTCCAAAGCTTTCCAAATACTGTTCCTGCCTGTTACTCCTGTTAGAGAACTATATTTATCATATTGATTCGTAATACTGTAATCGTCAGGATATGTTTCCCTGTATACCCGCCCCAACTGGTCATATTCTGTCTTGCGAATAAATACTTTAGAGCCATCTATTGTGTCGTTACTTTGAGTCATACGATCATACTGGTCATAGACAAATCCCTGTGCATGCTTTCCAGCAATCGAAATCCATTTCAGGCGATACAAGTTATCATAACCGTAATTCGTTGTTTCAACATTACGTATTTTGCTTTTTAGTAAACCGGAAGATAGATAATTGTAGGTAGTAAGAATTGAATCGGCAGTAATGTTAATTTTTTGTTTTTCTTGCATCAACTGCCCCCAACCATCATATTTGGAAGTGATTACACCTGCGCTTGGATCGGTTAATTTGGTGCGGTTGCCTTGCAGGTCGTATGCCATGGAAATGGCTTGTCCATCTTCAGGAGTAGCCTTCTTGACTAATCCGTTGGCATAATGCTCAAAATTAACCGTCTTTCCGTTGGTTTTTTCTTTCACTACCCATCCTGCCGAATTGATTGTTGTTTTTCTCGTGCCTGAAGGAGAAGTAATAGAATCAGCCAAACCTAAGTAGGTATAATTAGTCGTTCCCATCGGAGTTGATATTGAAGAAGGCCTGCCATAGGAATCATAAGAATGGGTAGTCCACGATTTAATTCCGGGGTCGTCAGTGAAATAAGGCTCGGAAACACGATATAATCGCCCATTGTTTGCTCCTGTGGTGTAATATTCCGTATCTGTGGATATTTTTTTATTATTCAGTCCATAAGCATCTTTTCTGATTTCACGACCCAAATTATCATACCACACCCAAACAGGCGATTGCCCGGAAGTTTCCGTATAGCTGTAATATTTAGCGTTTGCCGGTTTCCCTGATATGGTTCCTGCCCATTGCAAAGCATTCGATGTTTTGATTCCATCGGGATAGGTAGTTAATTTCAATCTCCCAAAGCTGTCATATTGGTAAGAAGTTGTTCCAATTCGATCTATTTTACTCGTCAACAATCCTTTTGATTCATCATAATTGTAGGTTATCGTTTGGTTCAATTGATTATCGGTTTCTGTTTTTAAAAAACGTCCGTATGAACAATAAGTCATAGACTTGGAGCGGGAAATACCGTTAGCGGTTGTTGTGATTTTTTGAGGATTGCCATACGAGTCATAATTACTGTAAGAAATCCGGACTTTATTGACATCGAAATTAGTACTACTAATCGAATCTTTGGTATGCTGGATGATATTACCCTTGTTATCATAGAAAAAATATCCTTTTCTGACAACATTTGATTGCCCTGTAGCTTGTTGAGTGACTTGATTAGAAGAAAGTCTATTAAAGAACAGGGAACCTTTCTTTATATAAGTCAACGCCTGTGTGCTCGTAATTCCATTACCATAATCCGTTTTGATTGTTTGCGGATTTCGATCCGAATCATAACTCGAATACGAAGTTCTAATGGTAATCCCTTTCAGGGCGTCTTTTGAAATCAAAGAATCCTGTTTTAACCAATAACGTTTTGTTCCGGCGCTGCTGACTGCATAAGTCTGATAGTTTTCACTTATTAATGTTCCTCCCTTTGCTTTGACAGTATTTTTGTAGGGATATAGAAAATGATAAGTATCGTCCAGTTTGTTTTCAACTTTTATTGTATCGGAATGAATATTATCGATTGTTTTTATTAAAGAGAAACCCAAGAAGCCTTTGGATTGTCGGTGTATTTGGGGGTTTCCAAATACATACGATTGATTTAAATCAGGTACTGTGATTGAATTTACGACTTCAACATTTGGTAAGAAACAGTTTAAAACGGATTGTCCTCCATCATACGTATCTGAAGTGTTTTGATAATTAGAGTATGGATTCTTGTAGTCTTTATATGAAACAGTTAATTCTTTACCATTTGAATCTGTAATTTTATTTATTTTGTTGAACCATACATTTGATGAAAGAGACATGATTTGAGGATTTTTATTAAACGGTATAAACACATCTTTACTATGACCGGATCTAAATTGTGAAGCTATTCCAAAACTCTCCCCCATTATGGGTCCTGTTATAGTGCCAAGAATTTGGGTAGAAAATGAGTCTCCATTACTTAAAATAATTTTTAAGGTAGATGTGCTTGCTGATCCATTAACCCAATTTGGTATCTCTGTTAAAATATCACTTTTACCGTCTCCATTTACATCAACTACTAATGCATTGGTGTACGGAACATCAATTGGAATGTAAGCACTCATATCTTTTTCAATAAAACCTTTTCCATTAGACGTGAATATTTTCCATTTTAGAGGTGAATTTCTGTTTAACACTAACAAATCGCTATGCCCATCACCATTAAAATCACCAACTTGAATATAATCAGTGTATTTAAATTGAGTGGTAGATAAAATTTTCACAAAACTACTATTTTGATATTCAAAAAAAGCAGTAGTTCCATCGTTTACAAATGCAACTTCAGGCTTTCCATTTCCATTCAAATCTGTAAGAAAAATCTTTGATTTTGAACTATTGCCAAAAGGGACTGATGTATTAGCAGGAAAGCCTACTACAAATTCAGGGGTATTGTTACTTGAAAAAATAATAACTTGAGAAGTCCCATTTCCTAAAAAATTTCCTGGAAGTGCATACAATGAACCTCTTTTATCATAAACTGCTTTTGTTGTTGCTACACTCATATCTCCCGAAGGGTACGCTTGAAAAGAATTAGTTGTATATTTATAACAATTTAAATAATATGTATAGGTTGTACCCGATTGTTTTACTCTACCAATATACAGTTCTTCTTTTCCATCATTGTCTAAATCCAAAAAAAGAAATGTATTTTCATTGTCTCGATCCCAACTTTCTTCATACATTTTTTGAAAAGAGTTATTTCCTAAATTTCGATAAACAATCCAAGAATTAGTTCCGCCTGTTACTGAAGTTGATGTACGAACCAAAATATCAACAAGTCCATCGCCGTCAATGTCCCCATAACTATGAGGAGAAAAATTAACATAAGAAGAAAAATTAGGAGTTGGATTAAAAGTAAGGGTTTTATAATAGTTGTACGTATAACTCATAGTATACCAATCAAATTTAACAGGCTGAATATATTCACCTGAAGCGTTTGTCCGTTTTATTTGAGTTAAACAATCCTTTTGGTCGAGTGTTGAATAAGTTAATTGATAGGTATCTTGCAATTCGTCATTAAGTCCCTTAATTTCTATTTTTTCTAAAATCAATTGATTTTTAGTTTCTATACTGTCAATATATTGGACAAAAGAAGATGATTTGTTTCTATACTGAAACAGGACACTTGCAACTTTAGCATTGCCATTGCCAAATTCTATTTTAGAGACTTGATTATCACCGTAATAACTTTCAACGTTACTACTTCCTGACTTCCATTTAGTCTTTGAGTATGTATACTTTATATAATTACTATTATTATCAATAACTTCATATAACCACCATCCTAAATCACGGGAGTCAAGTAAAGTAAAAGTACCAAGTCCTACAGTTGTAATACTATTTTCAAAAAATGAATATACACAAGGCCGATCTTTATTACTATAGCCAGATACATCACCATATATCAATATTCTTCCATCTTTGGTATATATTTTAAAATACTTGGGACCAGAGCTACCAATTGAATATCCTCTAATTATATCAATCCCTGATTCTGTGCGGTATTCAATGCTATCACTTCCCCATCCATTATTTACTATAATCAATCGTTGACCATCCAATGCCAACGGGCTGTTTTTGTCCCAAATAATTCCACTTCTATCACTATCAAAATAATAATCTTTTGGAACTCTTGAAATCATAGATAATCCACTGATATTCCAACACATTCCTGCCATTCCATCTCCCGATTGACTATTGTAAACCAAAGAAATGTTTGGTTGCATACCTTGTATTCCGGGTGGTACTTCTATCGGGACGCTATATGTCGCCGCGCCTGTCGGGCTTACATCAAAGACGCCGGAAAGACTTCCTACAACAGCTCCTTGAAAAGAAGAATCAACTATATTTCCATTTTCATCTGCATAGGTATTCCCCGTTGGCGGGAAAAGTAATGTCTGGTCTATTTTTGCCGTAAATGTATTGCCAGAGCTTGCCGTATAGCTAAATCTGGGCTTTAATGAAATACTTTCCCTGGCAACATATTCCTTTGTGCCGCTTTGAGGGGTACTTAACGTCCAACTTTCGGCAGTTTGAGTCTGCGAAATTCCCGAAAAGGAATAAAGCAGAAAAAATGCCGATATAATGAATTTGTAATATATACTTTTCATGGCTTTCATTTTTTAATAATTTTCCATTCCGTCTGGTATTCTCCTGCTACAATCTTCATCAGATAAATTCCCGGAGGTTGCCCGCTTATATCAACATTTACAAAATCAGTTACTCCTTTGCGCGAAGTTATTAGCTTGCCCGACAAATTATAAAGCCAGATGTTGGCCGTTTGATCTTCAGGCAGGTTGTGTATCTCGACTTTCAATAATCCATCAGTGGGATTGGGATAGATTTTCAACTCAATATCCGAGAGCATTTCAGAATAAACGGTCGGTTCTTCTTGAGATTCCGGAGCAGGAGCTGACTTTAGGGGCGTCGACATATCTATGGTGCGGGAAGTGCGGTTGCCCGCAGCATCATACCCGTATGAAACCTTGTTTTGAGAATAAAGAACTTGCAAACAAGCAGTTACAAGGCATCCCAGCAGTATTGTTTTAATAGTAAGTTTCATGACAAATTTTTTTTTAATTAGTTTCTTTCAATTCTTTTATTCCGCTTTCTTATTCAGGAGTGAGTTGACTAATTTCGTTAATTCATCTATCTGTTTCTGTAACTGGTCGTTTTTCTCACTCAACTCCTGCACTGCCTTCACCAAAGGAACGACAAATTCTGAATATCGCAGTGCATAGATGCCGCTTTCATCCATTTCTACGCCGCTGAAATTGTAACCGATGCTTTTTGCCGTTTTTTCTACATCCTGAGCCACAAAACCAGTCTGTAACATGTTTTGTTTAGCCTTTCTTGCTTTTTCGTTTTTGTCTTTCAAATCCTGAGGCATATCTTTTTCAAGTTCATCCTTCTTTGCTTTGTCAATTCCTAACAGGTTGTCCACCGCATCCAAGTCCAAATTGTAAGTAATCGGTTGCAAACGATTGATAAAGGCAAGTCCGGGCACATCCGCCTTCATGTTTTTCTTTGCTCGACCATCAGAGATATTAGACCAAGCAGCGTAACCGCCAATGCTGGTAACGCTGCTGCTGCCAATTCTCACCTGATTACTTGCGGTAGCTTTTGCACCATAGCCAATGGCTGTAGCATTGGTCAAATTGTCGGCACTGACACCAGCAGAATAACCAATAGCAGTAATAAAGCTACCTGTCGTATTGTTAAGAAGTGCCTGATAACCAGTAGCGGTATTATAGCTACCCGTCGTATTCGAGTAAAGAGCAGAAGAACTATTGGCAATATTGTAGCTACCCGTCGTATTCGAGTAAAGTGCCAGATAACCATTGGCAGTATTATGGCTACTCGTTGTATTGGAATAAAGTGCCTGATAACCGATAGCAATATTATAGTAGCCCGTATTTTTGTTAAGTGCATAAGCACCGGTAGCAACATTATAGTTGCCCGCCACATTGGAGTAAAGCGCCTGATAACCATTGGCAACATTGTTAGCACCCGTCGTATTGGAGTAAAGCGCCTGATAACCGGCAGCGATATTGTTGGTACCCGATGTATTGGAATAAAGTGCATAATAACCAGTGGCGACATTATTGCTGCCCGTATTTTTGTTAAGTGCATAAGAACCGGTAGCGATATTATAGTTGCCTGTCACATTCGAGTAAAGCGCCTGATAACCGGCAGCGATATTGTCAGTACCCAATGTATTGTTGTAAAGTGCATAATAACCGGTGGCGACATTATTGCTGCCCGTATTTTTGTTAAGTGCATAAGAACCGGTGGCGATATTATAGTTGCCTGTCACATTGGAGTAAAGCGCCTGATAACCAGCAGCGATATTGTCGGTGCCCGTCGTATTGGAAAAAAGTGCATAATAACCGGTAGCGATATTATTACTACCCGTATTTTTGTTAAGTGCATAAGAACCGGTGGCGATATTATAGTTGCCTGTCACATTAGAATAAAGCGCCTGATTACCATTAGCAATATTGCCATTACCTGTCGTATTGGAGTAAAGCGCCTGATAACCGGTGGCGATATTAAGGGCACCCGATGTATTGGAATAAAGTGCATAATAACCGGTTGCAATATTATTGCTACCCGTATTTTTGTTAAGCGCATAAGAGCCGGTGGCGATATTATAGCTGCTTGTTACATTGGAGTAAAGCGCCTGATAACCATTGGCGATATTGTGAGTACCCGTCGTATTGGAGTAAAGCGCATAAGTACCGGTAGCGATATTATAGCTACCCGTATTTTTGTTAAGTGCATAAGAGCCGACGGCGGTGTTATAAAGAGAATTAGTAGCACTGCGTAAGGCCCCAACTCCCACTGCTGTGTTTCCGTCTCCCCCTGTTCGACTAAGCAAAGCCTCATATCCGAAAGACATATTGGAATTTCCGGAGCTTCCGGTTGATCCCGATAGAATGTCGTTCACCTTGAAAGTAAGGGGAATATTGCTTTTTGTACCCACAAAATTGGATGTACTGGACGTACTCCCCAGATACATATTCGTTGTAACACAAGCATCCCCGATAACATGCAATTTGTATTCGGGAGCTGATGTCCCTATCCCTACTCGCTCTGAAGAACTAATTTCAAGCTGCGCCGATACATTCGCTAAAAAAGCGAAAAAAATAACTGTTAAAAAAAATCTTCTCATAATAAATCATTTTTATAGTTTATATTGGAATAATTGTTGACTAAGTATGTGACATAAATTACTCTATAAATTATTATTTTGCAGTTGCAAGTTATTACTAAAATATGAATTGACCTAAAATTCCAAAAAATGAATTCGAACCCGGAGATTTTTTAGCGACTGATTTTCAGGCATTTAAAAACTGGTTTTCATAAAATTCGAACCTTTTAAAAAGAAGAGCAATTGGCGTAAAATATGGTGGTATGTATTTTTACCTATTTTCCGTGAAAAATGTTTTTTTAGAGTTATTCATTAAAAAAAATTTATACATTTGTTGTGATTAAAAAGTACAGATATGTATAAAAATAAAATGTGTATTATTGGAGGGCTGGCATTCATATTATTATTTTCCTTTTGTAGCCGGAAAAATAAAGAAGCCGAAAAAGTATTTATCCGGGTAGAAAATCTAATCGAACAGAATCCTGATAGCGCTTTATTATTACTGGAGCTTATAGAATCTCCAGAAGAGTTGAGCCTTGATAATTATGCCAACTATCTGCTTTTATTCGTTCAATCTAAAGACAAGTCAGGTATAAGTATAGCAGAAGATACCTTGATTCGGATACCGGTTTCATATTTTCTTCAAAAGAAAGATATTCCTAAAACAGCTTTAGCCTATTTTTACTCGGGAAAAGTTAACTATCAACAGGAAGAAAATGAAAAAGCCATACAAGACCTTTTGTTGGCAAAAGATTATGCTGAAAAATCCGGTAACAATAACTTGTTAGGATTGATCTATTATGATTTGGTTTTGTATGATAAAGAGTTTAATTTTGAAAGCGGTTTGAACAACTATCGACAATCTTATGATTATTTTCTTAAAGCCGGTAATGAAAGGAATGCTGTTTATATTTTAAGCTTTATCGGAGATATCTATTTGCAGCAAGAACCCCAACAAACAGGCCTGGCTTTTGAAAATTATAACCGGGTTCTTCAATATGCAAAACAAAATAACGATACTTCCCTGCTTACTTCATCTTTAAGAAATATCGGTATAGCTTACGAAGAAATTGAAGAATACACTCATGCAAAAGAATTTTTGCTTCAATCAATTTCTATTGATAAGCATGAAAAATATTCAACTACGAATTATGCTGTATTATCTCAAATCTATTTGTCGTTAAACATGCCCGATTCTGCCATCTATTACGCAGAGCGGCTACCTCTGAATATCAATTATGCCGGCTTACATAATTATTATGATTTGATGAAAGAAATTTATACATATATATCAAAACATAAGCAAACATCAAATTATTACCGAAAAAAGAATGAACGTATAGCTTTATTTTATGATCAAATAATTAAGCAATCGGCGTTAGATATACAGAAGAAATATGAACTGGAAAAATTGAAAAATTCCTTACAAAAGATAGAACTTCATAAACAATTTTTATTTATTACAGTTCTTTTCTGCATTCTTGGAGCCATTTTACTGACTTGTTTTTTTGTGATTGTGATAAAAAAAATGAGAGGAAAAATCCAACAAATAAGACAAAACCTGGAAACAATGAACGAAATGCTTAAAGATTACGATGAAAACAAACATTCTCTGAAACAAGTATTGTTGGAACAGTTGGATATTGCAAAGAAAATAGCTCAATTGAATGTGATTCCTTCAAATACTGCAAAACATGGCTTAAATGAAAATTATTTCAAAATATTCGGGAAGAATATGACTGAAAAACTTGATTGGAATAATTTGTATCCTGTAATAAATGAATTATATGGTGGTTTTGTTAAGAAGTTACGAAAGAAATATCCCGATTTACAGGAAAAACAGGTGCAATTATGTTGCCTGCTCCGGGCAGATTTCAAAACAGATGAAATAACCTTTATTCAAAATTATGATAATTCGGCATCCACCCAAACTCAAAAAAATAAATTAAGAACAAAAATGGGTTTTCCCGGAATGAAAGATTTACTCTTTTCCCTGGAGAATATGTAAAAATACATATTGCACATAAATGAGAATCTCTCGCCCGGCTTAATCTGAAATTTTTTTTCAATAAAATTGTTGATAAATTTATTTTACAGCTCTAAATATGATGATAATTGGTTAATTTTGCGCAATATTGAATGCTTATATGAAATTATTTTCAACAAGCCAAATAAAGGAATTAGATACTTACACCATTGAGCATGAACCCATACAATCAATAGATTTAATGGAGCGTGCAGCTCATGTTTTCACTGATGCATTTTGTTTAAGGTTCCCGGAATTAAATAAAATCACTGTATTTGCTGGGCCCGGAAATAATGGCGGAGATGCGTTAGCCATTGCCCGCATGTTATACCAGAAAGATTATTCTGTCGAAATATATTTATTTAATCCGAAAGGAAAACTTTCTATTGACTGTCAAATCAACAAAAAAAGATTACTCATGTTACCTCAAATGAAAATTACGGAGGTAAAAGATACTTTTGTTCCGCCGGATTTAGGGAAAAATGATATTGTTATCGACGGACTTTTCGGCTCCGGTTTGAATAGGCCTCTCGAAGGAGGATTTGCTTCTGTGGTGAAATATATTAATTCGTCGTCTTGTACTGTCGTTTCAATAGACATACCTTCAGGATTATTCGGAGAAGATAATTCCGAAAATAATAACGACCATATTATCGCGGCAGATTACACCTATACATTCCAATTTCCAAAGTTGTCGTTTTTATTCTCTGAAAACGAATCTTTCGTCGGAAAAATTGAAGTATTGGATATCGGTTTAAATCCGGAAAAACTCAACACCACCACTACTCCATTTCATTTGATTCAAAAAGAGGATGTATATTCTTTACTAAAAGTGCGTTCCCGTTTCGCTCATAAAGGAAATTTCGGTCATGCTTTATTGATTGCCGGAAGCTTAGGAAAAATGGGGGCGGCCGTACTGGCAGGAAAAGCTTGTTTGCGCTCGGGAGCGGGATTATTAACTGCACATATTCCACAGTCAGGCAACGGAATCATGCAAATTTCATTGCCGGAAGCAATGACAAGTATCGACAACGACGAGTTCATATTCAGCCGTGTTCCCAAACTGAACTCATATAATGCCATTGCTGCCGGCCCCGGCATTGGAACCGACGAAATTACCGCCGGCGCTTTGACAGATTTACTCCGGCAATCTGCAAAGCCATTGATTCTTGATGCTGAGGCTTTGAATATCATTGCCAAAGATTCGCTGTTATCGGAACTCATTCCTCAAAACAGTATCCTTACGCCACATCCAAAAGAATTCGACCGCCTGGCAGGGCCTTCCGGTTCTGCTTATGAAAGGCTGCATAAGGCCATGGAATTTGCTAAATCTACAAAAACATATCTTATTCTGAAAGGCAGATACACAGCGGTTTGTACTCCGGAAGGCGAATGTTGGTTCAACTCCACAGGAAATCCGGGAATGGCTACTGCAGGAAGCGGTGATGTACTGACCGGAATTTTATTGGGATTACTTGCTCAATCATACACTCCGTTGGAAGCTTCCATACTTGGTGTATTTTTACATGGATTAGCCGGTGATATTGCATTGGAAGACAACTCGGAAGAGAGTTTGTTATCGGGTGATATTATCCGTTATATAGGCACGTCCTTTAAGGAAATATCGTATATTTGAACGCACAATTAAATGATTTGTATATGAAAAAAGTTTTATTATTCATAACAGCAATGTTGTTATTATCAACAACACTAACCATTGCTCAAACAAAAACTAAGGTAATAAAAAGAACTGCAACCAAAAGTAATGATTATGGAGTGAGGTATTTTTTGCCTAAATCCATGTTGGAAATCCAGGCTTCCGTTTCAAAAACAGAAATGAAAGCAGGCCCTTATTATAAATACGCCGAAAAATATCTGGGAGT
>Ga0123354_10011640_pt1 | contig 13614 bp, 5 predicted proteins | sample TergutLab28metaG_2_FD_97872 | JGI IMG/M metagenome (GOLD analysis project Ga0123354, IMG submission 97872) | Labiotermes labralis P4 segment gut microbial communities from Petit-Saut dam, French Guiana - Lab288 P4 | ecosystem: Host-associated > Arthropoda: Insects > Digestive system > Gut ... | reverse complement strand
TCCCTCCTAGGTCCAAATATTCTCCTCAACACCATGTTCTCAAACACCCTCAGCTTCCTTTCCTCCCGCAATGTCAGCGACCAAGCTTCACACCCATACAAAACAACACGCAAAATTATAGTTCTATAGAACTTGATCTTTAAACTTTTGGATAGTAACCAACTTTGTTATTAAGACTGCAAAAGTATTGAAGTAACTGGCCGACCGTCGTTCTGCGATGTGATTCCAACACAGCCAGAAATTAAAACATGCCCGTACAACCTTACCCTGAACCGCAATGCAGCTACAGCAAGTGGCTCTTTATTCCAGCTCTGAGCATCTGAGTCTATCAATGGACCGGGTACTGCAGTTTTGATTTCATACTTTCCGAGGTGATTAACGGAGGCCTATTTAATTCATTTCACAACTTTCATGAACAGGCGTAATAAACTACTTGTACGACAGGCCCTATATACAAAATCACCCCTTTTGAACACTGCCACAAATCACATGTATATGTCCGGGACGGCGGTACATGTTGAACAAACACATGCAGCCCCGCACCACATGCCGAACTTTTACTTTCGGTAAACTGGGAGAATAATGGGTTAAAGTAAAAAATGTAAAGTTCAACCTAAAGCAGGCAATGAAGTTCCCAGAGGGTGAGTTGGGATATAGCTATACTTTTTCTTTACCTCGACGCTATATGGGGTGGGTAATCAACTCCACGCCCCGGTCTCTTTACCCATTGTACAAGAAGTTGGGTGGGCCCCAGGGCGGTTTGGACGGGTGAGAAATATCTCGCCTCCCACCGGGACTCGATCCCTGGACCGTCCAGCCCCTAGCGAGTTGCTATACCAACGAGGATATTCCGGCTCACAAATTGGGTGGATAAGAAACGCAAAGTAAAGAGGTGTTTTCCGGGATGACACCGTGTAGTCTGGTAGAAATTCAACGATTCGTGGGACCGTGCTATTTCAGTCTTCAAGTTCAGTATATTACTGCCAGACTGAATGATGTCAAATTCCAAAAAACAGAATCTTTATCTTTCACGGAAGAACCACAAATCTCAAAAGAAAGAAACAAAGTTACAATCGCACAAATTACCTAGAAGAATTGAGAATATCACGAAAACTTCGTGCCAAGGCCAATCCCGGGAACTGAACCCAGGCTTTCTTTCGAATGACAGATGTATCTGGTCCTGTCAGATAAATACGGGAGCAATGAAAAAAGTGAAATCAGGCATGGATGTAGACACATGTTTACAGCCTATATGTACATACACAAGGACACTGTCTTGGCTCGTCAGAGAGGCTTGAAGCTCTGATATACTAGTTGTTTCAAGTAGGAATTTACATACGGTAAGACTCACGTTTCTTCTTACCCTCACTATGATGATTACTTCTTAGTGGTGCTAGTCCCTAGATATTACTATGAACACCATCACCACCACTTCTACTAGCAGTAGCAGTAACAATAACAGACATCTTCCTACAAATCTCGAAAGAAATAGTATTTGCGTGTGACATCACTTAACACACAAAACATGACGCCGTGTCTCACCTGGAGCTGGAGAGCACCAAGCAATTAAAACTACAGTGTGTAATTACAGAATTCGAAAGTCAAGAGAATCGAGAGGTTGAGATTCGCTCAGTGGGCTTCGTTCTGGTTGCAAGACAGCAATGGTACTTTTTATTTGTTGGTGTCGTCCGCAAAAAGGACCATCAACTGTTGTTTAAATATTAAAATGTAACGAATCATCGAAAGCACAAATGATTTGGAATGTCAGTACCATTCTCACAGTCAAGCAATGTGAAATGCTCCGTTTCGGACACGCAGATTGCACTTTAATTTGACCGATTTCATTCCGTACGGCTCCAAGTTAATATACCTGATGGATTAACATCCTGCTTTGCTGCCTTGCTCAGATCATTAATTATTGCCATTCTTATAATAAAACCAGCGAGAAGCACTCATTTCTCAAATTCATTTTTGGAATAGGACTCTACATGTTCCATCCTGATCCCTCTAGCAAGTAGCGGGCATAACCTGTATGACACATATCTATTGCTGTGTGTACAGTGCTAGACTCCTGACGATGGACAGAGATACTGTCCGAAACATGTAGAGTCCTATTCAAAAATTAATGAAGAATCAGTGCATCTCGTTGGTTTTATTATAAGAATATATCACGATGCACGGTCCTCTGAATGTCAAATTAATTAATGCCAGTGAATCTGATATCACAAAGCAACCGACTAGCAGCTTTTTATCTTTTATCCCCCCAAGTACTTCCCCCGGGCAGTGTCGTGGCCTCCTGGAGATGTTGATCCTGCCGCAATACCGCAGCGGGAGGGACAAACAGTCTCTCTATCCCAGTCGGTTATGCGTGGCACCATGTGCCCATCTGCGGCAGGCGATGATAGGCTACCCGTGCTAATTCAACCAGTTACAACAATTCACACAGTTAAGATAGCAAGCTGTTTGGAAACAATTCACAGCGAACGCTTTAATAATGGCGCTCTTCTGTCAGCGTGGGTACGCTCGTATCTTATTTATATAAAGTTACACACGAAGCCCAAACTCTACAGAAAGTGTATTCCCCCCCCCCCCACCCATATGGCGCTGCGGCCCAACGCGGGCCATGGCCTCCTTATTCTTGAGGTTTCTAGATCAAACACTACGCACCACAGTCGGTAGGACCCCTCTGGGCGAGTGATCAGCTCGTCGCAGGGACCCACAAAACACTCACAACAGATAAACCATGCCCCCGGTGGGATTCTAACCCACGATCTCAGTAGGCGAGCGGCCGCAGACCTACGCCTTAGACCGCGCGGCCACTGGGACCGGCGTGTAGTAATTATCTTAATTACATAATGTTACATACGAAGCCTAAACTCTGCGGAATTAATTTTCAGTTTGTCTTGCGTGAATTTTGTGTCGACAGCATGCGTGTACTCGCGACGGCCTACCTGTGATTCAGTATCAAACATCACTCGGTGTCCTATTCTGTGCAAATCGTCTGAATAAATAAACGCGAATAAGATGTTTATTGGACCGTGCTTTAGCCTGCAGCCCGGACACTACTCCAGCCTAACCGCACCTAACCTCCAACCTACAGCAAACCAAGAACGAAACGACCAATGTGGTAATCAACATTACAGTCGCGAGCTCCTGATGATGGGCATAGTAATGCCTGAAACATGTTCAGCCTACAAGAAGTACAATAAAATAACAAGTGGTATCTAGTTGGTTTTTTATTCTTCAAAAGGGAATAAATCTCACGAACGGGCTTCCATGTTCGTAATAACATAATACTAAATTTCCAGTAGTACTGTCGCGCACAGCGAAACCCGAAAAACTTTACGATTCGGCCGATTTTATGTCACATTTTGATTAGTATATCGTATCGTCCAGTGTTCAAAATAAATCACTGTCTTGAGGACAGGATCGTTCCTTTTCCTCAAGATAAGATAAGGCCAGCACCTACTCAAGTAGACGTGTGGCATAAAGCTCTTCTCAAACCCAGGGCTTTGCAAACAGCAGGCATTACCCTTGCTTGCAGGTTCAGAACAGTAATCGATCCTGTCCTCAGTCAGTAATTTTCAGGCGTCTTCGTCATGTCTGTCTGTCTGTCTGTACAGGGTATACACAGAAGAATGGTGCGGTTTCAAAAGTTTAACGGTTTAAAACATAGCCGCTTATGCAACACCTTCCACACCGTCATTTTCGGCATGTCCAATTCCCTGCTTGCTTTAGCCACTGACTTGCAGGGACTTCGCAGAAACGCCTCACACACTCTTTCAATGTTGTCATCAGACACATGAAGTTGACCAGGACTCTTGCCTTTACACAAGCATCCAGTTTCCACAAACTGTCTGTCCCACTGTATTCCTGCATGATGTGTCTTTTCTAAACCGTTCCCGAAACTCACGCTGCACCGTAATCACAAATCTGGACACCTCAAAACGGAGCACACAGAAAGCCTTTTCCTGCTGCGACGCCATCTTGGAAACTGGCCCCGCGGCCCCGCAGTAAGCATGAGAAGCGAACTGCTGGTAGCGCATAAGAAACTTGGACAGTTGCCGCTGCTGACGGTGTATGTTGTGTCTGTGTAAGGTGAGAAATAAATTTCTTGTTAACTTTTGAAACCGCACCATTCTTTTGTGTATGCCCTGTATATCCGTCCGTATGGAACACCTTGGTTCCCACTGGAAGGACATTAACGAAATCTGAATTTTAGTATTTTGCGAAGATCAGTCGAGAAACTTCAAGTTTCATTACCATCTGACAAGAATAACGGGTACTTTACACGGAGACGTATGTACATTTACGATATAACGCCCATTTCTTCTTACAACAAGAAATGTTTCAGACAAATATTCCGAATTAAGGCATCACGATGTGCTTGCAATTCAATTAACGTTACACAGTATACTTCGGCACAATCTTTTTTATTCTTAAGCAAGGCTACATGTTTCGACTAAAAGTCAGTCATCTTCAGGCCCTTACAACATTTTCGTTACCAGATGCTTTGCCCACTTTGGGATCCCATAGTGTTTACAATTGTGGAGTACATAGCAAAATTAGAAGTACCCCAACATCAGCCACAATACAACAACGGAACTCGCTGCCGAATATCCGGTGAACATTAACGCACTGTTAAGGAATAATTTTTAATATTTTAATGTTTAAACACAATCTGTAAATAGCACACTTTATAAACAAAACCTTTTTAGAAAGTTTTAACTAGAAGTATTCCACAATTATAAACACTATGGGATCCCAAAGTGGACAAAGCATCTGGTAACGAAAATGTTGTAAGGGACTGAAGATTACTAACTTTTAGTCGAAACATGTAGCCTTGCTTAAGAATAAAAATGATTGTGCTGACGTATACTGTGTAACGTTAATTGAGTTTCAGACAAAAGTTACAGAGAAAATCAAAACACATTTATTATGTTCATTACCCCACCCCCCTCCAAAAAAAAAAGCATGCCGTTAGTGAGGCAATGTGGAACCGTACGACAGCCACACACGCCACAGCAGACAATATAATGTGGCGCATGCGCTTCCATGCAGGATACGAAGGCTGCACGTGTATTGCCGCTCTATAGCGAGATTACACCAACGTGCCTTCTTAGTCTTACGTTATACGTATACAGCCAGTCGTGTTTTTTAACACGGGTAGACGGATAACACCCACGACGTAAACCACACCAAATGCAATAAACGTTACATCAGCCACCCTCCGGCCGCTTTAGTTGCACAATAAGTTACTGTGTCTGCTACCGTCCTCAGCACTTTACAGTCATAGCTTTACATATCATCAGCAAAGCTGCTTATGTACAGAAAACTGAATGTTGGCTAGAGCGGAGTGTTCGGTACAGCAGCGCAGTCCGGAAAGGCAAACGCGACTGCAGACTGTCACTCTCCATACCGGTGTTTCTCAAACTTTGTGAGACCGCGGCCCGGTAAATTCTTTTTTCATAAGACGAGGGCCCGGTCCCAACAAATTTACTCGTAAAAACCTTTCAATTTTTTAAGTCCATACATGAAACTAATATAAGTATCAACAATTAATTATGGCATAATCATAAAGAGTATTAGTAAATTATGTACACGGTGTGGCATGTTGATAAATATAAAATTACATTTAAATTAGTTATCAATCACTGGACTAATGAAATCTTGTAGCATATTTTAGTTTCCTCAGGCTAACATCTGGGTCTGAGCTTTTCGACACATTCACGAATATTTTTCTCCTCAGAATGTTTCCACTATAATATATTTATTCATGAAAATTGCTAAGAAAACTAAATTGACAAATTCCAGGAGAACCTCTCGCGGCCCGGTATAATTGATGCCAGGGTCCGGCGGTTGAGAAACACTGCTCTATACTGATCGCTGCAGTGCTGCCCTCCGCCAACCGAATTGCCAGGCTGCATTTGCAGGCAATTTAAATTCAAACTCCTCCATCCTGGGTAGCGGTTGGAATTTAAATCCCCGCATCAGTGACAAGTAAAGAATTAGAGCAACGGTTTGTTCTAGACACAACATGCCGTCCCTGACGTCGGTTCTATAGAACAGCAGCACAACTTCAACCTGCCATTTGTTTCGGTAACCCGCGTACCTGAAAACACGTGGGGACACGCGACTCCAGGAACAGCACTCCATTGAATTCTGAACATACTTACTTACTTACTTACTCCATGGTGCAGAGTCCTTCTTGAGAAGCTAACTGGTTTGCAGCTAGTCAAGAAATTCCCTGTATTTCGCGGAACCCGAAGGTTCATTACCGCACTCACAAGCGTCCGCCACCTGTCTCTATCCTGGGCCAACCCAATCCAGTCCATATACACACATCCCACCTCCTGGAGATCCATCCTGAATTCAAAACATAGACTTAATAACAGCGGTTAAATTAGAACTCTTAATTAAACACTTTATTATCCAACAAATGCACAAATATATAATTCGTAGATACAGTTAAAATTATAAAATATTTGAAAGAGCACTTTCAAATATTTTGTATCTTTAACTGTATCAACGAATTACATATTTGTGCGTTTGTTGGATAGTAAAGTGTTTGTCATTGACGCACGGTGCAAACATGAAGATTATAATATTCAATTAATACACCAACAAATGCACATATATTCATTTAATAATCTAAAATTCACATCAAAACACTTAAAACGATCCAAATGTTTCGATCATACGATCATCCTCAGGGAGCATACATTGTTCTTTGCTAAAGTTATAGTTTAAAAACACTCACTGAGTGTTTTAAACTATAACTTTAGCAAGGAACAGTGTATGCTCCCTGAGGATGATCGTGGGCTCGAAACATGTAGTAGCGATTTAAGTGTTTTCATGTCAATTTTAGATCATTAAATGAATATATGTGCATTTGTTGGTGTATTAATTAAATAAACTACAGAATGAACGGTATAACGATAAAGATAATGAAGATTAGAACTCTCAATTGCTACTCGTATACACACAGGACTAGACTACCGAAATGGTTTTGTATCTGAGACCTAAAGTAGATCTAGGAAGCACAAATAGGCCGACGCGCATTATGTGACTGTCTCTCCGTACGCAGGTTCCTGCGACGTAAGAACAAAAGTACTGTAAATGTGCACATGGGTCGAGAGCTGGGGCTGTGCTTTTAGACTCTTCGTTCATATGTAAAAAACAAAACGTACGAGATCAGACAAGCTCCGCACCGTTTCCGACCTCTTACACAACATAATTTCACAAAATATGGCGCAAAAGTTATAGACTCCAGTTGAAATGTGATGGCACACGATGACGCACGGGAGGGGAAGTTAAGGGTAAACTGGCTAATGGAGTGGGTAGCCAGTACCCTTCACACTACCTCGGAACACGGTGTATCCAGCATTACTACCGCTGATGCGCACACCTCGGCTGCCAGTAGTCGACTGGACTGACGCCACCGCCGACTGAAGTGGATTCGTCCGTTTCGCCGGAAGACGAAATCTGGTTTCTGCGCTTCTGCCATCACATTTCAACTGGTCTCTACCAGTAGAGACCATCCGAACATCAACTCTTTTCAATTATAGATTGAGTAATAACAATGTGGTGTATGCAGGAGGAGTTTGACATACAGCAACAGGGGGCTTTGAAATACAACAATCATGACTTTAAAAAAAACAGCAACTTTCAGTGTAGAGTTCAGAACAAAGTAAGACCGTGCGAGAACCCTCATTTAGCTCTAAGTTTGACGGTGATAATTATGGGAAAATGGAGACAGGAAAACGACGCGTGATATCACACTTCTGCCGCAATATAAATCGGAACACGCAGTTAGTGACCGACATCTCGGCACGACTTATCGGACCCTTAACGATGGGAAGGACAGCCTGTTCCAAAATGTCAGTAACTACCAATCAACACTGCCTAACATTCCATAAGAGCCAAAATCTCAAAACGACACTTTATTTGATGCTGTAGACAAATATGTATTGGAAATCATGTATGCAGTGTTGCTTGTGATTACATAATTACAAACACGAAGATGGAGCACAGCTTTGAGATTATGCCGAAGAAATTTACCGCAGCGTGTCTTAGTCACAACGTGTAAGGAAGAAACACGCTATACCCCCCGCCTATAGTAATAGTAATAATAATAATAATAAGTACCAAGAACTGGCGAATGAAATATGTGCTATGTGGAAGCAAAAGGCAGCACAAGTGATCCCGATAGTAATATCATCTGTGGGAGTTATTACAGAGTCACTACCACAAAGTCTAACAAGACTTAACTTACACCCTAATACATATACACATATGCAAAAATCTGTAGTTCTTGGCACATGTTCAATAGTAAGAAACTTTTTAAACTACAAGTAAGACCACCGAGCCTAATCCTGTTGATTACTACATCTCACGATAGGTGAATATTTCCCAGCCAAAGCTGGGAAGTGAAAAATTTGATAATAATAATAATAATAATAATAATAACGCTCTGTAACGAATTCGCAAGTGGGTCGGGATAGCTCAGTCGGTATAGAGACTCGCTTCGGGCTGGACGTTCCGGGGATCGAATCCCGGTGGAGGCGAGATTTTCCGCACCCGTCCAGACCGGCCCTGAGGACCACCCAACCTCCTATACAATGGGTACCGGGTCTTTGCAGGGCGTAAAGCGGCCGGGGCGTGGCGTTGACCACCCACCCCCGTCTAGCGCCGAGGTTAAAGAAAGAGTAGAGCTATACCTCTCCTCCCCCTCTGAGCCTTTGTGGCCTGTTCTAGGGTGAACTTTACCTTTACCTTTATCTTTAGCGCATTCGCAAACAAAATCAATAATAACAAAATCATGATTCCAGTATATCTCGATCCTACTGCACAAGACCGGAACCGAAACCCATGCGCCACGTTTTGTTATCTTGCTACGTTATAAACTTACAGAATCTACACACAAAAAAAAATAAACAAAACCAGGTGTACAGCACTGCCGGTACGCGCAACAGGACGGTGGATTTTACAACACCTGCTCAGATTATCAGGAGGGCCTACCTGTTGTTATTGTTATTTATCATGGTCCACCATGGCAAGTAAAATGGCAAATTAAACGACGCTCAAGCGTAGAGAAGAAAACCAACTAGATGCTACTGAATGCTTTATTGCACTCATAATCTGTTCAACATGTTTCGGGCACTTATATACACATCATCGGGATCTCGAGACTATACTTGTGTTATTGCCGCATATGGTGTGCAATGCTTTGGTTGCTGGTGGTCGGCTGTTAGGAGCAGAGCAGCAGGCTATGCGTCCTGGATGGGGGAAGTTGTGCGACTCATCCCGAACGCATAGCCTGCTGCTCTGCACCTGACCGCCGACCACCAGCAACCAAGGCATAACAGACCATATGCGACAATAACACAAGTATAGTCTTGAGCTCCTGATGATGGGCATATAAGTGCCCGAAACATGTTGAGCACATTACAAGCGAAATAAACCATTCAGTACCATCCAGTTGGTTTTCTTCTCTGCACTTATACTACGATGCACGGACAAACATACATAAAATTTAAACGAAGCTCGTAGAATGCTTGGGTAATTTTTGTAACTGGACACTGCCCTTATGTTAGGGGCACGGCAGTGATTAGTGTACCCCCCCCCTCCTCCCGGTTGTGTTTAAATTGAAAATATTTGGCTGCAATGTCACTGATGATGACGACGATGAAGACGACGTGATGGTAATGACAGGAAGGAAGAGAAGATGGTGGCAATGACAGTCACGCTATATCGGTACGTCAGTTCCGACCTCAACCAAAATTGTTACCTCGGACAGCAGTAATGCTTATTCACAAAAGCTACCTTCCAGAACGCCTTAAGTTCTTATTCAAAGGATGCATGCCAAGAATAGAATTTCATATGAATATCAGGAGCTGCGAGGTGATTAAATGACTAGCACGATCAGTGCCGCAAAAATATGTTGCCCCTATCCAGATATGCGTCGCTTAACGACGGGGATGCGTTCTGAGGAATGCGTCGTTATGCGATTTCGTCGTTGTGCGAACGTGTACTTACACAGACCTATAGTATAGCCTGCTACACAACTAGTCTACATGGTATAGCCCATTGCTCCTAGGCTACAAACCTGTACATCAAGTTACTGTACTGAATACTGTAGGCAATTGTAAAACAATGATAAGTATTATAATATTATATTATAATACTATGCGACCACCGTCGTAAAAGCGGTTCGTCGTTGACCGAAACGTTATGCGGCGCATATCTGTACTTGTAACTGGTGCGAAGAATATCTGGGGCACCGCGACACAACCAACTGCAGCTCTGTTCCTCACTACAGTTGATACGTCAATTACCTTTTTTTTTTATCAGCTAGACACCTGGGCTTTGGGTTGCAATGAGTACGCTGGTTTTATTTCTGATGTGATACGCATGCTGTTATTTTATCCTGCAGGTTAACTTCCCTTCACACCACACAGCTACAGTGCGAGTTGTGACAGGAGGTGAGAGTTCACAGCACAAGCGACATTACACGTTGGCCTGATCTTCACTGAACTCCTGGGCACCAATTAGGACGGTTGGACTACAGCCTTCAAAGTAATCTTTACTTGAATTTAATAATTGTCCAACAAGATGCGACTTATTCAGTTTATTACATTACTGTAGGCAGCTCTACATGTTTCGGGTGTTGACACCCATCATCAGGAGCTTGAACAACTGTAATTACAGCTTCTGGTATTGATTAACCGGATCTACTACCATCCCCTCTCGTTGTTGAGTTCCAACTCAACAACGAGAGGGGATGGTTTTAAAGAAAACGAGAAAAGAGCGGACGGGGGTGACGTGTCACGCTGCACGTCCACACTTGCTCAGGCCGCAACTTCATCAACCCTTCGATGCGACGGCCAAATACCGACAGCACACCAAACAAGCCCGTAACGTGACCACGTAACCGACTTTTGATACGTTACGCGGTCACGAGTCCCGTCCACACTGTCACGGAACGGTGTTGCGGTACGCGGTAACGTTACAAGTGTGGACGCAGCTTTAATGATCGCCTGCACGATTTAAATGCTGCTGGGAATCAAAATACATACAGCCAATCTGAACTCGCAAATCATGCAGCCAATCCAACTGTACCAGACACCGTCGCTGGTGACGTCGCCGGCTGGTTCACTCACCTCGGCGTGAGGAAAACAACAAGGAATATTCAAATAAAAAACAAGCAACGCAAAATAGAAAGGAGAATGGAGATTTAACGCGAAGTCTGGTCGATTCCCGGAAGTTGCACCACCTAACGTTCTCTGAGCATTAACCACAACACTTTTATTTTGTCTAAACCGATAATTTTCCCATTTAGTGCTAGTTCTAATTCGATAACTGAATGTCCTAGATTTAACATGTTCGTCAATATTAAAGCCTATATGGCAAGTGCGTCACAGTTGGTGGACTGGCGTGTAATTTAACATCGTGTTCTCCGTTAGGAAGAGTCTCTAACAAAAACACGAATACAAATAGACTCCAGCTGAAATGTGATGGCACATGGTGACCCACGGGAGGGGAAGTGAAGGGGAAACTGGCGAATGGAGTGGGTAGCCACTACCCTTCACACTACCTCGGAACATGGTGTATCCAGCATTACTACCGCTGATGCGCACACCTCGGCTGCCAGTAGTCGACTGAACTGACGGCCGCGCCGATTTAAATGGGCTCGTCCGTTTCGCCGGAAGACGAAATATGGTTTCTACGCGTGTGCCATCACATTTCAACTGGCCTCTACCAACGAAATTCTTTCCCAAATACGATGCGTCTAGCAAAGCAGGTCCACATTTCACAAGTCGTCTCAAGGGCGTGTCATATACTCTGCACAGCCAAACAAGTTCCTGCTACAATATGTAATAAGAAGCAACAAATGCAATTTTTACATTGATGTTTTAATTTAATTACAGTGTCTTCGACATGTTTCGAACATTGTATACTTAGACAATTCATACTGCCTTTTATTATAATTTCAGCATGAAAGCAATGCCATAAAACTGCATATAAAAGTCATCCTGAGGATGAACACTTGGAGGTTCGAAACATGTCGAAGACACTCTAAATAATTTTAAAAATTAATGTAAAAAGTGTGCATTTTGTGGGTTCGTATTACCTAGGTATATCACAACGCACGGTTCAAAAACGTAAAATACCTACTACAATATTTCTCCCCCAGTGTATATCAACCAGACTGTCGTACCCCAAGTAGAGACGGTTAAATACCTCGGACTTCACTTTGATGAACGTCTAACCTGGAAGGACCACGTGAAAACGAAACGCAAGCAACTCGATCTCAAAACTCGCGAGATATACTGGCTCATTGGAAAACATTCCCCCCTATCGTTGGAAAACATGCTACTCATCTATAGAATAGTGCTAAAACCAGTGTGGATGTATGGAATAGAACTATGGGGATGTGCTTCTAAGTCCAACATAACTGTCATTCAGCAATACCAATCCAAACTTCTCAGATCTATAACCAATGCCCCATGGTATGTCTCCAATCACACCCTTCATTCCGACCTACACATCCCGTACGTCCACACGGTTTTCCGAGAACGGACAGCTACCCATCGCACGGCCCTAGACTCGCACCCAAACCCTCTCATGGAACCACTAGTGCACCCGCCAAACAACAGGAGCTTAAAACGAAGATGGACGTTTGACGAGATACATTAAGGAAGCGTCGCTGGACGCCTCCTAGACCACCGCCAAATGGGACAGCGCATTAGCTCATAGGAAACGGCGTAGTGATGTTTTCTGATTGCTAATTAAGGTAAAAAAAATCTCAATACGTCCTTCAGGTACGTTATAGACGATATAAAGACTACAATTACTGGTACCATTGGCGAGCTCGTAAAATTACGAAAAGCAACCTATTAGTTTCGTTATTTATGTCTGTCTGTCCGACCGCATGAAAAAATACGGCTACAACTGGATGGATTTTAATTAAAATTTGATGTTTTATTTCTTTTCGAAAATCAGTCTACAAAGTTCCGGTTTCGTTACTATCTGACAAGAATAACGAGTACCTTACATCAACACGTATGTGCAATTACAATTACGCTCAGGATTATATCGCTCACTGAATGCAATAATGGCACAACTCACAAGTTATAATTTGGATCTTACGTTTATTGGACCGTGCATCATCTTGATAGTTGAATAAAGAGAGACCAACTTGATGTCACTTGGTTTATTACTTCATTATTTATTGCTCAACATGTTTCGGATGTTAATACATCCATCCTCAGGAGCTTGCGCCTTATTTGATGAGTTATTTCATGAGTTGTATTGCTCTGGTGCGATGTGTGTTGGTGTTACGTTGTGGTTTGGCTGGGGTGGTGTGGTATCCGTATGCAGGCTGAAGCTTAATGAGTTATTTCATGGGTTGTATTGCTCTGGTTCGATGTGTGTTGGTGTTACGTTGTGGTTTGGCTGGGGTGGTGTGGTATCCGGATGCAGGCTGAAGCATACCACACCACCCCAGCCAAACCACAACGTAACACCAACACACATCGAACCAGAGCAATACAACCCATGAAATAACTCATCAAATAAGTCGCAAGCTCCTGAGGATGGATGTATTAACAT
>Ga0123354_10011639_pt1 | contig 13614 bp, 4 predicted proteins | sample TergutLab28metaG_2_FD_97872 | JGI IMG/M metagenome (GOLD analysis project Ga0123354, IMG submission 97872) | Labiotermes labralis P4 segment gut microbial communities from Petit-Saut dam, French Guiana - Lab288 P4 | ecosystem: Host-associated > Arthropoda: Insects > Digestive system > Gut ... | reverse complement strand
GAGAGAGAGAGAGAGAGATAGAGAGACAGTTAATATGAACTTTGTTTTACATGCAGCTCTTTTAGTCACATAAATTTCTACACGTGAATGACACGCTACATGATGAAGAGTATGTCGTGTAGCTGAAACAAGGATGGGGCTTTGGGGGAAACTGCTGTTTGCGTACAAACTGATCTTTGATACACTTACAACAGCGGAAGTCATTTCCGGATCATGGACCTCGTTTCACTTAATAACGTGGCAAGAATCCCACACATCAGAGCCCTTCTTAAATTATCACCTACCCATTCAAGAAATTTCCCTATTTTGCTGCAAACCATAAGTTCATTATCATCTTCGCAAGAGCCACTTGATTCCAATCCACACCCTCACCTATTAAAGTCAATATAACAGTATGCTCCATTCTACCCCCAGGTCAGCTTGAAAGTTTTTCTTAAACAAGTGGTCTACGCATACCTCAACCTACACATGCGTGCTGTACGTAAGACCAGTTTAGTCATACGTTTCAAATATATAATGAAATTCAGAGTACAGCAACTTTCCATTCTGTGCAGTGTGATAAACTTTGTAATGAAGTACAGGTGCGTGAACGCAATAAATGAATACCGACAACTTTGCGCGTGCAGCATCAAACACAGAATTTGAACAATTTACCAAGAACAATTTATGAACTGTATTTGCCTTTACACATTCTGTCAGCATTCACCGTGTACGTCATTCCTTATTTTTCAGAAGGTATAAGAGGTGTACATCCTGTATCATTTATTTTCTTAACCCTATATTGTCACTGTTAAGCTCGGAGAGAACGTAAAATTGGTCGCACTTCTTGTACACTGCCTCTATTAGTTAAACACGACGCTAAAAGCATCTACAAATTGTATTTGGTACGACTGGCAATAACATCAGTGAATCTCCTCTTTCTTACATTCAGACAGGGTTGCACAATCTTCTTCTCTATCCTAAAGAAGTCGTATGTCACTTCCAGTAAGCAAATTGAGAACATAAGTCTAATGAAACTTAGTTTCGTGTAGCAGATATGAAGGCTGCTTTACTTTGTTAGTATATCTCATGCACAGACATTTCCCGACTGTACTTACTGTAGATGACCCACAGCCCACAGTCAGCAAGGATCATCGGCTATTCAGTTGCTTTCTCTTCCACGGTTCCAATTAACTAACAGATACGTTTACCCCACTTAACATTCTCAGGCGCACCATGCTCTGGTAATACGTTGGCAGGTAAAGCAACCTTGGAGAACATCACAGGAACTTGGTTTAAGTGAGGTGTTAATGGTATGGATAGGACTGGCGCTCAGCATGTCACGTATTCGCAAGTCGTGGTGTTCGACATCTCTGCTTCTGGTTGTTGACTGGCACTTTTTATCGGGTCGGGTGCCGAACAGAAGGCGACAAATTGCGATGAGTGATAACTTGACTGAGTGAGAAAATACATCGCGCATTACATAACGAGCAACTTCCTGATTTATACAGGACACCGAGAAATATGAGACGCTACGATGTGTTGCGTATGTGGTTAGAATCAATGACACGGAAAGCGGGTCCCGAATATTTCCAAAACCAGTTCCTCGATATTATCCATACTGCAAAGTGAGAAGATGGAGCGTAACATTAAGGTGAGGTGCATGAAAACAGGTTGTCAGGAATGTCTGCAATGGTGTTCCTTTGTATCAGTAGTGCTACATTTTCGTTTTCTGACACCATGTTATAAACAATCAGTCAAGGAGGCAGGTAGCAGAATACCAAGCATGTTATTCACGTCAACCTCCAGTGCACCTTCCACGTAATATTTATGTTAAATAACAAACAGCACAGCTAGATGACAACTGCCGCACACGTTGCACAATCAATAACGCTAATGACATAATAACAAATATAATACTTTGTATACTTGAAATATTCGGTATCGAGATTTAAGTTACACGGCACGTGACGCTGTCTGTTGAGCGAATAGTTACCGACTTTGCGGGGGATCGCAGTGCCATCGAGACTTCGGGATCTACCCGACCAGTGACACAGTATCACATCCCAGAAGACGTCAATCTTCAGCAATACCGCTGTGAGAACTTCAACTATCGCATTTTAGTGCTAGGTCCATTTGCTTTCATAAACGCGTAGATAAGAAGAAGACTTTTACCAGGACTTAAATTAAGAAAGAAACCAGTAAGGTGTTACATTTGGAGCTTACCTTTGCAATAACTAATGTACAGTGTGTGTACTCGTCTAACACAACTATATTTATTTGTAGAATATAAATTATTTTCTACATAAGGTACAACTGCATGTTTCGGCGCTTGATAATGGCCATCTTCAGGTTGTATATGAAATACTTATTAAGCGCTGAAACATGTTTGTACCTTATGTAGAAAACACTTTACATTCTACCAATAAATATAATTGTGTTAGATGAGTACACACACTCTACATTAGTTATTTCATAGAACACAACGGGGATGACGAACCTCTTGGTATCTTTGCAGGGTGCTGAAATTTGGACACTTCGGAAAGTATATCAGAAATACCTCTAAAGTTTTGAAATGCGGTGCTAGAGAAGGATGGAGAAGATAAATTGGATCGATCGTGTAAAAAATGAAGTGCTAGGAAGAGTCAAGGTGGAGAGGAATAACCCACAAACAATAAAAATGAGGAAGACTAACTAGGTTGGTCACATCTTGCGTAAGAACTGCCTTGTAAAGCACGTTGTTGAAGGAAGGAGTGACGGGAAGACGAGAAAGAAGACGTAAGAAGGTACTAGATGAACTTAAGAGGAAAAAATAGGGTACTAGAAACTGAAAGAGGACGCACGAGATCTCACTCTGTGGAGAAATTGCTTTGTAAGAAATTATGGACCTGTCTTAAGACAGACTACAGAATGAATGGAAAAGTAGATACTTGAAAGGTGTTAATGTATATACAATCCACGGGGCCGAAATTTAAAGCGCTGAAAATTTTCCCAAATTATAACTTCACGTTCCACGCAGATAATTTTGATATTCGGAGGCCCAACTTATTCTGCCTCCTTATTAAGTTCAGAAAGTACCGTCAAATGTGTATCCAAGAAACATTTCTGGCGGCAGTATCCGTTCTGTGTCTGTTCCAAAGAAAGTCCGACAGAGGGCACATAATATCAGAATGCAACCATTTTTAGACGTGTGGATAAGAAATACAATAGGCTGTCTTGAAGAAGACGGTACTCAGTCATGTGGCGCCTAGCAGCAGGCAGTTAGAAATATAGATTTTCGGGCTGTAAGTACCGATTTTATTCAACTGACATTTATCTGGGTTATTACAACATAGAGGATGGTAAGGTTCCGACGTTTCGGATAAACGTGCTTCCTCCTGCTCCAGCGACAGATTCAGGTAGATGCTGAAAAAATGGGGTAAGGAAGCAAAAAGTGGAAGCTCTTATATCGTGCCCGGTACAAAACCTATCCCCCCTTACCTTCCCGTAATTCTGACTCACAACATTTCCTTCTTCGAAGCATTTCGGCAGCCACACTAACCCAATTCAACCACCCTGAGGATGGTAGGGCACGTTATTCCAGAAGATGAAACAAACATTACACCACGAGGCATAGCAGCACACTCAGAAGACGGTCATTAGTCTGGTAGACGTTTATGGACTTTTGTCCTTTAAGGCACAAATCAGAAAATAATGAATAGTTGTCGCAGTGATAAACTCTACTGGGAGGAGTGATTTTTATTGAGCTCTGTGACCACAGCTTCAAAATTTCAGGAAGGGAAGGCGCTTGGGGAACACCCAGAAATTATTGTGATGCCTCCTGAGATGGTACTCTGGACTAACTGTACCTGCTTCGTGAAGACACTATAATTTAAAGGGACGCGGTTATTAACGTCAGCGCCGAAGTCACTAATTTCTATGCTGCCACCAGCCAGACTTACAACCAAATTTAGACCGTCGGAAACTGGCAAAATGCTCTGCAACACAACAAAGTAAAATACAAAATGCACTCATCTATATTTCTCAGTTTGCTTGTCTAATACTCCAGGGACATCAGTCAGTGGTCAACTGTACGTCAGTATGTCAGTAGAATTTAGTAATTAACCCCAAAATATTTAATATTAAAGTAAAAATAAAAATATACAAACAACCATAAGTTACAGTATCACAATGTAACAAATAAAATGTTTAAATTTAGTAGTTAACCAAATACTCGTCTTGCTTTCCTTTATATAGCCCAGTGTACGCCGGAAATTTAAAACAAGTTTCTAAATAATTTTCCTAAATAATTGTTCGCCAAAATTGCTCAACTCGCGTAAGTTAACTCAAAACGGTTTTCTAACACGTCCAAAACAGCTTACGTTGGATACTCAGCAAAAGTCTGTGTCTCGTACACATAATATAAATTCTTCTTCAGCGTAGAGGTCAAAACAATACTTCACGTTGACCAAACACGTAAGCATAACCGAAATTTCCACGAGAATGAGAGCTTTTGCCTGGTTACAGTGGACTATATAGATTAGGGTCGCTGACACACCTAAAAATGTGCGTTTTCTTCAGTGCATTACACTGTTTGCCACGGGGAAGTTCACTGAAAGTTCAAAGACTCCTCTACTTTACGGCAAAAGCAAAATCAACGTCTGAGTTGCACATATCTGTGAGTGCAGTGCACTGCTCTTGTCAGCATTCGAGAGCTTGTCGCATCTGTGCGCGACTGATTTCCCAACTCAAATCTATAAGAAAATTGTTCATTTATTACATTATGTTAAGAGAAAGAAGTTTCAAAAAAACTGCCGCATTAGAACACTTCACAAGAAACGCTTCCAAAACCACAGTATACAAGGCGTGTTGTCAGTCTGCGTGGATGCGAAATGCCAGGCTATAAAATAATCTGAAATAACGGGTTAAATTAAAAGGGGGTAGAGCGGCAACTTTGGGTCATCTGTAAAAATAAACAAGATCACAAACCTAGTGGTTTGAAAAAGTTGATTAACTGAATTTTAATTTAAAAGGTTACGACATTTAATGGGGCAGGGCCCTCTTCTTTTGCCTCTGGGACTGCAAGACTGACAGTTCCGGTCGGCTGACTAAATAATTATGTCAGTTTAAGGACTTCTAGAATCCAATTTAGAATTAATTAAGTTGAAGGTACAGAATCCCTCACTGCAATAACAGATTATAACTAATGCACAAGCGACACGAAGGGCTGAGTGCAAACTGGCGCCAGTAAAGGAAGGAGGGAGGTGCTGAGGGAGACTAATAGCGAAGTCAACTGGAAGGGACGGGTGTTCGACTTCCGATTTCATTCGTTCCTACTGTCTGTTCGCTATTAAATTGCACATTGAACCGGGAGAGGATTTCTGCTGTCTCCAGGATTTTAGTTATAATCTAGGTACGATTATCGCGTCCTTAAAGTTACAACCGTGAATAGAGACAATCCCGAAAACGCGTAACCGAACTTGAATTTTAACGGTTTGTATGAATAAGCAACAGGAAGCTCCTGGGCGCTTACACATCAAACATTTACAGTGCACTTTTTGTTCCACCACGTTGAACGTTCAACGGTTCTACTTCCTGTCCACAGAATGCACTAATGTGCTCCGTATGGATCTCAGAACAAACAGTGAGTATTTCCTTATACAGCACTAACGTATCGGCTTTTATAACCGAGGACTGTTTACTGCGCAAGACGTTCTGAATATTTAAATATGATTCAGTATGATTTCAGTGTTAAAGGACTAACAGAAAAAACGGTGACTCTGAAAGCTTCTTTGGTATTTAATCATATTTTAATGATGCACTTTTCTATTATAAATTGGCCTTAATCTAAAATCTTACAGGTGGAAGTTTTTAGCCACCAATTGCGAATTATGGACGGGACGGAAGACTAGACAATGACCTCAGAATAAATTAATACCTTTAGAGTATTTGAAAGGAAGACTGTAAAAAAAATTTGTGGTCCAGTACAAGAGGAAGAGAGCTTGACAATAAGAACAAATAAGAGATACAGAGTGTATTGATGTACAAATTTAGAAAATATGTAAAACATAAGATTTATGAAATCGCTCAAAGTAAGATGTTACGGACATACTGCAACGATGAATAACAACAAATAGTGAATGTTAGAATGGGATGAGGAAAAGAAGTGAATGATGACAAAGACGGACTGATGAGGTGGAAGAGGATGGGAAGAAAATTGGCATGCAGTGGCCAGAGACCGGAAGGAATGGTCCACAACAGACTGCAGTGCTTCAAAACGACGATGATGATAATGATGAACATAATGTAAACAGTTGGTCATGAAATTATAAATAGTATGTAAACATTCAGTTTATAACTAAAAAAAAAAAAACAACGCGTCTCTGTTACGGAAACCAATCCGTTAATATCTTCCAGAAAAACATAAGCTGCTTATTCACAGAATCATACGCGCACAAATTCTGCGAAAAAATTATTTGGCTTCCTGCAACCTTGTTTTGTTTACTTTTCAGTCAACACGTTTCGTGTGTTTGTGCAAGGAGCTACAAAATGAAACTTTCGGGAGTTGAATTTTGCGAAAGAAACAAAAAACCTCGGTTAAAAAAGCTGTGGGTCCTAACGATGACTTGAAAAATAAATAAGAAGCTAAAATCGCATTATGACCTTATAATTTACGGCGGCCTGGACACCATTCGAAACAGTTACATGTTCCTCTTTTAGTAGCAATTTACCAGTTTTCGTGGAATAAAGCGCTACGCGGTAGGCTCTTTGGTCACAGCCTTTCCTCTGTGTCCGAGGATAAGGCTAAATGAGTGTTTCTTTTGCGGTCCGTATACGAGCGGGAATACGACGTACAACACCAACCCAAACAGGACACCGCGCTAGACCAGACCAACTGCAATGCCTCCTTCTGACAAGGTGCCTTGCTCTCTTGAGAGACGTAATTCACGTTGGTGCACGGACGACCAAGGAAACACAAAATCAGCAGTTTGGCCTTAGCGTTGGGCAGACGCATTTATCGTCTAGTCAAGGATTCCAACGAAATTACTAACTAATCAAGGTTTTAGAATTAATCCTCTGTCGGAACATGTTGCAAGATCCACGTTAACAGTAGATGTACGAAGACACAAAAAAGAATAAATACTGTAGAAACGTAACAAGCTACTGTATCGTTGGGGCTGCAAGCTTCAATACACTTATTTCAGAGAAGTCGAAATGTGAGCGTTTCTGATGCCGGTATACTTACTGTATATGAATGTAAGTCACAGATCTATTGAACATAGATTTTCCCTTATATTTCAGTTTCATCAAGTATGGTTTGAATGAAAGACATTGCGGATTGAGATCTCGTTCCGAAAGCCGGATATCCGGTTACTCTCAGTCTTTCCACGAATAATTCCTTGCATAATCTATAGAAATGTATAATTCATAAACAACGTGACATTCAACGCAATATAATTAATGTAGGTTAAACACCGTTGTTAAACAAAAAAAAAAGACTAAATGAAAGCGAAACGAACTCCATAGGTTTCCTTGGCGAAACATGCACAGAGATGATACGATGTTCCAGTGCAGTAAGTAATTTCATTCTGACGACAGTCATCTTGGCCGTGTCAAGTTCATTAGAACCTGTGAGACAGCTGGCTTCGGAGAGATGGGATGTCTTGCATTGTGAGAATAAACGGTCACAATAAATCAAAGATGCACGGCGGTTGAGGAACCTGCACATTCCAATGGCAGGAGGAGTCAACATTGCTAAAGATGAGCGATCTAATGGAGGGAAAGGAATTATTACCCCATGCTGTAGATACTCTGGGCAAGAAGCCGTAGCTGAAAACTGTCAACAGCTAACAAATCTTCTTTGGCCGAAAATACTCCTACAGCCGTAGATATAACTTAAAGATAAGCAACAACCGTATGATTAGGATAATTTAATTTATAATTTAATTGGACACAACGTTATGAAGTCTGGAGCCGGGACAGCGCAGTATGAGACTGAGCTACGGGCTAGACGCCCGATGAATCGTAGTTCGATTCCCGACACAAGAGAATTTTTCTCCAAAGCATCAAGAACCAGCCTCATATTGAATGCGTAACGGAGCGTCTTTCTTCGGGAGTACAGCGACGAGGGGGTGAAGCAAACTACCCAGCCTAATGTCAAGTTGCAGAATAAGTGGCACTTTACCTGCATTCCTAATATGCTCGTATTTTAACTTATTCTAACCTCTGATTTGTCCCCAGTGTGTTAAGGTGCCTGTTAAACAGAACCTGGCGTAAACCCGCTCGATTTTCTCGTCCTTTGCTGTAAGTCATTTATATCCGTGTTTTTAGCACCACACCATTAAGAAGCGCTGGGAAGTAGTGGTGAAGTTCCATGCATTTTTAAGCTCTTAACTAGATGTAGGTCAAGGTTGAACTTCGCGGTCCGGGCTTCTCACCTCCGCGTAAAAAGTCTTCACATTCACTGGCTGGACGAGACAGACAACGTGACATACAGGCCAAATCCTTGCCCCCTTCATGAATACACAAATACTGTCCAGTTGTGGATGTTGTACCGGGGTGCTGATAAGTCCTTAGCCCGACCAGGAATGAAATAAGCTCGAAAGCGTGTCAGGGACGCGCGCGATTTCAGCAACATCGAGACGCTAGCTGTCATCAAGTTCTTTTCTCCTGCAAGGCAAGGCGCCGAAGGAAATTTACTCAATTCTGACAGAAACATTAGCTTGTTTCCTTCCTGGTCGAGCTAAGGACTTATCAGCACCCCTGTAAATGAACTCACTGAATTTCTGCGAAACTACGCATTTGTTATGCTGCGTACGACAATGTACAAGTTACTTTGTCTCTATGCACGGAATTAAGGTCCAGAGGTCGTGGCGGCACAGCTCCACTCATGCTTAACGTCGACACTGAATGGAAGTAAAGAGCAGGTATACGCCTCGGTCGCATACGCCCCAGAGCCGGTGCGGTCGCTTTGGAGAACAGAAAAATCCCTTGCCCCAACTGGGAATCGAACCGAAACTCCTCGGTCGTGGAGCCAATAGCCTGGTCTCAACACCGGCTATGCTACGTGGCTCTGTATTTGAGAAACAATACACGCCGGCATTACAACGGCCTTCAACCCGCTGTTCGCCTTGTGCTAACGAAATGATAAAGGGCCGTCCTGAAGATATCCCGTCCTATGGTGCAACTATACCACCTGACACCTCGTTAAGCTGGAACTGCGCCATGTTCTGTGGGGTGTGAATCCGAACGTGATGTCAGCAGTAACGAAGGAAATAACGGGCGGGCGACATACCTTATTCCACGCTGTGGGGCATTGCAATGAGGAGAGAGAAGATCCACATTAGGGCCTAATAAGATCCAAGATCCTTTGCATAACTAAAGCCCCTACATGATACCACTTGATTCTATTTTATTCCAGCTGAAGCAAGTCCACGTATTTATAAATAATTCCAGAAATATCTTCGTTTTAAATCCCCGAACAGGCCTACCTGTCCCGATCGGTCCCTTCCAAATCAATTTGACTTAAACTTCGCAGGCCTAAGAATTTCGCAGCTCTCCCACACGTGCTGCACACTCCGCCTATCTCGCCCTCGGTTCACGACATGGTGTCGAGCATAAATTGTGCATATTATGAAATTTTGTCCATTGTCGTGTTACTGATTTTCATCTTACGATTATTCTCCTTGTCAACCAGTGTCCAGAAACATTAACTGACTAACAGCACTGTCCTTCTTAGTCACTCAGTACTCAAGACATTCCCCAGCTTGTATGTAAACCGAAGGTCTCTTCCCGTTTCGACAACAGCCAACCCATAACTATACAGTCCACACACTCATAATTTTTACACCCATTTTAACATTTTCTTCCTACCTATGCGTAATTCTTCCCAGTGGTCTTTTTCATTCTGCTTTTCCGAGAAAAATTCTGTAAGCATTTCTGCTCTCTTCTTTGTTTTCTACATAGTTCTACTTCTCACTGTCTTCGATTTGATCACTTCAGTAATTCATGGAGAAGATTACATATTACGAGGCATCGAATGCTTCCGTCTCTCAGGTCATTCCTCTGTCACAATTCCACATATTCCCCTCGGCTCACTGTTCTCACACATCCGCAATTTACTGACCCCTTGTGAGCTGGCGTGTATCTAAATTATACACAATACTTCACTTTTACAACACAAAGAACACAGCCCCTGTCCATTGCAAAGGCCAGTTGCTTAATGAAGTGCAGGACGGTAATTGCTATTTATCGTGACATGCACATGGAACACGTAAACAGTCGTGAACTATTTTATGTGGACAAAATGGTACATTACATGGTAGGTATTGTTATCCCTGGGCTTTAAAAGGTCAAGATTATTGTCTTGTGGGAAGAGATATTGTGTATTGTGGTATGTAGCTGGGATGTTTCGCATCTAGCTGCTCCCTCCTTCCTCAAGGAAGCAATTTCCTCCGAAACTGTATAAATGTACCAGACAACAAGGCGTCACATCCTATGAGGCCGTAATATTAGTATTCACTGCTGTGATAAGCTAAAAAATCTAACGTCGTCAATCTATGCTCTTGCATTAGAGTGAGGGGCCACCGCAGGTTGTAAAATAAAGAAACCCCAAGTTCAGGCTACGCACTACAGATGGTGTTGCAGACATCAGCGTTCCGTGCACTTTGTTTCCACAAATTTTGTTCTAAATTAATGTTTAATGAATTTTAAAATCAATTCAGCCACTATCCACATCGGGCCATAATATCCGCCCTACAGCGCATTTTGCAGCAGTAACTGTCTGTACTTGCTACTGAGTTACTTTCAATAACTAAATCAAGGGAAATTTGTTCAGCGAAGTGAGCTGTAGCAGTGCACGTAGCTACATCTAGCGGGGACGAGTGGAAGCTACTTCCTTAATTGGTTCCTCTCACGTGATCTCCCCTCTTCCGCGCACAGTGCTCCACATACGATCCTCTCTACTGCCGGCCGCTGGTTTCTGCTTAGCGGTAAAATTTGTGTCGCCAAAACTTGATGACATCACCACTTCTGCTCTTATCACAAGAACCAGAATTAATGGTTAGGAATGTGTAACAAGACAGGAAATGTACGCATGACGTAACACGAAGAAGCGTTGTGCAACCATTGTTGCAGAGGATGAGTATTGCATATTCTGAGTGTGTGTTCGTAGCCTTAGGTACCTAGCGTGAAATGTGCATGCTCCATATCGTCATGTGGGGCCTCTCCGGCTCCAATATATTTTTCTACACCATCACATAAACTGCACGATTTTCGAAAAGTTATTGAATATAAAATATGTGTTTTGATTTTTTTCTACAACTTCTGCCTGAAACATTTCTCATTCAAAGAAGTGAGCGAGATATGATCAAAAACGTATATTGGTCTTCATGTAAAGTACCAGTTATTCTTTTCAGATTTGAATGAAACTTGGATCTTCTCGACAGGTTTTAGAAAAATACTCAGAATATGACAAAAATCGGTCCAGTGGGAGCCGAGTTGTTCCATGCGGACAGACGGACAGACATGACGAAGCTATTAGTCGCTTTTCGCAATTCTGCGAACGCCCCTAAGAATTTGCCTTTGTTGGCTGAGATCTACCATCTGCAATAACAAGACGCTTTCAGAACAGAAGAATGAACATTATACAACAAAGAAGATGGCTGCAGTGACGATGGTGGAATCGTCAGCTGTAACAGAGGTAAGTAACATTCTAGTTGGAGATCTGCTGACTCTGAAGCACAATACGGGCAGTGCAATATGCTCTGTAACTTCTCAGACATTAGCTGCTGGAAAAAACTAAAATGTCGCTATCCCCACATCCAATAAACTTCTCACTTTCCGAAACAACTACTTCCAGATGTAACAAACCACAGAAGTACTCGTTCTCGTTAGGCAAGTGGCCAGCTATTTAAAACGTACAAGTTATAGTTTTGCACTGAACCTAAGTATACTACCTGGTGTTATAATAATCGGTCCTTTTCTCACGACTGTCGCCTTCAGTTCTTCGTCTCTACACATTAATCTGTGCCTTCAGTGGGCCGGATTGATCGAGTTCGAAGTTACTACACGGTTCACAGCGTTTCATAAGTCAAATATAGTTAATATAACGTGACCAAGACTAATTTGACGTTCAGGTGACCGTGCATCGTGATATATACTTCTGATAAAAGCAAATAGATGCACTAATTTCTCAAATTTGTTTTGGAATAAAACTCTACACGTTTCGGACAGTTCCTCCGTCCATCATCAGGAGTTTTTCACTGTACACACAGCAATGGTATATGTTATACAGTTTCGGAGGAACTGTCCGAAACATGTAGAGTTTCATTCCAAAATAAATTTGAGAAATTAGTGCACCTAGTTGGTTTAAGTATAAGACCAGAGTGGCCAAGACTTTTTGACTGCTTCTGGAAAATGGCGCAATCGCTTCTAAGTTTGAGTTTCGCATATTACCTAGGTGTAAGAAAATAGAGCCCCATAGATTACACCGATCTGCCAATTACATGCGGACGTGTAGGGCAGCTGAACGACATGCACAAGAATGTGTTAATTTGTATTTTAAGCTCTCGAAATACGTAAAAAATACGTGCAGATCACGCAAGTCGCTGCTTGAACCTGAACAGAATAAGGTTCACGCTATTTATTGTCGTTATTGAAAATTATAAATTATATACAAATCAAAATACATTCTTTGCTTCTCAATTAACGTAAATTACAGCGACTAAGATTCAGACCACCTGCATGTTCGATACCACCATTACCTTTGTCTCCACTTGCTACTCACAAATTATATCCTACTAACTCTGCTTTGTAAGCTGCAAACTGAAGCATATCACTTCAGCTGCCAAATACTTGTATTAATAACTCTATTCCTTGAATTCTCTCACTCTTAACCTCACTGGTGTCAAACACGTCACTCTTGTTACGTGCATATTAGTAACTGTCTGATGGTATACTTCAGCTACCTACAGTCAACAACTCAACTTTACCACAACGCCATCCCTTCACCCACAGCTCAACAAATCTTTACCTGTGACATCCCCATTTAGAGCAGCAGTTCTTCTCTCATGATCAACTACGTGGGTGCAAAGAATAACGAACGGAAACCCGAAAAATAACGACAAAAACAACGCAGCTGTCTCGTAGTGCGAACAGAGAAAACATCGAATGGGAATATCTTGAGAATGACGCACCGTATCACTCTACGTTATTAATGCCTCTTGCAATCAGTGTGCAGCGCAATATAGCGGCAACTTGTCCTGCAGTACTGTACGACATACTGCCGATCCAAACGGCTGCAGGGAACTACCGCTATACGGATGTGCTACCACTCTGTGCGATTTAACAAAGTTGTAAAACCTGTCAAGACAGAACAATGAAGTGACGTAAACTTACTGGTCGCCATATAATTCCAACCATTCTTAATTTCCTGGTATCTGTCCGTATGTGGCGTTCTGTACCTTCCACCGATTACGGTTACTTATGTCAGTCATCTGGTAAGCAATGACACTAAAATGACTCTGGGTAAATGACCAACTTGATGCACAATTACGTTATATAATACGTTTATTATTATAATCCTCTACATGTTTCGAGCAACTCTGTGCTCATCATCAGGAGGTCAAATTGTATTAATACAGCATGTGGTAGAGT
>Ga0123354_10011637_pt1 | contig 13615 bp, 4 predicted proteins | sample TergutLab28metaG_2_FD_97872 | JGI IMG/M metagenome (GOLD analysis project Ga0123354, IMG submission 97872) | Labiotermes labralis P4 segment gut microbial communities from Petit-Saut dam, French Guiana - Lab288 P4 | ecosystem: Host-associated > Arthropoda: Insects > Digestive system > Gut ... | reverse complement strand
TATTGTAGCAAAAGCGTCTGTTATTCTTGCCTTCAAATTTGTAATATCTGGAACTGGTGTCGAAAACACTTTGTCCTTAACATACCCCCATAAAAAGAAGTCAAGGGGGGTGATATCTGGCGACCGTGGTGGCCAGGATGTCGGACCATCTCCCCAAATCCACCTCTTTGGAAATGTTGCATCCAAAATCCAAATGTTACAAATGTTACAATAAAAACATGACATAAAATTTTAGACACTAATTTAAGTAATGGTAAAAAAAATATGTTTGTATTCCACGCAGTTTTCTTGTAATAAATCGTCTGTAATCAAGGAAAGACTGTATGCTCATCCTGTAGAAAACGACAATCTTCAAGAAATACATTCTCAGTTTCCACAGAACAACAGTTTTAATAACTACGAGAGTACGCTTCATGAAACGTGTGTGTGAAACCACAAAATTCTTAATACTTCATTCGTTCCAGACAAATCTGTTTCCACAACAAAATTATGGGATGCCCGAAAAGCCAATCCAAAACCCTCGTCGCTTTCAGTTCATGAATTACAAGCTTACATTACCAGACACAACACTGACAACATCGATATATATGTGGATTCTAGTCTGATCATTATCAGAGAGTTATTTGTAAATTGTGCCCGGAAATTGTTCGTAACATAACCCAAGGAAGCGGGTTGAATAATGTGTTACGGTCTGCCAGTCTTCTACGTCTCTCTTGATATGGTGTATCCAGACCACCAAAACCACCTCCGTGTGTCATCGCATCTCTTATTACGTTCAACACATCCTGAAGCCTGATGAGGTTATTTCCGCACCCTTAAAGCCTAGAAGCACTGAACCGCGTTAAAAATAAATTGATCCCCCTTCCACACACACACACACACACACACACACACACACACACACACACAGTGGCAGGTACATACGCTGTGTGCATATTGGCTACATTCAACTTCCTGGAAAGGATGGTGCTTACCCCACGGGATGTTCCGGGACGCAAAGAAGCTTGAAATGTTTGTGGGATTAAACGGCGTTGAATCTGAAAACAATATTGTGCCATGATGCCAGGTGGTTTGACAGATAAGTATCGAAGTTTTGGGAGAACCTGATGCCTTGGGATATATTTCGTCTCTTTACATGAAAACAACATGTTCTCCCGACGCGTCGGTACGCTTCCAGTACACTGCGTAATGTCACAGCTAATAATTCACAAGCCATTATACGTCTATCATTCAGTGTATGGGATATTTCTCTCATTATTGGCCGGATAATCAGGATCAGATTTTCGGTTCGGGCAGAAAACACGACTCGGTTCTATTCTTCCATCCAGCAGATACTGGAAATCCTTTCTCCAGAGTAAGAGAGGCGAGAACGTGAAATTTACCACTCACATCCGACGCAAGAGTTTAAATGCGTCGCTACACAACTTCAACCCAATAATCCATGGCTTTATACTTGGGGACAGGAACAAATACTTTACATCAGCTTCGAAAACTGAAGTTCAATGCCAAATTTATTCACAGGGCACATTACGTGGCCAGGACGTAGCCTCGCCGATCATAAGTCTCCCTGTTATCATTTTGATGCCTAATGTCAACTATAGTGGTCGTGCCGCACCGCTAACCTCCAGAGTTGCATTTTAAATATTTATCCAACAAATATAGGTACTGAATATTTCAAACATGGTGTATACTCTCCGCTTTTTTCTCTTCAAAGTGCAGTTTGTTTCATAATTGTAACTTATTTTGTTCCTGTATTATTCACATTTTATATACATGATGTGCTAAAATTAAAAAAATAATTTCGGCGCCGAAAGGTTATTTGTAGTCATCTTTACTTCTGTTGTGACTTTCAGCAGCCCTACCCAGCAATTTACGGAATAGCATCAAGTCTTTTATTTATCCAACCGAATGCACAACTAAATTTCTCTAGAAAATGTTAAAACTTACATTAAAATGATCCTACATGTTTCGGTTTTAACAACCATCACCAGGGAGCTTATTGTTGTGCTTAGCCAAAGTTACAATTATTAAAATGGTTAGTTAAAATACGTTGTTATGAATTAGTTCGGTCGTGTGGCTGCAGACTTGATAAAATCAAGACGCACGGTACAACTGTGAAAGTTACAGAAGAGTAATTATGAGGTTCGTCATCCCCGTCGTGTTCTGTGATATAACCAATGTACAGTGTGTGTACTCGTCTAACACAACTATATTTATTGTTGGAATATAAAGTATTTTCTACATAAAGTACAACTGTTTTGTATAACTGCTTAATAAGTCATTTAATTAACACACCAACCAATGCATGCATGTGTGTGGGTCGTACGTTGTTGAGAATTCTCAACAGCGTACGACCCACACTCAACATATGACATGATGCCACAGCACCAAGTTAACATAACCAAGTTAATCACTAAGTGTTTTTAAACTTTAACTTTAGCAAGGAACAGTGTATGCTACCTGAGGATGATCTTATGATCGAAACATGTAGGAGCGTTTTAATGTAAAAGTTTTAGAATTTTAAATAATATATATATATATGTGTGCATTAGTTGGTGTGTTAATTAAATGAATCTACAAAATGCGCGGTGCAACGATAAAGATGTTTAATAAGTATTTCATTTACAACCTGAAGATGGCCATTATCAAGTGCCGAAACATATAGTTGTACCTTGCGTAGAAAATTGTTTATGTTCTACCAATAAATATAGTTGTGTTAGACGAGTACACACTCTCTACATTAGTTATTTTACAGAAGAGTACTTTAAAACAGATCACGATGTCGTCTTTTCAAGTATTTTAAAGCTGGCAGTTTAAATTCACCCTCCATTTTGCAATCACGCTGCAGTATCTGGCGGTACATTAAACATTTATATCAAATTCATTGACCAGCACAACTGCAAAAAACTAACGTTGCTGTTAAGTAATTAGCATTCAGGGTTTTTATTCGAATGACCCCAAGTTTGACACTGGGTACCGATACCGGGTATCCAGACCTTGTTTCGCAGTGTTGCCTCCGTCACCTGGGACAGATAAAGGTCAGGGTTTCCTTACCAACATATTATTTGCAAAAATCCTACACTCATATTTGTTTTAAAGCAAATCTTCGTGCGAAACACAAAATATGAGTGGATTAATAATTATTACATCGTCCTTATGCATTTTATGAGTCTGATTGTTGTTTTCTTGGGTACGAGACCCTGTTCAACCCCAAGGATGGGAGCAACAAGCTGCTCCGACACGACAGTAGTCACCTACCAGACTATACGGTGTCATTACACAAATGACTACAATCTGAATATTGAGTGCAGTAAGAACAGGATCTCCAATGTCTGCAAGTGATTCTTCTAATAATGAAACGAATATTAACCCATCAACGCCTAAAGTACCGCCAGGCTTAACATTAAGATTATGCATTTGTCTATGCAGTGTATTCACATATTTCGCATTTTTACATTCTCTGGACCGTGCATCATGATATACTTGTTTAATAAAGAACAACAAGATGCACTTTTCTTTCTGAATTTATTCTAATAATCTGTCCTCTACATGTTTCGAATAGAGTAACTATTCATCATCAGAAGGCAGTTAGTGTATACGCAGCATATGGTATTTACCGTGCATCTGCGTCGAGACTATCTGCTAACATGATCAGAGTAAGCATGTATTTACATATTTTATATTATTATGACAATGAACAGCGTTTATTTCCCTATACAGCCTTCACAGGTTAAATATATAAAAGCACACTCTAAGGTACCAACTGAATTTATATATATATATATAAAGGTAAAGTGATCCCGTTACAGGCCCAGTGTGGCCCAGACGGTGGGTAGAGGTTTAGCTCTACTCTTCCATGACCGCGGCACTAGAAGGTGGTGAGTGGTCAGCAGCACGTCCCGGCCGCACTTTACCCCCGGGAAAGACTCGGTACCCATTTTACACGAGGCTGGGTGGGCCCCAGGGCCGGTCTGGACGGGCGGAAAATCTCGTCCCCACCGGGATTCGATCCCGGACCGTCCAGCCCGTAGTCAGTCGCTATACCGACTGAGCTAACCGGCCCACGAATTTTATATAAACACACGCACACAAGGAAGTTGAAATTTCAAAGTAATAACGTGCCAGTTCCCATCTGTAACTACAGATTCTACGGACAGCATTTCCTTAACCCACTGCCATACGTGTAAGCTACTGACGGCTAGTTGCAATCGTGAGTTGACAGAATGTGCACAACAGTAATTTATACTGCAAATTTCTAGAGTGTGGTACCGAATTAAGCACAAGCACCTGTCAATATTCTTTATCAACGCCATCTTGTGCTCCCATTATTAAGTAATCTGTGCACGACTGTCCATCTGAATGCGTATAGAACCGTTCGTCCTGATAAACGAATCGTTAGTAAAAGTAACATAACAAACCGAAACTAAAATGTGTCAACTTAATTTCAGGCCGGGTAGCTCAGTCACTATAGCGACTTGCTACGGGCTGAACGATCCGGGGATCGAATGTCGGTGGGAGCGAGATTTTCCGCACCTGTCCAGACCGGCCCCGGAGCCCAGCCAGCCTCCTGTACAATGGGTACCGGTTCTTTCCCGGGGGGAAGACAGCGGCCGGGGCGTGAAGCTGACCCATCACCCCCTCCTAGTGGCGTGGTCAAGAAAGAGTAGAGCTATACCTCTACTCCCCCTATGGGCCGTACGGCCTGTACAGGGCCTCGGTGCCTATACAATGGTGCACTTTGTATTAAATTTCGAACTAAGTTGGAATAGGCCTACCGACTTATATGGTGATCTGAACTTTTATATTTGGAGTTAAAGTGATGTAAATTAACCTTCTCTGTTCCTTCGGCGTAATCAAAAAATTTCCATTTCTTTCTATGTTAGATAATTCTTTTCGCACACGAGCATGACAAGTTTATACTTTTTTTTGACGTTTTGCTGACCGTGCATCTCAGTATATTTATCTCAGTATTTAACCAACTTGATGCACAAAATTTTTGTTTTACAATAAGTTTATTTCATGCCTCTACATGTTTCGAGCTCATGTGCTCATCATCAGGAGTTCAAAATTGTATTACACAGCCTCTGGTGTCATCACACCTATAGGTGGCCGTCCGGTGCACGAGAAACATGTAGAGGCATGAAATAAAACTTATTTTGAAACAAATTTTGTGCATCAAGTTGGTTAAATACTGAGATAAATTTTATACTCGTTTCTGTTTCTATTTCAATCCTTTTATCTCAAAATCAGCCACAAGCACTTTCTATCCATTTTCGCCTCTAATTTACTCGCAATTCCTTCACCATAATCACAACTAATGTCCACTCATTTCCATTCCCACTTCGCTTGCAATTTCTTGAACAAAATCACAAAGAGTTTCTCTTTGATTCTTTTGAATTTAATTTGACATTTCTTGAACACAATAAGAAACAGGATCTATTTATTCCCATTTTTTTCATTACAATTGCATTAATTGTTGCCGTTTTCATGAAAGTGGCACTACTTGTGATTGCAGATACTTTTCACTTACATTTACTCAGTCTCGTTTACCTTAAACCTTTTTCTTGTCACACATTTTCTGCGTCACGTAGCTTCCACTCGCCTCACAGTTCACAGTTCACGATAATCTGTACTTCCTCCTCACCCGGTTTCCCTTTCTATCTACACTTATATACACACTTTTAATTTTCTGCATTATTCCGCTTCAACAACAACAACACTTCTTTCTTTCGCACATATTGGAAGTTAAGAACCTGGCTTTTCTTGTTACCTCAGAAGTGACTTGCAAAATTTCTGGAAGTCCTATGCTACCTACTTCAATATTTACTTACGGTTCTCGTTCGTAGGTTACGTCACACCTCGTGATCAATTTTGTCTTCTTTTTTTTTGGGGGGGGGGCGGGGGAGGGGGGGACTTGTGTAGACATAAGCGTGGGGTATTACTTATTTCTCATGTCTGTTCGCTACACTTCTTACTTTGTAAATTCGTTTATATATATATTTTTTCTCCTGAATTCTTCCTCCTCTGACTTTCTGCATTATTTCTTTGACCCATAGATTAGCCCCACTCCTCCAGACGACAGTCGCTCTCCAGCGTCAACCAGCATGTATCAACGTCGTCTCAGCAACATTTACCATGCTACTAATACGGCTCCTATGTCAGAGGCCCCACCCTCAACCACACGGCCATTAACCCTTTGAAGACTGAAATATGTGTACAGTACACATAAAAATTCACTTCGTATTGTACAGACAACATTTAAATGTTCAGTTACAAAGTCTCGTCAATGAAGGCAGTGTAGATAAATATGGCAGTGAGTGCAAGAACTGTAACGAGTTCGGAAATAAAATGCGTGAGCAAAATACAGAGTTTTTGGTGTCTGGTACATTGAGAAACCACTGGACTTTAAGAGTTAACACCACTCAGCATCATGCGGAATCCATTTGTCTAAAAAAAGTAGAGATCCAAAGATATACACATTTAGAGCTACAGGGTCACTAGTTGGTTATACGGAGCAACAATGTTGCTTAGGAGGTCGCTTAACAATGCATTGTCCAAAACATTTTATAACGCAGACAATTTTGGATTGAAAGTTTAGCCTTAATGCCTAAGGTGCAAGCTCACGGGCACACACTGTGGGCTGTTCGAAAATTAGCAGCTACACCTCATTACGAGGTACTCTGGAGTGCATAATTATCAGGTAGTATCACCAAGCTAGTGACACCTGAGAGACTACACGATTCGGAAATGACACATTTCGAAACGTGTTGATTATTTCCAGGTGATATTTATTCCGACATGACAGGAAGTGTACTATAACGTGACATTGAGGGGGGTTCGAGCAACCATTGTTGCAGTGGAAAAGCAATAAATATTACACATTTCGAGTGTGTGTTTGTAGCCTTAGGTATCTGTGTGTATTGGGCATGCGCCATATTGTCATCTGTGGCCTGCCCGGTTCCACAGTATTTTTCCACATCATCTCATAAATGGCACTATTTGCAACAAAAAAAGTTATTGGACATAAATTGTGCGTCTTGATTTTCTACAACTTTTGTCTGAAACAATTCTCATTCTAAGAAAAAATGAGCAAGATATGATCAAAAGTGTATATTGGTCTGCATGTAAAGTACCTGTTACTCTTGTCCGGGTTTAAAGACACTTGAATTTTCTCGACAGATTTTCGAAAAATACTTAAATATAGAATTTCACGAAAATCCGTCAGTGGGAACTGAGTTATTCCATGCGGAAAGACGGACGGACGTAAAGACAGACAGACATGACAAAGCTAATTATCACTTTTCGTAATTTTGCGAACGCGCCTAAAAAGGCAAAATGGAACAAATGTGACGCTGAATTTTGTGTATTACAGATTTGTGTTTTAAATTTTGGCATACCGTTATGCCATTCAAAAAAATTCCAATTGAAAAACAGTACATATTGTTACACTGACAGCAAAAATAATATTTCCGCGTTGAATTTCGTTAACTTGCATGGCAAAACGGAATGCCAGCAACAATGGAAATATAAACCTGTCGGAGGCCGATCACTTGCGACAGAAAGAAAAGAGAGTATAATATTAAAAAGGATGTTAGGGAAAGACTGTGAGGGCTAGGTGTCCTTAATGTGGCCCGAGGTTGTGGCTTGCTATTGGCGATTTCAAATTTCATCTTTTCTTTTGCCAGAACGTCAGTTTGTTAATGAGCTACATCTACATTACCACTTAGTGTGGCGCAAGATGACAGAAAGATCGTGTACACTGGATAACAACAGAACTCGGGAGAAAGTAGTCCAGGCCTATTCCAAAACCATGTTAGACGGGAACGTTATCCTAGAAGTAACGAGAATAATTTCAATTTTGCGATACCCGCTTCGAGTCTAGCAGTGCATGAAATATTCAAACTGACATTCTTTGTGTACTTTCAGGCGAATGTTTCCACAGTGTTTTGATATAAACAAAGGCGAATTCCACACTTGTTCTTTCTTTTTTATTTTACGTTTCTTTAAACTCGAAATAATTTTGTCCGTTGGTAACACGTTGTTGTAACTTAATAAATAAGGCTGCACTCTCTCCATAAGTTACTTTCTTTCTTTCTCTGTCTCTTTCTCAGTCTGACCTCTTTCGACGTACTCATGTGGTAGGTGTACAGGGATATTGTTGCACGTGGTCAAACTAACACACACACAGTGGGTAGAAATCACCTGGCCGAAGGATCGGCCCGTCGCAGAGACCTTTACCTGACAATACAGAATATTCACAAGAGACAGACAGCCAAGCCTCAAGCGGGATTCGAACCCAGGCCCACGCCTTAGACCGCGCGGCCAACGGAATCGGCCACACATTAATGAACAGCACTTTTTCCGCTGAAGGAATTATATAGAATTGGATGAGATTAGAATCAGGTTAAAAGCGATAAACAGATAAAATGAGAAAAGTGTTTGCGTGACCTAATCCGGAAAACTCACCCAGCATTCACGTCGAGAGACTGAAGTATGGGAGGACATGTAATGAGCATTTCTGTTGCTGCAGGCTAATGCGAGGAGGCCCTCGAAAATTCTTGTACGTCCTTGTGCTGTAAGGGTGAATAATATGCACAGAAGAAGAGAGAAAAATTTCAGAACTCCCACTTTCTTCCAGATGATGTGATGATAAATACGTCGAAAGTAATCAAAATAAATGAGTTAAACTGTAACTGAGCCTGGAATCTCTAAAACCCTAAGTAGAGATGTTAACGTGAATTAATTAAAAGATTTTCTGAGAAAAAATTCAAATATTAAGTTTTCTACAAATATAATTAAGTTTCAACGAAGTATTTTGACCCAACTAAATTAAATCTGGTGGTAAAAAGGCGTATCAGACCTTCTTTATGAGCTAAGGCCTACAGCGGGAAAGAAAGTATTGCTACACCCAATGTCATTCTCGCCAGCTTCAACTCCGATATTACTGGAAGCTCACAGAATATACAGCCTGTTTGAAACTAGCAGTGAAAAGATGGTTGAGGGTACAAAAAATTTCTTATTCACAACTGTCAATTATTAGCACAACATTAACTGACAATTCCCAGTGTATAAAGCTGTAAAAGAGCAACACAGCCTATACTGTGCAAGACAAAACAGAATTTTACAGAGTCTTCTTTCAGTAAATCAAGACATTCTGCTGGACAAATGAATTATCTGTTTTACAAAACCGAAGATTTTGCCCTCTTCACAGGAGCAAATCGTTTTTAACCTGTCGTGAGGCGTTTGAATTTAACTTAAATTTACATCTACTGCACGTGGTCACTGCAAGGCATGTCAGTTGTAGGCACAGCGTGACCTGTCACGGCAAGGATAGTGTCCATACGCTTAAACAGAATCTAGGTCAAAAACATATACGGGGAATGGAGGTACATGTTGATGTATTCTTAAACACCGACGTGGAGCAGATTGGTCGGTCGGCTTGATGCCAGAGCTACTGTACTGCCATGGAAATTCCAAGAAATTCACTGATTATAAGGCTGGTTGAAAAACAGATCGGTTTGGACGCTTTGGAAAAAAAATAAAACAATCACTGCGTGTACCTGAAATTGAGCCCCGATTCTCTCGTCGTCCAGCCCGTAGCCTAGTCTCCATACTTATCTAATTATTTCAGTTCCCCAAACTGTATCGGAATCTCTTACAAAACCAAATAACATCGCAACTTAGCACAGTGTGTTGACAGCAAACTGAACATCGTTTATTTTCTGATAAATACGATAAAAATTCCAAGAAAAGACTGTATTGTATTGTATTGTAATGTAATGTAATCGGCAGAGTTGAGAAATTCCAATCCGAATAACACAGCAGTAGTAGTAGTAGTAGTAGTTGGTGTTGTTGTAGCAGAAGTAGAAATTGTAGCAGCAGCAGTAACAGTAGTAGCAGTGGCAGTAGCAGTATCAGTAGTACTATCAGTAGTAGTAGTAGTAATAGTAGCATCAGTAGTAGTAATAGTAGTAGTAGTAGTAGTAGTAGTAGTAGCAGTGGCAGTAGCAGTAGTAGTAACAGTAGTAGTAATAGTAGCAGCAGTAGTAGTAGCAGTAGCAGTAGTAGTAGCAGTGGCAGTAACAGTAGTAGTAACAGTAGTAATAGTAGCAGCAGTAGTAGTAGCAGTAGCAGTAGTAGTAGCAGTGGCAGTAACAGTAGTAGTAGCAGTAGTAGTAATAATAGTAATAGCAGCAGCAGTAGTAGCAGCAGTGGCAGTAACAGTAGTAGTAGCAGTAGTAGTAATAGTAGTAATAGTAGTAATGGTAGCAGCAGTAGTAGCAGCAGTAGCAGTAGTAGTAGTAGTAGCAGTATCAGTAGTAGTAGCAGTAGCAGTAGTAATAGTAGCAGCAGTAGTAGTAGTAATAATAGTAGTAATAGTATTAGTAGCAGTAGTAGTAGTAATAGTAGTAGTAGCAATAGTAGTAGTGGTACCAATAGTAGTAGTAATAATGGTAGTAGTAACAGTAGTAGTAATAGTAGTAGTAATAATAATAATAGTAAAAATAATAATAATAAAACACTCTCATTACATTTCATAAGGAAAGTTGAGTTACTATTTGGCAATGGTAATCAGTGACTTCCCATCTTTTTTTTCTTGCATGCCACCGCGCATTTCGTCACAACACTTAGTCCCATCAGAACCAAGAATTACGTTCGTCTTTTTCGAATAAGCGCATTTTCGCACTTTTCCTCGCTTTAGTGTTAATGTTCCTATTTCAAGAATTACTACCTCACTCAGCCGGCCGTGAAGTCCCACCAGTGGGACCAGCCCCACGGGTTGAGGAACAACTCATGAAATGGCCATACGGTCACGTTTGCTAAAGGATGAAGTGTTCGCATGCACGGCGTGAAGACGAATTGCTTAGGGCTGGCACAGCGTTAGTAAATTTTTCACCTCGGTATGGCGTGGAGGTGGGTGGTCAGCTTCAAGCCTTGGCTGCTTTACTTCCAGCAAGGTGCTCCCTCCACTCACCAAAGCGGAGGCTGGGTTGCCTCAAGAGCCGGTCTGGATTCTTTGAGAGGCGAAACACCTCTTTCTTCTGCTAGGATAATAAACACGATTCCTCTGTTGTGCGACAAGTAGCCTAATATAACTATACCAACTGAGCTTTTCCAGCTTTTCCTTGTTTGTTTTAACATATTTACTATTGGAAAGTGGGGACCGCGTAGCACAGTGGTTAAGGTGCTGTGCTACAAATCGGAACGTCGCCGGTTCGATTCCACATGGTGTCATTGGAATTTTTCATTGACATAATCCTTCCGATCGCACTATGGCCCTGGGATCGACTTAGCCTCTAAGAAAATTAGTACCAGGAGCATTTTCTGAGAGTAAAGGCGGCCGGTGCGTAAGGCTGACAACCTTACCACCATCCTGTACCGTTGTCATATAATTTGGGAACCTTAACTTCCTGGAATCCTCTGGGCCACTCAAGACCTGTAATGGGACTGCTTTACCTTTTACTATTGGAAAGTGAGGATATTGTCCAGTGAACAAGGACTGTGGAACAGGTGTCGTTCATCGTGGCAGTTCTCGCACACTCACGTTATCTTTCAAAAGGATGGACGAGGCGTAATGCTCTCCAGTAAATTTGATTACAACATGTAATGGAAAATATTAAGCACTTATAATTTCAAAGCGAATCGTCATAAACGCAGTATCTTTACTGGAAAAATACGTGAGTGTGTTATGTTTGAAAAAAAGTTTTCAGTTCATTAAAAGATACTCAGATTATAACTCAACACTCTACACACACATTTACGTACACTGATGGCAAAGGTTGATTTGGAAAGTAATTTATATGTAAATTTCTCTTATATGAAAAGCTTTCCACACTCGAAATACTCGGAATGTGATTTCATATGGATGTGGAAGAATTTAGAAAAGCCTGTCGTTAACCGAAAAAGAGAACGACTTTTACGCGAAGGTACACCTCCACAGGTTGCAATGAGGTATCAATGCAGCACCCAGGTTTTTCGCACTTATCCTTGAAGACTGTACTAAGATGTGCTACTAACAATATGACGTTACTTAATGAACGTTTTTTCCGACAGTAGACGTCTTCAGCATCGACGAGCCTCGGCTGAATCGGAAAATGTGTACATTTATAGAAGGAATATTCTATGATAGATACGGAAGGTGTGCGACATTTTGCTATTTGCAGTACCGTACCGCTAGCAAAAAGGTGCCATGTCCTATCTGCAGTACCGTACCGCTAGCTCAAAGGTGCCATGTCCTATCTGCAGTACCGTACCGCTAGCTCAAAGGTGCCATGTCCTATCTGCAGTACCGTACCTCTAGCTCAGAAGTGCCATGTCCTATCTCCATTACCGTACCGCTAGTTCAAAGTGTCATGTCCTATCTGCTGTACCGTACTGCTTACTCAAAGGTGTCATATCTTATTTGCAGTACCGTACAGTTAGCAAAAAAATGCGATGTCCTATCAGCAGTTTCCTACCGCTAGCTGAAAGTTGCAATGTTCTATCAGCAGCACCGAACCGCTAGCTCAAAGTTACGATCTCCTATCTGCAGTACCGAACCGCTAGCTCAGCAATCAGAAAATAATGTTTCTTTAGGTGCTCTCAGACGATCAATATTATTATACATTATTATTATTATTATTATTATTATTAATGCACAATATTATTGACTGTCGAATGATATTGTGTGGTATATCGTAGAAACTGTGGACAGTATTATGCAGTATTTATCCAATTGCCGTATGCCAGTACTACAGGGCATGAATGAAAGGCTACTTAAAATTGGAAGATGCTATGGAATGGAAATGAATGTGGAAACAAATGGGCGACGGGAATCTCAAGGCAACCATCCTCAGTACAGTTTATGACAGATCAAAAACAGCCGAAGAATGTGGAATATTTCAACTATTTTGGTATCGTAATAACAAATTGTGCAAGAAGTACACGTGACAGTAAATGCAGGATTGCCACGGTAAAGGTAGCATGCAACAAGAAAGATGACTCTTTTCAGCATCAAATTGGACTTAAATTGAAAAAGCGACTAGTACAATGATATATTTGGAACACAGCTTTGTATGGTGCTGGAACTTTGACACTTCGGAAAGTATATCAGAAATACATGGGAAGTTTTGAAATGTGGTGTTGTAGACGGGTGGAGAAGATCAGTTGGCCCGATCACGTGAGAAATGAAGTGGTGCAAAGAGACAAGGAGGAGAGGAATATGCTACAAACAATGAAAAGAAGGCAGGGAAACTGAACTGGTGACACCTAGCGATGGAACTGCCTTCTAAGACACGTTATTGAAGGAAAAATAGAGGGAAGGATAGTAGCGACGGGAAGAGGAGGAAAAAGACGTGAGCAGCTATTCGATGACCTTAAGGAAAAGAAAGGATACTGTAAAATATGGGAAGCACTAGTTCGTACTCTGTGAAGAACTCGCTTTGGATGAGACTATGGACCTGTCGTAAGACAGGTAAAAAGGTAAAGCAGTTCCATCACAGACCTGGACAGACCCAGAGGGTTCTTAGGAAGTTAAGGTTCCCAGATTTCGTGACAACGGCACAGGATGGTGGTAGGTTGTCAGCCTTACGCACCGGCCGCCTTTACCCCCAGGAAATACTCCTGGTACTCATTT